>Ga0182012_10008292_pt1 | contig 10286 bp, 9 predicted proteins | sample 612S2SmetaG_FD_120486 | JGI IMG/M metagenome (GOLD analysis project Ga0182012, IMG submission 120486) | Permafrost microbial communities from Stordalen Mire, Sweden - 612S2S metaG | ecosystem: Environmental > Terrestrial > Soil > Wetlands > Permafrost | place: Sweden: Stordalen | collected...
CGGCGATGTGGCGCGAATAATTTTCGATGCCGGAACAAAAACCCATTTCCTCCATCATTTCCAGATCGTATTCCGTGCGCATCTTGATGCGCTGCGCTTCGAGCAGTTTGCCGTGCTTCTCAAAAAAAACGATGCGCTGGCGCAGCTCTTCGCGGATGTTCAGAATCGCGCTTTTCAATTTGTCACCGGTCGTCACGAATTGTTTCGCCGGAAAAATGGTTTCGGCCTGAAGCGATTCAATTTTTTCGCCGGTCAACGGCACGAAACGCGTGATGCGTTCGATTTCTTCGCCGAAAAATTCGATGCGCAGCGCGTCTTCGCTGCCGGCGGGACAGACTTCCACCGTGTCGCCGCGCACGCGAAACTGGCCGCGCTCGAACGCGACGTCGTTGCGCGTGTATTGCAAATCCACGAGGCGCGAAAGCAATTGCTCGCGCGAGGTCGCGCCGCCGACGGTGATCGGCAAAACCATGACGGCGTAATCTTCCTTGCTGCCGATGCCGTAAATGCACGAGACGCTGGCGACGACGATCACATCACGCCGCGAGAACAGCGAACTCATCGTCGAGAGCCGCAGCCGCTCGATCTCCTCGTTGATGCTGGAATCTTTTTCGATGAACGTGTCGGTGCGCGGAATGTAGGCTTCGGGCTGGTAATAATCGAAGTAGCTGACGAAATATTCGACGGCGTTGTTGGGGAAAAAACTTTTGAACTCGGCGTAAAGTTGTGCGGCCAAGGTTTTGTTGTGCGAAATGACGAGCGTGGGCTTGCCGGTGTTTTTGATGACGTTCGCGACCGTAAAAGTTTTTCCCGAACCGGTGACGCCGCGCAGCGTCTGGTTTTTTGCGCCCGACAAAATCCCGGCGGTCAGCTTTTCAATCGCCTGCGGCTGGTCGCCGGCGGGCGCGTATTCGGAAACGAGTTCAAACATCGCGATGAAATTAGAGTTGGATGCCGCGCGCGTCAAACGCAGCTTCGGATTGCAACTGTAACCGCAGCCCCTAAACTGCGTCTCAAGCCACATGAAAACCATTTCATCCTTTTGGAAAATTGGCGCGGTCGCCACCTTTTTATTTTGCCGGCCGATGTTTGCGGCGGAAATTTTTCATCCCGGCGAAGTCTGGCCGGATGATCGCGGCCAGCACATCCAGGCGCACGGCGGCGGCATTCTCCAACTGGGGGAAACTTATTACTGGTTTGGCGAGGATCGCGGCCAGACGAATTCCCCCGGCCGGCGTTACGTCAGTTGTTATTCGTCAACCAATCTGGCGCAGTGGACGTTTCGCAATCAGGTGGTGAAGCTGGCCGACCCGGAAAATCTCGGGCGCGGCTGGATTCTGGAACGGCCGAAAGTTTTTTACAACGCGCCGACAAAAAAATTTGTCATGTATGCGCACATTGACGATGGCCGCTACCAAGTCGCGAGCGTCGCCGTGCTGACGAGCGACACCGTGGATGGCAATTATCAATACCAGAAAATGTTCCGGCCGCTCGGCCACGAAAGCCGCGACATCGGGCAATTTATTGATGACGACGGCGCGGCGTATTTGATTTTTGAAGACCGGCCGAACGGTTTTCATATCGCGAAACTTTCGGACGATTATCTCAACGTGGAGCGCGAAATCTGCCTCATTCCCGAACACATGGAAGGCGGCGCGGTGGTGCATTACGACGGACTTTATTATGTGCTCGGCTCGGCGTTGACCGGCTGGAATCCGAATCCAAATAAATATGCCACGGCGAAATCGCTGGCCGGGCCGTGGTCGGAATTTTCCGACATCGCGCCGCCGGATAAAAATACTTACGGCTCGCAGTCCTCAATGCTCGTCAAAGTCGTCGGCACGAAAAAAACCGCGGTGATTTTTCTCGGCGACATTTGGAAGCCGCGCACGCAATGGGATTCGCGCTATTTGTGGATGCCGCTGGAAATCGGCGAAGGAAAAATGACGTTGCCCGCACCGCGCGAATGGACTTTGGATATCAAAACCGGCGAAACGACGATCAAAAATTAATTTAAATGAAAGAAATATCAACGGCGGTCATTTTTTTTATGTCTTTGATTTTATCCCACGCTGAAATGCAGGCACCGATCCCGCTCTGGCCGGACGGCGCGCCCGGCGCGCGGGGCACGAATGCGACGGATATTCCCACGCTCACCCCGTATTTTCCCGACGCGACGAATGCCACGGGCGCGGCGATGGTGATTTGTCCCGGCGGCGGCTATGCGCATCTCGCGCCGCACGAAGGCAATGATTACGCGCTTTGGCTCAATCAGCACGGCGTGACGTGTTTCGTTCTGAAATATCGCCTCGGCTCCAGCGGTTATCATCATCCGGCGATGCTCAACGACGCCGCGCGCGCCGTGCGACTCGTGCGCGCCCACGCGAGCGATTGGAACATTGATCCGCACCGTGTCGGCATCATGGGTTCGTCAGCCGGCGGCCATCTCGCGGCGACGTTGCTGACGCATTTTGATGCCGGCGACACCAATGCGAGCGACGTGGTCGAACGGCAAAGTTCGCGGCCGGATCTGGGCATACTTTGTTACGCCGTGATTTCCATGGGCGAATTCACCCACCAAGGCTCGAAACAAAATTTGCTCGGCAAAAATCCGTCGCCGGAACTCGTGAAGTTGCTTTCCAATGAATTGCAAGTGACGACCAACACGCCGCCGTGTTTTTTGTGGACGACGTTTGAGGACAAAACCGTGCCGATGGAAAACACGATGCTCTTCGCCGAAGCGCTGCGCAAAAATCAGGTGCCGTTCGCGCTGCACATTTATCAAAAAGGCGGCCACGGCATGGGCCTCAAGGATAAACCGCCGTTCGCGAACCCGCATCCATGGGCGAATGACTGTCTGTTCTGGCTGAAGGAAGAAAACTTTGTCAAATAAAGCGCCAGCGCGTGAGAAAGGGCCGGCGAAATAATTCATCGCCCGGCAGATTTCAACGCGCGATCCAACCGCCGCCGACCACCAAATCCTCCTGATAAAACACCGCCGCCTGGCCGGGCGTGATGGCGCGCTGCGGCGAGTGCAATTTGACACGCACGGAATTATTTTCCAGCGGTGTCACCGTCGCGGACGTGCCCGGATGGTTGTAACGAATCTTCGCCGTGACTTCAATCGGCTCCAACAAGTTTTCGAACGGGTGCCAGTTGCAGCGGTCCGCAATGAATTCATCCCGGTCAAGCGCGGAATCATCGCCAACCACGACGCGGTTTTTTTCCACATCCAATTCGACGACGTAAACCGGCTTGGGCGTCGTGATGCCCAGCCCTTTGCGCTGGCCGATGGTGTAAAATTCAATGCCGTCGTGCTGGCCGAGCACGTGGCCGTGCAAATCCACGATCTCGCCGCGATGCTTTTGCACGAGGTTCGCCGACTGGAGAAAGCCGCCGTAATTGTTGTCCGGCACGAAGCAGATTTCCATGCTTTCCTCCTTGTCGGCGGTCTTGAGATTGCAATGCCGCGCCACCTCGCGCGTGTCGCTCTTGGTTTTTTCGCCGAGCGGAAAAAGGATGCGCGCGAGCTGATCCTGCCGGAGCGAGAAAAGAAAATAACTTTGATCCTTCCGCGCATCGCGACCGCGCTTGAGCAAATGGCGCGAACCGTCCGCGTTTTTTTCAATCCGCGCAAAATGCCCCGTCGCAATAAAATCCGCACCGAGTTGATTCGCGCGGTCAATGAGCCGGCCGAACTTCAGATTCTGATTGCACATCACGCATGGATTCGGCGTGCGACCGGCCTTGTATTCATCGGCAAAATATTGGATGACGTGCTTCTGAAATTCCGCCGCCTCGTCAATCAGGTAATACGGAATGTCGAGCTTGTCGCAGACCGAGCGCGCGTCGGTGACGGCCTGGGGGCCGCAGCATTTGTCCTCCGCGCGGTTCACGCAATCCTGCGGCCAGAGCTTGAGCGTGATGCCGATGACGTCAAACCCTTGCTCGATCAAAAGCGCCGCCGTCGCCGAGGAATCAACTCCTCCGCTCATGCCGCAGACCACGCGCTGACGCTTTTGCGAATTCACAGACGGACATTATACAACCAGCGGGCGGCGTGTAAATTGCGTTTGCCGGATAAATTTCACGAACCGCGTCATCAAATTGACGACCGGAACCGCCAAAACCACGAACGGCGTGATCTTTTTAACGAACAGCGTCCGCGAAATCACGAACCGCAGGAGTGAATTGACGAACGGCGCGCCCAAATCAACGGACGGCGGCTTCAAATTGACGAACGGAGCCGCCAAAACGACGAACGGCGGCGTCCATTTCACGAACGAAACCCTCGAGATCACGAACAGTGGCTAAATTTGACCAGCAACCCGTCCAAATTGACGGACGACGGGAAGATTTCATCGCCCAGCCCGGTTTTGGCAGGCATTTCCCTGAAGTCGCGGCCAGACGAGGGAAAATTTGCGTCAATTCTCAAGGCGGCGAACGTGAAAGCCCTTTCCTTGGGGAGGGTTTGGGTGAGGCAGGTCAAACAACTGATTTGCAATTTGTGTTTTACGTGCCAGATGCCCCTCACCCCGGCCCTCTCCCCATCGGATGGGGCGAGGGAGGAAGGCGCGCGGCGCGGGCGGCAAAAGCGGTGGCGGGGTTGGCGGGAGGGTTGGCCGGGTGGCAGCGGAAACGCCGCTTGACTCATCGGAGCGGCGAAATAAACTTTGAACACAATCGAATACTGGCTTATAGACGGGATACGGCTGGTTCCCGGGGCGGTATCAAAATTCACACTCCAAATATTTTTATGAAAAAATCCTGGCTTTATCTGTGGTTCACGCTGGCCACCTTCAGCGCGCTGTCGGCCGGCATGGCGGCAACGATCCTTTTTCCCATCGTCGTCAACGGACGCTGGGGATTTGTGAACGGAGCCGGCGAAACGGTGATCAATCCGCAATTTGACCGCGCGGAGGTTTTTGCGGAAGGGCTGGCGCCGGTGCGGCTGGGCCATTGGGGTTATGTGGATGCCGCGGGCAAGCTGGCGATCAATCCGCAGTTCGACAAGGCGGATGGTTTCAGCGAAGGCTTGGCGGCGGTCAAACTCGGTGGTGGCGGCGGCAATCCGTTCGTGCCTTTTGATCCCCGGCCCTTCAGTCCCTTCGGCGGCGGCGGTCGCTATGGCTTCATCAATTCGGAAGGCAAATACATCATCAACCCGCAATTCGACGATGCGGGAAATTTTTCGGACGGGCTCGCGGCGGTGAAAATGGGCAAATGGGGTTTTGTGGACAAGACCGGAAAAATCGTCATCAATCCGCAGTTCGACGAAGCCAATGCGTTTTCCGAAGGGCTGGCGGTGATCAAGTTGAGCGGCCGGTTTGGTTACACGGATAAAAACGGGCAGCTGGTCATCAACCCGCAGTTTGAGCGGGCGCAGGCGTTTTCCGAAGGGCTGGCCGGCATCCGCATGGGCGGCCGCTGGGGCTTCGTGGATAAGACGGGCAAAACCAGCATCAACGCGCAGTTCGATGAGGTGGGACCGTTTGTGAAGGGCCTGGCTCCCGCCCGCCAAAGCAAGCGCTGGGGCTATATCAATCCGGCGGGAAATTTTATCATCAATCCGCAGTTTGATGACGCGGCCGCTTTTTCCGAGGGGCTGGCGGCGGTGCGCCAATCGGGGCGCTGGGGCTATGTGGATGCGAGCGGAAAAATCATGATCAATCCGCAATTTGACGAAGCCGCCGGCTTCACCAACCACCTGGCGCGCGTCAAGACCGGCGGGCGTTTTGGTTACATCAACCCCGATGGCAAATATATCTACAATCCGACGAATTGATCGGCCGTAAATTTTTTCACGCTTCCGTTGGCGGCGGCGGGCCGGCTAAGTGGCCTGGATCGCCGGAGCTTTGGCCGGGCAATTTTTTGAAGCCCGGCCAAAATTTCGCCACCATTGCCACCAGCGCAACGAATCCGTCACGGGATGAATATGGCTGCGCCGCCGGCTGCCGATGACTTGGATGGGAACAAACGCGACCGGGCGCTTGGCCGCGAGGAACGCGAGCAACATTTCGGATTCGATCTCAAAATGGCGGGTGTTCAGCGTCAGCGCCGCCCAGGTGCGCAAGTGAATCAGCCGGAAGCCGGATTGGGTGTCCGGCAAGGGCTGGCCGGCGCGCGCGGAAATTTTCCGGCTCATCCACAAATTCACGCGCCGCCGCAACCAGGGGATTTTTTGCGCGGCGTGCATGCGGTTGCCGATCACCAAACGCGCGCCGGTTTGTTCGGCGCGCAGCAGCAGCGCGGGCACATCTTCCGGCGCGTGCTGGCCATCGCCATCCAACGTCACGGCCCATTCAAAACCTAGCTGCCAGGCGTGAGACAATCCGGTGTGAAGCGCCGCGCCTTTGCCAAAATTTCGCTCGTGTTGGATGACGACGGCGCCGGCACGTCGGGCGCAAGGGGCTGAGCCGTCCGTTGAACCGTCGTCCACGACGAGCACCAAGGGGAGCTGTGCGCGCAGCGCCGCCACGAGCGTGGCGATGCTGGCCGACTCGTTCAGACAAGGAATGACGACGGCACACTGGGTCGGTTCAATCACGCAAACAATCTGCCATTTTTTTGGCAGCAATCGAGGTGAAATCTTCCCGCGCCAACGACGGTAAATCATAAAATCTTGACCCTTTGTGACGATTGGGTAACGCTGCGGGCGACGTCAATCTCAGGAATTCAACCGCAAACCAATCAAAGCACGCGCACCATCCAAGCCTGGCGGAATCATTTTTTGAGTTAAATTGCGTTTCTCGAATTGCCGATGCTTTTTCCGCTTAAACCATTGCCTGCCGCGCCGCCGCGGGTCGTCATCACTGGCGCGGGCATCATCACGGCACTGGGTCGCGGCTGGAAATTAAACACCCAAGGTTTTCGTGAGGGTCGCCGGGCATTTCGGCCCGTGACCCATTTCGATGTCAGCCGCCAGCGTGTCAAAATCGCCGCGGAAGTGGACCTGCCGGAAATTCTGCCGGCGACAAAATTAACTCCGCGCCAACTGGCCCGATTGGATGGGGCGGGGAAAATGCTTTTGCTCGCGGCACATGAAGCCTGGCTGCAAAGCGGTTGGACAGCGGCAGAAAATATCCCGCTTGTTCTCGGCACCACTGCGGGCGGCATGACCCTGGGCGAAGCTTATTATCGGCAAGCGATCCATCAACCCGGCCAACATCGCCAGCAAGCCACGCGCGCCATTCAATATCAGGCGCAAGTCCAAGCCCGCGCAGTTTTCGACGCGCTCGGTTTCAGCGGGCCGACCACCATTCTTTCCAACGCCTGCGCTTCCGGCGGCAACGCCATCGGCCATGCGTTCGAGCTGATTCGCAGCGGCCAGGCGGAACGCGTGGTGGCCGGCGGCTACGACGCCCTCGGCGAATTGGTTTTCTCCGGCTTCGATTCTTTGCAAGCGCTGTCGCCGACGACCTGTCGTCCGTTTGACGCGCACCGCGACGGCCTTGCGCTGGGCGAAGGCGCGGCGATTTTAAATCTGGAAACGCTCGCACATGCCCAGCGGCGCGGCGCGGAAATTCTGGGCGAAGTGACTGGCTACGCGACGGCCATTGACCAGCATCATCTTACCCAGCCGCATCCGCAGGGCAACACCACGTTGCAGGTGATGCAGCAAGCCTGCGCGAACGCGTGGGTCACGGCGGAAGAAATTGATTACCTCAACGCCCACGGCACGGGCACCGTTTTGAATGATGCTTCCGAAGCGCTCGCCATCAGCGAATGGGCGGGAACCCGCGCCGCGACTCTGCCGGTCAGCTCGACCAAAGCGAGCATCGGCCATCTGCTCGGCGGCGCCGGTGCGGTCGAAGCCGTTGTTTGCTTGATGACCTTGCGCGAACAATGGCTGCCGCCGGAAATGGAATTTGAAACGCCGGATCCCGCCTGCAGATTTCCCATCGTGCATCAAATGCAAGACGCGCGCGTCAACCTCGTGCTGTCCAACTCCTTTGGTTTTGGTGGCGTCAACGCCAGCCTGATTTTTCGGAGGTGGGCATGAGCAGAATTTTTGTTGCCGGACTCGGCGCCGTTTCGCCCGCCGGTTGGAATGTCGCCGCTTTGCGCGGGGCCCTGGAAAAAGGCGAACCGTTGCCGACGCAAACCGTCGTCCGGCCGGGCTGGACAAAAACATTGCCCGTGCGCCTGGTTCCACCACCTGCCACGAAGCTGGAATTCCTCGCGCATCCGCGTTTGCGCCGTTCCAGTCCAATCACGCATTACGCCGCCGCCGCGACGCTGGAAGCGTTGGCGGGATTGCGCGGAAAGCCGGCCGCGAAACATTTCCGGCTCGGCGTCATCGCCTGCCTGCAATCCGGTTGCGTGCAATATTCCTGCCGCTTTTACGACGAGACGTTGAAAAATCCGGCCACGGCGAGCCCGCTGGTTTTTCCCGAAACCGTCCACGCCGCGCCGACAAGCCATGTCGTCGCGCTGCTCGAAAATGTGGCGCTCGCGTATTCGCTGGTCGGCGATCCCGCCATTTTTTTGCAAGGCGTCGCGCTCGGCGCGCAATGGCTCGCAGAAAATCGCGTGGACGCATGCCTCGTGTTCGGCGCGGAAGAAACCAACTGGATCGTCGCCGACGCGTTCCGGCATCTGGACCGCCGCGCCATTGTCACCGGCGGCGCCGGCGCTGTGTGTTTGTGCCGCGACCAAAACTTATCCATTGGAATCGAATTGGCGGCGATTACGGACGCGCAGCCTTTTTCCGCGCGGCAAAATCCGCTCCAGGCGGCTCAGGCCATGCGCGCGCAACTGGGAAAAAATTCTGCCGGCGAATTGCTCTGCGATGGCACGGGCGTCAGTCCGCGCGCCGACGCCACGGAAAATGCGGCCTGGCGTGATTGGTCGGGCGACCGCATTCGCTCCAAAGCGATTTGGGGGGAAGGCCTGATGGCGGGCGCGGCGTGGCAATGCGTCGCCGCGGGCGATGCGCTGGCGCAAAAAAAATTCAGCGCCGCCAACGTCAGTCTGGTTGGTTCCACGCAACAGGCCATCGGCGCAAAATTTGTGCGCGCGGATTTTGATTTGTCCGCCGGCGCCCCGATGGGCAACATCCCGTCATGAGCTTGCGGGTTATTTTAATCACCGGTGCGAACGGCGGCTTGGGCCAGGCCATTGCCCGCGCATTTTTGCAAGCGTCGCCCGGCAACATGGTCTGGCTTGGCGTCCGCGCCAACCGCGAACACGCCGACGCGCTGGCGCAGGAAAATCCCGACCGCGGTCACGGCGTCAACCTTGACGTCACCGCGCCCGAATCATGGCAAGGTGCCGTGAACGAAATTTTGGCGCGGCACCAGCGTCTCGATGTGCTGGTCAATAATGCGGGCAGCCACGAAGATGCGTTGCTGGCCACGATGCCGCCGGATTCGTGGCGACGCGTTCTGGCGACAAATCTCGACGGTGTTTTCCACGGTTGCCAAGCGGTTCTGCCAACGATGATCAGCCAGCGCGGCGGACGCATCGTGAATGTTTCCTCGTTGAGCGCCTTGCTGGCTCCGGCGGGGCAGGCGAATTATGCCGCAGCCAAAGCCGGCGCCGTGGCGCTGACACAGTCGCTCGCCAAAGAAGTCGCTCGCCTCGGCATCACCGTCAACGCGGTTTGTCCCGGTTATGTCGAAACCGAAGCACTGTCGCAGCTCGCGGGCGACGCGCGCCAGGCGGCGCAGATGAAAATTCCCATGCGCCGATTTGGGCGGCCGGAAGAAGTCGCGGCCGCGGTCAAATTTTTGGCCAGTGACGAGGCTGGTTACATCACCGGTTCCACCCTCAAAGTTGACGGCGGCATTTTGTGAACGGGAATTAAATCCGATGATCACCGCCCCCATGCCCGTTGAAGAAAAGATTTCGGCCGCGCCGGCGGTGGCTCGTCCCGCCGAAAAAAAAGTCATCATCATCGGCAGTGGCATCGCGGGGCTGGCGTGCGGCTGCTATCTGCAGATGAACGGCATCGCGACGGAAATTCTGGAAGCGAGTTTGTTGCCGGGCGGCTTGTGCACGGCGTGGCATCGCGGCCCGTATGTTTTTGATGGTTGCATGCGCTGGCTCATCGGTGCCCAACAACCCTCTGCCTTCCATCAAATCTGGACGGAGCTCGGGGCGATCACCGGGAGAAAAATTTTCATCCACGATGACATGCTCCAAATCGAAGGCCTCGAGGGCGAGACCTTGGTGGTGCCGACGGATTTGGACAAGCTGGCGCGCGAGTTCAAACGCATCGCTCCGGAAGACAGCCGGCTCATCGACAAGCTCGTCCGGGATGCGCGCCGCTGCGCGCCGTTGGA
>Ga0182012_10008294_pt1 | contig 10285 bp, 7 predicted proteins | sample 612S2SmetaG_FD_120486 | JGI IMG/M metagenome (GOLD analysis project Ga0182012, IMG submission 120486) | Permafrost microbial communities from Stordalen Mire, Sweden - 612S2S metaG | ecosystem: Environmental > Terrestrial > Soil > Wetlands > Permafrost | place: Sweden: Stordalen | collected...
CCTCATCGAGGAGTTCCAGTACCCCAAGTACGGGCCCGGGATGATGTGGGAGGTCTGCGCGCAAAAGGTGGAGGCCGCCGGGGGGACGGTGCGCCTCGGGTCGCGGCTCACCACCATCAAGGTGGCCGACGGCCTGGCCCGTTCCGTGGTCTACCGGCAGCGGGCCGACGGTGCCGGGGGTGCCGGGGGTGCCGACGGGGCGGAGGGCGCCGACAGCGCCGTGGAGACCGAGCACGAGTTGGCCGTATCCCACGTGATCTCGACCATGCCGCTACGCGAACTGGTGCACACGTTCTCGCCTACACCCCCGCCCGAGGTCCTGGCCGCCGCCGACGCTCTGCACTACCGCGACTACTTCACCGTGGCGTTGGTGGTGCCCGAGTCCCGCAGCTTCCCGGACAATTGGATCTACATCCACGCCCCCGAGGTCAAGGTCGGGCGTATCCAGAATTACGGCTCGTGGTCTCCGTACCTGGTCAAGGACGGGCGGACCTGCCTGGGCCTCGAGTACTTCGTCTTCGAAGGCGACGAGATGTGGGAGACGGCCGACGACGAGCTCATCGCCATCGCGACCAAGGAGCTCGACCTGCTCGGGCTCATCGAGCCCGGCGATGTCGAAGCCGGCTACGTGGTCCGGGTGGTCAAGGCATACCCGTACTACGACTTCTCCTACAAGGAGAACGTGTCCATCATCCGCAAGTACCTCGAGTCCGCGGCGCCGAACGTCCACCCCGTCGGCCGTAACGGCATGCACAAGTACAACAACCAGGACCACTCGATGTACACCGCCATGCTGACCGTCGAGAACATCTACGGCGCCAACCACGACATCTGGTCGGTCAACGTCGAGGCGGAGTACCACGAGGGGGGCGGGGGCGGGACCGGGGGCGGCGGAACCGGACGAGACGCCCCGATACTTCCCCCCCGCACACTGTCCTGACCGGTCGGTGGAGGTGGGCGGCCACCTTCAGCGCCATCGCCTCGTACTTCGTCATCGGGTTCGCCCTGTGGGTCCATGCCTGGACCGGCGGGGTGGGCTCCCACACGCTGTGCGGTTGCGGCGACCCCGCCCTCTTCCTGTGGTTCTTCCAGGCTCCGGCCACGGCGCTGGCACACCTGCACAACCCGTTCTTTTCCACCGCGATGTTCCACCCCACCGGGATCAACCTGTTGGACCAGACGTCGGTCATGGCGATCACGGTGCCGCTGATCCCGGTGACGTGGATCTTCGGGCCGGTCGCCGCCCTCAACGTCGCCTCGACCGTCGTGCCGGCCCTGACCGCTGTGTCGATGTACCTCGTTCTGCGCCGTTGGGTGCGCTGGGATCCGGCGCGCTACGCCGGCGGGCTGCTGTACGGCTTCTCCCCGATGGTCCTGACCAGCGTGCAGTACGCCCATCTCATGACGGCCGCTCTCATGGTGCTGCCACTGATACTGGCCGTCTTGGACGAGATCCTGGTGCGCCAGCGGCACAGCCCCAAGAAGCTGGGCCTGGTGCTGGGCGCCTTGCTGTTCGTCCAGTTCTTCCTCAGCTCCGAGGTGCTGGTGATCGTGGTCATGGCGATCGCCTTTTCGGTGGTGGTCCTGCTCGCCGCCGCGGTGGTGGCCGACCGGGGCCGGCTGCAGGCGCTGGCGCCGCGGGCAGCCCTCGGTCTGGGCACCGCTCTGGTGACGGCCGGCGTCCTCCTGGCCTATCCGGTGCTGTATGCCCTCACCGGCCCCGCCCATCTTTCCGGGGCGATCTGGCCCAACATCGGGGGCCTCGGTGGGACGTCCGGGTCCTCGTTCGTGGACCCCACCCGCAGCCAGGCGGTGACCGCCTTCACCGCCTTCGGTGGGTACGAGGGTGGCTCGCTGCCCTCGGGCGCGTATCTCGGGTGGGGGCTCCTGGCGGTGCTGGCCGGGGGGACGGCGATCTGGTTCCGCGATCGGCGGCTGTGGTTCTACCTCGCGCTCCTGGCCTTTTGCGTGGGCTGCTCGCTGGGCATCCGTCGGGGCAACTGGGTGCCGGCGCGGGTGTTCGGCCACATCCCGCTGCTGGAGAACATCATTGAGCAGCGTTTCATGGCCGTCGGCTATCTGGCCGCCGCGGTCATGCTGGCTCTGCTCATCGACCACGTCCGGTGGTGGCCCGGCGGTCCCGGCCACCTGGTGGGGATCGCCGGCGGGTTGGGCGTGGGGGCGGTGGCGCTGGTTCCCGTCGCCGTCGCCTTCGTGCCGGGCCTGCCGTTCACCATGGAATCGGTCGTGCTGCCCCGCTGGTACGACGTGGTCGCCCCCACCCTGCCGCCGGGCCGGGTCATCCTGTCGTACCCGGTCCCGTTCTCGGGCATTCAGGTGGCGTTGGCCTGGCAAGCGGTGAACCGTCTGTCCTGGAGCCAGGCGGGCGGCGGCGGCCCCGAGGGCACCAGCGCGCGGGCCGGGGCGGCACGCCCGGGGTTCGACGTGCTCAATGTCCTGTCGTTCGGGTTCTCCCCTTCGGAGCCGCCCGCCACCGCGGCCGCATTCGCCGCCACCCGCCAGGCTCTTTCCATCTGGAAGGTGAACACGGTGGTGATCGCGCCGGACCCCTCGGGCGACCCCCGGCAGCAGGGTCACGATCCGGGTTTCGCCGCCGCCTACATGACGGCCGTGCTCGGGAGGCCGCCGGTCATTCAGTCCGGGGCGTGGGTCTGGGACGACGTCTCGACGGGGCGTGGGTCGAATGCTGCTGCGGGCGTCGTCACCGGCGCCCAGTTGCAAGGCTGCGTGGCGAGGGCGGAGATGACGACGCGCCGCGGGGTGGTGATCGCCTCCACGGGGATCCCCCGTTGCGTCGTCGCCGCTGAGGCGGCGCACTGAAGCTTAAGATGTCGCACTCGCACGGGGGATCGAAGGGACGCCACAGCATGGTGACGACAACAATCGGCGTCCTGGCAACGACCGGTGGCCTGGCAACGACGGGTGGCCTGGCAACGACCGGTGGCCTGGCAACGACGAGCGTGCTGGCAACGACGAGCGTGCTGGCGTAGTGGTCCGGTTATTGCCGCAAAAGAACGTGCCGGGACCGGACGCCGGCTCCGAGTCCTTCGTGGGCGGGATCGTGCAGGCCGGGCCGCTGGCCGTCGGCGGGCTCATCTCCAACGTCCTCAATGTCGTGGCCACCGTCGTCGTGGCACGACTGTTGACGACGAGCCAGTACGGCGGGATCGCCCAGTTACTGGGTCTTTATTTCGTGCTCTCGATGCCGGGCGCCTCATTGCTCGTCGGCGCCGTGCGGCGCATCACGGGCCTGGTGGCGCGCCGCCACCACGCCGAGGCCCGCTCCTGGACGTCGGGCCTCTACCGCAAGGCGGTGATCGGGGTCGTCGCGTGGTCGGTCATCTCGGTCCTGACCCAGTCATGGCTCTCGAAGACGCTGGGGCTGCACCATGACGGTGCCGCGGTGGCGTTCACCATGATCGCCGCCGGCGTGTGGGTGCTCTTGTGCATCGACCGGGCCATCCTCCAGTCGCATCAGCGCTACGGCGGCCTGGGCGTGAGCCTCGTCGTCGAAATCGGTGTGCGGACGGTGCTGGTGCTCTCCTTCGCCGAGCTCGGTTGGGGCATCAGGGGCTATGCCCTGGGCCTGTTGCTCGGTGAAGTGGCCGCCGCCGCCCAGGCTCGACTCTCGGCCCGAGAGGCGTGGGTACCCGCCTCGGGCGCCGTGGCCGGGACCGCCGGGCAAGCCGGGCAACCGCCGTTCGGGCGGCCCGATCCTGTCGCGACCGCCGGGGCCCTCTCCGTCGACCTCGGGGCCGCGCTGAGTGGGTTTGCCCTGCTCGGCGTCCTCCAGAACGCCGACATCATTTTGGTGGGCCGGCTGGACCACGCCAACTCGGGGGCCTATGCCGCCATCTCCGTGGCCTCCAAGGCCCTGGTCTTCGGAGCGATCCTGCTGGGGAGCTACATCCTTCCCGAAGCGTCGATCCGCTGGCACCGCGGGGAGCACGCACTGCGTCAACTCGGCGTCACCATGGTGTTCTTGCTGGTGCCGGTAGCGCTCCTGCTCCTGGTCGCCCTGGCAGTCCCCAAGCAGTTCCTTTCGGTGTTCTTCGGGGCGCGCCTCGATCGCGGTGCTCCCGCGTTCGCCTTGCTGGCCGGTGCGATGGCATGCCTGTCCACCACCGTCGTCCTCACCAACTACCTGCTCGGGGTGGCCCGCCGGTGGGTGGTAGCCCTCTTGGGCGCCGGAATGGTGATCTTGGTGGTTTTGATTCACGGCGCCCATGGGGCAATCATGGCGACGGCCCGGGCAGAGCTTGTGGTCCAGGGGGGTCTGGTCGTGGTGGTGATGGTGGCCTTCGCCGTCGTGCACCAACGGATCGGTGACAGTTCGCCGCAAGGGGAGGGTGCATGACGCTACCGGATATGGGCGGGACGCCCTCGGAGGCCGACGAGCGCCATGAGACGTCGTTCTCGGGGCAGGCCCGCCTCGAGGAGATCGCCGGCCGGGCCGGGCTGCGCCGGATCGATGTGGTGGCCTGGCGCGATCTCGATGATGCCGAAGCCGGAGGATCGGAGCTCCACGCCCACGAGATCCTCCGTCGTTGGGCTGCCGCCGGCATTGACGTCCGGCAGTGGACGTCACGAGTGGACGGGGCGGCGCGGGCCATCACCCGCGACGGCTACACCGTCAACCGCCGTGCGGGGCGCTACGCCGTGTTTCCCCGCACCGGCCTGGCGGGCCTGCGGTCCAAGATCGGCACCGGTGACGGCCTGGTGGAGATCTGGAACGGCATGCCGTTCTTCTCCCCTGTATGGGATCGCGGGCCACGCGTGGTCTTCTTGCACCACGTCCACGCCGACATGTGGCAGATGGTGCTCTCGCCCATGCTGGCCTCGGTCGGCCATGCCATAGAGCACCGTCTGGCGCCGCTGTTCTATCGCGGGTCGCGCGTCATCACCTTGTCGGAATCGTCGAAGCTCGAGATCGTCGAGCTTCTCGGGCTGCGGGCGGAGAACATCTCGGTGGTCCCACCGGGAATAGACGGGAAGTTCACGGCCGGCGGCCGTCGGGACCCCGAGCCCCTCGTGGTCGCGGTCGGCCGCCTCGTGCCCGTCAAGCGCTTCGATCAATTCATTGCCGCCATGGTGGCGCTCAAAGCGCGCCAGCCGCGCCTGCGTGCGATCGTGGTGGGGGAGGGATACGAACGTCCCGCGCTCGAGGCGCAGATCGCCCGGAACGAGGCGTCAGAGTGGATCGCGATGCCGGGCCGGGTGTCTGATGCCGAGCTCCTGGATCTCTACCGCAGGGCGTGGCTGGTCGGCTCCACCTCGTCGCGCGAGGGCTGGGGGATGACCGTCACCGAAGCTGCGGCCTGTGGCACGCCGGCGATCGCCACCCGGATCGCCGGGCACGGTGACGCCGTCCGTGACGGAGAGTCGGGTCTGCTCGTCGAGGGCGTCGAGGAGTTCGCCCGGGCCGCTGACGCAGTGATCACCGATCCGATGCTGCGGCGGCGACTCAGCCAGGGAGCATTGCGCCATGCGGCGCACCTCAGCTGGGAGGTGGCTGCCGCGGCGACGCTCGATGTCTTGGCCGGGGAGGTCGCGAAGAGACGGTGATCGCGGGCGACACCGTATCGGCGCTCCGCTTCCGGGTGTGCATGATCGGCGTGGTCGCGCTGGCCGTGGCCATCCAACTCCGCTTCATCGACGTGTCCGTGGGCTCTGCCCTCAGCCCGGTCGGGCGCTATGCCCGCACGCAGGCCTACTGGATGGTGCGCGGCGACTGGTTCGTCAACCCGCTCGGCCGTGTCGATCCTGCCCGCAGCGTTTCGGCCCTGCACCCGCCGCTGACCTCGTTGCTGTTGGGCGCAGCCGACGTGGCGGGCGCCGATGGCGTCACGGCGCAACGCGTCTTGTTCGCACTCATCTTCTGCGCCGCGGTGGTCGTGGCCGGGCTCACGGTGCGCCTCCTCGCCGGCGACCGGGCGGCGGTGCTGGCTGCCCTCGTCGTCGCCACGATGCCGTCGTTGTGGGTGAACCCGGCGTCGCTGGGTGCCGAGACCCTGGTCATCGCCCTCACGGTGCTCCTCCTGTTCGCCTCTGTGCGCTTCCGCCAGCGGCCTGACGTGGCCGGGGCGGCCGAGATCGGTGCCTACCTGGGCCTGGCTCTCCTCACCCGGGCCGACCTCGCCGCCCTCGTCGTCGTGGTGGTTCCCGTGGTCCTCGCGGCGCGCCGGCTGTCGTGGTTCGAGCGGGTGAAGCTGTCGGGGGTCGTGGTGGCGGTGGCCGTGATCATCGTGTCGCCCTGGGCCGTCCGCAACCTGGCCACGTTCAGCGGGACGACGCTCGTCTCCGACGATGCCGGCTCGGTGCTGGCCGGCGCCAACTGCGCCACCACGTACGAAGGCAGCCTGGTCGGCTGGTGGTCGGGGGAGTGCGTCACCCGGGCGGCCCGCACGGTCGACGCCGTCCGGCCGGTCCGGCCGGTCCGGCCGGCCCGGCCGGCCCGGGCGACTTCCCAGGCCCGACGACTCCCGGCCGCCGGCGATCAGGCTGTCGTGGCAGGTAAGGAAAGCCGGTTGGGCCGCCGGTACGCCACCGACCACCTGGGGGCCTTCCTCCGGGTGGGGCTGATCCGGATCGGACGCATGTGGGACGTGTTCCATCCGTTCGGGCAGTCCCGCCTGGAGGCCGGGGTCGGCCGCCCCGTCTGGGTCTCGGACCTGTCGGTCTGGTACCTCTATGCCCTGGTGCCGCTGGCGGTGTTGGGCGGCGCGGTGCTGTGGCTCCGAAAGGCTCCCGTGTTCCCCTTCGCCGGGTTGGTGGTCCTGTCGACGTGCACCGCGTTCGTGGCGTACGGGGATGCCCGGTTCCGGGTCGAAGCCGATGTTGCGCTGGCCATGCTCGGCGGTGTGGCACTCGACTGGCTGTGGCGACGGGGCAACCACCACGTACGTCGGGCCCGAGCGGGCAGGATGGCGGCGTCATGACGACACCGCTCACCGGGACCCCTGGGGTCACGGGGACCGCCGGGGCTTCCGGGGCCGACGCAGCCCCCGAGTCGTACGGGGCTTCCGGGGCCGCTGCCGTCCCCGATCCGGCCGGGGCGTCCACGTCATCCGGCGTGGAGAGGGTGGCCCAGCCCGTGGAGGATGCCACTCCGGCCCGCCCCCCGCGGTTCCCCTGCTTCGACGGGCTGCGCGCCATTGCCGCGGTGACCGTACTCGTGGTGCACACGAGCTTCGTCGGGGGACTGAGCTTGCGCAACCATTCCGTGGGCATCTACACCTCGCGGCTCGAGATCGGTGTGGCGGTCTTCTTCTTGATCTCGGGCTTCCTCCTCTACCGGCCTTTCGTGGTGGCCCACTTCGCCGCCGTGCCGGGCCCGAGGACCGGCGCCTTCTGGATCCGTCGTGTCCTGCGCATTGTGCCCGCCTTCTGGTTGGCGCTGTTCGTCGAGACGCGTATCTTCCACGGGGGGCCCTCCGTCGGTCCCGGTGGTTGGACGGCCAACCTCTGGCACTACGGGTTCGCCGCTATCTACTCCAATCAGCACGTCCTCAAGGGCATCACGGCGGCGTGGAGCCTCGATGTAGAGATGACCTTCTATCTCTTCCTCCCGCTCTATGCCGCGCTCATAGGCCGGCGCCGCCTCCAGCGCACCATGTCCGGTCGGGTCAGAACCGAGATAGTGGGGCTCGTGGCCCTGACCGCCGTCAGTTTTGCGTGGCGGTTGGCCGTCCTGCCCTACCAGACGCACCACTCGCCGTACTTCCACCTCGCCATGAGCTGGCTCCCCGCCTTCTTCGACCTTTTCGCCCTGGGGATGTTCCTGGCAGTCGCCAGCGCGTACCTGCACCACGGCCGCACCGAGTACGCCTGGCTCTCGTCGTGGTGGCTGCCCACTCTCAGCTGGATTCTCGCCGGTGTGTGCTTCTGGGGGGTCTCACATCTCGGGATCACCGTTCTCGCGTTGCACAACGCCTCGGACCTCGATCTGGCCCGCCAGACCCTCTACGGACTGTTCGCCTTCTTCTTGCTCATCCCGGCTGTCTTCGGGCCACAGGACCGGGGCCTCATACGGCGGTTCCTGCGCTGCTGGCCCGTGGCCTCGCTCGGCGTCATCTCCTACGGGATCTACCTGTGGCACGAACCGTGGATCTACCAGATCCTCAAAGTCGGTCATTTCCACCTCTTCGATCTCGAGTTCTGGGCCTTCACGCTGTCCGTGTTCGCACTGTCGTGCCTGTCGGCCAGCCTGAGCTACTTCGTCGTGGAGAAGCCCGCGTTGCGACTCAAGAACTCGATCGCGTGGTGGCGTCGTTCACGGCCCGCCCGGCCCGTCCGGCCCGTCCGGCCCGTCCGGCCGCCCTCGGTGGCGCCGGCGGCGAGGGTCCCGGGGGAGGCGATGACGCACGGCGACGACGACAGCATCCGCGCCCAGGAGGCAGACGCTCATCCACGTCAGCCCGTTCGCCAGCGGAAAGTGCGTCGGCCACATGATGTCGGGCACGAAGCGGTGAATGAACTGCCCCCGGCTCATGACGACCCCCGTGAGCGCGACGAGGCCGACGGAGCCAAGGACGAGAACCAACCGGCTGCGGTCCACGAGGAGCCCGAGGACGAGCAACAGAGCGACGGCGATACCGGCGAGCGGCGCCACGATCGCGGCCGCCAGCAGTCCGCCGACAACGGCGATCCCGAGCGCGGCGTACCAGGTGGGTCGGCTCCCCCCACTGCGCAGCGGGAGGGCGAACACGGGATGTAGCTCGACGCCGACTTCGCTCGTCGCTGTGCGCGCCGACGGCGGTGCCGACGCCAACGCCGACGCCCCCGGGACCGCCATCGCCACCGGCACATGCCTGTGCCTGTGCCGCGGTGCGGTCTTCTTCCGTCGCCGGGTCAGGCGCCTTCCGACCAGGCCCGGCGGGACGAGCACGAGCGCCGCGCTCACGGCCAGCGCAGCGGCAGACGTCAGGATCGCCGCCGCGACCACGCGCTGAGGTTGCCACTCGATGTTGACCACGGTCGTGCCGTCGGCGGCGCGGGCCGGGATGTACCAACCGTTGGAGTAGCCGTCGATCAGGGTGGAAGAACCCAAAGAGAGCCCCGATTGCGTCGTCGCCACCCAGCCCCGGTTCTGGCTCTCGCCGAGCACCAGCCACAGAGGCGTCCCGTCGCCGTGCACGGCGACCTTCATTCCGGTTCGGTTCTGGCTCAGCACCGTGACTTTGGCGGACGTGCGGACCGGTACCGCGCTCGGCGTGATCTGCCCGGAACTGCTGAGCCGTAATGCAGCGCCACCGGCTGCCGAGTCCAAGGTGAGCGTGTCCAGGTTCAATCCGGCCACCGTGTACGGGCTCGTGGTCACGATGTGGGTTCCCGCGCTCAAGGTCACGCCTGAAGCCGAATTGCCACAGCCGGTGATGGAGAGCGCGCCGTTGCCGAGCGCCGTTTTCGTGCTGCCACTGATCTCGACATCGATCGGCTTGCCGTCGATCTGCAGCAGGTTCGGGTGACATGTGGGAGGGATGGTCCGGGGCGTGGTCTGGACCGCGACCCCCGGGATCCCGACCTCGGCCAGGCCGACAGGCTCCGTGTTCTGCCGGTCCGAGACGTAGTCGAGGAAATGGACCGGGTCCGTCGCGTCGATCGTGATGCGGACGTCAGAGCCGGAGAGCGGGCTGAACTGGACGGGCACCGACGTCACGGAGCCCTGTGCCCTGCCCTGTCCCGGGCTGACGTGGGGCAGGGTGACATGACGGCTGCCCGATGCCGTCTTCACCGTAATGGAGGTGGGAATCGAGTGGCGGCCGTCCGCCACCACCACAAGGTCGAGATGATCGAACGTGATCGATTTGCTCAACGCGTACTCGACCCACCCGCCGTCTTGGGGCCCGAGCCCGGGCATCCACGACGTGGCCGGGTTGCCGTCGACGGCTGCCGCGGCATCGGCATTCAAGTCGCCGGGCAGGCGGCCTGACGAGTTGGCCACGTCGATGCGCGCTTCGCCCGGGCTGCGCGGTGCCGACGTCGCCGCCGTGCGGCCGATGATGGCGTTGATCACCGGGTCCGGCGCCAGGGTCGAGATGCGGGCGAGCCCCCCGATGGAGAAGCGCCGGGTCGTGGGCAGCGTGAATTGGCGGTCGAGCGTGAGCTCGGGATCGCTCCGCGGCGGTGTCACCTGGGCCCGCGCACGGTTCAAGATGATGTCGAGCTGATGAGAGGCCGAGGCGGCTCCGGCGGCGCTCAGCATGTCGGTCGGGAGGCGCAGGGTCTCGGTGGAGGCGGGGACGCCGGGGATCTTCACGTCCGC
>Ga0182012_10008295_pt1 | contig 10284 bp, 5 predicted proteins | sample 612S2SmetaG_FD_120486 | JGI IMG/M metagenome (GOLD analysis project Ga0182012, IMG submission 120486) | Permafrost microbial communities from Stordalen Mire, Sweden - 612S2S metaG | ecosystem: Environmental > Terrestrial > Soil > Wetlands > Permafrost | place: Sweden: Stordalen | collected...
GGGACGGTACCGCGGGCGTAGAGGGTCAACCACGCGCTCGGGATGGTGTGCAGGCCCATCGCGGTGTTGGCGAAGCCGACGATCGCGAGTGTGCTGATCGCGGTCGCGGTCCGGGGACCCACCCGAAGCGATGCCAGCCCGCGCTCGACGAACGAACGTCCCCGGTCGTCGCGGAAGTAGCGCAGCGAGGCCAGCGAAGCGAACACCGCACCCCAGACGACGGGGTCGGGGATCAGCGGCACCTGGTAGCGGGTGCCCGGCCATATCACCAGCCAGTCCGGCAGCGAGGTGGCGCTCCATGAGGCGAAGCCCGACCGCATGCACAGCGGCGCCTCGAACGCGATGATGCCGATCCCCGAGGCCAACCAACCGACGCCGATCAGGCCGACCGGCCCGATGTTGGGCCGGCGCCGAGCCACCCAGCCCATCAGCGCGCCGGTGCCGATGGTCGCCAGCACCGCCATGCCGTAGGCGGGCAGCTCCATCAGCAGGGCGTCGGGGAACTTGCCGCCGTTCGGGGACACCCAACCCGGGATGTGTTCCACCCACGAGCCGCGATTGACGTAGTAGGCGTTGAACATGAACTGCGGGCGCAGATAATTGCCCGCCGGGTCCAGCCACAGAATCGAATACCACGCCACCAGCAGCTTGGCGTCGAACGTCATCCGACGCTCGCGTACACAGCCGCGGACCACCCAGCCCAGCACCGCCAAGGCGCCAATCGTGAACAGCGGCTGCAGGATCCAGGCGTTGACCTTTTCCCAGGTCGGTATCGGGTCGGGTCCCAACGGTGACGGGACGAAGCCGTCCGACGTCACCCAGGCACCGTAGACGTACAACTGCACGGCCACTGCCGCGACACCGATCGTGGCCCACCACAGCACCGGCCGGATCCGTGGTGATCCCGGTGCGGGGGTGCCGGCCGACGGCGAAGCAGGTGAAGCAGTTGACTGCTCGGTGTTGACCATGCGGCTCATCGGCTCCGTTTACTGAGGCCCTGCTCCAGGGCCGCGTTGATGGCCAGCCCGATCGGGGCGGTGCCCATGCGGGCGTTGTTGCTGACCTCGAAGTCGCAGACCCCGTAACGGTCCTCAGCGCCCGGGAGGCGGACGTCACAGATGGAATCGATGTAGTAGACGTTGTGCAACTGAGCCACCACGGCGTCCACAAGATCGGCGCGCAGCGTGAGCACCTCACCGTCGGGCATTGCCCAGCTCACCTCGCCACCGCGGTGGGTCAGCCCGTCGGGCTCGAGGAACGTCACCGCGTCCACCTCGGCCGCATAGGAGATCTCCCCGTCCCGGACCAGGTAGCCAACCTTGACCAGGGATTCGTCGCTGGCGTGCCACAGAATTGAACCGAATGACAGATCGGGGCCGAACGTTCCCGAGATCCACCGGTGGCTCTTCAGCGTCATCGTCTTGCGCAGGCCCCATGAGTGGTCGCGGTGGTACATGCCGTCGACGTCGTAGCTGCGGCCGTCGATCCGGGCGGTGCCCCGGATGCTTCCGGAGGTCTCGTAGTGGTCCTTGGCGAAGTCTTGGGCCATGCTGCTGCTCGGCGGGAAGAAGTCGGTGAGCGGGTAAAAGTTGTCCATCACCAGGTCCACCTCGACTCCGGGCTCGTCGATGGTCAGCCGTGGCTTTCCGCCGTCGACGTGCCAAGCCGAGCCACCCGAGCGGAAGCCGCGCGGAGTCGCGGCTTCCTCGTACGGCAGCTCGAAGTCGTTGCGGCGGAACCGCGTCCCGTCCGTGGTGGCCACAAAACACTGCAGGGCCGAGCGACCGCCGCCGGGCCGGTTGGGCTCGTGGCCGATCCGGCTGACCCCGCCGACTCCGGCGGCCCGGTCGTACCAGTGCACGAAGACACTCTCCTGCCAGTCCGGGTCGTCGGTGCCGGCCTCGTGGCTGCCCTCGTCGTCGAAGGCGTACTGCTTACTCATCGCCGCCCTCGGTGTCGTCCTGCTCGGGCAGGATCACCAGGCCGGTGTCGCCGTTGATCTCGATGTGGGCACCGTCGGCGATCAACCGAGTCGCGTTGGGAAGCTGCACCGCAGGCAGTCCGTACTCGCGGGCCAGCATCGCGCCGTGTGCCGTCATGCCACCTGTTTCCAGGACGATCCCGCTGATGACGCTGAACACCGTGGTCCAGCCAGGGTCAGTGGAGTTGACGACCATGATGTCGCCATGCTTGATCCGGCCGATCTCGTGCAGCCCGAGCGCAATCCGGGCGGTGCCGGAGACCTTGCCCCGCGAGGTGCCCATGCCCTTGAGCGTGTTGCCCTCGTGCTCGACGACGTCGAGTTCGACTTCGTGACCGCGGTGCAGGTACATGGGCAGCTGTCGGGTCTTGCGGTCCACAGCGTCGAAGTCCCGCATGCGGGCGCTGATCTTCGCCTGGGTCAGGTCCTCGTTCGCGCGGTCGAAGAACCAGTCGTAGAGCTCCCAGCGGGCCAGGAAGAAGACGTCGCGGTCGCTGGTCGCCTTGCCCCGTTCGAAGAGCCGTCGGTTCATCTCCAGGAAGCCCCGCCGAATGGAGAAGGTCGCGATGTCGATCCAGTGCCGCTCGTCGTCGCGGACCATGATGAAACGGTGACAGTAGTCGAGCACCAGCTTGAACAGCTCGACCCTTAGCCCTCCGAAGGGCTTGCGCCGGATGCTTTCCAGCACGTGTTCGGTGACCTGGGCGCGGTGCGCGGCGACTTCGGTTTCGCGCGCCTCGGGGTCGGCCATCCGGGGGCCGTCGTCGAGTACACCGGAGAGCATCGGCTTGAGGGCGTTGTAGTCCAGGCCGGGGTCCTCGACGCGGCGCTTGAAGTAGATATCTCGGTCGGAATGGCCCCGGTGACCGTAGGTCTCGAGGAACTTGTTGTACTGCTCGAGAAGCTCCTGTCCACCGTCGACGGTCTTTATCGCCTCGAAGAACTTCGCGCCCTCGTAATCCTTGAATGTTCGCACCAGGGCAGGGTTGTCGGCGATCCGCTGCGACATCAGCCACAGCTCATGGTTGGCCTCCAGCGTGAGCGTCTTTCGGGCCACCCCGGTCAGCAACCCGCCCATCGCTTCCATGGTGTCGCCGTCGTACCAGCTTTGGACCAGGTATCCGAGCAGCAGGAACATGTCCCTGGCGTTGACGAAGAACGCCGTCCACAAATCGATCAGATACTTGAACTCGAGCTTGATCTGCTTTTCGCAATAGTTCTTCAGTTCGGTGTCGGACAATTCGACCAGTTGCTCGGGGGTCAACCCGCGCGCCGCGACGTCCATCTCGGTACTGGTGATGTACCACTCCCAGGTCTTGAAGCCCTGGTAGAGCTGCGGTTGCAGGGCTTCCACCCGGGCGTACTGCTTGATCAGGTCCCAGTAGCTGAACGGCGCCTTGAGCGTCTCCTCGCGCCACTCCGGTGGGAGCTTTGCCAGCCCGGACGGGTGCAGCGCCCGCAAAGCCGGTGGCAGGGTCTTCTCCAGGATCAGCTTCTCGACCTTGCAGTTGTAGTAAGCCTCGCCCTTGTAGAACTTGAAGAAACGGGTATCGGCGATCTCCGGGTGGCCCCACTGTCGCGCCGCGTTCTGGTGCCCGGCCACCCAGGCTGGGGCGCGCAGCGAATAGAACAGCGGGCTGATCGCGCCGGTCCAGTTCTCATCCGCCATATCGCGGGTCCAGTAGAAATCGTCGTCATCCTCGGTGTCCCAGAGGTTCTCGTCCACGTCGGCATCCCAGGAGAACTCGACGCCGGTCAGTGGGCGGGTCTGCACCAGAAAGAACCGGCCGCCGGCATACGCCCACTCGATGTCCTGCGGGAACCCGGAATAGTGTTCCTGAACCCGACTACCGATGCGGCAGAGCTCTTTGATCGCGGCGTCATCCAGGGCCTGCCGGCCGCGATCGATCTCTGGTACAGGCTCGGTGATCGTCCCGGGGCCATCGGGGTTGCGCACGATCCGGATTTCCTTGGCCCCCAACGTCTTTTCCTTGATCCGGAAGGTGCCGGACTTCACCACATAGGTGTCCGGGTCGACCGCGCTGGACACGATGGCCTCACCCAGGCCATAGCTCGCGTTGAGGACCAGCTCATCGGTGGCCGTGGTGACCGGATGTCCGGTGTACATGACGCCGGAGATCTCCGAGGCCACCATCACCTGCACGACCACCGCGATCGGCGAGGAGAAGTGGTCCAACTGCTGCGTCTGCCGGTAGGACACCGCGCGCGCCGTCCAGAGTGAAGCCCAGCAACGCTTTACCGCGTCGATGACATCGGTAGCGCCGCGGACGTCAAGGAACGTGTCATGGAGCCCCGCATAGGACGCGGCGGCCCCGTCCTCCTTAGTGCCTGACGAGCGCACCGCCACGTAGGGGCTGTCACCGAGGGCGGCGTAGGCAGCCGTGATCTGGTCGGCGAGCTCGGCCGGGAGTTGCCGACTGCTGACAGCGGCGCGCATCGCCGCGCTGCTCCGTTCCAGTGCCTCGGGGTCCCGGTAGTCGATCCCGGCGAGCAGGCTGTCAATCTCCGGCCGCAAGCCTGTGTCCGCGAAGAACCGGAGGTAGGAGTCGGCACCCACGACAAAGCCGGGCGGAACCGGGAAGCCGGCGGCCGTCAGCAAACCGAGGTTTGCTCCCTTGCCTCCCACCACGGTGGCCTCGGTCGCGCCGTCGTCAGTGAACAAAAACAGATCCGGCATCAGGCCTCCACGATGAGTGCGGGTGGTACCGGCATAGCATGACAACTCGGGGCAGCGACTGTCAAGCATTTCGCGTCAGTGACTGACGCGAAATTACAGATCGGCAAACCCTTGCTCCAGCAGTTTCAGCGCGCGACCGACCAGGTCATCGAAGTTCCCGCCGTGCAGCACCTCACCCCGCCACGCTGCCCGTAGCGCCGTAATAACAGCTGCGGCAACGACTTCCGAGTCGATATCGAACTCGTCCGCACCGGATCTCCGGGTGGACAGGAAGCGGGCGACCTCCCGCTCCCAGGTCAGCGATATTTCTGTCCAACGCGCGTAGAGCATCGGCTCGGTCATCCACAGCCGGATCCTGACCTCGCTCAGTTCGGGGTCCTCGTCAGTGAACTGGCGCGTCATCTGCCGTAGTGAATCACGCACCGCGGCCCACGCGGACTCGTCTGCGGGCACGGCATCGAGGAATTGGGCCAGTTCGCTGAGACGCTCCGGCAGCCCGTCGAACACGACGTCTTCCTTGGAAGCGAAGTGGCGGAAAAAGGTCCGCTGCGAACAACCGGCGGCGGCCGCGATGTCGTCGACCGTGGTCGCCTCGAACCCGAATTCGTCGAACAGTGCCACCGCCTGTTCGACCATCGCCCGGCGAGTCGCTGCCTTCTTCGCGTCTCTGACGACAGGGCCAACCCCGCGTGCCATGCTCTCTGCCCTTCCCAGAACAAGTTGATACCAGGGTCAACGTTATCCGCCGGCGTCGGATGTGATCCTTGACACACGAGGTGTGCACGCTGTATGAATACGGTGCACAGCGCGATGTGCACGGTGTCTGAATGGCCTGCACACAACGTCCGCGCGTGAATCAGAGGAGTGCAGTAATGGGAACCAACGGTTCGAGCGCCAACAGCGCCGACGTCGTCGTGGTGGGTGCGGGTCACAACGGGCTGACCGCCGCCTGTTACCTGGCCAAGGCGGGGCACAAAGTGCTGGTCGTCGAGGCGTCGCCGACGTCCGGCGGGATGACGTCGACCTACCCCACGATTCCCGGAGCGCCGCAGCACCTGGTGAACGAGGGCGCCGTCCAGGCCTCGCTCTACCGGGCCACCACGATCGCCGCCGATCTGCAGCTCTCGAAATACGGGCTGCGCGAGGTCGTCTCCGATCCGCAGCACCTGCATCTGGGCCCGGACGGGGAGTCCCTCGCGATCTGGCGCGACGCCAATCGGACCGCCGACGAGCTGCGGCGGTTTTCGAAGAAGGACGCCAAGGCCTGGCTCGACATGGCCGAAACACTGGACCTGATGATGGATGTGATGCTCGCCTACATGAGCTCGCACCCGACGCGGCCGCATATCGGCGAAATGCTGAAGGGCGCCGCACGGATGGCGCGCCATCCCAAGCAGATGGTCGCGCTGACCCGCTACTTCTCGGTGTCGCACGCCCAGATCATCGACGAGTCGTTCGAGTCTTCTCTGGTCCGCGGCGCGCTCGCGCAGATGCCGACCTTCGACTGGATGCGCCGCGACACCACCGCCTGGGCGATGATCTACATCGCGATCGTGCACCGCACCAGCTCCTCGCGTTTCGTCGGCGGAACAGGGGCACTGCCGCGCGCGCTGGAGGCGTACCTGCGCGAGCACGGCGGATCTGTGCGGACTTCGGCGCCCGTGGAGCAGATCCTGGTCCGCAACGGCCGCGCGGAGGGCGTGGTGCTCAAGAGCGGCGAAGAGATACGCGCGAAGGCCGTGCTGGCCGCCTGCGATCCCAAGACCGCACTCGCCCGCCTGCTGCCGAAGGGCGCGCTGCCGGACAAGCTTGCGGCCGCCGCGGCCCACATCCCCACCGACACCACCGGTGCCGGGCATATGAAGGTCAACGTGGCGCTGCGCGGGCAGCTTCAACTCCCCCGCCACGCCGCGAAGCGGTCCGACGGCCTTGACCTCCGCGAGCCGGTGACCTGCTGGCACACATTCGAGGAACACGTCGCAGGATGGGACGCCATCGTGCGCGGTGACTGGCCCAAGCGGCAGCCGTTCCTGGCGGTCATCCCGACCGCCTTGGACCCCACCCAGGCGCCCGATGGTCAGGACACCCTGTGGATCTGGAGTGGCGTGGTGCCCAACAACTCTCGCGAACCCTGGGACGACGTCCGCGAGAGCCTTGCCGACAAGATCCTCGCCGACTGCGCCGACTACTACGAGGGAATCGAGGACCTCGTGATCAATCGGACCGTCCTGACCCCTGGCGACGTGGCCGACCGGTTCAACGTCAGCGACGGCAACGTCTACCACATCGACCCCTCTCTGATGCGGTTCGGGCCGATGCGCCCGGCGCTGGGACTGGCGGACTACAAGTCTCCGGTGGACGGGCTATTCCTGGGCAGCGGGGGGATGCACCCGAGCGCCGGGATCTGCGGGCTACCAGGGCAACTGGCTGCGCGCACCATGAATCGTGAACTCGGGAAGGCAAGCGGTTTCCGCCGGCTGATCCCCGCGCGGTTGGCCGCGACCGCCCGTAACGGCCACGCAAAACCGAGTCCGGCCGTCCCGGCCGTCTCTGACTCCCTGATCACCCACTAGCGAGGAACAGCCATGTCCAGCACCATCATCTGGTTCGCCGACCCGGACGCCACCAACAGCGAGCTCGTCGGCGGGAAGGGCGTGAACCTCGCGCGGATGACCGCGGCGGGCTTCACCGTCCCCCCGGGCTTCACGGTGTCGACGGAGGCCTACCGGGCCTTCGTCGAGCGGCTGCAATCCGACATCGACGCCACACTGGCCACAGCGGACTTCGCCGACGCCGACGACGTCGAACGGGCGACGGCTGCGATCCGCACCCAGATCCTCGCCGCGGACGTGCCGCCGCAGATCGGCGCCGACCTGCTGGCGGCTTATGCGCGCCTGGCAGACCAGGACGGGGACCGTTACGTCGCGGTCCGCTCGTCGGGCACCGCCGAGGACCTCGCGGACGCTTCGTTCGCCGGGCTGCACGACACTTTCCTCGACATCCGGGGAGCCGACGAGCTCGCGCTCGCCCTGAAGCGGTGCTGGGCGTCGATGTGGACGGCCCGCGCCACCGCCTACCGCCAGGACAAGGGATTCGACCACCAGAAGGCGCTGATCGCGGTCGTCATCCAGGCGATGGTCCGCTCGGAGGTCGCGGGTGTGCTGTTCACCGGCAACCCACTGACCACAGCAACCGACGAGTTCGTCATCAACGCCAGCTGGGGCCTCGGCGAAGCGGTGGTCAGCGGTGTCGTCAACCCCGACGAATTCACCGTCACCGCCGCGGATCTCACGGTGCGCGACCGCCAGATCGGCTCGAAGGCGTTGCGGTTCGTCCGCAACACCCAGGCCGGTAGCGGTGTGCTGGAGCAACACGTCCCCGAAGCCGACCAGCGCCGCGCCTGTCTGGACGACGACCAGGTCGCCGAGCTCGCCGGGCTGGGCCGGCGGGTGCTGGAGTACTACGACGGCATCCCCCAGGACATCGAGTGGGGGTACGAGGCAGGGACGTTCTATCTGCTGCAGTCCCGGCCGATCACCGGCGTCGAATTCTCCTGGGACTCCGACGTCGATGCGTGGCAGACCCACGACTTCGACCCCGACACGACGTGGACCCGTGCCTGGTCGGACTCCAACTGGACCGGCGCGAAGACACCCTTGTTCTACTCGCTGCGCGCGTACTCGATGACACGCGGCGAAACCTGGACGAACGAACGGCGCGGCCTGGAAAAGGCCGCCGCAATGCCCTACCTGCGCTACTACAAGGCCGAGGTTTACTACAACTGCGACCTGGACCGGGAGGTCGTGACGGCCACGACTCCCAAAGCCTTCCGCCCGCTGCTGCCAGACCTGAACTTCATCCCGCCGGCATGGCAGGAAGAAGTGCTCAGCACCAAACTCGACATCGCCCAATGGCTGCGCATGCAGGCGCGGGCAGCGTTCCTCGGCGGCAAGAACGCACCCCACAACTGCACCGAGGCATGCCGCGCCTACATCGAGGACACCGCATGGCATCCCTCGAACCTGCCACCCTTGGAGCGGCTCTCGGATAGCGAACTGCGGCGCCACGTGCGGCGGTTCAATGAGATCGAAGCCAAGTACTGCGAGGACGTGTGGTTCCTCTTCCTGCAGCACGCCAGAGACGCGCTGTGCCTGCTGCCGATCATCGTAGGCAAGTGGTATCCCCAGGATCCGCTCATCATGCACGACCTGCTCGCCGGCACGACGCGGCCGTCACGCACGCTGATCGAGAATGCCGCGCTGTGGCGGCTGTCCGAACGGATCCGCGGATCCGCTGTCCTCAAGCAAACGTTCACCGAGCACGAGGGACCGGCATTCTTCACGGCTCTGAAAGAGTCCGTCGAGGGGCGCGAGTTCCTCGCGGCCTACGCGGAATTCTGTGAGCAGGCCGGCTTCCGCGGACACGCCGACCGCGACCTGATCTTCCCCCGCCGTGTCGAGGATCCGTGGATCGACTACCGCAACTTCCAGACGCTGCTCAGCGTGTCCGACCCCGTCGACCCGGAAAGCCGCGAGCACGACGTCAATGCGCGCCGCGACGCGGCCGTGGCCAAGATCGTCGCGGCGGTCCGTGACACGCCGATGGGCACGTGGAAGGGCGCGGCGTTCGAGAAGCTGATCAACTACATCCACGACTTCATCGTGCTGCGCGACGATCAGCGCTGGTCGCTGGACCGTATGACATTGTCGCTGAAGATGGTGCTGGCCGAACTTGCCCGGCGCGGCAGGGAGCGCGGCATGCTCGACGGCGAGGACGACCATTTCTTCCTCACCAAGGACGAGTTGTACGACGCGCTCGATGGGCGCGGCAGCCGCGCGTTGATGAACGCCAAGATCGCCGCCCGGCGTCGCAACTGGGAACGCAACGAGAACAAGGTGGCGGGTCTGCCGATGTTCATGCGGCACGGCCGGCCCGCGGATCTCGGGGCCGCGGATGTCGCAGCCGGGGAAGGCCTATTGCAAGGCATTCCGACCAGCCGCGGCACGGTAACCGGCACCGCGCGAATTGTGCGCACCCAGAAGGAAATCGGTAAAGTCCGTTCCGGGGAGATCCTGGTCTGCAACAGCACGGATCCGGGTTGGACGCCGGTGTTCGTCGTGGTCCAGGGCGTGGTCACCGAGACCGGCGGCATGCTCTCGCACGCGTCGTGCCTGTCGCGCGAGTACGGCCTGCCGTCCGTCCAGATCGCGGGCGCGATGGCGCTCATCCCGGACGGGGCGACAATCACCGTGCATGGCGACACCGGCCGGGTGACGATAGACGACACGGAGCCGTCGCCCGAGGCGCAGCCAACGGGTGAGCTGGTCACCGCGGGTGGTCCACCAGGCGGAGGCGTGGGGTGACAAAGGATGCCGTGGCGTTCCAGGACGTCGGCGGGCATCTCACCGTCGACGGACGCGCGATGCGCACCGGCAGCGTTTACCGAATCTCCGGTTCTCTGGTGAACGACGACGAGCTCGATACCGTTGCCCGGCTGGGGCTGCGCACCCTGGTGGATCTGCGTGCTGCCGAAGAGGACCGTCAGGCATTGATCGACTTCTGCTCCGAACACGCGATCACCTACTTCCACCTGCCGATACAGGCA
>Ga0182012_10008296_pt1 | contig 10283 bp, 8 predicted proteins | sample 612S2SmetaG_FD_120486 | JGI IMG/M metagenome (GOLD analysis project Ga0182012, IMG submission 120486) | Permafrost microbial communities from Stordalen Mire, Sweden - 612S2S metaG | ecosystem: Environmental > Terrestrial > Soil > Wetlands > Permafrost | place: Sweden: Stordalen | collected...
CGCGCATAGTGATCGAGGGCGTCGTAAAAACGGAGCCGCCGCCGGAACGCACCAACCGGCTGGGCTTTTCCATCGCCGAGTTGCTCGGCGCGCACGTGCGCCGCGTGCCCTTCGACGGGGGCGCCATGATGGTCGCTCTCGATCCCGCCAAGACGCTGCTGATCTTCTCGCTCGCGCTAGCCGCGATCGTGCTCGCGGGCGCGCTCGCCGGCTGCGCGGCGTGGATCGCCGGACGCTACATTGCAGCCGAGGCCCTGCGTCCGCTCGTCGAGGTCACCCGCGCGTTGCACCGCTTCGCCGCGCGCGACTTCACGCCCGAGCCGATCGCCGTCGCCGGACGCAGCGAGTTCGATGCGGTGGCCGAAGCGTACAACGCCGCGGCCGTGCAAGTCGATGCGGCGTTCCTGGAGCACGAGCGCGCCGACGAGCGCATCCGGCAGTTCGTGGCCGACGCGGGTCACGAATTGCGCACGCCGTTGACGATCGTGCTCGGCTTCACCGAACACGTTCGCCGCGTGACCGGGCCTCACGACGCGCCGGTGGCCTTTGCCTTCGACAGCATCGACGCCGAGGGCGGTCGCATGCGCGCGTTGATCGACAACCTCGTCTTGCTCGCCCGGCTCGACTCGGAGGAACGCGGCTTCGTCGAACCCTTCGCGCTGGGCGCATTGATCGACGAGGTCACGACGGTTCGCCGCAGCCTCTATTCCGGCGTCGACATTCGCGTCGAGAGCGCCGAAGACGCGCAGATCTTCGCCTCGCGCGACGACGTGCGCGAGGCGCTGGCCAACGTGCTCGACAACGCGCTGAAGTATGGCGGGGGCAGCCCGGTGCGAATCGCGGCTGCTCGGCTCGACGAGACGCGCGTGCGGCTGGTCGTGAGCGACGGCGGCCGCGGCGTTCCGGCGGCGCAGCGCGAGACGATCTTCGAACGTTTCTATCGCGGCGAATCCTCGCGCGACGTACCGGGCTCCGGCTTAGGTCTGGCCATCGCGCGCCGCGCAATGGAGCGCGCGGGAGGTCGCTTGTGGTTGCTCGATCCGACGCCGCATGGTTCGGGAGCGGCATTCGCATTCGAACTGCCCGCGGGCCCGCCGGCTCCGCGAGCCGCCCCCGGGCAGACGCTGGTTCGCAGCGCTTAGTGTAGCGACGGAGCGCCTGAGAGTGCGCTGAGAATCTGCGCTCGCGGCATGAGGTTCTGCCGCATTGCGCCAAAGGCGCGAGCATGAGGTCCGCCTGGGCGCTCTTGATTTTCGTGGCGATGGCGATCGTGGCGGGCTGCGGCGGGCATTCCGGCACGCCTGGCCCACTGCCCTCGCCCTATACGTCGCCGTTCACGAGCCCGCCGACGAGCCCGCCGTCGCAGGCACCGTTCGCGCCGCAGAATTACATCAAGCACGTCGTTTTCATCATTCAGGAGAACCGCAGCTTCGATAACCTGTTCTACGGCTACCCGGGCGCCAACACCGCCACGAGCGGCCAGACGAGCACGGGTGCGACGGTGCAACTGCACTCCGCCCCGCTCAACGCCTGCTACGATCCCGATCACAACGAGATCGACTTCCTGACCGAATACAACGGCGGAGCGATGAACGGGTTCGACCAGATCTTGTCGGCAGGGTGCACGCCGCCGACGGATGCTGCCTACGCCTACGTCCCTGCCGCCGAGTCGGCGCCGTACTTCGCGCTGGCCAAGCAGTTCGTGTTGGCCGACAACAATTTCGCCTCGCAGATCGACGCGAGTTGGACGGCGCATCAGTTCTTGATCGCGGCCCAGTCGGATCTGACCGTGGATGCGCCGGATCACCTTCCCTGGGGCTGTGACTCCCCCGCCGATACCACGGTGCCCACGCTCAACTCGGATCGTACGCAAGGTCCGGGCATCTCGCCGTGCTTGAACTACACGACGTTCGGTGACGAACTGGATGCGAAGGACGTGAGCTGGCGCTACTATGCGCCGGCGATCGGCAGCAATTTGGGCGACATCTGGAGCGCATACGACGCGATCAATCACATTCGTTATGGTTCGGATTGGGGAAACAACGTCATCTCGCCGCCCAGCCGGGTCTTGACCGACATCGCCGCAGGCAATCTCGCGGGCATGACCTGGATCGTTCCCGACTACGATGAATCGGATCACTCGGGTTCGGGAAGCGGCTTGGGCGGTCCGGCGTGGGTCTCATCGATCGTCGACGCGATCGGCACGAGTCAATTCTGGAACTCGACCGCCGTGTTCGTGGTGTGGGACGATTGGGGCGGTTGGTACGATCACGTCGCACCGGCGCAGATCAGCGTGCAGAGCCTCGGGATGCGCGTGCCGCTGATCGCGATCTCGCCGTATGCGAAAGCGAATTACGTCTCGCACGTCAGCTACGAGACTGCCGGCTTGTTGAAGTTTGCCGAGACGGTCTTCGGCGTTTCCGCGCTGACCCAGGCCGACGCTCGCGCGGTCGACTTCTCGGACATGTTCGACTTCGGCCAGTCGCCGCGCTCGTACTCGTCGATTCGCAAGCACCTCTCGACCCGGCGCTACGTGCCGCACCCGCCTTCGGGAGTTGCCCCGGACAACGAGTGAACGACCGGCCGTTTCGCGAAGCGGCGCGGCACCGCCATTTCGAACCGGAGGTCTGTTCGCATGCGTACTCCCCTCGCGCTCCTTTGCGCCTTTCTCGCCTCGGCGGCGCCGGCCGCCGCGCAACCCGCGTCGGCTGCCGCCACGTTGCCGCCGATCGGCATCGACGACTGCGTCGTCACGACCAACGTCGCCTATCCGCCCTACCGTGTGGTCAACGGGAACTTCCGCTGGGTCACGACCGCGGGCCTGAAGATCAGCTTCCACAATCGCTCTGCGCAGCGCGCGCAGTCGATCCGCTTCGAGGTGGATTACCGCGGCGACGTGGAGACGATCGACGACGTAGGCACCTTCGCGCCCGGCGTGCCGATCGTGCACAACTATTCGCAGTTCGTCGACTTCGCCTATCTGGGCACGCGGCCGAATTACTGCCACGTGCTCTCGGTGAAACTCGCCGACGGCACGGTCTGGACCTCGCAGCGCGGCCGCCAGCAGTCGCACTGAGCGAATGGTCCGGGAAAACGAAACGGGGCTGGCATCCTTGCCCGCCCCGTTTCGTTGGCACCCTGGTCAGGAGCACCATTCTCGCACGGGCTCTGTTGCGTGATTCCCGGCGGCGCTCCTCGCGCGCTCGGCAACCTGTGACCTGCGTCATGCCTTCGGTGTGACGCGGATCATTACAGGGGCGGCAAACCCTCGAGCAATGCCGGTGGCGGGGCCAGCGGCGCGGCCAAACGACGGCGCAACTCCTCGATCGTTTCCTGCGAACGTTCGAACGCGACGTGATCGAACGCGGCCGCGGCGGCCTCGCTTAGCCCGCTGAGTAAGTCGGCTTGACCGGGATCGATCTCGGTTTCATCGCGATGTCCGCCGTAGAGCACCAAACCTTCGAGCGTCTCGCGCGAGAAGATCGGCGTGGCGAGCGTCGGCGCCGCGGGGCCTCGCGGCACGTCGTCGCGTTTGCCCCAGACCTCGCTCGGATCGAGCGCCTTGCGCTCGAACTGCAGCGTGCGCAACAGTTTGTCGTCGGCGTCGAGCTTGGTCAGCGGCGCGTCGTCCCAGCCGACGGCGTGCGTGCGTGCGAACGTGCCGTCCGGATTTTTCCGGAAAAGCGCCGCCGACGTGAGCGAGAGCGCGGCTACGGGCTCTTCGACGAGAGAGGACTGAATCGTCTCGTCACGCGAGGCGAAGGCCAGTGCTCCGCGCACGCGACGCAAGCGTTCGGCGGCGATCAAGCGCGAGCGAAAGAAGATGCGCTCGGCCGTGCGTTCCATGGTGCCGTGCAAGCGGTCGAGCGCGACGCCCAGGCCGATCGTGATTGCGGCTTCGATGCCCAGCGTCAGGTGGTAGTCGGCCACGAGGTGCGAGAGCGTGAAATCGATCATGCTCACGATCGCGATCAGCAAGAACGCGACCGAGCCGTACACGACCGCATTGTTGATCACGAAGCGCACGTCGAGCAGACGATGGCGTAGCGTCGCATAGGCGATGGAGAGCGGCATCGTTACCGAGAGCGAGGTCACCAGTTCGTTGAACCACGCCGGCTTCGGTACGGGAACGTACGAGATGAAGAGCGAGATGAACGAGAAGAGCATGCCGAAGACGGCCCAGCGCAGGCGCGGCTTCTCGGTGCCTTCGGCGCGCGCGAAGGTCGCGAGCAAGAGCACCGCGGCGATGACGAAGACGCCGCTCGCGGGCGCCGCGTTGAGGAACGAGATCTGCGGACGGCTGAGTTGATCCGAGAAACGCCAGAACGCGAGCCCGATGTAGTAGGCGTAACCCGCAACCAGCAATGCCGCCACGGGGCCGTGCCAGCGCTCGCGCCAGCCGGAGATGCGCCCCTTGGGGAAGCGCAGCAGAAAGGGCAAGAGCGGCAGGCTCGAGCCGCCCGCGATGAAGGCGTTGTCGATCATGAAGAGCGCGGTCAATGCGGCCGAGGGCAGGAAGGCATAGTGCCAGTGGATCCACTGCACGGGCACCCAGCCGAGGCAGTAGAACCAGAGCCACCACGTCATCGGCGAGGGGCGCAAGAAGACCAGCGTCGCGCCCACGGCCACAAAGGTCACGTACGTCAGAAACTCGAGCACGATCAGCCAGCGCTCGAGATTGGTCTTGACCACGGTCACCGTGCCTGCGGTCATGGTGACGGTGCGGGTCACGAACTTCCCGCCGGGCTCCTCGTGCTCGATCGGCACCGTGAGCCGTTCGCCGGGGATGGGGAAGAGGATGCGCACCCGCTCGGTACCGGGCAACTGACCGAAACGGATGCGGTCGCCCGGCACGATGCCCGCCGCGTCTGCGCTCGAACCGGGTTCGACCGTGCGCACGAAGTTGCCGTTGATGCCCCAGGTGCCGCGCTCGGCCCAGCCCACGGTGGCCGCGGGCAGCGTGAAGGCCAGCGCCAGTGCACTGAGGATCACGACGAGCGTCGACTGCGCCCGCGCGGAGAGAGTCGGCATGGCCCCCTGTTTTCGCCTCGCGCGCCCGGCCTTCCAGCCTGCGGCCGTCGCGGGCGTAGCAGCGGCTACAGGCCCGGGTGTGCCGGATGAGGCAAGATAGCCGGGATGACTCCTCTGAATCCGTTCGCGCAGTACGGCCTGCTCGTGCTCTTCTTCCTGGTGATCGCCGCGATTCCGACGCTGTGGTACTTCGTCGGCCGCGACACCTACGGGACCGGAGACTACTACCAGCCCTGAGCGCGCCCGGTCGACCGGGTAGGGCCCGCCTGCGCATTGCCTAATCCAGGGCAATCGTGCTGACGGCTTCCCACGGCTCGGGTTCGAGCCCCGACGACCTGCCCAAAACGTACGAGCCCGCGGCCGTCGAGCAAGCTCGCTACGCGCGTTGGCTCGCGAGCGGCGTCTTTCACGAGGATCCCGATCCGGCGCGGCCGCCGTTCATCATCTCGATGCCGCCGCCCAACATCACCGGGCGCGCGCACCTGGGCCACGGCTCGACGTACACGCCGATGGACATCCTGACGCGCTACCACCGCATGCTCGGTGAGAATGCCGACTGGCTGCCGGGTCAGGATCACGCGGCCATCGCCACCGAGGCCGTGCTCGTGCGCGAACTCGCCAAGCGCGGCCAAACGCGCGATGGTCTGGGCCGCGAGGCGTTCCTCGCCGAGGCCTGGGCCTGGCGCGAAACGTACGGCGGCGCGATCGACGAGCAGTTCCAGCGCCTGGGTTTTGGGCCCGATTGGGCGCGCGAGCGCTTCACCATGGACCCGGGTCTCTCGGCCGCCGTGGTCAAGGTGTTCGTAGCGCTCTATCGCGAGGGTCTGATCTACCGCGGCACGCGCTTGGTGAACTGGGACCCGGTCTCGCAGTCGACGCTCTCCGAGGCCGAGGTCGACGACGAAGAACGCGACGGGTTCCTGTGGCGCATCCGTTATCCCGGCGCCGACGGTACGTTCGCGATCGAGGTCGCGACCACGCGCCCCGAAACGATGCTCGGCGACACGGCCGTCGCCGTGCACCCCGACGACGAACGCTACGCGCACCTGATCGGCAAAGAGGTCGAGTTGCCGCTTTCCGGGCGGCGCATTCCGGTGATCGCCGATGCGGCGGTCGAGCGCGACTTCGGCACGGGCGCCGTGAAGATTACGCCCGCGCACGATCCGCTCGACAACGAAATCGGCGAACGCCACAACCTGCCCATGCCGAGCGTCATCGGTTTCGATGCGAAGATCACCGCCGAAGCGCCGGCCAAATACGTCGGGCTCGATCGCTTCGAGGCGCGCAAGGTGGTCGTCGCCGATTTGGAAGCGCTCGGCTTGTTGACGGGTGTCGAGCCGCGGCGGCATGCGGTGCCGCTCTCGTCGCGCTCGGGTGCGGTCGTCGAACCGTTGCTCTCGCTGCAGTGGTTCTGCCGCATGCAAACGCTGGCCCAGCCCGCGCTGCAGGCGTATCGCGACGGCCGCGTGCGCTTCGTGCCCCAACGCTTCGGGCGCACCTACGAAGCGTGGCTGGAAAACATCCGCGACTGGAACGTCTCGCGCCAAGTCTGGTGGGGTCATCAGTTGCCCGTGTGGTATGGCCCGAACGACGAAGTCTTCGTTGCCGAAACGGAGGAAGCGGCGCGTGCGGAGGCCGCCGCGGCGGGCATCTCCGAGCTGCGCCGCGATTCGGACACGCTCGACACGTGGTTCTCGAGCGGCCTCTGGCCGTTCTCGATTCTGGGCTGGCCCGAGGCCACGCCCGAACTCGCGCACTGGTATCCGAATCAAGTGCTGATCACCGGGCGCGAGATCATCTTCTTGTGGGTCGCGCGCATGATGATGCTCGGCCTGCATTTCGTCGGCGACGTTCCCTTCCGCACGGTCTTCATCGCGCCGCTGGTCTTCGATCTGCAGGGCCGCAAGATGTCCAAGAGCTTGGGCAACGTGATCGACCCGATGGACCTGGTCGAGAAGTACGGCGCCGATGCGTTCCGGCTGGGCATCGTGCGCCAGATGCGGCTCGAATCGCAGGAGCTGCGTTTCGACGAACGGTTCTGCGAGAAGGCGCGCGACTTCAACAACAAGATGTGGAACGCGCTGCGCTACGTGCTGGGCTTGCCCGAGGGCTTGCCGCGCGGCGGCACGCTGCCGCCCGCGCGCGACCTGGGCTTGGCCGACCGCTGGATCCTGACCGGCTTGCACCGCACGATCGATGCGGTGACGGCCGCGCTCGAAAATTTCGAATTCGGCGTGGCCGCGGATACGTTGCTCGACTTCGCGTGGTACGAGTATTGCGACTGGTATCTCGAAGCGACCAAAGTGCCGACGCCGACGCGCGCGGCGGTGCTGTCGTACGTGCTCAACACGGTCGCGCGTCTGTTGCACCCGATCGCGCCGTTCGTCACCGAAGAGATGTGGCAGGCGTTGCCGCACGACGGCGCGACCATCGTGACGGCGTCGTGGCCCGATTCGAGCGAGGTGCCGGTCGACGACGAGGCCGCGGCGCGCTACGAGCGGCTGCGCACGGTCGTGGGCAAGGCCCGCGAGATGCGCGCGGAGTTGGGCCTGCCGCCTCGCGAGAAATTGACCCTGGAAGTGCCGCCGGGCGTGGACGAAGAGACGCGCACGTTGCTGGGTCTGCATGCGGGTGCGACGTTGGCCGATGCGGCGCCGGTGGACGGCGACCCGCTGGCCGCGGTCACCGTGCGCGCCCCGCGCGCGCTGCTCCAAGCCCGCTACGCCAAGGAGGCGGAGCGGCTCGACGGCGAGGTGGCGCGGCTCGAGAAGAAGCTCGGCAATGAAGGCTTTACGAGCAAGGCGTCACCGGACGTGGTTGCGAAGGAACGCGAGAAGTTGGCTAATTATGCGAGCGAACGGGAGCGTGTGCGCGCGGCGCTATCCGCCCTGAACGCAGAGGATCGCGGTTGAGGAGCGCGCTGGAAACGCTGCGCGAGCGGACGTTGATGTCCGCGCAGCAGATCGATCGGATCGTCGGCCGGATCGCCCACCAGATTCTCGAACCCGACGACGCGCAACAAGGCATCGTCATCATCGGCATCCGGCGCGGCGGCGAACAGTTGGCCCGGCGTCTCGCCGCCAAGGTCGAAGAGATCAGCGGCCTGCGGCCCGGCCTCGGCTTCCTCAACGTCAACCTCTATCGCGACGACGACGTGGCGCGCGCCTTGCCCGACTCGGAGATTCACGAAGACCTCACCGGCAAGGTGGTGATCGTGGTCGACGACGTGCTCTTCACCGGCCGCACCGTGCGTTCGGCGCTCGACGCCGTGACCGACCTCGGCCGTCCCCGCGCGATCCGTCTGGCGGTGCTGGTCGATCGCGGATTGCGCGAATTGCCCGTGCAGGCCGATTACGTGGGCAAAGCCATTCCCACCAGCCGGCGCGAACACATCGTGGTGCACGTGGGCAAGACGCTCTCTCCCGAGGACCGGGTCATCATCCGCAGCGACGATGCCGGCGCTTAAGGCACCGAGCCCTTACTCTAGCCTGATCGATCTCGACGACCTTTCCCCCGCCGGCATAACCGAGATCCTCGACCGGGCCAAGGCCTTCCACGCCGAACCGCCGCCGCGCGACCTGCTCCGCGACGTTTCGGTGGTGAACCTTTTCTTCGAGGCGAGCACGCGAACGTACACCTCGTTCGCGCTGGCCGAGCAACGCGTCGGCGCCGACGTCGTGGCCCTTCCGCCCGGCTCGTCGAGCCTGGGCAAGGGCGAGACGATCGCCGACACGGCGCTCACGCTCGCCGCGATGGGCGTGCGCGTGATCGTGACCCGCCATCCGCACTCGGGCTTTCCGGCGCGCTTGGCCGAATCGTTTGCGGGCCACGTGATCAACGCCGGCGACGGACGCCACGCCCACCCGACGCAGGCGCTGCTCGATTTGCTGACGCTCGAGACGGAATTCGGCAAACTCGCGGGCCTGCGCGTGGCGCTGGTCGGCGACATCCTGCACTCGCGCGTGGCGCGGTCGAACGCGATCGGCTTGCGCGCGATGGGCGCCGAGGTCACGCTCGTCGGCCCGCGCACGCTGTTGCCGGATTCGATGGGCGGCGACGGCCCGCGCGTCGCGCGCGATCTCGACGCGGTCTTGCCCCACGTCGATGCAGTGATGCTGCTGCGCATCCAGCACGAGCGCATCGCCTCGGCGGTGTTGCCCTCACTCGACGACTACGCGCGCAACTACCGGCTCGACGCGCGCCGTTTGGCGCTCTTGCCGAAGCACGCGATCGTGATGCATCCGGGGCCGTACAATCGCGGCGTGGAGTTGACCGAGGACGTGTTGCGCTATCCCGGCTGGCGCTACGCGCAGCAGGTGTCGCACGGCGTCTACGTGCGGATGGCGGTTCTCGACTTCTTGGTCAACGGCTGAGCGCTGCGCTTGACGCGCAAGCCGTTGGGCGCCGCGGACGCCGGCTTCGCCGCCGCGTAGGTCTCACGGAGCACCGGATCGTCGAGCCAAGCGGCGAAGCTTTCGCGGATCGCGGGGCTCGCGAAGAGGTGCGAGAGTGCGGCGGTCGCGATCGCGGCGCGCAAGCGGTCGTCGCCTTCGCGATAGAGCCCGGCCAGCATCGCGCGTAGGCCGGCGAGCGCCTCTTCGTCGGGCGGCATCGCTTTGAAAAGACGGACGTACCAGCGCACCACTTCCCAGGCCGCGCCGTAGCGCGTGCACGAGCGCTGCGCGATGAAGTCGATCGCCACCGGATCCTCGCGCAGACAGCGCGCCAAATACCGGCTCGCAAACGCCGCGATCTCCTCGCGCGCGAGCGGCGGCACAACGCGCGCCGCGTTGCGTTCTTCGGTCAGGAACTGGTGCAGGGTCCCCAAGACTTCGAGGTCGCCCGCATCCATGCAGGCGCGCACGAAGTCTAGTGAGACGAACGCGTCCTCGTCCCATTTCAGGGTCTCGAACGTCGCATCCATGCGTTCGATCGTCATCATCCGTGAAGTTTCTCTCCGCATTCTGTATCGGTCCGCGAGCCGGGGTAAACGTGTGTCGCAAACCTCACTTCGCGCGTTCATCGTGCCTTCACGGTGACGCGGCACAATGGGCATATACCCGGTATCGCACGCCGCGGCGCACGCGCGGCCTTGGAGGCACCCAGTGACCCCCGTCCACGAATTCGTGAGCGTCCGTTGCCCCTTCGATCGAGTGCCGGCCTACTTGGCGACCCACTTCGCGAAAGCCGGCGGCACGCTCGAAGAGGCGGTGCTGCCGATGCGCTTGCAACTCGGCGACCTGGTCGTCGAG
>Ga0182012_10008298_pt1 | contig 10282 bp, 8 predicted proteins | sample 612S2SmetaG_FD_120486 | JGI IMG/M metagenome (GOLD analysis project Ga0182012, IMG submission 120486) | Permafrost microbial communities from Stordalen Mire, Sweden - 612S2S metaG | ecosystem: Environmental > Terrestrial > Soil > Wetlands > Permafrost | place: Sweden: Stordalen | collected...
AGTTTGCTTTTGTGGTAGATGCGAATGTGAAAACTGGTCCGGTGGTGGAAGGCGACCCTGGGCTCGAACCGGGTATTGCGATTGTTGCTGATACCTGGTGGGCGGCAAACTCCGCACGCAAGAAATTAGTGGTGAAGTGGGATGAAGGTCCCGCGGCCGAACAAAGCAGCGAAGGATTTGCTAAACGCGCGCTTGAACTCTCGCAAAAAGCTCCGCAACGAAACTTAAAATTGGACGGAAATTTAGACGACGGACTCAAGGGGGCAGCTAAGGTGCTGGAAGCGGCATATGATTATCCGTTTATCTCGCACGCTCCGCTTGAGCCACGCAACTGCAGCGCCTTGTATAAGGACGGCAAGCTTGAAATTTGGAGCACTACCCAACTTCCAGCGCGTGGGCGGACACTAACTTCTAAGATTCTCAACATTCCAGAAAAAGACATCACGATTCATCTGTTGCGCGCTGGCGGCTCGTTCGGCCGCGGTTTGACCAACGATTACATGGTTGAGGTCTCGCACATTGCCAAGGTGACGGGCGTGCCGGTAAAGCTTCTTTGGACGCGTGAAGATGACATGCAGCACGATTACTACCGGCCCGGTGGGTTCCACTATTTGAAGGCTGGGTTGGATTCAGCGGGCAAGGTTGTGGCCTGGCGGAACCACTTTGTCACCTATGGCGACGACAAGAGCTTTGCCAGTTCGGCGGCGATCAATCCGTTGGAGTTCCCGTCGGATTTCGTTCCCAACTTCTCGCTGGATGTTTCAGCGATGCCGCTGGCGTTGAAGACCGGTGCTTTGCGCGCACCGGCGGCCAACTCGCAGTGTTTTGTGATGCAGTCGTTTATAGATGAGCTAGCGCACGCCGCTGGTAAGGATCCGATTGCTTTCCGCTTAGAACTACTGGGCGAGAAGGAACACGACAAGTACAATGTGGCGCGGATGCGGTCGGTTCTTGAAACCGTGGCACAGCGCTCAGGTTGGGGCAAACGGACACTGCCCAAAGGAACCGCCATGGGCGTGGCGTTCCATTACAGTTTCCAAGGTTACTTTGCACACGTTGCGGAAGTGACCGTGACGGCGGACAACAAGCTCAAGGTCAACAAGATTTGGGTGTGCGGCGATATTGGTAGCCAGATCATTAATCCGAGTGGCGCCGAAGCCCAGGTGCAAGGCGGTGTGATCGACGGTTTGAGCGAATTGATGACCCAGGAGATCACGCTCGACAAAGGCCGTGTGGTGCAGACCAATTACCATCAGCATCAATTGCTGCGGATCAGCAAAGCGCCGCAAATTGATGTTCACTTTGTGAAGTCGAAGTACGACCCCACTGGCTTGGGTGAGCCTTCGCTGCCACCGGTGATCCCCGCAGTGACCAACGCGATCTTTGCTGCGACTGGCAAGAGGATACGGACGATTCCACTGGCTAAGAGCGGCTTTACTTGGGCGTAAGCAAGTTCACAAAAACATCGACAATTTGTTTCTGAATATCGAAGGCGCCTTTCATGAGCTCATGACCGGCGCCTTCAATAATTTGGATCTCAGTTCTAGCTGGGATCAATTTCAAAGCAGACTTCAACTCGTCCACTGTCGCGAATTCATCTTTTGTGCCAGAGACGAAAAGACTTGGTGTTTTCAATTGCGGGAAATGAGCGGTGCGCATTTGATCTGGCTTCTTCGGAGGATGAAGCGGATAAGAGAGCGATAACAGCGCTTCAGCCAGATCTGGAGCCTCAGAAAGCAAGATGCTTGCTTGACGTCCGCCATAGGAGTGACCTCCGACGCAAACATGAGTGGCTCGAGCCTTGAGCTCGGTGATGGCAGTGCGCAAGCCTTCTCTATCTTCGGCCGCGCGAGAAGGGTGTGGAGGGCCAAATGGCTTGCGTTGTCGAAACGGGAGATCGTAACGCACCACCGTCCAACCGGCTGCTGTAAAGGCATCGGCAACTTTCACCAATAGCGGAGCTCGGGAGTTGGCGCCCGCGCCGTGTGTCAGCACAAGCCCGAATTCGGTCACCTGTAAATGGTACAACCAGACAATGCACCGACTCGTTTGCCTATTGCTTGCTGGGACATGCCTAACTGCACAAGAGATTCCGCTTGATACCGTTCGCCGTATCAAAGTGGAGGCATTTCAGAACTCGAAGGTTATGGAGCAGTTATCGCTGCTGTCTGATATCTACGGTCCCCGATTGACCGGTTCACCAGAGTTTGCGCAAGCGGCGGATTGGGCGGTGTCGCGACTCAAGGAGTATGGACTGACAAACGTACACACCGAAAAGTGGGGACCATTTGGAAGGGCATGGTCGCTCGAGAGCTATAGCTGCGAGATGATTACCCCTCGGTATTCGAATCTCGCGGCCGCGCCGTTAGCTTGGAGCGCACCAACGAATGGGCCGCAAACTGGCGAAGTGTTCTATGCACCGATTGAAGGCCGTGAATCATTTTTCGATATTGCTAGCGCGGTAGAAGCGTTTAAGAAATATGAAGAGAAATGGAAAGGAAAATTGCGCGGCAAGATAGTACTGATCTCTGATTCGCACATTCCGAAGCCGCCCACTCAATCTAACTTTCGGCGATATACCGACGCAGAATTGGCTGAGATCGCTCAAGCCCCCGATCCGTTCCGACTACCGTCGAAAAACTTGGACGATATCAAGATGCCTTCCGATCGCGAGGAAATGGGCAAGCTGCTGAGCCACATGCCCAATTACATGATTGACGAATTGATCAATCGTTACTTCGCTTACATCCATGAGCAGGGAAAATTCTTTCACGATGAAGGCGTAACGGCGGTGATCCGGGCAGACGAGCGGGCGCACAACATGCTGGTTTTTGCTGAAGAAGCCGGGTCGCACATGAGTAAAGACCCGCTCTCGCCGCCCACTTTTATCGTGACCGAAGAGCAGTATTCGCGGATGACTCGGATGATCGAAGCTAAGCATGTACCAACCCTGCGCTTGAACCTGAGTGCAAAAGTTGGCAACACCGATGTGGACGGCATGAATATTGTCGGTGAGATTAAGGGAGCAACGAAGCCGGATGAGGTCGTCATGATCGGAGCGCATTTTGATTCTTGGCACTCGGGCACAGGCGCAACGGACAATGGCGCGGGTTCGGCGGTCATGATTGAAGTGATGCGCATTCTGCAAGCTGCGCACATTAAGCTCAACCGAACCGTTCGAATCGGTTTATGGAGCGGTGAAGAGCAAGGCCTGTTTGGATCTAAAGCATATGTAAAAGAACACTTCGGTCCAGAAGTTGACAAGTTTGATGTGTATCTGAATTTAGATAACGGCAGCGGGAAAATTCGCGGCGTCTATTTACAAGAGAATGACGCGGCGCGGCCACTATTCGAAGCGGCATTCGCGCCTTTTCGAGATATGGGTGTAACAACCGTTACACTGCGGAATACTCTCGGGACGGATCATCTCTCGTTCGACGATGCGGGCCTGCCGGGTTTTCAGTTCATTCAAGATCCACTCGATTACGAAACGATTACTCACCATTCAGCGGCGGACACATATTCGCATGCAGTTCCAGAGGATCTGATGCAGGCATCAGCCGTGATAGCCAGTCTGGTAACCGAATTCGCCAACCAGGAGGCAAAGTTTCCACGGAAGCCGAGGTAACGGAAGTGCGTGATATAACTTAGGATGCTCTACGGGCTAAAAACCAACTAATGCTCCCTTTTATCGCTTTTCTCTACCAAGCTCCGAAGCAACTTGTTTCGCTCGGAGCCATTGACATCGTCGTCATCGCCCTCTATTTCTTGATGGTTTTGGGGATTGGGTACTACTTGAAGAACTTTGCCAAGACGGGCGAAGACTTCTTCATGGCGGGACGCGACATGAGTTCTTGGATCGCCGGCCTGAGTTTCGTGGCTGCAAATTTGGGCGCGCTAGAACTGATGGGTTGGGCGGGGTCTGCTTATCAATATGGCATTCTGGCGGCTCACTGGTACTGGATTGGAGCGATACCGGCGATGTTGTTCCTCGCTATCGTAATGATGCCGTTCTATTACATTTCGAGAACTCATTCGGTTCCCGGATATTTGAAACTGCGATTCGGCGAATCGTCGAGATTGTTGTCGGCAGTTTCGTTTGGTTTTATGACCGTGCTGATGAGCGGCATCAATATGTTCTCCATGGCGAAAGTTATGCAGATCGTGCTGGGCTGGGATCTAAATTTCAGCATCTGGATTTCATCGCTTACGGTGGCCGGTTATGTGTTTTTTGGTGGACTGCTCTCAGCGATTTTCAACGAGGTCTTGCAGTTCTTCTTGATTTGGCTGGGCGCTCTAGTTGTGACGATTCTGGGTCTTTACGAAACGGGCGGCTGGAATGGAGTGGTCCATCGGATTCATGAGCGTTGGCCTGGGCAGGATTATACGCACATGTGGTCAGGCTTGGGTTCGTTTAGCGATAACCCAATGGGCATTCACTGGACCGGCATCGTCATGGGTTTGGGTTTCGTGATTTCGTTCGGTTATTGGACTACAGACTTTCTTGTTGTACAGCGCGTGCTGGCGGCGAAGGATCTGCGGAGCGCAAAGTTGGCGCCCATTATCGGCGCAGCGTTCAAGATGGCTGTTCCGCTTATTGTTATTTTGCCCGGACTCTTGGGCCTCGCTGTCTTGCCCGAGAAACTGGTTGCGGAATCGGCACAGGCAATGAATCCTGGCTCCCACACGTTTAACGATGTTTTGCCGCTCATGCTGGCAAGGTATTGTGGACCGGGCCTACTTGGTCTTGGTATTACGGCGCTGATTGCGGGCTTCATGTCGGGGATGGCCGGCAACGTGAGTGCCTTCGCCACGGTTTGGACCTACGATATCTACCGGGCGGTGATTAAGAAAGATGCTGACGATGCACATTACGTCACGATGGGCAAGATTTGTACCGTGCTGGGCGTGCTGGTAAGCATTGGAACGGCCTATCTGGTAATGCAGTTTTCCAGCATCATGGATTACGTGCAGGCGTTGTTTAGCTTCTTTATCGCGCCGCTCTTCGGCACGGTTATTCTCGGCATGTTATGGAAGCGTGCCACGCCACAGGGTGGCTTCTGGGGTTTGCTCTCTGGCACGCTTAGTTCAATCGCAATGTGGGCGTGGGTTACGAAGGTGCCCTCGGCTTTGGGGATCATTGCACTTTCCTCGCAAGCCAAGCCCATGGCGGAGAACATGTACCGGGCTCTTTGGTCTTGGATCATATGCGTTGGGGTTACGATCGTAGTGAGCCTAGTTACCAAGCCGAAACCGGATGAAGAATTGACGGGGCTCGTTTACGGCGCTACTGATATTCCGTCGGAAGGCCACTTGCTTTGGTTTGAAAAGCCCATCTTCTGGGCCGCCGTGGTGGCGATCGCACTGGTAATAGTAAACATCATTTTCTGGTAAATCAACATGCATGAACATGGACGCATTCCCATTTGGTTCTTTATCGGCGTACTTCTGACTGCCTATGGCGTGCTGATTTTCGGAGCGGGTATTTATGACATTTGGCATCCAGCGCCGGTGGTATTGGATGAGTTACACATCGGAATCTGGTGGGGGGCTTTGATGCTCGCCATCGGTTTGATCTACGTCTGGCGTTTTTTCCCTAGGAACGAGTAATGGCAGAAATAACAAAAACGACCGCGAAGCTCGGATTAATTGTCGGCAACCGCGGATTTTTTCCCGGTCACCTGGCAGCCGAGGGGCGCGAAGATATGCTGCGGGTTTTGAAAGCCGCAGGTGTGGAGGTGGTAGCACTTACGCCACAGGATTCGAAGTATGGCGCTGTAGAGACTTTCGAAGAGGCCAAGCGTTGCGCCGACTTGTTCAGGCAGCACCGCGATTCCATTGATGGCGTGATTGTTACGTTGCCGAACTTTGGTGATGAGCGTGCTATTGCGGATACTTTGCGGCGTTCGGATTTGCAGGTTCCGGTGCTAATACAAGCTACACCGGATTCGGCCGGCAAGATGACAATTGCCGATAGGCGCGACAGTTTTTGCGGGAAAATGTCGGCCTGCAACAACTTGATGCAATATAAGATTCCGTATTCACTTACGACACTGCACACGGAATCGCCAGACTCAGCCGAGTTCACGGCGGATCTGAAATGGTTTCTCGGCGTCTGCCGCGTGGCGCGCGGCTTGAAGAATCTGCGTATTGGCTCGATTGGAGCAAGACCGCAGGCTTTTAATACCGTTCGTTATAGCGAAAAGATTCTGGAAAGCGCCGGGATCTCAGTCATTACGATTGATCTCTCGGAAATTCTGGGCCGCATCGAAAAGATGAAAGACGACGATCCGGCTGGGCAAGCAAAGCTCAAAGCCATTCAATCGTACGTTGCTACGAAGGACGTGCCGGCTACATCGCTAATGAAGATGGCCAAATTGGGTGCAGTAGTCGATGGCTGGATGAAAGAAACAGACACCGCTATTTCTGCCGTACAGTGCTGGACATCACTAGAAGAATATTTTGGCGTGGTTCCTTGTACGGTAATGAGCATGATGAGTAACGACCTTATGTCGAGCGCTTGTGAGGTGGACATCGCGGGGGTGGTCGGCATGCATGCGTTGCGCTTGGCGAGCGGCACGCCCAGTGCGTTGCTCGATTGGAACAATAATTACGGCGAGGATCCGAACAAGGCGGTTTGCTTCCACTGCAGCAATTTGCCCAAACATTTTTTTGCAGATATGCGCATGGATTACCAGGAAATCATCGCCGGCACGGTGGGTAAGTTAAATACGTTTGGTACGGTTGTCGGTAAAGTAAAGTCTGGGCCCATGAGTTACTGCCGCATTTCGACGGATGATAACGCTGGCAGGGTGCGCGGCTATGTTGGCGACGGACGCTTTACCGATGATTCACTGGTCACATTCGGCGGGGCTGGTGTGGTTGAGATTCCTCGTTTGCAGGACCTGCTCCGCTTTATTTGCGAACGTGGCTATGAGCATCACACGGCCGCAAATCTAGCGCCTGTCTCAAATATCGTTTACGAAGCAACAACGAAGTATTTAAACTGGGATATGTACTGGCATAAAGCATGAGTATTGTTGTTGCCGGCGTTGACTTCGGCACGCTAAGCGTCCGCGTATCCATATTTGATAACGAGAAGGGCCGTCTCGGTTCCGGGGTTGCAGAATACCCGTTGCATCGGAAACGAGAAGATCCTGATTTTGCCACGCAGAGTCACTCCGACCACATGGCGGCCTTGGTAGAAGCGATGCACCGGGCACTGAACGAAGCAGGTGTTCCCGGAAAGGCGGTTAAATCGATTGCGCTCGATACGACAGGATCAAGTGTAATACCGGTAGGCGACGATCTAGAACCCCTTGACGATTACTATCTTTGGTGTGATCACCGGGCGTGGCGCGAAGCGCAGGAGATCACTGACAAAGCGCACGAATCTGGGTTGTTGGCGATTAAGTGGTGCGGTGGGGCCTATTCGTCTGAATGGGGTTTTTCTAAGCTGCTGCATTGGCTGCGGAATAACCCGGACAAACGCGATCGATTCGTTACTGCATTTGAGCATTGTGATTACGTGGCGACGGTGCTGTGCGGCATTCACACCATCTCCAACGCCCCGCGCAGCATTTGCGCCATGGGCCACAAATGGATGTGGAATGAATCGCTGGGCGGATTGCCTCCCGAAGGATTCCTGATTAAAGTTGATCCTTTACTGAAAGGGATGCGCACTAAACTGGGCGGTCGTTATCGGACTTCGAGTTCGATTGCGGGCACTCTATGCGATGAATGGGCTGTAAAGCTGGGCTTGAATGCTGGCATACCGATTCCGGTTGGCGCTTTCGATGCTCACTGGGATGCTGTTGGCGCAGGCGTGCGAATTGGTGATGTTGTCAATGTGATTGGCACGTCTACCTGCATTATTGGGTTGAGCGACAAAGTCAGCCTGGTACCTGGCGTGTGCGGCGTTGTACCGGGTTCGGTCGATCCTCAACTTACGGGGATTGAGGCGGGCTTGTCTGCGGTTGGCGATATTTTCGAAGCGATCGCACGCCGTGCTGACACGAGTGTTGCGCGGCTGGCGAGCCACATTGAAGATTACCGCCCAGGGCAAACCGGCTTGCTGCGGATGACTTGGGACAACGGGGACCGCACCGTGTTAGTGAACGCTGAATTGGGCGGCGTGACGTTTGGGTGGAACCTGACTACCACGCCAGCCGATGAATTGTTCGCAGCTATCGAGGGTACTGCGTTTCACACGCGGGTGATTCTAAGTCGCATGGCCGAGCACGGCACGGTCATTGACCGCATCATTAACGGCGGTGGAATTCCGCAAAAGAACGACCAGTTGAATCAGATTTACGCGAACGTCTTGAATAAGCCGATTTTGGTACCGCAAGGCGACGTGACAAGTTTAGGCTCCTCGATTTTCGCTTTCATTGCGGCGCGCGGTTTCGCAAGCATTGAGCAGGCACAAGCGGCTTTATGCCCAAAGTATCGTATTTTCAAGCCGGAGCCGGCTGCGGTGGCAATCTACGAAGAGATGTACCGCATGTACCGCCGCTTATATTTTGCTCTTGGGGCGAAGAAGAGCGAAGCGGTTGCAATTGGGGACATTTTGCCGCGGTTGCGCCAAATCGCCGCACAAGTCAGAATCGCTAAATGGACCTAAAGGATTTACGGGAAGAAGTGCTTGAGGCGAACCTTGCCCTGGTCAAGCGGGGCCTGGTGATTTTCACGTTTGGCAACGCGAGCGGATATGATGAGGATAGTGGCCGCGTGGTGATTAAGCCTAGTGGCGTCGCTTATGAAAAATTGACGCCGGCGGATCTGGTGATGACGGATCTTGATGGCAAAATGCTGGCGGGCAGTAACTTACGGCCTTCGTCTGACTTACCAACCCATCTGGCCTTATATCAAGCGTTCAAGGGTGTGCGCGGTGTAGTTCATACGCACTCGCGCTATGCGACTTCGTGGGCACAAGCGGGCATTGAGATTCCTTGTTTGGGCACTACCCATGCCGATTATTTTCGTGGTCCAATTCCGATTACGCCGCCAATGGAAGCAGACGAGATTCAAAACGGTTATGAATGGAATACCGGTCAAGTGATTATCCGGCGCTTCGCAGGGACCGACCCGCTGAGTACACCTGCAGTCCTAGTGAATGGCCATGCCCCATTCTGCTGGGGCCGAACGGTAACAGCAGCAGCGCATACGGCCGAGATCGTCGAGGAATTGGCGCATATGGCGTTCCTCACGGTGACAATTAAAGCAGATGTAGCCGGGCTCCACGACGTTTTGCGTGATAAGCATTTTCTTCGCAAGCATGGGCCGGATGCTTATTATGGTCAAAATACTCCCGTCAAAAGCTGAAATGGCGCGGGCTGCGGCGCGGCATGCAGCTGATTCTTTGAGGATCGTAATCGCCGCGCGCAGTGATGTTCGATTGCTGGTGGCCACGGGTGCTTCGCAGTTTGAGTTTTTGGAAAGCCTCAGGGCAGAGCAGGGAATTGAATGGACGCGGGTGGAGTTGTTCCACCTTGATGAGTACGTTGGATTGCCGGCGACCCATCCAGCAAGCTTCGTTCGATACATCATGGAGCGGGTCATCCGGCCATTAGGAATTACCAAGTATCACCTGCTAGATGGTATGCGAGACCCGCATGAAGTTGCTGCCGAAGTGGGTCGAGCTATCGCCGCGGCCACAATTGATTTGGCGTTTTGCGGCATTGGTGAGAATGGTCATTTGGCTTTTAACGATCCGCCCGCAGATTTCGAAACAGATGAGCCCTATCTGGTGGTGAATTTGGATGAGGCATGTAGGCAGCAACAAGTAGGAGAAGGATGGTTCGCTGGATTAGCGGATGTGCCTAAACAAGCGCTGAGCATCAGTATTCGACAGTTGATGAAAGCGCATGAAATTATTTGTGTGGTGCCCGAGGCCCGCAAGGCGAATGCTGTGGAGATTTGTTTGAACGGACCGGTTACGCCAGATGCGCCGGCTTCAATTTTGCGGGTTCACCCGAATGCGACGATTTATTTGGAGCCGGAGTCGGCGAAGGGCGTGGCTGGAGGTTAACATCTGGCTTCTTGTAGAGACACGACGCGACCTTCGCTCGCATCTTGAATGCCACGGTCAATAGCCGCAAGCGTCTCGGCATCCTCTTCCTCAGTGAGTTCCGGGAACGGGATGGTTAAATCTCGGCTCTGCCATATTTCAACGATAGCGCCTTGGAGCGCTCGCCGCGCCTCTGGTCAAGGGTTCCGTTTCGGCGCGTATCGGATTCGAGTGGGCCGTAAGAACCTAGTTAAGCTAGAATCAGTGAATCCA
>Ga0182012_10008299_pt1 | contig 10282 bp, 23 predicted proteins | sample 612S2SmetaG_FD_120486 | JGI IMG/M metagenome (GOLD analysis project Ga0182012, IMG submission 120486) | Permafrost microbial communities from Stordalen Mire, Sweden - 612S2S metaG | ecosystem: Environmental > Terrestrial > Soil > Wetlands > Permafrost | place: Sweden: Stordalen | collected...
GCCGGCCGCCGAGGCCGCCGAGGCCGCCGCCTTGAGCACAGGACCCCGGGCCAGGATGAGTGCCCCTGCGAGCATCAGGACCCCTCCCGCGACCATCGACGCGGCGCCGATGACCGCCTTGGCCTCGCAGGCGGTGAACGAGATGCCGAGCGGCAGGCTGATCACGTCGCCTTTCTGGTCGCAACCCGACGCGGAGCCCGACGCGGAGCCCGACGAGGCTCCGGCGGTCGCGGACGGCGTGTACCCGCCGGTCCCGCCGGCCCCGCTGTTGCCTGTCGGCGCACCCGACAAGCCCTTGGCCGAGGCGATGCACGCCCCGGAGGTCCCCCAGCCGCTGGAGCCGACCGTCGTCGCGAACGTGGCCCGGTCGGCTCCGGTGCGCAGCGCCTGCACGATCGGCCGGAACGCCGCGGTGCCGAGCAGAGTGTTGACCGTCCCCTCGAGGCCGGTCGAATAGTTCGGGTAGGACTGCACGCCGACACCGCCGCCGAGATTGTTGATCGACGTCGACCCGGGCTCGGGGAGCGTCGTGTTGAAAGCGTTGTTCTTCGCGTTCGATGCCTCGCACTCGTTCCAGGCCGCCAGATTGTCGGCCGTGGTCGAGCTGATCGGCGCCTGAATGGCAGTCAGAATGTCAGTGATCCACTTCGGGTACTGCGGGGCTGCCGCCGTCGCCGGGGCCGCTGTGGTGACCACCGGGTCAGCTTTCCGTGCCCGGGGCGCCGGAGCTTAGACCGGCGGCCCTGGCGTGCAAATATTCGCCGTATGTGATGACCCCGGCGAGGACTGCGCCCGCGATGAATTCGTCGCGGTTGCGCGGGTCCAACCAGGCCGCGATGGCGACCATGAACACCGCCTCGACAACCCCAATGTTGACCCATTTCATCAACGTCGGGGCGCGTTTGTCGGCGTTGATCTCCGCTGTCTGCGGAGATGAGCAGTCCTTGGCGATGATGTCGTAGACGATCAGCGCGGACGCCAGGAACGCGATCCCGCGCGAGTCGTCGCTGCCCGCAGGCGCGCTGCTCATGTCCCCGGCTCGCCCCAGTATTGGGGCGGGAGGGTCCGGTCGGCCATCGCCCGCACCCGGGGCAGGTACAGGGCGCTGCCGAGCGGTGACACCCCGGCGCCCGGGGTGATCTTGTGCCGGAACCCGCCGGTCGCGGACGGGGACGGGCCGTTAGGGACGACCCCGGCGATAGGAGCGACAGATGTGACCCCGCCGCCGCCCGGGTTGTCTCGATACGCCCACGGGAACGATCTCATCACCACGGCCTCCCGCACGCGAACTCGGCGCCTGTGCTCGGCTGGTCGGGGAACAGGTGACCGTCGGCGGTCGGGTCGCCCATCAGCGACACCACCGCACCTGTCTGTGCGTCGACATAATGCTGGTTGAGGTGGGCTCCTGGGACGGCGCCAGCGACGGTGACAGTGTTGACGTGCTCGAGGCGTTGGACGGGGCGGCGGAACCCGACCCACCCGGAGGGGCTCCCCCAGTCGTTGAGGCCGCCCGGCGTGACCCGGTCCGACTTGAATCGGCGCATGCTCATCCCGGTCCCGCCGGCCATCAGGTCCCCGCCGACGCCCCTGGTGTCGTTCTGGCCGCCCTCGGGGCAAGCGCACGGCTCCTGCGAGCCCGACCCGCACCCGCACCCGCTCATTGGTCAACCTCCCCGCGGACGGGGATGGTACCGGTGTGAGGGTAAGACGAAGCGAGACTGAAAACCTGGGTGGGCGGCGCCACTATCCGCAGCTGCCCGGCCTTGACCGATCTCGGCTGCGTGACCGGGTGCTTGCCCGACGACAACACTTGCACGGTGGGGACAATCGTCTGGGTTGCCATGATCTGATCCTACTTGGCCTTGACGGGGGTGATGGTGGCTGGGCTTGGCTTGGCGCTGATCTCACCCGCGTAGGCGGTCGGAGTGAGGACCAGGGCGCCGGCCGTCTCGTTCGAGGCGCCCTGCTTGGGAGTGGCGGTCGGGGAACTCGCGAAATAGACCGGGGCACCACCGGAAACCTGGTAGGTGCCTTGGTGGCCGACATAGCCGAGGACGTCGTAGGTTTTGCCGCCGATGGTGACGGTCCCGAACCCGGGCGGCAGCTTGGAACTGTCGATCTGGGATGAGAGGGAAGCTATCGACTTCGCGTCTGCGGCGGCGGCGCCGGCGGCGTTGTTGGCCGTCGCTGACTCGGCGGCCTGGGCGGCGGTCACGCTGCCAACTTGGGAGGCGAGATTGGCGTACTGGCCGGACAGCTGCGAATAGCCTTGCTGGCCGACCGCGTCACTGATCCCTGATGTGGCGGCGGGCGCCGCGTAGGCGCTGGTCCCGTTCGCTGTCGCCGCCGTCGACGCCGCGGCTGCTGCCTGATTTTTTTTCCGGACGTAGTAGTAGATCCCGGCGACACCGGCGACACCGATGAGGGCGGTGTTCGGGACCGGGCCGGTGCGGCGCTGCAACCATGACGACCCGCGCGGGGCCGGGGCGGGCTGCATCAGTTGTCCGAGGGGACGTTGGCGACAATGGACGGCCACCTCGTGAACGCCCTGGGGGCGGGGATGACACCGCTGCCGCCGATCCGAGGCGGCGCCTGCGATGCGATCTGCGGAAGGCGCGTGTAGTTCCCGGCGGGGATCGGGATCTCGTTCGTGCACACCCAGCGCACCGGGGGGGTCATGTTGTCCGCGAACGGGACGTCGAGCCGCGGATACCACGCGTTGGGGGTGACGTCCTGGGGTCTGAGATCCAGGTTCCCGCGGGCCATCTCCTCGGGCGACGCGTCGCCATACACGGCCGAACGGTTCCATCCGCGCTGGCTCATCCCCGCCGAGGGCGGCGCGGCGATGGGGACGGTGCCGGGCGCGGCCGCGAAACGGACGAGCCCGCCGTGCACCGAATACGGGGTCGGCGTGTATGGCGGGGCGGCGGCCGGGACCATCGACCTTACGGCGGTCGGGTCGGCGGCGTTGTTGGTCTTGACGCGCCAGGTGGGCATGGGCTCAGGCGATCTTCTGGCCGGCGGAAGCCTGCAACGCCGGGGTTTCGATGGCGGTTATTCCGCTGGCGGCGGCTTGGGTGCCGCCCGGGTTGGCGAGAAGGTCCGCGACTATGGCAGCGCCGATGACCCATATTCCGATCGTGAAAACTTTGCCCATTGAGGTGGTCCTTAGCTTGGGATCGGCCCGGTGAAGTTCGGGGCCTGGGAACGGGTGAGGTCGGGAATGACAGCAGGGGTGCTCGATGAAGGGGTGCCTGTGAGGGGTGGGGCGCTGGTCAGCCCGCCGCCGGAGAGCGGATTGGACGGGTCGAACACGTTGAGCAGGCTGGCGACGACCAGCGACCACGCGAACAGGCTGGCGAACTCCTCGGCCCCCTCGGCCTTGGCCTGGCTGATCCCGGCCAGGGTGCCGAACACCAGGAACGTGGCGAGATAATCGGAGGGCGGCGGCAGGCCCAGCACCGTGCGGCTCGATTTGAAGTCGCGGTAGGTGACTAGCACCATTTCGGCGACCCACGCGAACATGAGCATCAGGAGAGCATCTGACTTCCGAGGCCGCTGCTCGGGGTGGCCCCGTTCCCGGTGCCGTAGCCGACGCCGCCGGGGCCGGTGCCGGCGCCGGGCGACACGCCTCCCGTCTCTGCTCCTGTGGTCGGGTTGACAAATCCGAGCGCGCCGCCGACCCCTGACGCCTGCGCTGAGGCGATGGCCCCGGCCGCCTGGTCGGGATTGAGGGCGACGGACCGGCCCGGCCACGCGAGGTCGGTGAAACCGATGTTCCCGCCCCGGATCTGCTGGTAGCCATACACGACGAGTTGATAGCCGGACCACGCCACGAGCGCGCCGAGAAGGAGCGGCATCTGGTTTCAGCTCTTGGCGGCGGGGAGGGGCTTGACGAAGTGGTGGTATCCCCATGCGGCGCCGAGACCGAGGGCGAACCATGTGAGCTTGCTGTTCATCATTTTTGTGCTCTCTCCTTAAAGGATGGATGAGGCTTTGCCGACGACCACGAGGGCCACGAGGACTCCGGCGCCGAGGAAAAAACCCTTTTTGAAATCAGCGGACCAGCCGGACATAAATGGCGTCTCCTATCGGGGTAGGGATCGGTAGAGCAGGGTGAGGCCGACCAGGCCGACCACGGCCCCGTAGAAGATGGTGGAGTGGCCTCCGGCGGTCAGGAACGGGTGCTTGCCGGAAGACCCGGACGGGGTCGATGATCCGAAAGCGATCTGTGAGGCGGTCTGCGCGGACGTCGCCGCCTGGGGCGCCTGGGTGAGCGGCGGGTTGCTGGCGCCCCATCCGAGCGTTGCGGAGGCGCCCCCGTTGAGTTTGCCGGCCATCAAATGCTCGGGAGGCCCTGGATGATGGTCCCTACGGGCACGACCTGGCCTGGTGTCAGAGTCAGGGTGTAGGGCGGGGTGCCGACCGTGCCCCAGGGGCCGTCGCCGAACTCAAGCTGCGTGCCCGGGTTGGTGGACAGATAGATTTCGCCGGAGTCCAAGAGCCCGAACATTGTCTGTGCGAGTGACATCTTCCGGTTGATGACCAGGATGCCGGTATCACGCTGCGTGTTGTACAGGGCCGGGGTGGCGGTCCCGGCCGTGAACCCGGCGGCGCCGAGCTGCGCTGAGGGCTGGCCGCCCAAAGGATACTGGAACTGGATTGCCATGTCGTCGAACAGAGTGGCCAGGAGGCTATCCACCACCAGGACGCCGTCGATGTAGATCCGGAACCGGGCGCCGATCTGCAGGGCGCCGGCCCCGGTCAGGCCCGGCCATGCGTCCTGGCGGGTGTTGGTCGAATCGCGCGCCTCGAGGATCAAGGTTTCCAGGTAGCCGCCGAGGCGGGGCGCCTGGACCTTCTGGGTCGACCCGGAGCCGATCTGCGGGTTGCAGACCTGCGCGTTCCACTGGCACGTGGTTCCCAGCTCGGGCGGGGCGATATCGACTCCTTCCGGGAGCCACCAAAAATCAAGGTCGTTCGTCACGGTCAGCGTCGGAACATTGGTCAGGGTGCCTGACATGACCGTGGCCGCGGCGTTGATGTTCATCTGCAGGTTCGGCAACAGCGACCCGTTCGCCATGCTGATCACACCGCAACCCATCGCGAACTCGAGCGGGAGCGCCGTCGAGAACGCCCAGGCGGCGGTACCGGCGACGATGTTTTGGAATGACGGGAGGGATCGGGGATCGGCTGACGTCCACAGCCCGAACCCGCCGCCATATTTTGGCACCAGATACAGCATTTCATAGCCGGTGCCGTTGTATAACTGGGTGCCGTACGCGTCCTTGAGAAGCACGCTGGTGGCGATGTTGAATGGCGCGTCGGGCTGGAAGGCGGCGGAAGTGGTCGCCCCGGTCGAGATCGAGTTGAACTGCAGCCGGAACGCCCGTGCGTAGCCGGGGGCCTGGACGAGCGGCTGGCTGATCTGCCCAGTCCCGAACGACACGCCCGACACAACATATTGGGTGCGGCGGCCGGTCTGGGAGTGCCGGACGAACGGGTTGCCCGGCTGGTAGGGCTCAACCGTGGTCTGCGGCTGGGCGATTCCAGCCGCGATACCCGCGGACGGCGCGGTCATCGTGCTCATAGAATGTTGACTCCTTCGGCGACGGGGCGGGCGATGCCTTGGTTGCCTTCGCCGAGGGTCCTCGCGGCCCACAGCTTGGCTCCTCCGAGGACGAGCTGGAACCCGGTCACTGTCATCAGGACCATCACCATTTGACGTTTCGTCGGCAACTCGGCTCCTCTCCTTCTCAGGTGGGCAAGCCGCCGGTCTGGTGGGGGCTTCCGGTCCCATCACCAAACCGGAAGCCTGCTTTGCGCGAATCCTAGCGGATCGCGCGGTGGGTTGTCACTACCACCGGTTTTCCCGGGCAAGAACCCGTTCGACGCCCGGTCGAGACATTCCGACCGCCGCCGCGACCGATCGCGCGCTCGCCCCTTGCGCGACCGCTGATCGGATGGCCCGGTCGCGTTGGATGAGCGCCCATCGGGCCTGGCCGGCCCACGCCGCGGCGTCGAGCACGGCGTCATCGACGGGCCACGGCACCCGGCACTCGGCGGCGACGCCGACCAGGCCGCCGGAGTATTTTCCGGCGGCGAGGTTGTACACGGTTCGGGCGACCACTTTTTGCGGGTCGTCGTCCAGGTCGACTTCGTCGGCGCGGGCCACGAACGACCACACCATTTTGGCGGCGAGAGACTGCTCAAGAGACATCACTTGCCAACCTTGGCCAGCAGGCTCTCGATGATGGCTGACGCCTCGGACTTGCTGAGGCCCCGGCTGCACTTGGACGAGGACAGGCCGAGGGTCTGGCGGTGCTGGCTGAGGAATCGGGCCGTGTCGCCCGTCAGGCGGTTGCACAGGGTGAGGAGGTAGTTGATTTGCTTTTCGGTAGCGGGTGTCATGTGCATCATTGTTGCACGATCCAGGCGCTGTGTCAACAAAGTTGCACGGATTTATTTTCGGGCTGGGTCGGGGACGGTGACTACCACCGGGTCGCGCGGGTTGTTGGAAAACACGAGCCAGGAGAATTGGCGCTGCTTGAGGGCTTGCATCATCCCTCGCACCTCCACGTTGGACCGGCCCGCTGACGTCGCCATCGCTTTGACGGAGTCCAGATCGCGCGTGTAGCCGGCCACGAACCATCGCGGCATCGACCGGGCCAGGCGCGGCGTCCACGAGAATTCTTGCATGTCGGTCACGAGCGACACTTTTTTTGATCGCGCCGCGATCCACAACATGTTGGCGTCTGCCTTGATCCCGCCCATCTGCGGGTCGGTCAGGAGCTGCAAGTCGGGGAGATATAACGTCCATCGGCCCTCGACGAAAACGGTTTCGAGGAGTGCCGCCTGGCGCGCCCAGTTGCGGCGCAACATCCCGAAATTCTTGGCGCGTTGCCCGACGATCACCCGCACGGGGTCGCCGTCGCGGACCCGCCGGCGGTGCTCGGCGGGCAACCAAAACCCCATCCGATCTTTCGAGCCGCTTATTCGCGGCCAGCCCGCCTCGGCGAGAGTGTCGTCGCCTCCTTTGGCGTCGACCCCGACGACCCACTGGCGGCAATGGTTGAGGACCCCGGTGCAAAACGTGGTTTTGCCGGCGCCGGTCGGGCCGGCCACGTTCATGTGCTCCCCCTGCTCCCAGCGGGCCTTGAACCACTCGAGGAACCCGCCCGGTCCTGACCAGGGGAGGCCGAGGATCTCGTCAGTTTGGAGGAGGGCCATCGGCGGGTCCGGGCGGCGCGGGGAAGATCGCGGCAATGATCGCGTCCAATGGGTCCCCGCCGGCATGGAACAGTTCCGCGAATGATGGGTCCATGTCGGCGAGCTGCAGCGCCTGCGCCCGTGCGTCCGCTTCGGCGGCCTTCGTCCGCTCAAGCTGCGCGATGAATTGCGGGAGCATCGGGCGCAATGTCTCTTTGAGGAGCGGGGCGAGCTGGTCGTAGAAGTCGGGATAAGCGGCCATCGCTCCGACGATCAGCGGTGCGACGATCAGCGGCCCGATCTGCTCGAACGTGCTCTCGGCGCCGGCCAGGCGTTGCAGGACGAGTCGATCCAGGACCGACCCGGCTAGGGCCTGGTCGGCCACAGGGGCCGCTATCGGGGCCTCGAACGCGATCATGGCGCCCATCGGCCCCAGGGGCGGCAGGGACGGACTGGAGCGCATCAACATCCATCCGAGCCCGGTGATCCCTCGGCTTATCCAGTCCTCGGCGGGGATCCGCGCCTTGACCGCCGGGCGAGCCGGGCGTTTCTTGGTTTTGTCGGCTGGCGCGCCCCGGGGTGCGTCTTCGTCGCGCGCCGCGTGCCACTCCTCGGGGTGTTCTTTCTTCTCGTGGCGCCCTTTCGACAGCCACCCGCCCGGCCCCGATTTGAATTCTTTGTCGCAGAACCGGCAGCGCGGGAAAAGGACGGTGTCGCCGGCTAGCGGGACGTCGGGCGGGAGCTCCGGAGGCGGGAGCTCCGGAGGCGGGCCGGGGTTGAGGGCGAATCGGGCCGCTAGGGCCTCGTCGTCAATCAGGTCGGTCATTTGGGCTCCTCATCGTGGAACCCCAAAAACCTGATGGCGCGCGACACCGGCTGCTTTTCCGGTTCCGCTCTCGGTCGGCCCCCGGCGGTGGTGGGCGGCCCAGGGATTTTCGCGAGCGCGTCGGCGACGAGTGTCATCGCGCGGTGCTCGATCTGTCGGAGCGACATTCCCGACCCGTCGTCGGTGTCGCCCTGGTCGCCGGGGTCGCCGGGGTCCTCGTCGCCGAAGATGGCGTGGATCTCGTCGCGGATGATTTTCCGCAGACGGTCATCGTCTACGTCAGGCTTAGGGTCAGGGTCGGTGGGCTGGTCGGGCTGGTCGGGCTGATCTTCACTCATCGGTGGAGCCGCCGGAGCCGCCGAGCTGGCCTACCGGCCGGTCGCGACGGCCGTTGTTGACCATGTCGCGCCGGTCCGCGTATTTCCGGCCTTCGCCGGAAGCCTCCATCTCGGCGCGTACCGAGCGGTAGTAGTCGCGCCGGATTTCCCGCCTCTCGCGTTCCGACCCGGCACGGGCCTCCTTGTCTTTGACTTCGGCCAGGCGCCGGTCGGGCTGGTGAAACTTCGAGAGGGTTTCGCGGTCCATGTGCTCGGCCATTCAGGTCAACCTCGCGAGGGGGCGGCGGGCGGCGTCGGCGATCGTGATGGCCTGGTGGCCGTCGATGATCTGCACGCCGCGGTTCTCCGCCAGTTTGGCGGCCTCGATCAACTGTCGGCCGAGAGCGGCGGCGGCGCCGCCCTCGAGGAACGCGCGCTGCACACCGAGCTGATGGTAGGCGTCGAGCGCCACATATCTTTCGGTCGTGCCTTTCAGCGCGTCGGGGAATTCGGCGACCGCCACGATCCAGGACACGGCCGTGGGTGACGGCTGGATCACCTCTTGCATCTGGGCAAACGCTTCTGCGGAACCGGGAGTCATTGGCGGCCTTTCCATCTGGCGACAGGGTTGTCTAGTTTCCGTTCGAGGAGCGGCCCGAACCGGGTCCACGCTTCTGCCATCGGGGCGACTGCGGCCAGCAAGGCGGCCAAAGCGTGCTCTATCTCTTCTAATCGCTCCTCGGTGCTAGCATTCACGGCCATGGATCTTAGCGCGCCGAGTGAGGCTGAGGCGACCCCGCGATTTGAAGAGCGGATGGCCGTATGGTTGCGTGTCGCGTCCGAAATAGTGACCCTGCTCTGGGTGCTTGACCTTGCCACTAAGGGCCGGCTGTCCGAGCAGGCCCGCTACCGGGTCGACCTGTTTTGCGCCGGTCGGGACCGGGAGCGCCGCATCAAAGTGGCGGCCAACCACGCGATTTGGAGGGCGATTCAGATCGTTGAGGGGGTCGAGTGAGCTATCCCCCGGGCGAGTCGCAGGATGATGACGGCGGGTCGGGGCTGTTCGCGCGGGTCGGGGTGCAACTGGTCGCGTCGCTGGGGTCGGTCAACGACGAGATCCGCAAGATGCGCCGCGACCTGGCCCGTGCTCGCGCCGACGTGCCCCGGGATCGGCGCGAGAACTTCTCGGCGTTCCCTAACAACCAGTTCCCGGCGGCCGGGAACCTTGTCCTGTCGTTGGATGGGCCGACCCTCGGCGTGCTGTGGGAGGTCCGACAGATCACCGTCGGCGGTGCTGCCGCCACCGCCGCCCCAGCCGGGACGGCCTACGTGTTCTCCGGCGTGTCGCCGCCGAACGACCTATCTTTAGTGGGGCTGCGAGGGTTGACGTCGGGGTCGTTGCCGCAGATCGCCACGTGGGGGACCGGGACTTTCAAAGTCTACCGCCAGCAGAATCTGTATGTGGTGATTGTGGGCGGGACGGTCGGCTCCACCTACGCCGCGTATGCGGATATCGCGGAATATCCCGACACGGCGCGCATGGCGACGGTAACTGTCGAATGACTGACGGTTTCCCTGTCACTGCCGCCGTCAATGCTGTCACGCCTGCGGATCAGGGGGCGCAAGCATGGACGACGGACCCCGGCACGTTCACAGGGACGCCCACTCTGGCGTTAACATCAGGTCTTCCTGTGTTGACGATGTTCCGCTATGCGGGCGGCACGATGAATACGATCTGGATCAACATAACGGTGGCCGGGGCGACATTAACGGCTGGGCAGAACTTCGCTGCGATCGTCAACTCGGCGGGGGTTGTAGTGGCGTCGACGGCCGATCAATCTGCTACGTGGGTCAGCACCGGTCAAAAACAGATGGCTTTAACGACTCCGGTTGTCCTCCCCTCCGGCATCTATTTCGTCTGGATTGTCGC
>Ga0182012_10008301_pt1 | contig 10281 bp, 8 predicted proteins | sample 612S2SmetaG_FD_120486 | JGI IMG/M metagenome (GOLD analysis project Ga0182012, IMG submission 120486) | Permafrost microbial communities from Stordalen Mire, Sweden - 612S2S metaG | ecosystem: Environmental > Terrestrial > Soil > Wetlands > Permafrost | place: Sweden: Stordalen | collected...
GTCGCGCACCATGTCGTGCAGCTTCCGGGCCTTCACCCGCGCATCGGCCAGGGAGACGCCAGAGGGGCCACTTGCCGTGCCGAGGCCCATTTCCCGCATCTTGCCTTCCCTGGTGTAGCGGAACAGCCAGAAGCGGGCCTCAGGGCCGCGCACCAGGAGATACAGACCGGCGCCGTCGCCATACCGGCCCGGCTTCGCGGTGCGGACCTTTGCCGCCGTCAGACCTTCTGCTTTGCGTGGCACCGTCGCACCCTCCGCCAATTAGGGGACGCCCGCCGCATCTCCTGAACCGTCCCCTATTCGTAGGCCCGAACGAAGGCGGACGCAAGCGGCTATTAGGGGACGAAATAATGGGGGTTATCCCAATAGATACAGCGATATTTAGAAGAATCGCGAGACAATGGCGGACGGGTTCGGACAGGGGACAGGCGGACACTCTCTCCGCCAGTTACCGCTCTTAGACCTTGATTTCATTAACAAAGCTTCGCGGGTCTGGCACGATACCCCGATTACAACCCGGCAATTGGTTTCGCGGCCTGTTCGCCCCGCCGATTCCGGTCAGTGCGCCCGGCACCGGACCGCCCTTTGTCCAACCGCCGGGGATTCTCGCGCGACGCCGCTTCCTGGGCGCGGCGGACAAGATAGACGACGGCGATATGGTAATGATGTTCGAACCCGCGCCAGTCATGGGTGACGCGACGCCGGGCGATCCGGCGCCATTTCCCTGTCGGGGCAGCAGAGGGAACGACGTACAGCCGCATAGTCGTCGCCAGGCCCGAAAGTCGTTCACCCGATTTACTTGGAGGTACTACTTAACCGACACGTCATTGCCGTGCATCAATGCGAACTTCCCGTCTTTGGCGTTTACATCCCGGCCAACGGAGACTCAACCGGCGTCGAGGCGCGCCGACGACGGTGGGCATAGGTCCTGGCGGGCCAAGGAAAGCGCCCTCGTTTCCTGTCAGGGGATGTCGTGCGATTCCAGTTTGCCCATTTCTTGCCTCGTCTTGTGGACAAGATGTGCCAACGATGGACCCGGAGCGCCACGCACCCGCGAGCCGTGATCCGTTCGCTGGCGTCCTCCGGCCACCGATCCACCTGGCGTGTTTGGCTTGTCTGCGTTCTGCTGATCGCCATCGTGACATCAGAGGATTGTTACACCATTTGGCGGGAGCACGATATCACGATTGACGAGGGCGAAACGGATACGACGAACCTCAGCGCGGTGCTGGCGGAATACACATCGCGTTACATCGCCGTCGCGGACCTCGTTCTCCAGGAGGTACAAACGGATCTGCGGCAAACCGAGATCAACGCCGCGACACCCATTCTGGTCCGAATGGCGTCTCCGGCCGTGCATGACGAACTGGTCCGGAAAGTACGGAACATACCGGGGGATAACGCGATCACGCTGTTCGGCGCCGATGGCCGCTTGCTCAACACGTCACGGCCAGGGAACGTGTTGAAGTTCGATACCGCGGATCGCGACTACTTCGGGTATCTTCGGGACCATGACGACGCGCTTTTATTTATCGGTGTCCCGGCCCCGAGCCGCAATGTCAGCGTTCCGGCTCAGAGCCGGGCGGTGGGCAGTTGGACGATGTTCCTGGCGCGCCGCCTGAACGCGGAAGACGGCCGGTTCCTCGGCGTCATCGTGGCCGCGATCGACATCGAATATCTGAAAGGCTTTTATCGGTCGATCCTCACGAACAGCAGCCAGACGATCACGCTGCTTCGGCGCGACGGGGTGGTGATAGCCCGGTATCCGGATCCCAACGGCTCAGTCGGGACCTCGATGCCGCCGGGGTCTCCATGGTATGGCATCATGGCCAAAAATGGCGGCACTTATCAATCGCCGGGCTTTTTCGGCGCGGATCCATCGATCGTGGCCGCGCGCGCGCTCCGTGACTACCCGCTGGTCATCGACGTCGTCACCACCAAATCCGAAGCCCTGGCGGTTTGGCGGACCTGGGCGATCTGGCAGGGGGTCGCGGGTCTCATCACGATCGCGAGTTTCATCGCGCTGTTTTGGCTGATAGCAAGACAATTGCACAATTCGCAACGGCAATCCGGACTGCTGAGGGAGGAGCGGGATTTCTCGATCGCATTGACGAGCAGTTTGCCCGGCCTCTTTGCCCAGATCGACGAAGGCGGCCGTTTTGTCCGCTGGAACGGAAATCTCGCGGCCATGCTCGGCCGTTCCGATGAACAACTCAGGAACTACGAGGCACTGGCGATCGTGACCGAAAGCGATCGCGACCGGGCGGGCATGGCATTGCGCGACGGGTTCGCGCGCGGCCTGGTGGAGATCGAATTCGGGGTGGCCAACATAAGCGGGGAAGTAAGGCCGATTCGGTGGAGTGGCCGGCGAGTTACAAGCGAAGGACATTCCTATTTGCTCGCGGTAGGGATCGATGTCACCGACTTTCGTCAGGCCGAAACGCGACTGCGAGCAAGCGAGGCCAGATACCGTGTTCTCTTCGAATCGACGCGTGACGCCATCATGCTGTTTGAGCCGTCTTCCGAGAAGTTCATCTCCGCGAACCCCAGTGCGTTGAAGATGTTCGGCGCGAACGACGAGGCGGAATTCCTGTCTCGCCGGGCCTGGGACCGCTCTCCCGAACGGCAACCTGACGGACGCGGGTCGGCCGAAAAAGCGCATGAGATGATCGAGACCGCCTTGCGCAATGGCGCTCACCTCTTCGAGTGGACGTACAAGCGAATCGACGGCACGGAATTTCCCGTCGATGTGCTTCTGACCCGCGTGGCACACGGGGAACAGACGCTGATCTATGCCACCGTCCGTGACATTTCCGATCGCAAACTGGCCGAAGCGCAGATCGTCCGCATGGCACGTTACGATCAATTGACAGGTCTCGCGAACCGCCACGTCTTCGTCGAGAGGCTTGGCCAAACGATTGCCCGGGCACGCCGGGGAGCCACATGCTTCGCGGTTTTGTATCTCGATCTCGATCACTTTAAAGATGTTAACGACACGCTCGGGCACCCGGTTGGCGATGCTTTGCTTAAGGCGGTGGGCGAACGGCTGCGGGCCAACGTTCGCGAAGACGATACGGTCGCCCGGTTCGGTGGCGACGAGTTCGCCATCATCCTGGACGAGATCCAGGAGCCGGCGAACGCGGCGGCCATCACGGAGCGGCTTCTTGACGTCATCAATGGACGGGTCCCGATCCGGGCGGACGTGGTAACCGGCGCCGCCGGTGTCGCGGAAAAGATTGTCAGGGCCGTGGCCGAACCGATCACGATTCAGACCAATCGAATCCATTCCGGCGCGACCGTGGGCATCGCCGTTTACGACTCAGGTTCGCCTGATGCCGAGACAATGCTATCGCATGCGGATCTGGCGCTGTACCAGGCAAAGGCCGAGCGGCGGGGCAGTTATCGCTTCTTCAACCCCGGTATGGATGCGGAGATTCGCGCGCGCGTCGGCATGACCGCGGAGCTTCGCGACGGCATTGCATCGCAGCAATTTTTTCTCGCGTACCAACCGCAGGTCGATATCGACACCGGCCGGATCGTGGGGTTGGAGGCCCTGGTGCGCTGGCATCATCCGTCGTTGGGCATCCTGGGGCCTGGTAAATTCATACCGGCGGCGGAAAGGAACGGTTTGATCGGACCTCTGGGCCAATGGGTCATGGGCGAAGCATGCCGCCAGACAAAGCAATGGCTCGATGCCGGCATCGCGCCACCGTTGATCGCGGTCAACCTGTCGATCATCCAACTCAAGCGGCCGCTTGAGCTGGAGAAGGAGATCGCGGCGGCATTGGCGGACTCGGGTTTGCCGCGGCGGCTTCTGGAACTGGAACTGACCGAGAGCGTCCTCATGGAGGCGTCGCGCGATAACAACGACGTACTGCTCCGGCTTCGCGAAGCGGGAATCCGGATCGCGATCGACGACTTCGGAAGCGGCTATTCATCGCTCGACTACCTGCGCCGGTATCCGGTGGACCGGATCAAGATAGCCCAGACGTTTACCGCCGACATTGGCGTCGAACCTGGAAACGACGCGATCGTGAGGGCCGCGCTTGGGCTCGCGCGCGAGTTGAACATCGAGGTGGTCGTGGAGGGGGTGGAAACCGCCGCGCAACTGGAGTTGTTGAAATCCTGGGGCGGCCGGATCGTGCAGGGGCATTATTTCGCCAGACCGTTACCGGTTCCCGAGGTCACGGCGATATTGCGCGCCGGCGAGATCACGCCCGCGCGGGTCAACCCGGTCGCGATCGTCGCCAAATAATGGCAGCCGGCCGAAAGAGTGACGTACCGCCGCCTCACCGTCAGGGCCGGTCTCGAACCCATGGGCGCCAGCATAACCGCGGCGAGGCGCGCGAACGGTGTTCCGCCAGATTTTCAGCGTCCTGGCCTGGGCGAGCCGTTCCATCCCTCACCGACCAATGTGCGTGCCGCGGCAGATCACCGGGTCGAGCCCGGTGATGACGATGAGAGGCCCAGGACCAGGGTTGGCGCCCATGGGGCCGAGCCTGGGGGTGACGCCGCGGGGGTGTCGCGACCGAGAGGCAACATCGCCGCGAATCGCCATTAGGTCATGCAATCCTGATGACGTTCGGAGACGCCGGACCTTCCGACACGCTACCCGCCAGCACGACCCGGTTCCGTCCCTGATTCTTGGCTCGGTAAAGCGCGCCATCGGCGGTTTCAAGGGTGTCCGTCAGGCTGCACCCGTGCCCGGCGACCGTTGCCACGCCCGCGCTCACCGTCGCGCCGACCCGCTGCCCATCCACGAACCGGGCGTCTTCCTGGAACGCGGCCCGGATGCGGCCCGCTATGGCCAGGGCGGCTTCGCTGCTACACCCGGACAGGACCACCTCAAATTCCTCACCCCCCATCCGGGCCGCGATGTCCGAAGGCCGGAGCACGCGGGTCAGGCAGTCGGCGAAAATCCGCAACACCCGATCGCCAACCGCATGGCCCAGCGTGTCGTTGACCTGCTTGAATTTGTCGAGATCGAAAGCGAGCAGGGAAACAAGGTTCCCGTCGCGGGCGGCTCTGTCGAAAATGCGTTGGGCGCGCTCCGTGAAGGCGCGCCGGTTGGCCAGGCCCGTCAGCGGATCGATCAGAGAGTCGCGTTTGTGCTTCTGTTCGCTCCGCTCCTTCAGCATGGCGGTCAAAATTGTCGCGGTCCCGATCGCGTTGATGATGCTGGCGAAATGTATGACTCCGAACCAGCCGATCGGGGGCACCGGCGCGTGGCGGGTGGCGGTAAGGAAACCCATGCTGGCGAGCAGCAGCGAGATCGCGAACAGGCAGAGTATCGAGATCATCGGCCATCGTCCGTGGAGGTACTCGGCCCGTCCGCGCCAGAACTCGATTGCCGCCGCCATGTAAACGAAACCTGAAATCCCGCTGCCAAGCGCGACCGAGTACTGTTCGCCGGCCGCCCCCGCGACGGCGGCCATCGCGAGCCAGATCATCACGCCGGCGATCACCTTATATGGACTGACCGAACTCCGGTTGAAAACGCGCGCCGCGACCCACATCAAAGCCGCGCATGTGTCCAGGATGGACGGTCCGACGACGAATGAGACGAACGCGGGGACGAGGCCTTGAAGTGCCAGCAACAGGATACCGACGCCCGCTCCGGCATTCGCGACACCCCACCAGAAGGCTGACCAGGCGGTCCGGTCCTGCGCCCAGTACAACAGAAGAAGGAGGCCGCTTGCAAATGAAACGAACCCGCCCACGAAGGTAATAGTTGGTACGTCTAGAAACATCCCATGGTGTCGCTTCCGGCTATCCCAGCGATACACAGGTGGCGGTGGTCCCGGTCGCATGCAAGGCGTGGCGGCCGGCCCGACCGTCCGGCACGCGCCGCCCGCGTCCTCGCGCGACAAAAGCCGGCCCGCGATAACGCCAGGCGGGAGACGCGCGGCATCGTCCAGGCACGGCATCCGCCGTCAGGTCACCTGGCGAAACACGAAGCGAAATGGGCCACGATCGCCGTGTCGCGTTCCTCGGCCTGGCGAAAACGCGCGGCGAATATCCGAGGGTTACTCAATTCGCCCGCCGCGCGATCATATCGATTTCGATCAGGCCGCCGCGCGCCAGAGCGGTGACGCCGACCGTGGTCCGGGCCGGCAAACGGCCGGGCGCGAAGTAAGCGCGGTAGATGTCATTGAACGGATCGTAGTCGCGCTCGAACGCGGTCAGGAACGCGCGTACCATGACGACCTGTTCCAGTCCCGATCCAAGTCCGCGCAGCACGCGTTTCAGGTTGTCCATCACTTTGTGCGTTTGCGCGGCGATCCCCTCGGGCATTGGGCGCGAGTCATCGTCCGGATCGGTGGCGAGCTGGCCGGTGACGAACAGCCAGCCGTCTTTCTCAACCGCGTGGCTGTAAGGCGCGACCGGCGCCGGCGCGTCTTCGATCATATGAAACAGGGGATCCATTGTCAGGCGACCTCTTTCTCGACGTTGTTGACGATGCGCGGAAACCGCCGCGTCCGGTCCTGGATCGACCGGTCCGGCACAGCGCGAGGCGGTCCCTGCTCGATAATCGCGCCGTCGTCCATGACCAGGATCCGGCCGGCGGCCTCGCGCGCGAGATCCATGTAACGACGGCGCTTCATCCGATCGGCGCCGGCGGTCCCGCCGCGGGCCTGATGCCAGTTATGAGGCGAGTGACGCTTGCCGACGCACCATCCGAGATGAAACATGCCGCCTCCGGTGCGAGATAACGCCGGACGTTTCCGGTTCTCTTCACGCAATTTCTCTTCACGCAATTTCTCTTCACGCAATTTCTCTTCACGCAATCCGCGTGCCACGTTACGCAATCTGCGTGTCACGATATGCAATTCGGGCAATCGGCGTGCCACGCGGTCCACGCCCTTCCTGGCGCGGCGATTGCATGGCGCGATCCAACCCGCTATCAAAGGATCGCCAGCGTGACCGATCTACATTTTCTGACCATCGCGGAGGCCTCGGCGAAAATCCGGTCGAAGGCGCTGTCGCCCGTCGATCTGGTTCAGGCGTTCATGGCGCGCATCAAGGCACTCGACCCAAAATTGAACAGTCACATTCTGGTGCTGGAGGACGCCGCGCTGGCGGGCGGGCGCAAGGCCGAGGCCGAGATCATGGCCGGCGGCTGGAAAGGGCCGTTGCACGGCATCCCGATCGGACTGAAGGACATCTACAACACCAAAGGCATCGCGACGACCGGACACTCCGCCTTGTTCAAGGACCACGTGCCGGCGGAGGACGCCTTCACGGTGAAATGCCTGCGCGACGCGGGGGCGATCTTCACCGGCAAGCTCTCGACGTGGGAGTTCGCGATCGGCGGCAGTTCGTTCGATCTACCCTGGCCGCCGGCGCGCAATCCGTGGGATCTGACGCGCGATCCGTCCGGATCGTCATCCGGCTCCGGCGCCGCCGTCGCGGCGGGATTGTGCATGGGGGCGATGGGCTCCGACACCGGCGGTTCGATCCGCGGCCCGGCGGCGTGGTGCGGGATCGCCGGCCTGAAACCGACGTATGGCTGGCTCAGCCGGCGCGGGATTCTGCCGTTGTCGTTCTCCCTCGATCACGCTGGCCCGATGTGCTGGACCAGCGAGGACTGCGCGCTGATGATGAACGCCCTGGCGAAACACGATCCGCTCGATGCCGCCTGCGCCGATGTGCCCGCGCCGGATTTCGCCGCCGCGCTCGGAGGCGGCCTGAACGGTCTGAGGGTCGGCGTCGTGCGGCATTTCTTCGAGACCGACCTGAGCACCGATTCTGAAACGATCGCGGCGCTGGAAGTTTCGCTGATGGCGTTGCGCGACATGGGTGCCGTGGTGTTCGACGTCACGCTGTCTCCGTTCGGGGTGTTCGCCGATACCGGCAGCCTGATCTCCCGCACCGAGTCGTACGCGACCCATCAGGCGTGGCTGCGCGAGACGCCGGAACGTTACGGCGCCTTCGGCCGGCAGCGGCTGATGGCCGGGGCGTTCGTTTCGGGTGCCGATTACGTCAACGCGCAACGGCAACGGGCGAAACTGGTCGCGGAGGTCGCGACGGCGATGAAGTCCGCCGACATATTGGTGTTTCCGACCGCTCGTTGTCCGGCGCGCGAAATCGGCGAGGACTCGATGGCCAGCGGGTTCCAGCCGTTCTTCAATCGCGCGTTCAACGTCACCGGGTTTCCCGCCTTGTCGATCTGCGACGGCTTCAGCGCGAGCGGCCTGCCGCTGGCACTGCAGATTTGCGGCCGGCCGTTCGAGGACGCCCAGGTTTTGAAGGTTGGAGATGCGCTGGAGAAAACGTTGGGGACGCGTGGGCGCCGTCCGGCTTTCGCCTGCTGATCATCGTTCGAAAGGTACCAATCCGATGGAAGACTCCACGTTCGATGCGCGCCTGACGGCCGCCGGTCTGCAACCCTCCGGCGCCGATCTGCCGGCGCTGCGCGCTTTGGTCGCGGACCTGGACCGCGCCGCGACCGCGATTCGCGCGCCAAGGCCGTATTCCGAGGAGCCACTGAGCGCGTTTCGTCTGCCGCGCGGTTGACCCGAACGGACGTCCCATACCGGAACCGGTCGTCATTCCCGCCCGCCGCGGCTTCGCGTACGTCTCACGCGTGCGCGCCCTCAAGATATGCCGCGCGCACTTCGGGCCGCGCCAGCAATTCGGCGCCTGTCCCGGCCATGGTGATGGCACCGTTCACCAGGACATAACCCCGGTGCGCCAGACGCAGCGCCTGGAACGCGTTTTGCTCCACGAGCAGAACCGTCAGGCCGGTGCGGCGATTCAATTCGCGGATCGCACCGAAGATCTGGCGCGCGACAAGAGGGGCCAAACCCAACGACGGCTCATCCAGCAGCAATAACCGCGGGCGCGACATCAACGCGCGGGCGATCGCCAGCATTTGTTGTTCGCCGCCCGACAGAGTGCCGCCGCGCTGGCTCATGCGTTCGCTGAGGCGGGGGAACAGCGCGAACACTTCCTCCAACAACGCGGGGGTATCGGTGCGGCCGGCGGCTTCAGCGCCCATCAGCAGATTTTCATGCACCGTCATGCGGCCGAAAATTCGCCGCCCCTCGGGCGATTGGGCGATCCCGCGCCGCATGATCAAATGTGTCGACATATGCGTGATGTCGTGACCCTCGTGCAGGATCGTGCCGGCGCGCGCGCGCGGGTTGCCGCAAACGGTCATCATCAAGGTCGATTTGCCCGCGCCGTTGGCGCCGATCAACGTGACGATCTCGCCGGGATTGACCTCCAGATCGACATCCCGAAGCGCCTGCACGGCGCCGTAGAACGACGACACGCCGGACAGAGATAACGCGGCGGTCATGCCGCCGCCTCCTCATCCTCATCGCCTTCGCCCAGATAGGCGGCGATCACGGCGGGGTCGGCGCGGATTTTGGCGGGGGTGCCGTCGGCGATCTTCTTGCCATGATCCAGCACGACGATGTGGTCGGAAATGCGCATCACCACGCCCATGTCGTGCTCGATCAGCAACAACGTGCAGCCGTCGTCGCGGATGCTTCGCAGCAGGGCGTTCAGGCCGTCGGTCTCGCGCGGATTGAGGCCGGCGGCGGGTTCGTCCAGACAGAGCAACACCGGATCGATACACATCGCGCGGGCGATTTCCAGCCGCCGTTGCGCGCCGTACGGCAACGCGCCGGCCGGGTCGTCGGCGCGATCGAGCAACCCGATCCGATCCAGCCAGAAGCGCGCTTTATCCAGACCTCCGGCCTCGGCCGCGCGGTAAGCGCCGAGGCCAAGCACCGCCAGCACCGTAAACCCGCTGGCGCGCATCAGGACGTTGTGCTGGGCTACCAGCAGGTTCTCCAGCACGGTCATACCGGCGAACAAACGAATATTCTGGAAGGTACGGGCGACCCGGGCGCGGGCGGCGATGCGATGGCCGGGCATGCGGTGCAGGGCGAAACTCGAACCGTCGGGGTGCGTCAGCGTGATCTGACCTTCGCTGGGTTTGTAGAACCCGGTGATGCAATTGAAGGCGGTGGTCTTGCCGGCGCCGTTGGGGCCGATGACGGCGGTGATGTCGCCGGCGCGGGCCTCGAACGACAGGTCATCGACCGCTTTCAGGCCGCCGAACCGCATGGTCAGGCCGGTGACCGCCAGCATCAGGCGCGGCCTCCCAACAGGACGGTCGGCGTGCGGGTCGAGACCATGCCGCGCGGACGCAACACCATCACCACGACCAGCGCCAGGCCGAACACCAGCATGCGGTATAACGGCAACTCGTTGGCGATGCCGGCGAAGAACGGGCTGTTCATCTGATCGGCGAGGAAACTTAAGAAC
>Ga0182012_10008304_pt1 | contig 10279 bp, 5 predicted proteins | sample 612S2SmetaG_FD_120486 | JGI IMG/M metagenome (GOLD analysis project Ga0182012, IMG submission 120486) | Permafrost microbial communities from Stordalen Mire, Sweden - 612S2S metaG | ecosystem: Environmental > Terrestrial > Soil > Wetlands > Permafrost | place: Sweden: Stordalen | collected...
CAGAGGGTGGAACTCCTCGTCGCCTGACCTTCCGATCGAGCCGCGCTGGGGGACCGGGACCGACGTTTTCTCAGGATGACAATCTTGTGGTGACCTGGTCGCCCGACTCGTCTTCGATCATCTTTCTGGCTCGACGCCAGGCATTCAACTGGTCTGACCTCAGCCTCTATTCCGTCCCTGTCACCGGCGGTCTGCCAACTCTCCTGCCACTCCATCCTTCCGGATGGATGACCTACGGTCCAGATCGTCACACTGTTGCCTTCACGCGAAGCTTCACATCGTTTCAGAGCCGCAAACACTACGAAGGCGGCTTGGCCCCTGACATCTTCACCTACGACTTTGCTACGAAGAGCCTCACACAAATCACACACTGGAAGGGTACTGACGATCTGCCGATGTGGGCGGGGCGAAAGATCTACTTTCTCTCAGACGGTGGAGCGCAACGCCGGGCCAACATCTGGGTCTACGATCTTCAAACGAAGGCAACGCGGCAGGTGACGCACTTTACGGACTACGACGTGGACATGCCCTCGCTCGGTAAAGGCTCCATCAGCTTCCAGCAGGGAGGTTCGATGTATGCGCTCTCACTCGCGGATGAAGGCCTTCATAAGTTGCAGGTGTCCGTCCCGGATGATGGTCAGCAGACCATGGCCAGGATCATCAAGACTGGCTCCATGTTCACCGACGCCGATCAAGGTGGGACGAACTATACCCTTTCGCCCAATGGCGAGTTCGCCATCGTGTCTTCCCGTGGAGATCTGTATCGCCTCTCCCCCGGTGGCTCAACCTCTGTAAACCTTACCCACACGAGCAACGCTGCTGAGACTCACCCCGCTATCTCACCTAATGGATCGCTCGTCGCCTATCTCACGGATTACGCCAACGAACAGCAGGTCGCTCTTCTCCCTGTAGACGGTGGACGGGAACAGCTTCTATCGCAACTCCACGGCGGATTCCTTCATACTCCGATATGGTCGCCGGACGGCAAAGCACTCCTGGTCGCAAACTCATCCAATCAGCTATGGTGGCTGCCCGTGGATGGAAGCACGCCGCATCTCATCGCACAAGATCCCAAAAACCCTATACTCGATGCCTCCTTCTCACCCGATTCACGATGGATTGCTTACAGCAAGGTAGGCGCAACTGAACAGCATTCGCTCCATCTTTACAGTCTTGCTGCAGGGAAGGACCACGCGCTGGCGTCGTCTCAGAGCAGCGATCACCATCCTGTGTTTTCGGCTGACGGAGACGCGCTTATCTTCCTCTCTGATCGCGACTCACTGGTCGTTCGGTCCAGCGCGGAGACGAACTTTGCCACGCTTAAGACGTCCGGCCTTTTTGTAGCTCCGCTCTACCGGAATGAGGCATTTCCAGGCCCCAACTCACCAGACATCGAGCAGACGTACGATCTGGAACACGTCATGGAGCGCGTTACGCCCTTGGGAACCGGCCCGTCGGATGTGAGTTGGCTAGCCGTTTCTCACAACACCCTCTACTACACCACCAGCTCTGCCACGACGACCGGTGAAAGCTTGCCGGGAGACACGCCCGCAATGCATCGCTACTCGTTCGCATCGAAGAAGGACGAGGTAGTGGCTGAGAATGTCGATGCAGCGACTCTTGGATCAGCGAACGGCTCAGAGAACGAATCCTTGCTCTACGAGCAGCAGGGTCATTGGCAGGTCGCGCGCAATGCCACGGCCAAAATAGAAGCGCTTCCGATCGACAGCATGGATGCCACAATCAATCCGAGAGAAGAGTGGGGCGAGATCTTCCGTCAGGCTGCGCGATACGAGAAGGATCTCTTCTTCGATCCGGGCATGGATGGCGTGGATTTGGGACCGTACCACGCGTCACTATGCTGAGCTGCTTCCGCTCGTCGGATCGCGCGATGACTTGTCGTATCTGCTCATGCAGATGCTCGGCGAGCTGGCTAGCTCCCACATCTTTCTCTACGGTGGGGAAGACCTCTCGCCACCGGTGCCGAAAGCGTCGCTGCTAGGAGCGGACTACGCCTTGGATTCCGCATCCGGAAGATACTGGTTTTCCAGAATCTATGCCGGGGACAACTCCAGGCCGCAGTATCGATCGCCCCTCAACACACCGGGGCAGAGTGCGCAGGCGGGGCAGTTCCTTCTCGCAATCAACGGAAAAGAGCTGATCGCTCCCACAACACCAGATGAGCTTCTTGTAGGGACATCCGGTGCCGTGTCGTTATCTGTTGCATCAACCCCAATGGGACCGCGTAGAAACATCAGCGTCACACCGCTGAGAGGCGAGTTCGCCGTACGAGAGTCGGCATGGGTTGAACACAATCGAGCCGTGGCTTCTGAGCTTTCAAATGGGAGAGTCGGCTACGTTTATCTCTCTGACTTTAGCGACGGCGGGACGGAGGAGTTCCTGCGCCAGTTCTACTCGCAAACAGACAAACAGGCTCTCGTTGTTGATGTCCGTTGGAACGGCGGCGGAGATACAAGTCAGTGGGTCTTGGAACGGCTGCGTCGCACCCTGCAGGGAGGCTTTCTCAACCGCAATGGAGGGGTACAGACGCTCCCCGATGGTCTTCTTTCCGGTCCGAAGGTCTGCATCACCAACGCAGCCACAGCTTCTGACGGCGATCAATTCGCCTACTATTTCAAGCAAAACAGACTCGGGCCTGTCGTCGGAGAACGAACATGGGGCGGTGTTCGGGGAGTTGGCGGTGGATTTATCCTTCTCGATGGCGCCTTTCTCACCGTACCGCACGATGTTCTCTTCAATGCAAAGGGAGACTGGATCATCGAAAACCAAGGCGTATCGCCGGACCGGAACGTCTTGGAGATGCCGGAGGACAACTCTCTCCATCGCGATCGTTTCCTCCATGACGCCGTGACTATCCTGAGTCAAACGCTGCGCTCAAAGCCTCTGCATCATCCGTCTCACTCGCCCTTGCCCGCATACCCTCATCTTCGGACACCCGCTGCCCCTTATCCCTGGATGAACTTTCGTCCCTGATTTTAGAAGCTGTCTTCCCGGTCGGCACCCAGTACCTGCCCCGTAACTTGTCCTGACGCGCAACCTGTGAAATAGGTTGAAGACCCGAGCTGCGGAAAGTTCCTACTCTATTCGGAATCTGCCAGCGCCATTCTCGATTGGTGCCAAATCGCCGAGTCAGTGCGCCCGGACAAACCGGCATGAAGCAGGGAATGAAAGAGTCCTACGAGAAAGGAGTAGCGAACCGCTCGGCCCCGAGTTTTGCGTTGCACACCGCGAGGTGTGTGGCGAAGCGTAAACATGGGTACAGTTGGGCTGGGTATTGAGCTCCGAAGAGATGCAATCAGGACGCTAACGTTTTTGCATTGGCGGGAGGCAACATGGGCGGGAGCGATATCGCGAGCTACCGTCCGGTCCTGCGTAATCGTAGACCCCAGACACGCCTGGAAGCTTCATGCACGAGAACCGGGAGACCCCGGAGGCTCCTGTTGGTAACCGCAGCAGGACGGCGGTCGCAGGCTCAGGCCGCAAGGCCCGCATGAACGCATCCGAGGAGTCGGAGAGCGGCATAGTACCTATGAATCATTCGAACGGAATCGAGCCGTCGATGGCGGGGAGTGGGGAGGGAAGGCCGCTGATCAAGGAGAACATCCATCAGTCCAGCACGCGCCCCACACAGAGCGGGGCACGCGTTTCACAGGGGCTGGCGGGCGTGCGGAAAGCAGCGGATCGTCAGTTGAGAGATGTGTGGCTGCATCCTCAATCTCAGGTGCGTGATGTCATGGGGCGCATACGGGGTTGGGTCTGCCACGAAGCGGCGTTGCGGGTAATGAGCCCATCCAGAGCGCTCGTTCTGCCCTGCCCGCTAACGAGTCAGAGACGTTCTTCATCAGGGTGAATTTCTGCGAGCCTGTAAGCAGGAATTGTCCATATCGGGTGCGATGGGCGTCTACTTCCGCCTTGAGATGTCGGAACAGGCCGGGCGCATACTGAACTTCGTCAATGATGACTGGTGCGGGATGGCGCTGTAGAAACCTGTGAGGTTCCTTCTCAGCCTGCTCCGCCTCGGTGGGTAGATCGAGGGACACAAAGGAGTGGTTTGGAAAAAGACGAAGGAGGGTCGAGGTCTTTCCGGTCTGTCTCGGGCCCGTCAGCACGATCACTGGCCGCGTCCTTGCGGAACGTTCCAGTCGGGACTCTACAGCGCGTTCGATCCATATATGCAGAACATACGATGCGACCGCATATTTTGCATAGTACCGCGCGGATTCACGGCTTGTGAGTGTTAGAGGAGACCCCTCATCGCGGTCTACTTTCCCCAGTCAATCTCACGCGAATCTCACAACATCACTATATTCTCTTGGGTCGAATGGGTGACTCAATTGAGACGCAGAAGGAAACTATGGCTGCGACGGGCTGCAAAGCCCACTTCGTTCGCGCCAGGATTGAGCCCCCAGTGAGCCCCGGAGCCTAAACCGCAAGAGCCTACCGAAGTTTAATCTTGTAAGTTATTGATTAAAAATGACTTTGGTGAGCGGGCCGGGGCTCGAACCCGGGACCAACGCCTTAAAAGGGCGATGCTCTACCAACTGAGCTACCCGCTCGCTCCTTGATTAAGGTAGCACGAAGGACGGGGTGAGGCGATAGGCGCGCAGGGTTTCACTTGCTACTTGCGTCTCGAGAAGAAGCCACGTATAACTCATTCACAAATCTAACTAATAGAGCGAGTCTCCATGAAAGTGCGGGGCGGGATGCAGAGAACTGCCGCCATGCAGTCGAGGATCAAAGGGCGCAACGGGCGCGCGAGCGAACGGCTGGCGGTACTTGCGCTATGCGGCATGATGCTCGGGGGAGGCCTAAGGGCTCGGGCCCGCAACCTGTTTGGGGCGCAACCGGTGCCGGACTGGGTGAAGGCGGCGGCGCAGCAGAAGCTGCCGGAGTTTCATGGAAATCCGAAGGCCGTGGTGCTGCTCGAAGACACGACCTACACGGTCGATGCGAAGGGCCAGGCGATTGAACATGTGCGGAGGGTGGTGAAGATTCTACGGCCGCAGGGGCGGGATTACGGCTATCCGGCGGTTAGTTATGACAAGGACTCGAAGGTGCTGTCGATGCATGTTTGGAGCATTGATGCGGCGGGGCACGAGTACTCTGTGAAGGACAACGAGATTTTAGATATGGGGCAACCGGGCGAAGCCGGGGAGCTCTATTCGGATGAACGAGCGAAGGTGGTGGACCCGCCGGGACGTGATCCTGGGGGTGTGATCGCATACGAGTATGAGAGGAAGCAGCGGCCGTATCTGGCGGAGACGAACTGGGAGTTTCAGGATGAGCTGCCGCGGATTGAGCAGAGCTTCACGCTCGCGCTGCCAGCGGGTTACACCTATACGACGACCTGGGCGCGGCATGCGAAGGTGGACGGGATCGACCTCGAGAATCATTCTTATCGTTGGGAGATGAACGACGAGCCCGCGATTGATCTGGAACATGTGCCGATGGCGCCAGGTGAGGGGGCGCTGGCGGCGCGGATGACCGTGCACTATACGGGACCAGGGTTGGCGGAGCCGCAGGATGGGACGTGGCAGGGGATTGGCGAGTGGTATGACGGCTTATCTCGCGACCGGCTTGCGTCGACTCCGGATATCGCTGCGAAGGCTGCGGAGCTAACAGCAGGGAAGACGGACTTCTATGACAAAGCCGAGGCGATCGGCAATTTTGTGCAACAGAAGATTCGGTACTTCGTGATTGAGATGGGAGTGGGTGGGTACCAGCCGCACGCTGCGGAGGACATCTTTCGGGGGCGTTATGGCGACTGCAAGGATAAGGCGACGCTGCTCTCGGCGATGCTGTCCAGCCTGGGCATTCATAGCGCTCTGTTGATGGTGGACACGGAACGCGGCGTGGTCGATCCAGAGGCGCCATCGATCTGGGGCAATCACATGGTTGCGGCGATCGAGATTCCGAAGGGATATGAATCGCCGAAGTTGCACAGCGTGGTAACGGCGAAGACAGGCAAGCGCTATTTGATCTTCGATCCAACCTGGTATCTGACACCGTTCGGACAGCTGGAAGACAACCTGCAGGGAAGCTATGGCGTGTTGATCGAAGGCAAGGACAGCCAGGTGATTGAGCTACCGGTGTTGGACCCGACCCTGAATACGATCCGGCGGTTGGGCAAGTTTGAATTGAGCGCGGATGGAACGTTAAAGGGATCGGTTACGGACGCGCGGTTTGGGGATCTGGCGGAACATCGGCGGCGGATCTTCTCGAGTGAAGGTGAAACGAAGCAGACGGAGTACATGAACAAGGTGATTGGGCAGGATTTCACGGGAGCATCGATGACAGGGTTGAAGGTCGAGAATGCGGAGGTTCTGAACAAGGAGTTGACGACCACGTTCGATCTACAGGCGACCCACTTTGCTAGTTTCTCGGGACCATTATTGATGGTGCGGCCGCGGGTGCTGGGGAGCTACGGGATAGGTGTGGACCACAAGGCGCGGCACGTGGAGATCAATCTGGAACAAACGATGCAGGGGACCGATGCGTATGACATTGAACTGCCGCAGGGTTACATAGTGGATGAGCTTCCTGATCCGGTGAAGTTGGATGTGGGATTTGCTAGTTATGTGAGCTCGACGGAACTGCATGGGCGGGTGCTGCACTACAGCCGAACGTACACGGTGCGGCAGGTGACGGTGCCTGCCAACAAGTATGCGGAGGTCCAACAGCGGGCGGCGGCAATCGCCGCAGATGAGGACAGCCAGGCGATTTTGAAGCGTGGGAATTAACGCGGCGTTGAGAAGGAAGGGAAAGCGGCTGATGACGAAGAGCTGGCTGGGCGCAGGGATGTTGACGGCGGTAATAGTAGGCGGATGTTCGGCGCGGGCGCAGACGAATTTTAGACCGCCAACACCGGAAGAACTGTCGATGAGCTCGTTGCCGGGGTACCCGGGAGCGGCGGCAGTCGTGCTTAATCGCGAGGAGATTACAAAAGACGATCTGCACGTCGTGTTTCACTACGATCGCATCAAGATCCTGACAAAAGAGGGGGAGAAGTACGCGAATGTGGAGCTGGGGTTTGTTAGTACGTCCGAGGAGTTTGGACCGTTGGGCGGAAATGACAAGACGCTCGACGAGATTGCGGGGCGGACGATTCATTCGGATGGAACGATTCATCCGTTTACCGGAAAGCCTTATTTGAAGGTGATTGAAAAGGGCAAAGGTGTGAAGTACCAGCAAAGAATCTTCTCGTTGCCTGATGTCGAGGTAGGAAGCATTATCGAGTACAGGTACGCGACACGGATTGCAGACAACATGTATGAGGCGCCGGACTGGTATATCCAGGGCGACCTGTATGTGAAACAGGCGCATTATGCCTGGTATCCGACATCGAGGGAGCTGGTGAACGAGAAGGGACCGGTAACAACGATTACGTGGTTCCCAATTCTTCCTCCGGATGTAAGCATTCAGCGGCATGACATACCCCACGGCTCGTTCGGGCACGACCCCATTCAGTATTTTGAACTGTCGATTCAAGACGTGCCACCGCAGGTAAAGGAGGCATACATGCCTCCGATTTCGAGCTTCAGTTACCGGGTTTACTTCAACTTCACCTCTGAGCACACATCAGCGGAGTGGTGGAAGGACGAGGGCAAGGATTGGGCTAAGCGGATGGATTCTTTCGCCGATCCGAACTCGGAGCTGAAGAGAGCAACGCAGGAGATCACCGGGGGGGCGACGACGGGCGATGAGAAGCTGCGAAAGATCTACGCCGCCGTGATGGCGTTAGAGAATACGCACTACACGCGAGCGCACGAGCAACGAGAAGATAAGGCGGAAGGCGGGGGCGAGGTAAAGAACGCGGCTGATGTGCTGAGCCACAAGCGCGGGAACCAGACACAGCTTACGCAACTGTTCGTAGGGATGGCGAGGGCCGCGGGCATGAAGGCCTACTTCCTGCTTGTTCCGGATAGAAGCGAAGAACTTTTTGTTCCAGGCTGGCTGAGCTTTCGGCAGTTCGACGATGTGGTGGCAATCGTGAATGTCGATGGAACGGAGAAGTACTTCGATCCCGGATGCAGATACTGCGCCTACGGTCACCTGGCGTGGCAGCACACGCTGGTGAAGGGGTTACGGGAAGGGGACAAGGGTCCGGAGTTTGGAAGCACGCCGGGGGACGATTACAAGTTCAACACGGTGTCCCGCCTGGCGAACTTGAAGATGAGTGACACAGGAGAGGTTACGGGCAAGATCGATCTCACGTTTACGGGGGCAGAGGCGGTCGATTGGAGGCACAAAGCGCTGGGTGGGGATGAAGAGAGTTTGAATCATGAGCTGCGAACCTACCTGGAAGATATGGTGCCGAGGTCGTTACAGGTAAAGGTAAACAAGACGGAGAATCTCACCGACTATGAACTTCCGCTAAAGGTGAGCTATGAAGTCACCGGAACAATGGGAACGCATACTGGTAAGCGGGTGATTCTGCCGTCGGATATATTTTTGAGCGGGTCGACGGCGACCTTTGCGGATGAGAAACGGGAGCAGGCTGTGTATTTCCACTATCCGAGGGCTCTAGTGGATGCACAGCGCCTGAACCTGCCGGCCACGATGAGTGTGGAAGCGACGCCAGCTGTCGCGAAGTTTGATTTGCCGAGCCAGGAGGCTTATGGGTTGTCGGTGGTGAGTGATGCCAAGGGTTTCACGACGCGGCGCCAGCACGTACAGGCTGAGCTGCTGGTGATGCCGAAGGATTATGACGGGCTGCGGAAGTATTACACCCAGTTCGAGAGTAAAGACCAGGAGAGCGTGGTGCTGAAGGAGGCGCCGGCGGCTGCTGCGGCGGGTGGAAACTGATCGGAATCGCGATCATTGATTGGTGCCGGCGAGGCCGCAAATCTTTATGATGCCGTTGTTGTAGGGGCATGGGTGCGCGGTGGCGGCTGTTGCGTGAAGGATCATCCAAGTTGCGCCGAGCGGTGCAAGGCGGGCGTCGCGGATGGCGTCGGTTTCTGTGGAGAGATTGATTTGCGCGTCGGCCGCTTGCTGCCATTGTGTAGCGAGGGAGGGCGTGATGGCCGCCTCCCCGCCGTCCTTCGAGAAGTCGGGTAGAGCGCTCCGGAGGGCGATGGGGCGGAAGGTCTGGGCGTCTTCCCCGTCCTCGTTGACGTACTTGGCGTCTAGTGCGAAGAGGGCGTCGGGTGGGGTGTTGTCGCGGCACCACAGGAAGGTCTGGACCCAGGGGTTGGGGCTGCGCTGGGCGCGCCAGGGGAGCTCCAGATGGTCTGAGGCGGGGAATGTCTGGCGCTGCACGTAGAACATTGTCGCGGCTAGGGCGAGGAGGATCAAGATGGGGGACGCGTTGAGCGCGGCGCGGGTGGTTGCGGAAGTTATGCGCGAACGGGCTTCGAGGACGAGCTGGGTGAGGGTTGCGCCTAGTAGAAGCGTCATAACGGCGTAGATGACAAGGAAGACGCGCAAAGGCTGCATGCGAGCGACGAGGTGGGTGCGGCTGCTTTCGTGAGCGAAGCAGAGGGCGACGAGGGTTGCGATGACGCCGATGGCGATGCAGGCTCGGCAGAGAGTAGCTGCGGCGTTGTTGTGTGAAGTGGGGTGCTTTCGATAGCGGGCTAGAAGCGCGGCGAGGACGGCGAGGGGGCCGAAGAGTCCGAGGAGCTCGAACCATCGCCATTGGGAGAGAAACCAGTAGTAGCGGGATTTTTCCGCAGCGATGATGGCGGGGGTTTCAGTCGGGGCGAAGGTTCGGAGAGTGGCAGCGAGGGCGATCGCGGCGATGGTGAGGATGGCGTAGGCGAGGTAGCGTTGGCGCAGGCGGGAGAGGCGCAGGACGATCACAAAACCGAAGGTGTACGCGGCCATCAAGGGATGGAAGGCTGCTGCGAGGATGAGGCAGGGTGCAGCCGCGAGGAGGGGGCGAAGGTTGGAGCGATCATCGAGCGCGAAGGCTACTGCGAGTAACGAAATGGGTGTGGAGAGGCTTCGCGCGGTGACGTAGGGATCCATGAGTAGTAGCGAGGTGCCCGCGATAGGGAGCGTCCAAAAGACGGCTAAGAGGCAGAGCGCGGCGAGCTGCGCAATTTCGTTTGAGGTGATGCGTTGCAGGAGGCGATGGGCGGCGTAAAAAGTGAGCCAGACGCTAAGGAGATCGGTGAGCAAGAGAACCCAGGCCAGAGATAAATGCGTGACGTGGACGAGGAAGGCAAGGACGGGGGCGAAGATGGAGAAGTGAAGATGCTCGCTGACGAAGACGGTGTAGTGAGGAAAGAGTGAGGGGTTGAGGGTGAGCTGG
>Ga0182012_10008305_pt1 | contig 10279 bp, 11 predicted proteins | sample 612S2SmetaG_FD_120486 | JGI IMG/M metagenome (GOLD analysis project Ga0182012, IMG submission 120486) | Permafrost microbial communities from Stordalen Mire, Sweden - 612S2S metaG | ecosystem: Environmental > Terrestrial > Soil > Wetlands > Permafrost | place: Sweden: Stordalen | collected...
CACCGTCGGCGAGCTGCACGGCGCCGACATCGACAACTACCTGAACATCACCCAAAAGGGCGGCACCTGTGTGCTGACCGCGATCGGCAGCCTGCTGGACACCAATGTGACCCTGAACCTGGCGATGTTGACCCTGATGCAGAAGAACCTGCAGGGCACCATCTTCGGCGGCGGCAACCCGCAGTACGACATCCCACAGCTGCTGTCGATGTACAAGGCCGGCAAGCTCAACCTGGATGACATGATCACCCGGCAGTACAAGCTCGAGCAGATCAACGACGGCTACCAGGACATGCTGGACGGCAAGAACATTCGCGGCGTCATCCGGTACACGGACGCCGACCGGTAAGTCGAACCATGACTCAAACAGTCCAGACCCCGGCACTGACCGCTTCGCAGTCCTCGTGGCGGTGCGTCCAAGCCCACGACCGGGAGGGCTGGCTGGCGCTGATGGCCGACGATGTCGTCATCGAGGACCCGATCGGGAAGTCCCTGACCAACCCCGACGGTACCGGTGTCCGCGGCAAAGCGGCCGTCGGCGCTTTCTTCGACACCAACATCGCGGCCAACCAGCTCACCATCACCTGCGAGGAGACGTTCCCGTCGAGTTCGCCCAACGAGATCGCTCATATCCTGGTGCTGCGCAGCAAGTTCGAGGGTGGATTCACCAGCACGGTCCGCGGCGTGTTCACCTACCACGTCAACGACGCAGGGCTCATCAGCAACATGCGTGGGTACTGGAACCTCGACGTCATGGAATTCGGCAAGGAGGAATAAGCCCCAGCCGGCACCCCCTGTGCGCCGAGATCGCCGTGACGGTCGTAGCTTGGGGGCAACCACAGCCCTGACGGCAATCTGGTGAACATATGCTTGGCTCATGGCGTCGATCTTCACCAAGATCATCAACCGCGAACTGCCCGGCCGTTTCGTTTACGAGGACGACGACGTCGTCGCGTTCCTGACGATTGAGCCGATGACACCAGGCCACACGCTGGTGGTGCCCCGAGCCGAGATCGATCAGTGGCAGAACGTCGATGACGCGGCGTTCGCCCGGGTCATGGCGGTGAGTCGGCTTATCGGCAAGGCCGTGTGTAAGGCGTTCAGAACCGAGCGTGCCGGCTTGATCATCGCCGGCCTGGAAGTGCCCCATCTGCACGTCCACGTGTTCCCCGCCCGCAACCTGAGCGACTTTGGCTTCGCCAGCGTCGACCGCAACCCGTCACAGGAGTCGCTCGACAAGGCGCAGGCCAAGATCAAGGCGGCTCTGGCTCAACTGGCGTGAGCCGGCTCGTGCGCGGGCACATCGCTGACTCGCGGCAGCGTAACGCGGAAGCAGCACCCGTCCCCGGGCGCCGTTGTCACGGTGACGACGCCGCCGTGGGCGCGCACCAGCGAGTCGACGATGGATAGTCCCAGTCCCGTACCCCCGCTGGCGCGTGCCCGCGATGAGTCGGTGCGATAGAACCGCTCGAACACCCGCGTCGCATCCTCCCGGCTCATGCCAGGACCCTGGTCCGCCACTTCAAGCAGCGCGTCGTCGCCTTCGGTGCCGACCCGAATGACGACATCGGCACTGGCCGGGGTGTGCTGCAACGCATTCACGACGAGGTTGCTCAGCACCTGGCGTATCCGGGGTTCGTCACCGAGCACCTCCGGGGTGCCAGGGCCGTCAAGGACTTCCATGGTGATCGTGCGCTTGGGGTCGATCGCCTGTGCGTCGTGCACGGCGTCGCTGGCCAGCGCCAACAAATCCACTCGATTGTGTTCGAGTGGCCGTTGCACGTCGAGACGGGCCAACAACAGCAAATCGTCCACCAGCATGCCCATCCGGCTGGCTTCGCTTTCGATCCGCGAGAGCAGCTTGGGCACGTCACGCGCGGCGCCCTGACGATACAGTTCCGCGAACCCGCGAATGGTGGTCAGCGGGGTGCGCAGTTCGTGGCTGGCGTCGGTGATGAACCGGCGCATCCGGTCCTCTGAACCGCGGGCCTTGTCAGCCGACGACTCCGAGGATGCCACCGCTTGCTGAATTTGGGTGAGCATTCCGTTGAGCGCCAACGAAAGTCGCCCAACCTCGGTTCGCGGATCGCGCTCCGGAACCCGGCGATCCAATTGGCCCGCGGCAATCGCCGCAGCGGTTTGTTCGACCTCGGCCAGCGGTCTCAGGCTACGGTGCACCACCGCGAACCCGGCGATCCCCACCACCACCAGCACCGCCACCCCGATGCCGAACTGCAACCAGACCAGTGACCTGACCGTGTGCTGGACGTCGGAAAGGTCGATCGCGACAGTGATCAGGCCGTGTGGCCCGCGCACCGACACCGCTCGCCATTGAATGTCGGAGCCGTTGACCGATGGCAGCGTGGTCGGATTGGGGCCGACGTCGTTGTCTTGCGGTAACGCCGGTTCGGCGTTGCGGTCGTTGATGGCCGTGAACGGGACACCGTCGGTGCCGACGCCCCGCACGTAGAACTTCGACGGCGGCCGGCCGGGGTCCGGGCCTTCGTAGGAAGGCGCTGCCTGCCGGCGCCGCGGGGCCTGAGCCCAGCCGCGGGACGCGTCCAGCAGTGTCTGGTCGATTCGGCTGATCAGGCTGTGCCGCAGGATCGAGGTGACCATGATCCCCGAGGCCGCCAGCCCGCAGGCCACCAGAACCAGGGTGGCGGCGACCAGACCCACCCGCAGCGGCAATCCTCGTCGAGTCTGATTGGCCATACCGTTAGTCTTCAGTCGCTATCTGGCCGAGCGATCGGGCGCATGCTCAGCGCGGCTCCCGCAGCACGTAGCCCACTCCGCGAAGGGTGTGCAGCAGCCTCTTGTCGCCGGTGTCGATCTTGCGGCGCAGGTAGGACACGTAGGACTCGACGACATTGACGTCACCTCCGAAGTCATAGCGCCAGACGTGGTCGAGAATCTTCGGTTTACTCAGCACTGTGCCCGCGTTGATCACAAAGTAACGCAGCAAAGTGAATTCTGTCGGCGACAGCGAAACCGGTTCGCCGGCCTTCCACACCTCGTGGGTTTCCTCGTCGAGTTCGATGTCGGCGAACGTCAGACGGGCAGCGCGAGGTTCCGCACCGCACTTACCGGAGCGTCGCAGGATGACGCGTAGCCGGGCGACAACTTCCTCGAGACTGAACGGCTTTGTCACATAGTCGTCGCCGCCCAGGGTCAGACCCGCGATCTTGTCCTGCAGGGAGTCGCGAGCGGTGAGGAACAACGCGGGGGCATCGATGCCGTCGGCGCGCAGCCGGCGCAGCACCCCGAAGCCGTCCATGCCGGGCATCATGACGTCGAGGATCACCGCGTCCGGACGGGCTTCGCGGGCCCGGTCGAGCGCTTGGGCTCCGTTGCTCGCGGTGGCAACCTCGAATCCCTGGAATTTGAGACTCACTGAGAGCAGTTCGACGATGTTGGCCTCATCGTCGACAACGAGGACGCGGGCCTCGGGTGTCGTTGCGCTGGGAGCTGCCGTTGTCATGAGGTCACTTCCGTCCCGCTTGCTTGAACGTCGCCATTAAGGATCGTTGCCTTAAAAATCATTGTGTAGTACCTGAGAGCTGGTTGCCAATACTCTGCTAATAGTCTGCCAGGAATCATCACACCAGCTCGGATTCGTGCGTATTCAGTGCGCGGCGCGGCGTGCATAGACTCGGGGAATGAATCTCGCCAAAGGCATCGTGGCTGCTGCGACCGCTCCCGCGCGCGTCGGACTTGCCGCCGCAGAAGCGAGCCTGAGCCTGGCGAGCGTGGCCGTTGGCGCGGCGAAGCGATCGCTGGGCGATCCCGGCGGCGCAAGCGGGTCGACCGCAATGGCCAACATGCTCGGGATCGACGAAGCGCTTTTTGCGCGCGCCAATCGGCTGGCCCGTCTAATGGACGACGATGCGCCGCTGGGACGTGCTTTTGCCCCCGACGGGCCGATGGACCGACTGCTGCGCACGGGCGGAGCGGTCGACCTGCTGACGGCGCCCGGCGGTTTGCTCGAGCGCCTGACCGCAGAGGGCGGTGGGCTGGAGCGTGCGCTGCAGCCAGGTGGGCTGGCCGATCGGCTGCTGGCCGAGGACGGGTTGATCGAACGGGTGCTGTCCGAGGATGGGCTAGCCGAGCGCTTGCTCTCCGAAGGCGGGCTGATCGACACGTTGACGTCGAAGAACGGACCGCTCGAACAGCTCGCCGACGTCGCCAACACCCTCAGCCGCCTGGCGCCCGGGATGGAGGCGCTGGAGCCCGCCATCAGCACCCTGCAAGACGCCGTCATGGCGCTGTCCTTGGTGGTCAATCCGCTGAGCAATTTCGCCGACCGGTTCCCGCTGCCCGGCCGCCGATCCCCGCGGCGCGCTCCGGCGCGGCCGATGGGTTCGCAACGCGTCATCGACAGCAACGACTGACCCATTAGGCTTGCACCCGATTTACCCGGCCTCCTTAGCTCAGTGGTAGAGCACTCGCCTTGTAAGCGAGCGGTCGTCAGTTCAATCCTGACAGGGGGCTCCAATAAACGATTCCGACACCGATCAAGAGGGTGTTCGTGGTGCCATTTTGCGGTCATCTCGAAGACGCGAATCGCCAAGGACAGATCATGTTCGGCGGCATAGCGCACGAGAGAGCGCACATCGTCGATGTCGAGCGTCCTGGCGATTGCGCGGGGCTGCTGCTGAGCCAACCGGGTGTCGTCATCGTCTTCCTGTTTTATATTGAGTTGACTCAAATAATAGAGTCAGCTATATTTATAGCCGGGACGAAGAACACCTAGATGCCAGACCTCGCTGGGCCCGAGCCACTCTCCTCCGACGACTGCCGGCCCGGGGCACGTTTCACCAGTTCGCCACCGGCTACGCCAAGGCGTTCTGGTGAACCCCGAAAAGGCCCGCTGAGAAATCGATTTGACCCGTCAGAAAAGGAAACGATCACTATGACTATCTATGCCGTTACCGGGGCCTCTGGGCACCTCGGGCGTTTCGCGGTCCAGGAGCTTCTGGCGCGCGGAGTGGCCCCGTGCGATGTCGTGGCTGTGGTGCGAGACCCAGACAAGGTTGTCGACCTTGCCGAGCGCGGCGTTCAGGTGCGTGAAGCCGACTATGACCGTCCCCAGACGCTGGGCAAGGCGCTGGCCGCGGTCAACCGGCTGTTGCTGGTCTCCGGCAGCGTGGCGGGTCAACGGCTGGCCCACCACACCAACGTCATTGGCGCCGCTAAAACCGCCGGGGTGTCGCGCATCGTGTACACCAGCATGCTCAACGCCGATAACAGCTCCAGCCCGCTGGCCGGTGAGCACGAGGACACCGAGCAGGCGTTACGCGAGGCCGGTGTCGCGTTCACCTCGGTGCGCAACGGCTGGTACATCGAGAACTACACCGAGCAGCTCAGCCAATACCTTGCGGACGGCGAGATTCTCGGCGCCGCCGGCCACGGCAAGCTCTCAGCGGCGACACGGCAGGACTACGCCATCGCCGCGGTGAGTGCACTTCTTAAGGATCAGGGCGGCAACCGCACCTACGAACTCGGCGGCCCCGCCTTCGACCTGAGCCAGCTCGCCCAGATCATCACCGAGGTCACCGGCACCCAGGTGACCTACCGGGACCTGTCGGTCGACCAGTACGCCGATGCGCTACGGCAGGCCGGCCTCGACGAAGGCACCGCGCGGTACGTGGCGGCGCTGGACCTCTCGATCTCCCGCGGCGACCTTCAGACCAGCAGTCAAGACCTCGCTGATCTGCTGGGCCGGCCCGCCACCACCCTCGCCGAGGTCGTGCATGCGGCAGCACTGGCCGTGCCGTCGTGACGAACCAGCGCGGTTCTGCCAGGTCGAGCATGATTGGTTGTCTGGCAACGTGATTGCTCATAGCCCTTACGCGGGCCTCTCCCGAGGCTCGTCGGCGCCGTTGGAGGTCGGTGTTGGCAACCCCGGTCGGCAACCCACGTTCAGATCTGCGCGAAGTCCCAGCCTCCATACTGTTTAGGCTGGTCGTGATGGCAAGTATCGGACTGCGCGAGCAGAAGAAGGCGCGTACCCGGCGACTGATCGCCGATACCGCGGCCCGCTTGTTCGCCGAGCGCGGCTATGAGAATGTCGCGGTCAGCGACATTGCGCGCGAGGCCGAGGTGTCCGAGCAAACGGTGTACAACTACTTTCGGACCAAGGAGCAATTGGTTACCGACCGCGACGAGCAGATCCAGGATCGGCTGGTCGATCTGATCCATTCTCGGCTACCCGGGGTGACTCCGGCGGGCGCGGTTCGCGATTTCATCCTTGAGTCCGTCGCTGGGATCGGCGCCATCCCAGCCGAGCTGTGGCGTGGCGAACTCGGCTACCTTGCGGCCATCAGTCCGACCGTGCACCGACTGGCTCTTGAGCTCACGAACCGACAGGCCACCGCCCTGGCCACCGCCGTCAGCGAAACCACCGACGTCGCGCCAGAAATCGCCAAGCTCCAAGGGATCGCACTTGCCAGCGTATTCCACATCATCATCAGCGAAGTCGGCCGGCGCAGCCGCGAGGGTCAGAGCCCGGCGCAGATCGCCGAGGAGCTCTATCCGATCATCGAAAACGTCCTCGACGAACTCGACCACTGGTTCAGTGTTTCCCTAGCGGCGACACAGCCGTAACCGCCCTGCGGTGTATGCCTGCGACGGACGCCTCGGCGACGGCAGCGTTTCATCGACCGTGGCGAACGTTCAGCTGTTATCTCGGCCACGGATATTCTTCGAGTGGTCGGCCGACGGCCAGGCCAACCCGACCCTTGAGGCCGCGTTCCAGTGGCTCGAGGAGCACCAGCCCCCGGGAGCCGCACCGCCTGGTTGTGAGGTACGCAAGCGGTCTTCAGCTCAATCAAGACAGGGGGCTCCCTAGACCACGCAACGGCTCATGAACTCCCTCGTCGGTTTGCTGCCGAACGGCGCGCAGTAGGGCCCACATCATGATGAGGACCCAGGCGCCGAAGGTGGCCAGTCCGAGGTAGAAGACCAGCACTCCCTGCCAGGCGACTGGCCCGGTTTTGGCGAAGTAGGGCAGCAGCGCGGGCAGGAAGGTGAGTGGGATCCACAGGTTGGCGTAGCCGACCCAGCGGGGGAACACCGGCCGCGGCGAGCGGTCCATGAGGATCGCGACGGCGATGGGTATTTCCTGCAGGAAGAACAGCCCGATCGGAGTGACGAACAGCAGCCAGGCCAGATCGTTGAGTGCCTGGGTGACAATGGGATTGCGGTGTGGCCGGAAGGCGGCGACGTTCATGATGATGGTGGGGATGACGGTCACGATGACCACGCAGGTGCCCCCGATGATCTGCAGAATTGCCAGGGCGGCCGGTGCCTCCTTGATGCGCAGCATCTGGATGCCGATCAGCGCGGTCATCGGGGCCAGTGCGCTTAGCCCGAGGGATGCCAGCAGAAAGCCGAGCCGGGTCGCCGTGGGATGGGCGCCGTAGAACTCAGCGATCTGCTCGGGGTTCAGGTTTGCGCCGGGCGGCACGGGCAGCAGCCGGGCGAGGATGAAGCCGGCGAACGTCAAGACGATGACCACCAGCCCGCTCCAAGCCATGGCGCGCTGGACGATGGAAGGCATCACGAATGCCTCCTCGGAAAGGGCAGTGCGGCAATCAGTTCGGTTGTTGCGTCGCGTCGCCGTCGCTGGTCACGCCCCACAGCGCGAGCTTGACCATGCCCGCCATGATCTGGTCCGCCTCGGCCATGGTGCCGGTGTCGGGGCGCAGAAGCCAACTGTAGGAGGACATTCCCATGATCATGCCGAGGACGATGCGCACGGTCATATCGGGTCCCAGAGTGGAGGTCCACCTCCGCCTGCCGGCCTCCAGTTCGGTCATCAGTCGGAGCTGAGTGATCAACTTCTCGAAGGCGACGTGTATGCGCTCGACCATCGCCGCGGGGAGTTCGCCACGTCCGGAGAGCATCCGGTCGAGCGCCTGCTGGTTGGCCGAGAGATTGCCGTAGATGTCCCGTACAAAAATCTCCATCAGGACCTCGTCGGCGAGTGGCTCGCCGAGCTGCCTCAGCCAGTCGTTGCCCAATTGCTCGAAACCCTGCACGAAGGGATCGAGTACTGCCTGCGAGAACAACTCGGCTTTCGTTTCGAAGTGCCGGTAGAGCACCGAGAGCGCCACCCCTGCCCGCCGGGCGACATCCCGGGTGCCGGTTTTGGCGTAACCGTTTGCGCCGAACTCGGTCTTTGCCGCCTGCAACAGCAAGCCCCGAAGCTCGGCGGGACTGCGCCGTTTCTGGGGCTCGCGCTTCCCTGACTTGCTCGCCATGGCGCCATCCTGTCACCACGCGAGCGTAAGGGAATTACGCTCCCTTGTCCAAGGGGCAATGATCCCTTACTGTGAAGCTCGATGCGATCGGTCGCGCACTGCCCGGGGGTAGCCGGACCTGCACACTTACCCGGAACGGAACGGAGTTGATGCATGTACGACGCCATCGTGGTGGGGGCCGGCCATAACGGGCTGACCTGCGCGGGCTTTCTCGCTCAGGCGGGTAAGCGGGTGCTTGTGCTGGAGGCCAACGACAATGTTGGCGGGCTGTGCTTCACGATGGACATGCCGAACGCGCCGGGATATCGCGTCAGCCCGGCGTCGGTGGAGTTCGTGCTTCCCTCGGTGCATCCGCGGGTGGAGGACCAGTTGAACCTGGCCAGCCACGGTCTGCGTTGGGTAGTGCCGGACGCGCTCACGACGTGGCTTGGTCCCGACGGCGCCAGCGTTGGTTTCTATCAGGACATTGAGCGCACGAAACGTGAGATTGCCCGGTACTCCCGCAAAGACGCGCAGCGCTACGGGGAACTCGTCGAGTGCTTGACCGACGCGATGATGACGATCATGCCGTACATGCAAGGGCATCCGTGGCGGGTCCGGCCGGCCACGATCGCCAAGATGCTCAAAAACGCCGCGAAGGGTCGTAACAACCTTGCCAAAGGCGTCCGGGCCTTAATGGGTTCGATCGACGGTGTGATGGACGAGTGGTTCGAACGCGAGGAGGTAAAGGCGCCGATCGCGGCCTACTCCGCGGGCACCTTCGGCCCGATCACCGAGACGGGCACGGGATTTCATTTGACTTTCTTGACGGGTATTCACGCATGGGGCGTGCGACGGCCGATGGGCGGTAGTGGGGCCTTCACCCAGGCGTTGGCCGCCGCGGTGCGCCACTACAAGGGTGAGATTCGTACGAATGCGCGGGTGGCGCACATCAAGACCCGCGATGGCGTCGCACAGGGCGTCGTCCTCGAGACCGGCGAGGAGATCCTCGCCAAGGATGTGATCTGCGCCGTTGATCCGACGACGCTGCTGACCAAGCTCGTCGATCCGGCCGATCTTCCCCAGCGGACCCATGATGAGATCAACGCTCTCCAGGTCGGCCGCTACAACGTGCTGTACTTCGACGTCGAAATGGCATTGAGCGCCAGACCCAAGTTCCCCGGCTACCCGGATCGCGATGACAACTATCTGTCGACGCTGATGCTCTGTCCGACGATGGATTACATGCGCCGCTCGACACTGGATGGGATGACCGGCACCTTTACCAGTGAGATCCCTATGGCAACACTGGCCTCGTCGGTATACGACAGGTCGCTGGTGCCGGAAGGCAGCACCGGGGAGACCCTGAAGTTCTACGCGTTCAACACGCCCATCGAGCTGGCCGACGGCAGGGACTGGGAGGACGAGAAAGAAAAGTACTTCCACAACGCGATGGATCACTTCGAGCTCTACGCCCCGCGGACCCGTGACCTCGTCATCGACGCGCACCTGACCGCACCGCCGGACTTCGAGCAGCGCTACAACGTCTACGGCGGCAACTACGAGCACGCCGACCTAACGCTGGCGCAACTCGGGCCCACCCGCCCGATCCCGTCGTTGGCCGGGTGGAAAACCCCTGTCAAACATCTCTGGCACAGCGGCGCCGGATCGTTCCCGATGGCCTACGTCAGCGGATGGCCCGGCCGCGGGACCGCTCAAACGATTCTGCGGCGGGGCAGGTTCTCGCGCACTAAATAGGGCAAACTGTGGATTAGGGATAATCCGACACGATCTGCTCCCGAGGAGACCCCGAATGGGCGTCGACAACGGGTCTGGCTATTCGATCAGCTGCGCGGATGTCTTCCTTTGTCCCATCGCGTGAAGCCCGCCTTCGTTGCGACGTCCTCGTCGTTGAACCACACCTCGGCAATCGTCTGCTTATACGACGGGCTATCCGGGGTGTGATACAGCATCGAATCCGCGTTGCCCTTGATCGTCCAACCCTCCGGACCACTACCACCAACACCGGGCGCAGC
>Ga0182012_10008310_pt1 | contig 10276 bp, 10 predicted proteins | sample 612S2SmetaG_FD_120486 | JGI IMG/M metagenome (GOLD analysis project Ga0182012, IMG submission 120486) | Permafrost microbial communities from Stordalen Mire, Sweden - 612S2S metaG | ecosystem: Environmental > Terrestrial > Soil > Wetlands > Permafrost | place: Sweden: Stordalen | collected...
CACGCTGCGCACGATCATGCCGAACAGGATCGCCAGCAACGGCAGATACAGCGTCGAGAACACGGTGGCGTACCAGCCGGGATACGCGGCGAACATCGCCGCGCCTGCCGTGATCAGCCAGACCTCATTGCCGTCCCAGACCGGGCCGATGGTGTTCAGCGCCGCTCGCCGGTGCGATTCTCGGTCGCCCGTGCTGACCCGGGCGAAGGGCTCCATCAACATGCCCACGCCGAAGTCGAATCCCTCCAGAATGAAGAAACCAAGGAACAGCACCGCGACGACACCGAACCACAACTCTTGGAGGCTCACCGGTCAGCTCCTTTCGAGGGCGATCAATACGCGAACGACAGTGGCGCCACGTCGGCGTCGTCGGGGACGGGTGGGGCAGCCGGCTCTGCGTCGTGCTCTAGCGGTCCTTCGACGATGTAGCGCTTGAGCAACCCGAACCAGACGACGGCGAGAACCGCGTAGAGCAAGGTGAACATCACCAGCGAAACGACGACCATGCCGGCGGGATGGTCCGAGACGCCCTCGGCCACGGTGAGTCGAACGTGCTGGTCGCCGGTGGGGTTCGGCACGACGATCCACGGCTGGCGGCCCATCTCGGTGAACACCCACCCGGCGGTGTTGGCCAGGAACGGGGTGGGGATGGTCAGCAGCGCAAACCAGGAGAGCCAGCGATGATTGGGGGTCCGGCCGCCGCGCGTCAGCCACAGCCCGGCCAGTGCGAACAGCACCGGAATCGCCATGAACCCGATCATCGCGCGAAACGACCAGTAGGTGACGAACAGGTTCGGGCGGTAGTCATTCGGCCCGAACCGCATTTGGCTGTCCCGCTGGATATCGCGCACACCCTGCAACGTCACACCGCTGAACCGGCTCTCGGCGAGGAAGGGCAGCACGTAGGGGACCTGGATCACCCGGGTCAGGCTGTCGCAGTTGTTCTGCGTGCCGACCGTCAAGATGGAGAAGTCCGGATTTGTCTCGGTGTCACACAGCGATTCCGCCGACGCCATTTTCATCGGTTGCTGCTGGAACATCAGCTTGCCTTGATGGTCGCCGGTGAAGAACAGACCGACGGTGGCGACCAGCGCAACCCAGCAGCCCAGGATGGCCGCCGGACGGTACAGGGCGGCGGAACCTGAATCGGGATTCTTTTGGGCGCGCATCAGCCACCACACGCTGACCGCGGCCACGAAAGTGCCCGCGGTCAACAACGAGCCGCTGACCGTGTGCGTAAACGCCGCGCGCGCAGTGTTATTGCCGAGCAGGGCGGTGATGCTGGTGAGCTCTGCGCGGTGGGTCTCGAGGTTGTAGTGGACGCCGACCGGATGCTGCATGAACGAGTTGGCCACGATGATGAAAAACGCGGAGATGTTGACCGCGATCGCGACGATCCAGATGCACGCCAGGTGCACCAGCCGGGGCAGCCGGTTCCAGCCGAAGATCCACAATCCGATGAAGGTGGATTCGAAGAAGAACGCGGCCAGGCCCTCCATCGCCAGCGGTGCGCCGAAGACGTCGCCGACGAACCGCGAGTACTCGCTCCAGTTCATGCCGAACTGAAACTCCTGCACGATTCCGGTCGCCACGCCGATGGCGAAGTTGATCAGGAATAACTTCCCGAAGAACTTGGTGAGGCGATACCACGTGGTGTTGCCGGTGACGACCCACACCGTCTGCATGATGGCGACCAGGGGCGCCAGACCGATGGTGAGCGGCACGAAGATGAAGTGGTAGACGGTAGTGATACCGAACTGCCACCGCGAAATGTCTAGGACATTCATGCCATCTCCCGAGGCTGCAGGGCCTGATTAGTTGTACGACGGAGTGTAGTAAGCGGGTACGCCCAGCGCTAGTGACTTTAGGCTCTAACCGCCGTGGTGTTGAGTCGCCTTGCGAATGCGGAAAGACGAGATGACCTCGAACACCCCAATGACGATGAGCCACGCGCCGACCACCTCGGCCAGCAGCACGATGGTGCCCAGCGGCGATGCGAGCATGATCATTCCGGCGAGCAGGCTGGTCACTCCGACGAAAATCGACCATCCTCTGCCCGGTAGATGCGGGTCGCTGATGGCGGAGATCGTGGTGGCCACGCCGCGGAAGATGAACCCGACACCAATCCAGATCGCCAGCAAGTAAACGGCGGTCGCGTCGTCGCCCCAGCTAAAGTGACGAAACGCCAACATCGCCAGGACCAGGCAAGCCGCCCCGCTGATGAACAACAGCACGCGCCCGCCGGCTGAGACGTGCAGGCCGAAGGCGAAAATGACCTGCGTGACACCGGTGATCAGCAGATAGACGCCAAACGCGACGGCAGCGAACAGCAGGGTTTTTTGCGGCCAGGCCAGCACGACGGCGCCGACGATCAGCGACAGAATTCCCGATACCGCGGTGGATTTCCACAGATGCGGCAACAAGCGTGGAACGTGCCTGGTTCCAGGAGTGTGCGCGCTTTCAGAAGTGGATGTCATGGCCGCAGTCTGACACAGCGCGCGGGGGATTAGACGCGGGCCGCGCGCGATCCCAAGTGCGGCTCCCGGGCGAGCAGGTCGCTGGACTCGTCGGCTGTCGCCCTGCGGCCGACCAGATACCAGGTGCGCATGATGCCCTTGCCCTTGATGGCGATGCGGCCGCGCTCCTGCAGCACAAAGTCGTCCTTGAGGCGTTGGTAGACCGCGTCGGGCACCTGGATCCGTCCCACTGAGTCGGTCGATTCCATCCGGGACGCGACGTTGACCGCATCGCCCCACACGTCGTAGAAGAAGCGGCGCGAACCCACCACACCCGCGACCACCGGGCCGGTGGCCAGGCCGACCCGCAGCGTTACCGGGTGCCCGTGCGGGTCTTTCAGGCCGGCAGCGGCGGCCGACATTTCGAGGGCAAAGTCCGCCAGCGCCTCGACGTGGTCGGGCCGGGGCCGTGGAACGCCGCTGACTACCATGTAGGAGTCGCCGCTGACCTTGATCTTCTCCAGCCCGTATTTGTCCACCAGCGCGTCGAAGGAGCCGTAGAGGCGGTCTAGGAACAACACCAGGTCGCATGGCGTGGTGCCGCTGGCGCGCTCGGTGAACCCGACGATGTCGGCGAACAGAACCGACGCCTCTTCGTATCGGTCGGCGATGACGTTGCGGTCGGGTCCTTTGAGCCGTTCGGCGATGGTGGCCGGCAACATATTTGCTAGCAGCGCCTCGGAGCGGTCGTGCTCGGCTTCCATAACTGCCTCGGCACGCGCCGTGTCACGCAGCGCGAACCACATCGTGACGACCACCATCGCGCAGGCCGAGATGGTGGTGATGACGAAGCTCATCGACTCCGCCCACGGCTGTTCGAGTCCCGTAGAGCGGGGGACGAGGAACTGCAGGGTGATGACCAGTGTGGCGCCGATGGTGGCCAGCAGTGCCGCTAGGCCGATGCGTTCGACGCCGAACTGCAGCACCACCAGGCTGGCGATCGTCACCAGAAAGTACTGCCCACCCGAGCCGGTGCCCATGTCACAGCAGATGACGAAGATCGCCACGTAGGCCGTGGCGATAAAGATAAGTGGCGCAACCACTTCCCCGAATCGGTGCAGCCACGGGACGGTGGCGAAGATCGCCGCGGCGATGAGGTTGACCGCCTCAGTCGGCCGCGCCCCGGGCCCGGCCCACAGGCCCAGAACCACGAAACTCAAGCACACCACCACGCCCATGATGGCGTTGATGTTGAGCACCCGGACGCGGCGTGCGTGACTGTCCGCGTAGTGCTCGTTGCGGGCGCGGCTTTTGGCCCGCACCGCTGCTACACAGTCTGGCCGTGTCGAGGAGACCTCGTCCTCGCTCGGTGGGGCACCGCATTTCTTAGCCACCACAACTTAAAGCGTACCTGTGAGCTGTGTATTCCCGCAGTGTCGCGGAGCGGGGTACAGCAGGTGATGCCGTGGGTTAGCAACGGCTGTTTTGTTGGGATCGGTAGTGGACTGGCCGTTGCGCACTTGCTAAACACGACGCGGCGCGAGGCAGCGGGTGCACGGCAAGGCGACCACCATCAAGACCAGTCGGATTATTGCCCGGGCGCTGCTAGGCAGGCAGCCCGGCGGCGGCCCGGAGTGGGCGCAGGTCGACCCAGGAGCTTCGACAACCGCCGTCGATCCGCTAAAACGTTGCGCCGTGGTGAGCCTGGTTTCCGCCGCGGTGTTTGGCGGCATACATCGCCATATCTGCGATCGCGATGAGTTCATCGAGAAAGCCGATATCGTGTCCGCGCAGCAGGCGCAGTTCGGCGCTGGCGGTGCCGACACTGGCCGTGACCTGAGGGGACAGCTCGGCGACGGCGGCGCAAAAGCGCTCGGCCAGCGGTTGCACGTCACAGGTCAGACAGGTCAGCGCGACGAGAAATTCTTCGCCGCCGGCACGGCAGACGGCCGCGTCGGCTGGGGTATGGCGGCGCAGCAGGTCGGCCACTGCCCGCAGCGCATCGTCGCCGACTGGATGACCGTGGGTGTCATTGATGCGTTTGAAATCGTCGAGGTCAACCATCACCACCGCGAGATGGGTATCCGTCGGCGGCGGATACGCGAGGAGGGTACTCACCGCGTCGGCGAACGCCCGACGGTTCAGCAAGCCGGTAAGGGGGTCTTGTTCGGAGCGCCGCGCATACACTCCCATGGCTTGCGACATGCCCCAGATAGCTGGGGGCACCGACAAATTCAGAAACAAAATAATCCAGAACGCGGCGGCCGCCACGGCGGTGTCGGTTTCGCGGGCCAGTCGCAGCGCCGCGGTCGTCGTGATCACAACAGCCACCGTGGCGTTGTACAGCATGAGTTTGGGGCGGTGGAGAAACGCGATGTGGGCCCCTGTGACGGCCGTGGCTGTACAAGCCAGGGCGGCAACGGTCGCACTGGGCTGGACAAGACTCCACCCGCCGATAATCGACACCCCCATCACCAAAATGGCCTGCGACTGCCGACGCGTCGGCCAGCGTGTCAACCAGACGATGGTCAAACCGACGGTGAACACGGCGGCGATTCCGCCCATGAGGGTGGCACTAACGCTCGGATGTTGCTCGCTGAGCAAGGTGCTTAGCGGCACCAACGCCGACGACGCGGCGACGACGGCCATGATCATCCGCGCCGATCGCAGTAGTCCGCGCTGGCGCAGGAATGTGGTCGTCCAGTCGTACTGATCGGGTTGGACCCACCAGCGACTTAGCCGCGACATCGGGCACCCACCTCTGAAGGACTGTCTGGCGATTTTATTGGATCTACGGCATGCGGAGCTTCGCAAGTTTACGCATTGGGAATGACCCGCTGACGTAGTAGTCAAACTTATAGGGCCAGCGGCCGCAGAGTGCGGTTTTCGCCTCCAAGCACGTGTCCGAGCCGGTAAACCGCAGCCACCAGCCAGCCGCGTCAGGCCAGTACAGCTAGCACCGACCACAGTCCTGCGCAGGCCGACCACCGGCCAGCCGCAGCAAAGGCCAGCCAGGGCGAGCTTGGGGCAGGGGGCTGCGCTCTCGTCTCGCGAATACCTCGTCAGCGGAATATTCGTCGGATCGTTGCAAGGACCGGAACAGCCTCGCGGCACCCTAGAGGTGGGCTACGAAATCGGCTGCGGGATCGATATAAGCACGTCCAACGGCGTCACGATGGCGGGGAGCGCCGGCCTCAATCCCGGCATCGGGTTCCCGCTGTCCGGTGGGTTTATCCCATTAGTTACCGCCCCGGTCAACGGCGTAATCACCGTAGGGCTGAAGCCCGGTCTCGTAATAGTGGTGCCGGTAGTCAAGAAACAGTTCAAGGGAGCCAATCCCTGGGTCATGGTCAGCAACTTCCACGTCAAGATCGACGGATGCGTGGGCCAGTCGTTTATTCGCTCCTATGCGACATTGACGCGGGAGACCGATGAATCCGACGTGGTGCTGTCGTACGTAGGTGTCACCAAAGCAGTCTGATCGCGGCCCACTATTTCCGATGCGTTGGTGTCTGGTTGTCCCTTACCTGCGCGGCTGATGTGGCCGACTCGGTATCGCTCGCTGATCAGTCTGCGTCGTCTCACAACCAAAGAACTGAGACAAGTGTTGCGGTGTTTTCGGCGGCCAGGCTGGCCCAGAGGTGCCGCCGTCATGATGTCGAGTCGCCAACGCGACCATCACCGGGCTGATATCCACCCCGAGATAGTGTGCGGTCGGCGGCAGCAATTCCAGCATCTGAACGGCCGGCCGACCCGTGCCGCAACCGAACTCGAAGACCGCCGACGCTTCGCTTCACCGCATCGGGCGGGGACTCAACCGGAGTTCAGTTAAGCGGGCACCTTGGCGGCGATCTGGTTTGCGATGTCGACAGCTGAATTCTTGGGGTCGACGCTGCATGTGTTTACGTCGATAATGACGTTGTTTCTGACGGCCAGCGCTCGTCCGCAAGCTTTCCAGCCCGTGGCAGGGGGGTTCTGCAGAGTTGCACTGGTGCTTAACATGCCGTTGGTGTTGGATATCGCGCCAACGGTCCACTGCGTATTGGACTGGATGTGGGTGTAGTCGTGGCAGGCCGGCCACTGCTGGGCGGAGGTGGTGAAGAAAGCGCCGGCTTGTTTGGCGGTGGGAAATAGCACCACTGCCTGCTCTGCGAAATGAGTTAAGTTGTCTCCCTCCTGGACGTGAAGTGCCTGGTCGCTCTCGGCGATGAAACCGCTGCCCGCATAGACCTGGGCCTGCGCCGAGCCGTCGATGGCTAAGCACTCCTTAGGCGTCATCGTGGCACTGTCGTCAGACATCGCGTCGCGCGTCTGCGTGATCTTCATTTCGATGGTCCCCATGACGGTGTTGATCTGCTCGGCGGGAAGCAGCAACCCGCTCAGCCCACGCTCCGCGACCGGCGGCGCAGTGGTCGTTTTCGTGGTCGACGTGGTCGATAATTTGGTGCTTTGACTGCTTTCGTTGTTGTTACACCCGGCGGTGAGAATGCAGATGCCGGCAACGATGGGTGCGGCTACTGCGCGGCGCATGTGTTTATCCCCCATTTCCGCCATTGCCACCAACCGATTAGCGTGGCGCGCCAATACTACGGCGCCGCCGGTTAGAACTGGAGTTCAATGCCAAGAAGCATCTCACCTCACCGGCGACTATTCACCCTCCTCAAGACGGTATTACCGCTCGGATACGCTCGCTTGGCTCGAGCTGGCGCCGTCCGAGCTCGCGGCGCAGGCTTCGAACGTAGTCGTGGGTGGCGCGGGCCTGAGTTTCGTCAAGGGTTGTTGCCCCAGCTTCTACATGAAATTTGGCCCCAATTGACCCGTTGCTGTCGTGTGCCAGCTCCTAGAGTCGCGCCTGGGCGTCAGGCAGGCGCGGATCGCGATCCCGATCGCCAAGCGTGTCTTGCCGGTTCCTGGCGGACCGAGGAACACGACGTTGTCTTTGGCCGTGACGAAGTCCAGGGTTCCCAGGTGCGCGATGGTGTCGCGTTTGAGGCCGCGGGCGTGGTCGAAGTCGAACTCTTCCAGCGATTTCCGTGAAGCACTCAAGTCAAACAAGAGCAGGACCGTGGTGCTGCCCGGGTTCGTGATCGACGCACTGGCACCCACCTGTGAGGGCAAGGGCCGTGAGGAGCTGCTGTGGCCCTCGGCGTCAGGCGGCTACCTGGCACCGCCGGCATCGGGAAAATCATGGCTGTCGGGTGCGGTGGGGTGCGCCATGAAGGCGGATCCGACGTTCCCCCGGATCACCGCCTACGACCTCCGGCATACAGCCGGTCGTTGGCTATCAGCGCGGGCGCCAACCCCAAGGTGGTGCAGCGGATGCTGGGGCACGCCAGTGCTGCCATGACGCTGGAAACGTACACCGATTTGTTCGAGTCCGATATGGACTCCGTGGCGCAGAGTGTGTCCAAATTGTGGCCAGGGGAGGCCACGCACCCTCTCGGCACGGTCCAGAAAACACTCTGAACAGCGCATATTATGCTTTTTTTCTGGTGCCCTCGGTGAGATTCGAACTCACACTGGACGGGTTTTGAATCCGTTTCCTCTGCCAGTTGGGATACGAGGGCTTGCAGGGGTCCGTGTCCGGCTACCTACCTTCAAGACGGCTCCCACCATAGAGGATGGGTGTGGGTGTCCATTCTCACCGCCCCCGACGGTTCTGCTCGTAGCTGCTCACGAGACAATGTAGTTATGACAGGCCCCACGACCGCCCCCGACACCGCTGTGCCGCACCGGGTCCTGATCGCGGAGGACGAAGCGCTCATCCGGATGGACTTGGCCGAGATGCTCCGCGAGGAGGGTTACGAGATCGTCGGCGAAGCCTCCGACGGCCAGGAGGCCGTGGAACTTGCCGAGCAGCACAAACCTGACCTGGTGATCATGGATGTGAAGATGCCCCGCCGTGACGGCATCGACGCAGCCGCCGAGATCGCCGCCAAGCGTATCGCTCCGATCGTGGTGTTGACCGCATTCAGCCAGCGCGACCTGGTGGAACGCGCACGCGACGCCGGCGCAATGGCCTACCTGGTGAAGCCGTTCACGATCAGCGACTTGATACCGGCCATCGAGTTGGCCGTCAGTCGCTTCGGCGAGATCAGCGCGTTGGAGCACGAAGTTGCGACGTTGTCTGAGCGGCTGGAGACCCGCAAGCTGGTCGAACGCGCCAAAGGCATCTTGCAGGCCAAACAGGGCATGACCGAGCCTGAGGCGTTCAAGTGGATTCAACGTGCCGCCATGGACCGGCGGACCACCATGAAACGAGTCGCCGAAGTAGTCCTGGAAACCCTGGACGCTCCCGAGGACGCGGCGACGGAGTAGATGCGCGTGCACTCCCGGCGTTGAGTGTGTGCGCGCGGCTTTCAGTGTGCCCTCGGGGCGACGACACGCCGGGGACGGCCGCCGTGGCCGCACACTCGGCCCGGGGTGGGGAAGGCGCGCTAACGCGCCACGATCACCGACGACCCATGGCCGAACAGCCCCTGGTTCGCGGTGACACCGACCGTGGCGTTCTCGACCTGACGGCCCGTCGCCTGCCCGCGCAGCTGCCAGGTCAGCTCGCAGACCTGGGCGATCGCCTGGGCGGGGATGGCCTCGCCGAAGCAGGCCAGTCCTCCCGACGGGTTGACCGGGACCTTGCCGCCGATGGTGGTCGCGCCGCTGCGTAGCAGCGCCTCGGCTCCGCCCTTCTCGCACAGCCCAAGGTGCTCGTACCAGTCGAGCTCCAAAGCGGTCGAAAGGTCGTACACCTCGGCCAGGCTCACGTCCTGCGGCCCGATGCCCGCTTCGGCGTAGGCCGCATCCAGGATCTGGTCCTTGAACACCCGGTCGGGCGCGGCGACCACCGCGGTGGAATCCGTTGCGATATCGGGTAATTCGGGCAGATGCTGTGGGTAGCGCGGGGTCACTGTGCTGACCGCGCGCACCGACGGCACCCCGGCAAGCGACCCCAGGTGCTTTTTCGTGAACTCGGCGCTGGCCACGATCAGGGCCGCCGCGCCGTCGGAGGTGGCGCAGATGTCCAGCTGCCGCAACGGGTCGGAGACCACCGGGCTGGCCAGCACGTCCTCGACCGCGGATTCCTTGCGGTAGCGGGCATTCGGGTTCTGCAGGCCGTGCCGCGAGTTCTTCACCTTCACTTGCGCGAAGTCCTCGCCCGTCGCGCCGTAGAGGTCCATCCGGCGCCGCGCGAGCAGCGCGAAGTACACCGGGTTCATCGCACCGATCAGGTGGAACCGCTGCCAGTCGGGGTCGTTCTTGCGCTCACCGCCGACCGGGGCGAACGCCCCCTTGGGGGTGGTGTCGGCGCCGATCACCAGCGCGACGTCGCAGAAGCCGGCGAGGATCTGCGCACGGGCGCTCTGCAGAGCCTGCGAGCCGCTGGCGCATGCCGCGTAGCTCGAGCTGACCGGGATGCCGTTCCAGCCGAGCTTCTGCGCGAACGTCGACCCCGCGATGAAGCCCGGGTAGCCGTTGCGGATGGTGTCGGCCCCGGCTACCAGCTGGATCTGCCGCCAGTCCAAGCCGGCCTCGTTGAGCGCCGTGCGTGCTGCCACGACGCCGTACTCGGTGAAGTCGCGGCCCCACTTGCCCCACGGGTGCATGCCGGCGCCGAGGATGTACAGGGGTTCCGGCGGGGTCATGATGCGTTCCTTCCAGGCGATATAGACCACGCGTAGACGAGCCGCTGCACGCCGTCGTCGTCGGTGTACAGCGGCATGGTGGCCAGCTCCATCTCCATGCCGACCTTCAAGTCGGCGGCCAGCGTGCCTTCGACGACCTTGCCCAGCACGATGATTCCCTCGTCGGCCAGCTCCACGGCG
>Ga0182012_10008313_pt1 | contig 10274 bp, 8 predicted proteins | sample 612S2SmetaG_FD_120486 | JGI IMG/M metagenome (GOLD analysis project Ga0182012, IMG submission 120486) | Permafrost microbial communities from Stordalen Mire, Sweden - 612S2S metaG | ecosystem: Environmental > Terrestrial > Soil > Wetlands > Permafrost | place: Sweden: Stordalen | collected...
ACCACAATGTCTCCTTCGGCCAGCTCCACCACGCCCTCCGGATACACCATGTCGCCGAAGAGTCCCACCACGGTTCCACCCACCTCCAAACGCTCCACCATGCCCGTTGCGCGCAGCAGGATTGGCGGCAGGTGTCCGGCGTTGGAGTAGGTCAGCCGACGCGTGGTCTGGTCGTAGAAGCCCAGGAACATGGTGGCGTACTTCTGCTCCGGAGTGCTGCGGTAGAGCTGCTGGTTGAGCAGCGCCAGCACCACTCCCGGCGAGGGATTGCCGCCCGCGGCATCATCCGCGGCATTATCCGCAACCCCACCCGCGACAGCCTCCCCGGCATCGCCGGGTACGCTAACAGCAGCCACGCCCACGGCCGAGCCCGCCCGCGCTCCCACGGGCAGCTTCTCGGCCAAGGTGTGGGCCCGCACGAAGGCGTGCAGCGTAGCCATCATCAGGGCCGCCGAAATGCCCTTGCCGCTGATGTCGGCCACGGCCAACCCCACGGTGCTGGCGCCCAGGGGTACGAAGTCATAGTAGTCGCCGCTCACCGTCCGCGCAGGCCGGCAGATGCCATGCAGTTCCAGGCCGTCAAGGTCGGCCGAATCGTGCGGGAAGAGCAGGTCCTGCACCTCCTTGGCGATCTGCAACTCGCTCTCAATGCGCTGCTTCTCCTTCTGCTCGGCGATCAGCTTCTCCAGCGACCCGGTCATGGAGTTGAAGCTGCGCTCCAGCTCGGCCATCTGGTCGCGCGAGCGCACCTCGATGCGGTGTGAGAGGTCGCCGTGGTTGACATACTCGGTCGCCTGGTAGAGCTTGTCCACCGAAAGGGTCATGGTGCGCGTCAGCCGCATGCCGATGACGAAGGCCGCCACCTCGATGAGTGCGAAGAAGATGGCCAGCGCGGTCAGCCCAATGTAGATGGCGCTGGTCCATTCGCCCAGTGTGCGGAAGAGGCGACTGTAAAGCAGGCTGGGACGGGTGCGCACAATCATCAGCAGGTGCCGGGCCGCGCCCGTCTGCCAGTGCAGCACGTTCTGCACCGGGGTAAAGCTGGTCAGCTCCATGTCCATGCGCCAGGCCGGAGGCGGCAGTTTGCCGCCGCTCACCTTGGGCGAACTGCTGACGTCAATGTCTGTGTCGCCGATGCTGAGATTGGCCGACCTGGGTGTGGCCAGGCTGTCTCCCGTGCGCTCGCTGTACACTTCGATGCGACCCATGGTGGCCTCAATGGCTTCCAGGTGCGACTTATCCAGCGGAATGCTGCTGACGATGAGGACGCGGTCGTTGTCACTGGGACCGTAGCGCGACTGGCTTATGGCCCGCAGGTAGAGCTCGCCCTTGTCCAGCACGATAGCGCTCTCAGGGGCCGCCGCCGGAGGAAAGTCCGGCGTAGGGTGGGTGGCGTCGCCCATCAGAACAATGCTTCGTCCCTGCACGTAGGCCGTCACCTGCCTGCCGGGGAAGACCTCGTTGTTCAGTCCAAGCTGCGTGCCGTCCAGCGTTCCGCCGTGGCGCAACAAGTGGGCGCCCTGGTGAGCGATGCTGTGGTTGGCGCTCTCCAGCCGCTGCAACTCGTTGTGCAGATCGGTGGTAACGACAAAGGTGGAGAACTGCCAGGCGAAGAGCAAGCCCGCCACCACGCCCATGATCAGCAGCAGCACCACCGGGATCACTCCGATGAAGACGTAGGTGACGACCAGGCGGTTGCGCAACTGCCACATGAAGCGCTGCGCAAAAGCCCGGTAACCCAGCACCAGCGCCGCAGAGAGCCAGACAAACCACGCCAGAACGTAAAAGAAGGGAAATGCCCGGCCGCCTGGCCACGTCCACAGGGCCAGCAAGACAGCCAACCCCAGGCACAGCCTTGCCAGCCGCGTGCGCGGCATATGCGGCCGCCATGGCGGAGAGGACGGGCTGACGGGTTGGGGCCGGGTAGGGTGCATCGTCTCCGAATGCCCGATTATAGCCGGAATCATTTCGCTTCTTCGCCCCGGGCTTCATTTACAATCCAGCCAATGACCCGAATGCGAGCCGCCTGCTCCTATACGGAGCGCCCCAGGCCCCGGGTCTGTAGTTCTGGGGCCGGAAATTCTGAATGAATAGATTTGATTTCATTGCCGCTCTGCTGGCCCTTCTGCTGGCGCCAGCCCTGGCTGCCAACGGGCAGGCCGCGCCGGCTCCGCCACAGGCGCCTGATGCCGCCAAGCCCAGGATTCAGGTGAGCTTCCTGAACAGTTGCCACCCCGCGTTTACCGACTCCGAGGACATACACCGCGCGCTGGCCCGCCTGAAAGAGCATGTGGCCTTCACCTCGGACTTTGAGATCACGCGCGGTGTCGCCACCCTGAGTGAGGAGCAGGCGCGCGGTGCCCGCGTCACCGCCGAAGGCTCTGCCACGCGCTCCCCCTGGGTACGCATCCGCCGCAATTTTGGAGAAAAGGCGGCCATCGCCAGCGTGCAGTACACCTTCAGCGTGGAGGGTCGTTCCGTCGGCGAGATACTTTCACTGGCTCCGCGTGACGCGCATGACGTTGTGGAGGTGCTGATCTCCAGCTCCGTTGTCGGCACGCCCGCGCAGGCCATTGCGGCCGATACGCCGCCGGAGCGGATTCGCGTGGAGCGTTATGGACGGAGCTCGCTGGTGTTGCAGCGCTGCGGCGAGGATCAGACGGTGTACGAGCCTGTGTTTGAAGAGGCTCGGCAGGTGTTTGAACGCTACCGCTCGGCGCTGGGCGTAAAGACCCTGGTGCCGGCCGAACTGGCCCGGCTGCCCCGGGCGAAAGAATCCAAATCGCCCGCAGGGAATCTTAATAAGTAAGAAATTCTGTGAACGCACTGAACCACTTGAAGAGAGGAACATGGCAGAAGAAATTCGCGACGTAGTCATCATGGGCTCGGGCTGCTCCGGGCTGACGGCGGCCATCTACACCGGCCGCGCCAACCTGAAGCCGCTGGTGCTGGAGGGCCACGAGCCCGGTGGTCAGCTAAGCATGACAACCCTGGTGGAGAATTTTCCCGGCTGGCCAGAGGGCATCCACGGTCCGGAACTGATTGAGAACATGCGCAAGCAGGCCGAGCGCTTCGGCGCCGAGTTTCGCATCGGCCACGTCAGCAAGGCCGACCTCACGCAGCGGCCCTTTACGCTCACCGTCGGCCAGGAGCAGATCAAGACCCGATCGCTGATCATCGCCAGTGGCGCCAGCGCGCGCTGGCTGGGGCTGCCCAGCGAGAAGGCTCTGATCGGCCACGGCGTCAGCAGTTGCGCCACCTGCGACGGCTTCTTCTTCAGCGGCAAGGAGATCGCCGTCATCGGCGGCGGCGACTCGGCCATGGAAGAGGCGTTGTTCCTGACGCGCTTCGCCAGCCGCGTCACCCTGATTCATCGCCGTGAGAACTTCCGGGCCAGCAAGATCATGCTGGAGCGCGCCCGCACCCACGGCAAGATTCACTTCCTGACCAACACCGTGGTGGATGAGGTGCTCGACGTGGCGGCCAAGGAGGTCACCGGCCTCAAGCTGCGCAACCTGGTCAACGGAAAGCAGTGGACTCTGCCGGTCAGCGCCATGTTCCTCGGCATTGGTCACGAGCCTAACGCCACGGCCTTTGCCGGAGCCCTTGAAACCGACGACGACGGCTACCTGAAGGTGCGCGACTGGGTGCACACCGGCGTTGCTGGCGTCTACGCCAGTGGAGACGTGGCCGACCGCCGTTACCGCCAGGCCATTACCGCCAGCGGCACCGGTTGCATGGCGGCCATTGAGGTGGAAAAGTTCCTGGAAGAAAGCGGACGCTGACCGGCGCCTGCTTACACCGATCACCAGGCCCTGCGCAAAGCCAACAGCCTTGCGTGGGGCTTTTTCTTTTATGCGCAGTACATCCATGCTGACCGCGGATGTGAGGCTCCCGTCCTTTTCGCCCGGCCTCGCTTTGTGATACAACCAAAAGTCATCGTTTCAGGCAACGCATGTCACGCAGCCATGGCGGCCGCCGGAACGGTTCGCATACACCTGCCTCGATGACCGCTTCTCATTCATAAAGCCCCAGGGTCCGGCCTTCGGGGCAGGGATAGCAGCCATGCTTCGCTCCTTCTTTATCGCCCTCTCGGAAAGCAAGAGCATCCGGGCCATCGCAGAAAAATCTTCCGTCGGTCAGAAGCTGAGCAAGCGCTTCGTGGCCGGCATGACGGTCGAAGAGCTCATCACGGCCACCGAGGCCATGAATCGTATCGGCGTCCACGTGACGGTGGATAACCTCGGCGAGAACGTCACCAATCGCGCGGAGGCGCTCGAAAGCAAACGTCTCTACCACCAGCTCTTCGATGAGATTGAACGCCTGAAGCTGGACGCCAACGTCAGCGTCAAGCTCACCCACATGGGGCTGGACGTGGACGAGCAACTGGCGCGCGACAACGTGAGCGAACTGCTCGACCACGCCATCCGCATCAACAGCTTCATCCGCGTGGATATGGAGGGTTCGCCCTACACGCAGAAGACGCTGGATTTTGTGCGCGAGCTGAATCATCGTCCCGGCGCCAGCGGCCACATCGGCACCGTGCTGCAAACCTACCTCTACCGCACCGAGGAAGACGCGCGCGTTCTCTGTTCGGAGGGCATACGCATCCGCCTCTGCAAGGGCGCCTACAAGGAGCCGGCCTCGATCGCCTTCCCGGCCAAGAGCGACGTGGACTCCAACTACATCAAGGTGGCGAAGATGCTGCTCAAAAGCGGCGTCTTCCACGGCCTGGCCACGCACGACGAGGCGATCATCAACGCCATCAAGAGCTGGGCTTTGGCCGAGGGCGTGTCCAAGTCGGCCTTTGAGTTCCAGATGCTGAATGGCGTGCGCCGCGATCTGCAGGAGAGCCTGGCGCGCGACGGCTGGGGCGTGCGCTGCTACATCCCCTTTGGCACCGAGTGGTATCCGTACTTTATGCGCCGGCTGGCGGAGCGACCGGCGAACGTCATCTTCCTGGCGAAGAATTACTTCCGGGGATAGTTTTGTTAGAGGTTTGAAAGCAAAAACTTGCTTTCAGGATATTCGACGGCAACAAAAAGCGCGCCATCGTTGGCGCGCTTTTTCTCTCTCCAAGCAGAAGCCTATGGCATTCCGCCGCCCACCTGGTTCAACCCGCGCATGATCTGAATCTCGTAGGGAGTGAAGTGCGTGCGCGCCTCGGGCGAATTCAGCCAGGCCTCGCGGGTTCCCGGAGGCAGGGTGCGCATGCGGCGCAGTCCCTGGCGCACGGCGGCCTGCCGTGCGGGCGGCAGCGAGCGGAACTGGTTGAAAAGCTGATGGGTCTGCTGCTGCTGCCCCTGGTCCATGTGGTCCATCATCTCCATGCGGGCCAGCACGCGCTGGCGCTGCGATGGGGACATCTGGTTGAAGGCGCGCAGTTGGGCGCGGAACCTCTCCTGCTGCTTCGGCGGCAGGCTGCGGAAGTATGAATCCTGCTCGAGTGCCCGTTCCTGTTCGCGCGGAGGAAGCTGCATGGTGTGGCGCAGCCAGTCGCCATTCCGGGGGGCTTCGGCGTGCTGCTGTGCTCCGTTGCTGACCATCGGGCGGCCGCCGTTCACATCGCGGTCATTCGGGCGCGGCACATAGAGCGGCGGAGCGTTGCGCGGAGCCGTGCTGCCCTGGCCGCTCGACTGCGCCCACACGGGGGCGGCCAGCGCAAGGCTGAGGAGCAGGGCCGGAATGTATCGCGTCCGCGTCATTGGTTCATCCACCGCAAGCTTCGGCTTGCGTCTAGTTGTTGCTGGCGTCGTCGTCGCCGTACAGCGCGTCAAGGGCGTCAAAGTTCTGCAGCACGTCGTTGTTCTTTTCCAGGTATTGCAGGTCGGCCACGGCCGAGCCGGTAGGAGCCGGAATGTTGGCTGCAATCGGCGACGGTGCATCAGGCACCTGCATCAAGCGGCTCAACTGATAGGTGCCCACGCCCACCACCAGGCACAGAGCGGCCGCCAGGCTCAGCGCAGGACGCCGCATCCAGCTCCACACACTGGCCGGAGCCTTTTGCTTTTCCTCGCGCAGGCGAGCCTGCATACGGGTATCCCAGTAGGGCGAAGGCTCGGGTGCCTGCCACTCATCCAGCAGGCTCATCGTCGCCTTCAGCGCCTCGAACGTGCCGGCGCACTCCTGGCAGCTGGCCAGGTGAGCTTCCACGTCGGGCGGCGCCGGGCCAAGGCCCAAGGCAACGTCCGGCAATTGTTCGCGAATCTTTTTGCAGTTCATAGCAGCCTCTATACAAAATCCTTCAAACTCTCACGCAGCGTTTCATAGGCGCGGAAGAGCAGACTCTTGGTGGCCGATTCGCTGAGGTGCAACACCTCGGCGATCTGCCGGTAATCCATCTCCTGGTACTTATGCATCATCACTGCCAGCCGTTGACGCTCCGGCAGAGCCTGCACCTTGGCGCGAATGGCCCGCAGCCGTTCGTTGCGGAGCAGTTCCTGCTCCACGTTCCGGCGGCTGTCGGCCACATCAATCGTCAGGCCGGTCTCTTCGTCGGCGGCGTCCAGGCTGGCCTGCACCTCGGGACGCTCGTTCTTGTGGTCGCGCGCGTGGTTCACCGCAAGGTTGGTGGCAATGCGGTACAGCCAGGTGGTGAACTTGGCGTCGGCCGAATAGCTCTCCCGCGAACGGTAGACACGCAGGAAAACCTCCTGCGCCAGGTCCTCGGCCATCGCGGAGTTGTGCACCATGCGGTACATGAAGCTGATCATGGCGCGGCGGTAGCGGCCCACCAGGTAGTTAAAGGCCTCATCGTCGCCGGTGCGCACGCGCAACATGATCTGCGCGTCATCCGCCTGTTGCGGAGGGGCGCTGGAGGCGAAGCGCAGTGCTTCAAGCTCAGGTCCGCCGCCTGGAGAGGAGAACGCGCCGCCAATGGCCACACTGCCCATGTCGGAAGGAACCCCCTCGGCGTCTGAAAGTTGCGAACTTTCCGCGCTTTCTTCGCCGGGGAATTCTGGCTCCGGATTGTCCGTATTGCCGCGCCGCAGGGTCATGGAAGGTCTATATGGGTCCGATGGCCCATTATGCCTGACGACCGGCCGGGATTCGAAGCGAAAACTGACATGCATACGTTTGCCAAATGCCCGGGGTTTGTTACAATTACCCGTGTACAGAGCAGTTGGGCGCTTAACTCAGCGGTAGAGTGTCACCTTCACACGGTGGAAGTCGTAGGTTCGAATCCTACAGCGCCCACCACTCCCCACCTCCCGGGGTCGAGTGGTTTCTACGATCCGATCCATAATCTGCGGAAAGTAATTGATTCCAAAGGAATTAATTTCCACAGTGCCGTTGGGCCGGATTGCTGCATCTGATACCCAGGCTCCTGGTTTCCGGGCAGGAGCGGTTATCCACAGACGGCCTTAAAATTCAGCTTGTTCGCCGCCGCCGCCTTGGGTAGTATGCGTTTACCTCCCGGATGTGACGTGGCTCCAACAGGTTGCCGCTCCCGTAATGTGCTCTGGATGCGGCCATGGCAACAGCAGGAAGACCTCCAGCAAGCAAGCGGCCCACACACACTTGATCCCCCGGCGCCGCGCCGGCTGCAAGGTGAAAGACAAAGCAAATACTTGAGAAACCGAAAAATATGAATAGTGGACCCAACCACCCTGCCGCCAACGGCGGGAGAGGACGCAGGCGCCGCCGCGGGCCTCGCAGCGCAACCGGAGCAGGCCAGCAGGCTGCCCCACAGGCCGGAAGCCCGGCGGTTAGCCTCCCGCAGGGCAGCCCTGCCCAGCAGGGTTCAGAACACTCCCAGCCGGGGCCAAAACACACCGGCCGGCCAAGCCATCACCGGGAGCCAGGAATGAAGAAGAAATTCAAAGCCAAGCCGCAGGGACGCAAGCCCTTCAGCCAACCCGTCGCCAACGGCAACGGAAACGGCAGCCAGGGCAGCAACCGTCGCGGCGTCCGCGGCGTGATGAACCAGAAGACTCCCGACGCACAGATTTACAGCGCACCCATGGACCACAGCTACCGCAGCCTGCAGCAGCAGGGCGGAGCCGGAGGCGGCGGCTACGACGCCGCTCCCGTGCTGGACTCCGAAGCCTCGCGGCCCATCTTCATCTTTGTGGACGACCTGTTCTTCATGGCGAAGATACAGGAGACGGCGCGCAAGCTGAACGTGAAGGTGCAGTTCGTCAAGACCGACAAGGAGGTCTTTGACCTCGTCGGCGATGGCGAAAAGCCCTCGCTCATCGTGCTGGACCTGAACCACCACACGGTGAAGCCCCTGGTGACGATCCCCAAATTGAAGGCGAAGTTCAAGAAGGAAACCAACATCATTGGCTTCCTCAGCCATTTGCAGGGCGAGCTGAAGATGAAGGCTCAGGAGGCGGGCTGCGACATGGTTCTGCCGCGCTCGGCCTTTAGCCAGAACCTTCCGCAACTGTTGCGCCGCCACGCCGCCAGCGAGGCCGAACTGCAAGAGTACTAAGCGATGGATATGATGAGCACAGGACGCTATCTGTGTGTTCTTTTTGTCCGACATGACGGCACGTTTGATGACGTGGCGTTTATTCTGCTAGGTGGGGCGGTATTCGTCTATGCGCTTCGGGCAAAAACCTTCCGGGAATCAAAGAACCTACATATGCTGACTCCGGCCAAGGAGTTGGACGAGTATGCTCCTAAGCTAATTCAACGTTTCCTGCTTGCAGCGCTTGGGCTGGCCGTTGTGATTTCTAGCGTGTATCAGTTATTTCGCCGATATGCCTGATTTCAAGTGATTTTGTGAATGCAACAGAAAGCGCCGGAGCGATGAGCTTCGGCGCTTTTTTGCGTTGAGCGTGATGCCGCTTACCCCGGAGGCCAGGTGAGGTCGCGTCCGCCGACGAGGTGCAGGTGCAGGTGGAAGACGGTTTGTCCGCTGCGCGGGCCGACGTTGAAGACCGTGCGGTAGCCATCCTCGATCTTGCGCTCGCGTCCCAGTTTGGCGGCGACCAGGTGCAGGTGGCCGATGACCGCGGCGTCCTCTTCGGTGGCCGTGTTCAATCCGCTGAAGTGGCGCTTGGGGATGATGAGAATGTGTGTGGGAGCTGCCGGTTTGATGTCCTCAAAGGCAAAAGACAGTTCGTCCTCGTATACCTTCTTCGAGGGGATTTCTCCGGCGATGATCTTGCAGAAGATGCAGTCGCTCATGCGCGCTCCTTGATGCGAGAAATGTAGCACAGGCGGGCGCGGAGGACGATTGAAGAAGGACGAAGTGCGAAGGACGATTGAAGGGCAAGAGCAAAGTCAAAGACCCCACTCAAGCCAACAGATGGCTTGAATGGGGCACCGGCGCAAAGCTAATCCAGCCGCACCATGTACATGCCGCCCTCGGTAATGTCGGTGCGCTCAAAGACGTTGATGGTCTGCTGCTTGTCGTCCTGCGGCACCCGCAGACGGACCCAATATCCGGTAGGCCCCTTGAACTCGATGACCTGCGCCGTGCGGTTGTGGCGCAGCAGGCGATCCTTCATCGCCAGCGCGGCCTCCTCCGTCTGGTAGGCGCCCATCTGGATGCACCAGCGCCCGCCGGTATCAATTGGCTTGGGAGCTTCGAGGACGTCCAGGCGCACCTCGGCCGTGCCCGGCAAATAAATTCCTAATTGCTTGGCGGCCTCCATCGAGAGATCAACCACGCGGTCTCCGACGAAGGGGCCGCGGTCGGTGATGCGGACGAGCGCGGATTGTTTCGTCTTGAGGTTGGTGACCCTGACGATGGAGTTGAGCGGCAGCATGTTGTGCGCGGCCGTCATCTGGTTCTGGTCGTAGATTTCGCCGTTGGCGCCGCGCTTGTTGTGATAGTTGGGCCCATACCAGCTCGCCCATCCCACCTGGCTCCAGATGACTTTGGCGTGGGGATCCACGTGAATGGGCCGGGGCGCGGAGTTGGTGGCGCTTTCATCTTTCTTCGGCGGCACGGGGCGCGGAGAGATGCGCGGCGCGGGTGCAATCTCCGGCGCGGGCGGCAGATCGGCATCGCTGCGGTGGTGGTGGCCTCCGCAGCCAACGCCCAGGCTCGCCAGCAGCACAACGGGCATCGCGCGCAGGAGTAACGCGCGCAAAGACAATGCGCGAAAAAAGAATTGCGCGGCGCGCGTCAGGGAGGCGCCGGCGGGAGTTTCGCGGGATGAGACAGGTGACGCGCTGCGGAATCGCACTACTTGATTCTGCAAGTACGAGTGGAGCGGGTCAACAACGAGGTACCCCGGGGGTACTCCGAAGGTCACCGGCGGCGGAGCGCGCACAGGCTCCGCCACCGGCGAAATGCTCAGGCGATGGGCGCCATC
>Ga0182012_10008314_pt1 | contig 10273 bp, 9 predicted proteins | sample 612S2SmetaG_FD_120486 | JGI IMG/M metagenome (GOLD analysis project Ga0182012, IMG submission 120486) | Permafrost microbial communities from Stordalen Mire, Sweden - 612S2S metaG | ecosystem: Environmental > Terrestrial > Soil > Wetlands > Permafrost | place: Sweden: Stordalen | collected...
CAGGCCGATGACCACGCTGGCGACGACGCAGGCGGCAATCGATGCCGGCAGCGTGGCGAGGACCGACCAACCGGCATTCGTGGTCAGCATGGCGGAGACGTAGGCACCGAGGGCGACGAAGCCGAAATTCCCGAAGGAGGGCTGGCCCGAATAGCCCGAGAAGACATCGAGTCCGACGGCGGCGATAGCGTAGACAAGCGCGAAGGTCATCGCCGAGAGCATCCGATCCGGCACCGCCAGCAGCGGCACGCAGGCGAGCATGACCATGACCAGCAACGTGACCGGCAGCGTGCCGCTTCGGGCGCGGGCGTTGAGGGCCATGGCTACAGGCGCTCGACCAGGGATTTGTCGCCGAAGATGCCGGACGGACGCAGCAGCAGGACGGTGATCAGCAGGATGAATACGGCGATCGTGCCGAGATCCGGGCCGGCATAGATCGTCACCAGGTTGTCGACGCAGCCGACGAGAACCCCGCCCAGGAACACACCCCACATGCTGGTGAGGCCGCCGATCACCGCCGCGGTAAAGGAGTAGAGCAGGTAAAAGTCCATCATGTCCGACGACAGCAGCGTGCGCGGCGCGACCAGCACGCCGGTGACAAGTGAAATGATGGCGGCCATGGCCCAGGCGACTGCCGTCAGCCGCCGCGTGCGAATGCCCAGCAGGGTCGCGATGTCCGGCCGGTCGGCGACGCCGAGAAACATGAGGCCGAGGCGCGTGCGATAAAAGAACCAGGCGAATCCGCTGGCCAGCGCGGCCGCGATCACGATGGTGCCGATCGTCAGCCAGGACACGGCGACGCCGCCGACGACGAAGGCGGCATCGCCGGAAATCACGGTGGGAAAGGTGAAGGGCTGGCCGCTCGCCCATTCGCGGTTGACCGCGCCGATGATGAGCAGGGACAGGGCGAGGGTGCGGATGATGAAGTTGAGATGGTCGGCATCGTCGTTGGGGCGGAGTGCGACGGTATAGAGCGCAGCACCGATCAGCGCCATCACGGGAACGGCGATGACGAACGCCACCCAGAAGGAGAGGCCGAATGTCTGCACCAGTTCGTAGACGATAAAGGCACCCAGAGTCGCGAGCGCGCCCTGGGCGAAATTCGCGACGCTGGTGGCCTTCAGCAGCATGATGACGGCGAAGCCGAGGAGGCCGTAGAGCGCCCCCACGGCCACGCCGCTGATGATGCCTCCGATGAGCAGTTGCACGCTGGCACTCCCTCCCGCCTGAAGGTCCCAGCTATTCGAGGGAGACGGTACCCTTGTCGACGAACTTGCCGCCGTCGACGCCGATCAGAATCATCGAGCGCTCGCCCATATTGGCGCCCGGCGCGAAGCTGAGCGGCGGCAGCAGCGGGCTGGCCTGTTTTGCCGACCAGGTCTGCAGCGTTTTCATTAGGGACGCGCGGGTGAGGTCTTTCCCGGTCTGCTTCAGTGCCTCGGTCAGCACCTGGGCTGCGGCGCAGCCGAACAGGCCGAAGCCTTCCGGGGGCATGCCCTTCGCGGCGAGCGCCTTGTTGCATGTCTCGGCACTTTCGCTCGTCGCCGGTTCGGTGGGCGTAAGCGCGAGCATGCGGCCATTGGCGACATCGCCGACGGGATCGATAAAGGCACCCGTCGTCATCGTCGACTGGCCGATGACGAATTTCTTGGGGAAGCCGCTCTGACTCTGCATGACCTTGAAGATGCGGGCGGCGTCCGGTGCCGATTCCGCCATCACGACATAGTCGGGATTGGCCTCCTTGATCTTGAGCACCAGCGGGGTCTGGTCGCTCTGCCCGGCCGTCGTGAAGGCGGACCCAACCATGGTTCCGCCGGCCTTGCGGACGGCGGCTTCCACCGTTTCCAGCGTCTTCTGCGAACCTGGAACCTGCTGGATGACGGCAAAGACCGAGCCGGCGCCATTCTCCTTCAACAGCTTGGGTATCAGTGCCGCGAACTGTGACTCATAGAGAGGAAGTAGCAGAAAGACGCTTGGCTCCTGCAGAAGCTGCTGCATGCCGGCATAGGGAAACAGATAGGGAATATCCTCTTTCTTGGCGACCTGCAGGATCGCGGGAACTTGAATCGTGCCGCAGCCGCCGAAGAACACCAGTACCGGCTTCGCGGCCAGTTGCCGTGCATTGGCCAGCGCCTGCTGCGCCGTGTACTGGTCATCGAGCACGAGATTATCGATCTTGCGGCCATTGATTCCGCCGGTTGCATTGACATGGTCGAACCATGCCAGCGCACCGTCGCTGACCGGCTTGCAGGCCGACGCGACCGTGCCTGTCAGCGGATTGGTCGTGCCGATCGTGATCGTGTCGGCGGTGACGCCCGGTGCGTCCGCATCACCCGCCGCGGCAGCGGGGCCCGCGCCGCCGGCCAGGACGCCGACGAGGACGGCCGCACCAAGTGCTTTCTGAAAACCACATGACATTTTGTTGTCCTCCCATTGGTGTCTTTTGACCGATGCCGGCGCGCGCGACGGCTCTGGTTTTCTTAGTGAACGAGGCGTAGAGCGCAGCTTCGCGTTTTGCAAGCGAGGACCGCGTGATGCCGCGGCACCACTTGCGCGGATGATGATTTTCGCGCGATGACGACGCTGAACAACGCCGCAGAGCGACGACGAAGGGAGCCGCCGCATGCCTGATCAGCACATGCTTATCGCCGGCGCATCGGGCCTGGTGGGCTTCGCCGCGGCGCGGCATTTCGCGCAGCTTCCGGATTGGAGAGTGACCGCCATCTCGCGCCGCCGCCCGGCGCAACTCGACGGCATGTCGTTCGCGGCCGTCGATCTTTCGGATGCACGCGCGGTCGCGGACTTCGTCGCGCGAACGCCGGACGTGACGCATCTCGTCTTCGCCGCCTATGCGGAGACGCTGGGCATCGAGGGCTGGCAGGAGCCGGAGCAGATGGCGCTCAACCTGTCGATGCTGCGGAATCTGATGGAGCCCCTGCAGGCGACGGCCGGCGGCTTTCGCCACGTGACCTTGTTGCAGGGGACCAAGGCCTACGGTCCGCCGCTTTCCGTGATTCCGATTCCGGCCCGGGAGCGTGCTGCACGCAGCGAACATGCGGTGTTCTACTGGCATCAGGAGGACTACCTGCGCGCCGCGCAGGCGGGGCAGCCATCGTGGCACTGGACCATCCTGCGCCCCCAGATCATTTTCGGCGAGTCGCTCGGTAGCCACATGAACATGATTCCGGCCATCGGCGTGTATGCCGCGTTGCTCAAGGCCGAGGGTGCGCCGCTGTACTTTCCCGGCGGCGTGTCGTGGATCCGCGAGGCCGTGGATGCCGAATTGCTGGCGCGCGCCTGCGCGTGGGCGGCGGTATCGCCGGCCAGCCGCAATGAGGTCTTCAACATCACCAACGGCGACGTATTCGAGTGGCGCAATGTCTGGCCGGTGATCGCCGATGCGCTGGGAATGAAGCCGGGTCCCGACCGTCCGCAATCCCTCGCGGAGACGATGCCGGCGCGCGAGGCGGAATGGCGTTCGATCGTGCGGCACCACGGCCTGCGCGCGCCCGAAAGGCTCAGCGACTTCGTCGGCCAGGGCTTTCTGTACGCCGACCGCCAGTTCTGCTTCGGGATGGACGAGCCCCCGCCCGCGCGACTGGTGAGCACGATCAAAGCGCGCCAAGCCGGCTTCGCCGATTGCGTCGATACCGAAGATATGTTCCGCAGCATCTTCCGGCGCTTTCAGCAGCGTGGCTGGCTGCCGCCGGTCTGAGCGAATCAGGGTCGCGCGCGCGGAGTTCAAGGGCGCACCATTAGACGGTCGCAACCGGAGTGACCGGCGAGCCGACGGCGCGCGTCAGGCGCAGCGGCGGCGCGGTGAGCATGAAGGCGGCGCGATCATGCGCGCGCAGCCACGCCGCCAGTTCGCCGAAATACCACAGCTCGCCCAGCGGCAGGCCGAGCTTGAACAGGCAGAGTTCGTGCAGCGGCAGCCGCACGTTGGGGCGGCCCTCGCCGGCGAGCGCGGGAAGGCCTTCCACCGCATAGTTATCGGCGACGAGGGCGGCGATGCCGCTATCGGCGATCCATCGCTGCAGCCTGATGTCGCCGCCATCCAATACGGCGCAGCTCGCGTGCAGATCGGTGCCGGCGGGGTTGCCGCCCAGTTCCATGATAACGTCGCCGAGCCCGGTGTAGAGGCAGATGATGTCGCCGGCTTCGATATCGGTGCGTGCCGCATCGAGTGCGGGCATGAAATCGTCATAGCCGATATAGCGGCGCTCACGGCCGGCGATGCGGTACAAATCCACCAGGATCCCGCGGCTCTGCACCGCCTTGGCCGCCATCTTCCCGATACCGAGCCTGTGGGCGCCGAAGGCCGCGCCCGGCTGGTCCGGCCCGATCACGTCCACCTCGGCGCGATAGCCGTTGTAGTACACTGCCTCGGCGACGCCATCGCCATCGGCGTCGAACAGCCCGCCGACATGGGCGAGACTGTCCCACTGGGTTGAATATTGCGTGTGCAATAACACCGCGTCGTCACTGACCACGTCGGTGCAGCACAGATGCCTGGCGACTGGCATGTTGTAGCGCGCAACTCCGTCATCTCCGCGCGTCGGCTGCAGGCGGGGCGGATGGCGGTGGGCGCTCAACGCATTGCCGCCGGGATAATCGAGCGGCAGGCTGAGGCAGAAACTCAGCCCGGCGCGGATTTCGCGCGCCGCGCGGATCACGCAGGCCGGGGTGATGAGATTGAGCCGGCCGAGTTCGTCATCGGCGCCGAAATCACCCCAGTTGGCGCCGTCCGGCCGGCTGACCCAGCGCTGGTCGTTCATGACGGTCCCCCCAAACCGATGTTTGCCGCGCGGGCCAACGTGGAGTTGGCGCGCGCCACAACGTCGCACCTATTGATGCACGCCGCGAGTCGTGTTTCAATATCCCGTCACTAATTCCGAATAATGGAATTGACTTGATCTGGGAGGCTATCGGGTGCGACACGTCTCTGCCGTGTGCACAGGCACGCAAAACCGTTCCGCTCACTGATATGCGCCGCCACGCAGCGCGCGACGGCCAGCGCCGCCGCGTTTGATCGGCCACATCGAACTGCAAAGCGAGGACCGCTTGGAAAAGCTTCGTGAGATCGACATACCGCCGCAGGACCTCACGTTCGCCCGCGTGCTGGAACGACAGGCGCGGCGCAACGAGGCCAAGCCGTTCCTGCTGTTCCAGGATCAGAGCTTCTCCTTCCGCGATCTCGACGTCGTGACCAACCGGCTGGCGAACGGGCTGATCGCCCTTGGCATCGGCATCGGCGATCATGTCGCGCTGCTCATCGGCAACTGCCCGGAGACGCTGTTCCTGACATTTGCGCTGGGCAAGATCGGCGCCGTCGTCGTGCCGATCAACACGGCGGTGAAGGGCGATCTGCTGACCTATTTCCTGACCCAGTCAGACTCGACCTCGCTCATCGTCGGCACCGAGTCTTTCGCGCGCTATGCGGAGGTGGCGAACACCGCCCCGGCGATCAAACAAGCCATTCTGGTGCACGAGCCCGGTACAGACGCGATCGCCAACCCCACGCTGCCCGGCGTGCGGCTGACCCGCTACGAGGCGCTGTTGGACAGTGGCGATGGAGCGCCCGACACCGGGACCACGCCGCAGGATACGCACGGCATCTTTTACACATCCGGCACCACCGGCCCGTCGAAGGGCGTGCTCCGCTCGGCCGGTGCGACGCTCGCCTATTCGATGGGCCGGGCCGAGTATATCGGCTACCAGACGGACGATGTGATCTATACCTGCCTGCCGCTGTTCCACGGCAATGCGATGCAGGCGTCGTCCATCCCGGCGCTGGTCGCCGACGCGACCCTGGTGCTGTCGCGCCGCTTCTCCGCCCGCGCCTACTGGGATGAGGTGCGGCGCTACGGTGTTACGCAGTTCAACCTGCTGAGCTCGATGACGAACATTCTCTGGGGCCAGCCGGAGAGTGCGGCCGATCGCGACCACCGCGTGCGCAAGGTCAATATGGTGCCGGTGGCGGAGTTTGCGCCGGCGTTCAAGGAGCGGTTTGGCGTCGCGATCGTGTCCTCGTACTCGCTCACGGATTTCGGCCAGGGCACGTTCCTGCAACTGGGCTTTCCGCCGGACAAGCAGCGCTCCGCCGGCAAGCCGCGGCCCGGCGTGGAACTGGCGATCAAGGATGACGATGGCCAAGTCGTGCCGGCCGGGGTGGCCGGCGAGATCTGCCTTCGCTCGGTCGATCCGCTGCTGGGCGACCGCAGCTACTACAAGATGCCGGAGGCGAACGCGGCGGCGAATCGCGACGGTTGGTTCCACACCGGCGATCGCGGCTATCTGGACGAGGACGGCTATCTGTTTTTCGTCGACCGAAAGAAAGACGCGATCCGGCGCCGTGGGGAGAATATCTCGTCATGGGAAGTGGAGCAGGTGATCGGGCGCCATCCCGCCGTTGTCGAAGTCGCGGTGTTCCCCGTCCGCTCCGAGATGTCGGAGGATGAGGTGATGGCGAGCGTCGTCTGCCGCCGCGGCCAGACACTCGATCCCGTCGAGCTGACACGATTCTGTGAGGCGAACATGTCCTATTTCATGGTGCCGCGCTTTATCGAATTCCTGCCGGAGCTGCCGAAGACAATGACGGAGAAGGTACAGAAGAACGTCCTGAAGGAGGCGGCACAGGCCCGTCTCGGCCAGGTCTGGGATCGCGAGCGCGCCGGGATCGTGCTGAAGCGTTGACGATGGTCTGCCGCGCGTCAGCCCGCCCGCCGGCCGACCGCCCGCTCGATCTCGGTGCATGCGCGCGTGAGCGCTTCCCCAAGCGCATCGAGCGTCGGCACCGGCAGCAGCTGGGACGGGCCGCCGGCGCTCATCGAGAGCACAAGGCCGCCATCGCCGACCACGATCGGGCACGCGGCGCCGCTGATCTTCTCGTTCCATTCGCCCCGGACGACGCAGTAGCCTTTCCGGTTGACGCTGATGATATCACGCAGGATGCGCTTCTCGATCGCGGGCCATTGCGCCGCGTAATAGGTGCGAAGTTCGCCGATCAGCGCGTCGCGATCGGGCTGGGGCAGGCCCGCGAGATAGGCGTGTCCGATGGCGGTGCGCGCGATCGGCGCGCGGCCACCGAACAGGCCGGCATGCGGGACCGGGGAGTCCGCCACCACGGATTCGATCGCGGTCATGCGCAGTTCGTGGCGGGTGGCGAGCGAGACCGTGATTCCCGACTGCGTGGCGATCTTGCGCATGTAGGGCTGGGCAATGCGGCGGATATCGAGACGCGAGAGGAACGTATAAGCGGGCACGAGAACGCCGGCGGCGAGGCTGTAGGCGCTGGTGCGCGGGTGCTGGGAGAGATAGCCGAGCTGTACCAACGTGTAGGTCAGCCGCGCGACGGTCGATTTCGGCAGGCCGGTGCGCTGCGCGAGATCCTTGTTGCCGAGAAACTCCTCGTCGTCGATTCGGAAGGCGCGCAGCACGCGCAGACCACGCGCCAGCGTGGTGGCAATCAGCGGATCCTTGCCTTCTAGCTCCGCGTCGCGGCGCGCGCCCTTCGTCTGCTTACTGCTGATAGCCTGCATCTTGCTCCTTCGGCTCCGGTCCCTGCCGGCGCCATCCATGGAACCGTTAGTGTAATGAGGCCTTTCAGTATGTGGAATGCTGTTTTCTCGCGGTTGCTGCGGGCCGGGCGGCGGGCGGCATGACAGGGCCGATCGAATCGCTGTTTTCGCTTGCCGGGCGGACGGCGATTGTCACCGGGTCCGGCCGCAACATCGGCCGTGAGATTGCGGTGACCTTCGCGCGCGCCGGCGCTGCCGTGGTGCTCAACGGGCACCGCGATCAAGCCGCGCTCGATGGCGTGGCGGCGGAGATCGCCGCATTCGGCGGCCGCGCGCACAGCGTGCTGGCGGACGTCGCCGATCACCGCGCTGTGGCGCGGATGGTGGACGAAGCCGCCGCACTCTTCGGGTCCGTGGATATCATCGTCTCCAACGTCGCGGTGCGGAAGCATCAGCCCTTCCTCGATATTTCCGTGGAGGATTGGCAGCGCACGCTGGAGACCAATCTCAGTTCCGCGTTTTATCTGGCGCGCGCCGCCATCCCCGGCATGCGCGACCGCGGCTGGGGGCGGGTGATCAATATCTCCGGCATGGACGGGTTTACCGGCCACTATCCCGACCGGGTGCACAATGTCGTCTGCAAGATCGGCCTGGTCGGCATGGCCAAGGGTCTGGCGCGGGAATTCGGGCCGCACGGCATTACCGCCAACATCGTAGCACCCGGTGCGGTGGATACGGTTCGCGATTGGAGTCAGTACAAACACTTCGACCCGAAAGAGGTGGTAAAGAGCATCCCGATCTCGCGCATGGGCAGTGTCACTGACATCGCGGCTGCGTGCCTGTATCTCGCCTCCGACGCGGGTTCCTATGTCACCGGCCAGACCATCCATGTGAACGGCGGCCAATACATGTTCTGAGCGTGGTGCGCGTTTATGCGGGCTCGAACTGCGGCAGCACGATATCCGGCGCGATCTCCTGGAAGGTCAACGAAACGGGCATGCCGATCTTCACATCCGACATCTCGCAGTTGAGGATGTTGGAGACCACGCGCGGCCCTTCCACCAGCGTGACCAGCGCGACGAGGTAGGGCGTGCGCCCATCGGAGGCGACATGAGCTGCGTGTTCGACGATTGTGCAGCTGTACACAACACCTTTCCCGCTGCTCGGGTGCCATTCGTAGTCCTTGGCGTGACATTCCGGGCAGATCGGCAAGGGCGGGTGCCAGCTATGGGCGCATTGGCGGCAGCGCTGGAGCAGCAACGTGCGCGCGCGGGCACCATCCCAGTAGGGCTGCGTCAGGGAATCAGGTTTCGGGACGACCAGCATTGCGCCTCACCGTGCAAAAATGGCGGAACTGGAACCATGGCATCCCACCAGGCAGATCTCGGCATCCTTGACCTGATTGGCGGCGGTGCCGCGGAGCTGGCGCACCGCCTCCGTGAGATGATTCAGGCCGTGGATATAGCCTTCCGACAGATGGCCGCCATGCGTGTTCATCGGCAGCTTGCTGGCGAGCCCCATGCCGTTGTCGAGCAGATAGCGCCAGCCCTTGCCGTGCGCGGCAAAGCCATAGATCTCGAAGCCGGACAGCGCGGCGAATGAGGTCGCGTCATAGAATTGCGCCACCGACACGTCCTGCGGCGAAATCCGCGCGTCACGGTACAACTTATCGATATTGCCCGGTCCGGAGAACTGCGTAAGGTCCGACGCATAGACGGTGATCGGTTCGGAATGGCGATACAGACTCTGCTGCGCGGCGAGGATGTAGACGGGATCGCGGCGCAGTGATCTGGCTCGCTCGGCGGAGGTGATGACCATCGCGGCCGCGCCGTCCGATTCCAGGCAGTAGTCGAACAGGCGCAGCGGCGTCGAGATCATGCGCCCCGCGAAATACCCATCCCTGTCCAGTTTGCGGTCGCGCATCATCGCGTTCGGATTGGTGTTGGCGTAGCGGCGCTGCTGCAAGGCGATGACGCTGAGCGCATCGGACAATTGATCAAGTGTGATTCCGGCCTCGTAGGCGTAGCGCTGCGCCCATAGCGCCATGACCTGACCGGGAACATACAGGCCGTAGGGGCCGGAGAACTGGCCGGCGGGCGAACGGTCGCCGGATGCGGGTGCGATATCGGCGCCGGCGGGGATATTGCGCTCGGCGCGGCCATAGCGGACGCCGGAGCGTTCGTTCAGCGCGCGGTAGACCACGACTGTCTCGGCGATGCCGGCGGCGATCGCGGCGGCGGCCTGTGCGACGACGCCGCATTGCGCGGTGCCACCGAACGGAATTTCCCCATACCAGCGCACATCGCGGATGCCCATCGCACGCACAAGCATGGCGGGAGAAACGTTGTCGTACGCATAGCGAACGATGCCGTCGACGTCGCGCGCTTCGATCCCGGCATCGGCCAGGGCGGCGAGCACGGCTTCGAGTGCGAGCTCCCACTCGGTACGGCCGGAATTCTTGGAGAAATCCGTCTGCCCGATGCCGACGACGGCGGTCTTTTTGTACATCCCGAAGTCTCTCAGCTCGTTACCGGTGGCGCGGCAGGATGCGGGCAACGCTCATGCCGTTCTCCCCTGTGATTCCGATATACAGAACTATCTTTCATTATTGACAACAGGAGCCTACGTCATGCCCTCAGCGCGTGCAACGGCGGAAGCGGCGCAGGCCGGATGCGGCGATCTCCGTCTCTGCGCGGCCGGCGGCCGCGAGGTAGTGCAGGTGCGCCAGCGTCTCGGTGAACGCCAGCGCGAGG
>Ga0182012_10008315_pt1 | contig 10271 bp, 11 predicted proteins | sample 612S2SmetaG_FD_120486 | JGI IMG/M metagenome (GOLD analysis project Ga0182012, IMG submission 120486) | Permafrost microbial communities from Stordalen Mire, Sweden - 612S2S metaG | ecosystem: Environmental > Terrestrial > Soil > Wetlands > Permafrost | place: Sweden: Stordalen | collected...
GGTCGCGGCCAAGCGGCTCACGCCTGGGGGATAGGCGCGGGCGGCCAGGCGGCGGCCAGGGCAGCGGGTGGCAGCGCCTGGCGGCGCAGCCACCCGCCCCACGGCCAGGCAAAAATAACCACCCCCCACCCCCACACCAGGACGGCAAGGCGAACCAGGCGGAACGGTTTTCCAGGTGTCCGCAGGTGTCCACAAAGTGTAACCCTGGACACTTCGCCAGGCGACGACTGGACACCAGGGCAAACCCGCATTATCATTGCCTCACCCAAACCGGACGGACACACGGCGTGGACACCATGCCGTAAAATAGACGCTGATGACGTTTCCTCTCCACATAGTCTCCCTGGTCACCTCGATCATTGGCGCCGTGGCGGTCATGATCTGGCGTGTGCGCGAGGCGCGCACGGCGGTCACCGCCCGCAAGATCATCATCCCGCCGCTGGGCATGGCCACAGGATTCTGCATGTTCCTGGTGCCCATGTTCCGCGTGCCCTGGACGTGGGCCCTGGGGACCTTCCTGGCCGGGGCCGTGGTGCTGGCCTGGCCCCTTCTGCGTACCTCGCGGCTGGTGCGAGAGGGCGACCAGGTAATGGCGCAGCGCTCCCACGCCTTCTTCGCCGTGGTCATCCTCCTGGCCGGCATCCGCGTGGCCGCCCGCGGATACCTCGATCACATCCTGACCGTCCAACAGACCGCGGGACTGTTCTTCATCCTCGCCTTCGGCATGATCCTGCGCTGGAGGGGGCACATGTATCTGCAATACCGCCGGCTGGTGGCCGGGCGTGTACCGCCCATGGCTACGACAGGCCCGGAAGGCGACGCCGCCTGAGGCGGTTGCGCTGCACGCACAAGACTCTGCCCGTGGGCGGGGTTTTCTTTTTGCTGTGGTGAAAATGCTACAGGAGGGAGGTTGGAGGCGCGGACCGGAGTCGAACCGGTGATGGAGGTTTTGCAGACCTCTGCCTTACCACTTGGCTACCGCGCCGCCGGGCTGGGAGGAGGAGCCCCGGCGTGGCCGGTGCGGCCTCCCTGCATGGCAAACCCTCGCACGTGGGCGAGGGTTTAAAAATCTCTGGAGCGGGAGACGGGATTTGAACCCGCGACTTCGACCTTGGCAAGGTCGCACTCTACCACTGAGTTACTCCCGCTCGACTTTTCAATCCTAGATGATGGGCCGCGTGGGTGTCAATCCACCGCCCGCAAAGCCTGTGGAAGCCTACGCCGGGGGATGCGCCGCGCCGGTCCACTGCGGGTCCAGCTCCGGGGTGACGATCTGGCCATCGCGGAAGTGCAGGATGCGGTTGCCGTACTGCGCAGCCTCCGGATTGTGCGTAATCATCAGCACGGTCTGGCCCAGCTCGCGATTGCTGCGCTGCAGCATTTCCAGCACGGCGCGGCTGTTTTCCGTGTCCAGGTTGCCGGTGGGCTCGTCGGCCAGCACGATGGCCGGACGGTTGACCAGGGCGCGGGCCAGCGCGACCCTCTGCTGCTCGCCGCCGCTCAGCTCGCTGGGGCGGTGGTCCAGGCGCTTGTCAATGCCCAGCAGCTCGGTAATCTGGCGGAGGTGCTCCTCGTTGCCGTTGGCGGCGTCGCCGGCGATCTCCTGCGCAATGCGGATGTTGTCACGCGCGCTGAGCGTGGGCAGCAGGTTGAACTTCTGGAAGACGAAGCCGATCTTGCGGCGGCGCAGTTGGGTACGCTGGCTGTCGCTGGTGGCGGAAAAGTCGGTGCCGTCAATCAGCACGCGGCCGCTATCGGCCTGCGCCAGCCCGCCCAGCATATAGAACAGAGTGCTCTTGCCGCTGCCCGAGGGGCCGACGACGCTGAGAAATTCGCCGCGCTCCACCGTGAAGCTGACACCGCGCACCGCCCGCACGTCCACCTTGCCGATGCGATAGGTCTTGCTGACGTTTTCAACCTGAATAATAGCTGCCATGGGATGCTTTTATCTTACACGATCGGGCAGCCGGAAGGTCCTGGCAGGCAGCCCTAGCATGCGGCGCTCTCGCCATCCGCGGGCGGCAGGGAACGGCGCGGCCCGCGGCGTTTTACCAGCAGCAGGCGGATGCTCTCCAGCAACTGCGCCGGTGGCACGGCTCCGCGCTTCAGCAGAAGGTCGGCCGGAGCGTCGGTGTGGAAGTGGTGCGCCCGCCCGCTGATGAGCACGACAGGCACCCATGGAGCGAGCTGCTTGATATGTCCGGCCAGGGCGCCGGAAGCCGCATCCGGCAGCTCGGCGCTGCCCAGCACCAGGTCCACCCGGGCGGGATCAAACAGCTTGAGCGCCGCGTCCGAACTCAGAGCGGTCAGCACGCGGTAGCCGCGCGTCTCCAGCATCAGACGGTGGATGGACAAACTATGTTCGTCATCCACGCACAGGATGGTTTTCTTATGTGTCATCGTTGAGAGTTCAAATTGCTCCCCGGCTCCGTGGGTGACAGCAAGTCAGGGGCGAAGCAAGAGACGAAATATTCTGATGGAGCATAGTAAGATTCGCCGGAGGGGATGACAAGTGTCCATTTCGCAAAATTTTGCACGGCGAAACGTCACATTTTTGGTGCAGCGGGATTTGATTGACAGCCCCATCGGCAAGGCGTAGCGCGCCTTCCGGCTATGGCAGCCGATACTCGCCGCGCGCCGTCTCCACCACGCCGCCGCCCACGCGCACATCGGTTGCTCCGTCGGCGGTGCGGCGGGCGCGGATGTGCAGGAAGCTGGGCCGCGCAATCTCCAAACCCTGCTCGATGAGCCCGCGCGCTTCGCTGGCAAGCACTCCATGGCGCACCGCCCAGGCCGTGCAGCAGCCGGCGGCAGAGCCCGTTGCCGGGTCCTCGCCGTTGTAAAACTGCATGCGCGCATGCAGCGTGGCGCCGGTGGTCACAACCTCCCGGGTGACGAAGTAGAAGAACTTGCCGCCATGCGTTTGCGCGAACTCCATTGCGCCGCGCGCGTCCACCTGCAAACGGCCAATGGCCTCCAGCGAGCGCAGCGGAACCATGGTGAAAGCCATCCCGGTGGAGACCGTCTGAATCGGCAGGGAGGTGTCAACGTCCGCCAGCGGCACGCCCACCGCGCGCGCAACTTCTTCCGCCGCGTGCACGGCGCCGAACTCGGGATCGCGCTGCCGCATCTCGCCCATCAGCCGTCCATCGCGCTCCGTGAACTCGACCGGAATGCGGCCCACCTTGAGATCGAGCACCACCTGCTGGCCGCCGCGCTGCTGCTGCAGCAGCCAGGCCGTGCCCAGCGTCGGATGCCCGGCAAACGGCAACTCCTCCTGCACGGTGAAGATGCGCACCTGCACTCCGTCTTCGGCTTCGACCTCGGCCGGGCGAGGCACGATGAAGGTGGTCTCCGAGAGGTTGGTTTCGCGGGCCAGGCGCTGCATCTCCTCGGTGGTCAGCCCGCGAGCGTCGGGGAATACGGCCAGTTGGTTGCCTTCGAGCGGAGTGTGGGTGAAGACGTCAAGCTGCACAAATGGATAGCGGCGCATAGCGGACTGCCTCGTGGTCACTCGTAAAGTGGAATGCTCTCGTCCTGACGGGAGATGACGATCTCACCGGGCGCGCCGGCGGGGAGTTTGCGGGCGGGCTCCACGCGCGGGTCCTCGGCGTAACCCTGGCCGTCCCAGGGCACGGCCGACTCGTAACCGGGCTCCGTGCCCGCTTCGTTCCACACGCCCAGGTCAAGCCATCCATGCGCGTAGGTGGGCAGCACCCGGATGGGCGTTCGAACGTTGTAGACCCAGCCCAAAACCTTGTAGTTGCGTCCGTGCGGCTCCAGGATGACGAGCGCGCAGCCGCCATGGGCGCACCAGGTGTTGCCGTCCAGAAAAACCAGCACCTCGCGCGAGCCGTCGCCGCGCAGGTCCACCTTGGCCGCGCGGAAGTGCGTGCTGTGGTCCTTCTGATTGTCGAACTGTGCGATGTAGGTGGCCAGGTAGGCTTTGAGCCGCAGCACCTCGGGGGGATCCATGCGCTTGCGCGCCTCGGCCTGGGCTCCGGTTGTACAGGCCACCAATAGCACGATGGCGGCCAGGCGCGGCAGCCAGTGCAGTAGCCGCCGCAGCGGCAAAGGTGAAAGATGGCGGTCGAGGGTCATGCAGAAAGATTACACAATCTGCCGCCGCCTCACCAAAGGGCAGGGAAGTTGGCAAGCAATTCCGGAACCAGGCGACAGATTTTCTCCAGCGCCGCCGCGGCCGCCGGAGTGAGTTCGGCCGCAAACTCCTCGGATGGGCTGGTGGAAATCTCCAACTGCTCCGGCTCGAACGAGGCTATGAGTGGCGCCTGTGGCGCGAAGGACTCGCCCACGCCGGTGATGAGATACGCCCGCGGCGAGTGGCCGTAGAGGCTCTGCGCCAGCTCCAGCAGCGCCTGCGGAGAGACGTGATGCGTAAGGCTGGCCGCGGAAGGCTGTGGAGTGAGTCGCGTGACCGAGACCGTGCCCGGCGTGCCCATGGCTGCGGCGTCCAGAAAGATGGCCGCGTCGCACTCGGCGAGCGCTGCGGCCAGTTCCGGAGTCAGTTGGTGGCAGGTGAGAATTTCAGCTTCCGGCACGAGCGCGCGCAAACGCTCGGCGGCCAGCAACCCCAGCGCGTCGTCTCCGCGCAAAGGGTTGCCGTAGCCGAGGATCAGCGCGCGCGTCATCATTCGCAGTGCATCATCCGTTTGACATCCCGGTTTAACGCAGCAGCCGGTCCACCATCTGGCCGTCGGCATCCAGCAACTGAATGTCGAGCGGCATCATGCCGGCGGCGTGGGTGCTGCAACTGAGGCAGGGATCGAAGGCGCGCACCACGGCCTCCACGCGATTCAGCATCCCCTGCTCCAACTTGTTGCCCTTCACAAACTGACGCGCCACCTGCAGCACTCCGTGATTGATGGCCTGGTTGTTGTGCCCGGTGGCGATAATCATGTTCGCCGACTCGATCAGCCCGTTCTGGTCAATCTTGTAGTGGTGGATGAGCGTGCCGCGCGGCGCCTCCAGGTATCCGACGCCCTCGTACTGGTTGGGTGCGGCGTGCGCGCGGACGTTGTGGCCCAGAATCTCGGGATCGTGCAGCAGGGTCTGCATGCGCTCCACCGAGAAGAGAATCTCAATGAGCCGCGCGTAGTGGTAGTAAAACGAGCTGAGCACGCTGTGGCGCTCCAGTTCGCGGAACTCGGCCAGTTCCTCGTCGGCCTGCGGCGTGCCGGCGGACTGGCACATGTTCAAACGCGCCAGCGGCCCCACGCGATAGACGCCATCCTTCAGCCCCAGGGGCTTGAAGTAAGTGGACTTGAGATAGCTGTCGTCGTTGCAGCTTTCGCCAATGTAGTTCAGGTAGTCGGTGCCGGTGATGTGGTCGGCGACGACGTTGAGGTTGGCGTCAATAAAGCGCAACCAGCCGTTGTAGGCGCTGAACTCATTCGTGTCATTGGCCATGGCCAGGAACATGGAGGGGAAGTTGGCGAACGATCGCACCTCGACACGGAACTTTTCAATCTGCCCCTTGAACCATTGCAGGGCCGCGCGCGTAATGCGCAGCGCCTCGGGAATCTCGGCCAGAATGGCGTCGCGCTGTGCGGCTTCGAGGGGATGGCTGACGCCGCCGGGTACGATCCATCCGGGATGCACGCGCTTGCCGCCCAGGGTCTCCAATACGCGCTGCCCGAACTGGCGCAGCTTGATGCCGTCGCGCGCCATTTGCGGATACTTGCGCACCACGCCCATGATGTTGCGCTCCTCCGGGTCGGCGTCCATGCCGAGCAGGAAGTCCGGCGCCGAGAGGTAGAAGAAGCTGAGGGCGTGCGACTGCGTGATCTGCGCCAGGTTCATGATGCGGCGCAGCTTCTCCGCCGTCTCCGGAATGTGCACGGCCATGATGTCATCGCAGGCCTTGCTGCTGGCCAGCAGATGGCTGGTGGGACAGATGCCGCAGATGCGCGCCATCAGCGCGGGCATCTCCGTGAAGGGACGCCCCTCGCAGAGTTTTTCGAAGCCGCGCACCTGGGTCACGTGGAAGCGCGCATCCTGCACCTGGCCCTCGTCGTCGAGCTGAATCGTGATCTTCGAGTGGCCCTCGATGCGGGTTACGGGATCAATGATGATGGTTGGCATGGCGTTCTAGGCTCCAAAGCGCGTGGTCTGGGTCAAATCCGGCACGCGCCCTTCCAGCAGCTCGCTAACGGCGAGGAAGATGTTGTCGGCCGAGGGCGGGCAGCCGGGGATGAACACATCCACGTCCACCACCTCGTGCAGCGGCATCACGCGCTCCAGCAGGGCCGGCACAATCTTCGACGGCACCTGCTTGTTGATGTCGGCGTTCTCGTCGTAGATGCGCTCCATCACCTCTGCCAGCGGAAACACCGTGCGCATGCTGGGAATGTTGCCGGTGACGGCGCAATCGCCCAGCGCCACCAGCACGCGGGTGTTCTTGCGGATCAGCTTGATCTTGTGCAGGTCTTCTTCGCTGCTGATCGAGCCTTCGACGAGCGTGACATCCACGTTCTCCGGAAAATCCTTGGCGTCCACCAGCGGGCTGTAAACCAGTTCAATCTTCTCTTCCAGCAGGATGAGGCGCTCGTCAATGTCCAGCAGAGACATGTGGCAGCCCGAGCAGCCATCCAGCCATACGGTGGCCACGCGGGCCTTTGGATTCTTCGCCTTCGTCATCGTCCCACCTCTCGCATCATGTTCAGGTAGGGCAGGAACTGGCGGCGCTTGCGCATCTCGCCGGCGGCCTGACCTTTCTCACTGAGCGCGCCGGTGGGGCACACCTGCACGCACTTGCCGCAACCGGTGCAGCTTTCGCTCTCACCCCAGGGACGGTTCAAGTCGGTAATCACCTTGACGTTGGTGCCGCGGCCCATCAGGTCCCAGGTGTGCGCGCCCTCCACCTCCTGGCAGACGCGCACGCAGCGCGTGCACAGGATGCAGCGGTTGTGGTCGGCCAAGAAGCGTGGATGCGAGGCGTCCACCTTCTGGCGCGGGTGGATGTACGGCATGGGGATGTGGTTGACGCCCAGCTTCTGGGCCAGCGCCTGCAGATCGCAGTGTCCGTTGGTGACGCACACCGAGCAGATGTGGTTGCGCTCGCTGAACAGCAGCTCCAGGGCCAGCTTGCGGTACTCGGCCAGCTTCGGCGAGTTGACCGTCACTTCCATGCCCTCCTGCACCTTGGTGACGCAGGCGGGCAACAGCTTGTTGCTGCCCTTCACCTCCACCAGGCACATGCGGCAGGCGCCAATGTTGCTGAGCCCGCTGAGGCGGCAGAGCGTGGGAATGAAGATGCCGTACTCCTCGGCCACCTCCAGAATGGTCTGATCACCGCGTCCGCCGCATTCGCGGTTCTCGATGAGCAGGGTGCAGATTTCGGCTCCGGGCTTGTTCATACACCCACCTCCGCCTTCGCCTTGACCGGATGACAGATGCCGGCCGGACAGCGGCCTTCCTCAATGTGTGCGCGATACTCGTCCATAAAGTAGCGCAGGGTGGTCAGCGTGGGGTTGGGAGCGGTCTGCCCCAGGCCGCACAGGCTGGCCTCCTTGACCATGCTGGTCAGCCGCTTCAGCAGTTCCAGGTCGTGGGCCTCGGCCTGGCCCAGGCTGATCCGCTCCAGGATGTTGTGCATCTGGGTGGTACCCACGCGGCAAGGAACACATTTGCCGCAACTCTCCGACATGCAGAAGTCCATGAAGAACTTAGCCACGTCCACCATGCAACTGGTCTCGTCCATCACGATCATGCCGCCGGAGCCCATGATGGAGCCCACGCTCGCCAGCGAGTCATAGTCCACCGGGATATCCAGGAACTGCTCCGGCACGCAGCCGCCGCTCGGTCCGCCCGACTGCACGGCCTTGAACTTGCGTCCTTCCGGAATGCCGCCGCCCAGTTTGAAGATGATGTCGCGCAGGGTCATACCCATGGGCACTTCGATCAAACCCGTGTTGTTGACCCGTCCGGCCAGGGCGAACACCTTGGTTCCCTTGCTCTTCTCCGTGCCGATCGAGGCATACCATTCGCCTCCGCGGCGGATGATGGGCGGAATGTTGGCGAAGGTCTCCACGTTGTTAATCAGCGTGGGAGCGTTCCAAAGTCCGCTCTGCGCCGGGAAGGGAGGCCGCGGGCGCGGCGTGCCGCGTCCGCCCTCAATGGAGGCGATCAGCGCCGTCTCCTCGCCGCAGACGAAAGCTCCGGCGCCGAGACGTATCTCGATCTTGAAGTCGAAGTGCGTGTCGCCGATGTTATTGCCCAGCAGGCCGCGGCTCTCCGCCTGGCGGATGGCCACGCGCAGCCGCTTGACCGCCAGCGGGTATTCGGCGCGGCAGTAGATGAAGCCCTTGTTGGCGCCCACCGCGTAGCCGGCAATGGCCATCCCCTCCAACACCCGGTGCGGGTCGCTTTCGAGCACGCTGCGGTCCATGAACGCGCCCGGATCGCCCTCGTCGGCGTTGCAGATGACGTATTTCTGCACCCCGGCGGCCTTGTAAACGGTCGTCCACTTCAGCCCCGTCGGGAAGCCCGCGCCGCCGCGTCCGCGCAGGCCGCTCCTGGTGACCTGTTCGATGACGCCCAGCGGTTTGAGCTTGGTGATGACGTGGAAGAGCGCCTCATAGCCCTCGTTGGCGATGTAGTCTTCCAGGTGCTCAGGGTCAATCTCGCCGGAGTTTTCCAGCACGATCTTCTTCTGGTGCGTGAAGAAGTCCAGCTGGCTATCCATGACGAGCGCTTCCGGTGCGGGCTTGTTGTCCACCACCGCGTCCAGGATGGCCGTGGCATCGCCCGGCGTCACGTTCTGGAACATCTTTTCATTGGCATCGGCCGAGACCAGCGGGCCAGCGGCACACAGGCCCATGCAGCCCACGCCCTTGACCTTGCAGCAGGTCTCCAAGCCGCGCTGCTTCACTTCGCTTTCCAGCTGGGTCTTCACCTGCTCGGCGTTGGCCGAAAGGCAGCCGGCGGCCACGCAGACCTTGATGACGTGGTCGTAGCGGTTCTCGGCCTGCTTGGTTTGCGCGGAAATATTTGCCAGATCGTCCTGGTTCATCTGTGCTCCTCCACCGCCAGGCCTTCGCCCTCGTGGTCGTCCACGCCCAGGTAAGCCAGCACCCGGTGCTTGATGCCCTCGGTGGTGATCTTGCCGGCCACCTGGCCGTCAAAGACGACCGCCGGAGCCAGTCCGCAACTGCCCAGGCAGCGTGCCGTCAGCAGGCTCAGGCTGCCGTCCGGGGTGGTCTCACCCGCCTTGATCTTGGCGGCCTCCTGGACGGCATTCAGCAGCATGGGCGCGCCCTTGATGTGGCACGCCGTGCCGGTGCACACCACGCAGGTGTGTTTGCCGGGGGGCTTCATGGTGAAAAAGTGATAGAAGGTGGCCACGCCATACACCTTGCTGTAGGGCACCTTCAGGCTGGCTGCCACGTAGCGCAACGCATCGTCATTGAGGAACCCGAAGGTTTCCTGCACCGTGTGCAGCACCTCAATCAGGGCATAGGGCTCGTGGCCATGCCGGCGCATCATGCCGTCCACGATCTTCCAGCGCTTGTCGTCGGAGGGCGGTGAAATGGTTTTTGCCGTGGGGAGCATCCCTGTTGCACCTCAAACTTTCCCGTTCGTAGCTCGGCCGCGCCCGCGGCCTGTGGCCGTCCAGATGGCTCTGGGTATGGGTACCAGGCCGAGCTCGTCAGCCCAACAAAAAAAACGGCAGCGCCCGGAGCTTTTCTATGGGCCGGGTATCTGCCAAGGTCGTTCGCATAATGGCCTGTGCGCGGGTGCAATAAATGTGCGAATGAATCACCCGCGCCGGGGTGGAGAACTGACCCCAACCCGTCACAGAAGTCTATGCGCGCGCATGGTTCCCGGATGTGATTTAACTCACCGCGAGGTGTGCGTAAGCCCACAACGGAATCCCCATGGATAACCTCCGCCCAAAAGGAAAAGGCCGGACGGGAGTCTCCCCATCCGGCCCGAAAAAAGACGAACGCTAACCTTTAACAGATGCGCGGCAACTGCTCTCCGCTCAGCATGTCCAGTACCCGGGTGGTGCCAATCTGGCTCTTCAACCGCACCACGCCACCGCCCTCGCTGACCCGCCCGATGGCCACCGCGCCGCTGGTATTCGGACTCTTTCGCAGCAGTTCAAGGGCCTTTGCTGCCTCGGCCTCGGGCAGAATGGCGATCATGCGGCCCTCGTTGGCCAGGTACAACTGGTCGAAGCCCAGCACCTCGCAGGCTCCAGCCACGTCGTCGCGCACCGGAATCGCCGTCTCCTCGATGGTGATCTGCAA
>Ga0182012_10008316_pt1 | contig 10270 bp, 9 predicted proteins | sample 612S2SmetaG_FD_120486 | JGI IMG/M metagenome (GOLD analysis project Ga0182012, IMG submission 120486) | Permafrost microbial communities from Stordalen Mire, Sweden - 612S2S metaG | ecosystem: Environmental > Terrestrial > Soil > Wetlands > Permafrost | place: Sweden: Stordalen | collected...
CCCGTTTATACATGCCGGGTTCCAACAACTCAAGAGCGTAGGTGTAAAGCCGTCCACCTGACACGTTCTTATTCCCGGCAGCATTGCCTCGCTCAAGCAATAGGACGTTCTTGCCTTGCTTTGCCAAGGTGTAGGCGCATGCCGAGCCAGCCGGACCGGCACCCACCACGATTGCGTCAAACTTATCTTCAGCCATAGTGTTTGCTACTTTCCCAATGCGGCCGTCAGTAGCGGCAGCACTTCATACAGATCGCCAACAATGCCGTAGTCGGCAGCCTCAAAGATTGGGGCGCGTTCGTCATTGTTTATGGCGACAATTACCTTGGACTCGCGGCAGCCAACCATGTGCTGAACCTGTCCCGACAATCCAACGGCGAGGTATAGGTCTGGCTTGACGGTCTGCCCGCTGATTCCGATATAGCGTTCGATGGGTAACCAGTGTTCGTCTTCGGCAACGCCGCGGGTACATGCCAGCTCGGCCTTCAGCGCAGCGGCTAGGTCTTCAGCGAGCTTGAGATCCTCCTTCTTGCGGAATCCGCGACCAACGGAGACCAGCTTGCTCGCCGCGTTGATATTCACGCCGGCCGTGCCCGTCGGGGTAACCTCGCCCACCGTAATCCGCGACTCTCCGCTGACTGTTACGGTTTCGACGGTGCCTGTCGTTGTAGCGGCAGCCGGCGCGAGGAAAGTGCGTGCTCGAATGGTCGCGACTGCGGGAAGAGCTACTTCTTCATCGCACAGGGCGAGTCCAGCGTAAAGAACGCGCGTTGCCAGTAACTTGCCACTATCGATCTTTAGCGTCTTTGCATCCGTGGTCATTCCGGCATTCAGCTTGGCGGCTACGTAAGCGGCAACGGTTTTGCCGCGAAGGGTTCCGCCAATAAGCACAATGCTGCCTACCGCTTTGCTCACCTGCGCATAGATTGCTTCTGCAAAGCCGTCCACCCATTTATCTGCGGACTGAAGAAACACAGCCTTGTCAGCTCCGAGAGTTGCTAATTCCTTTGCGTCCGTTTCGCTCAGCGCGAGGGCCGTAATCGGCTGGTCCAGCGACTTCTTCAACTCCAGTGCGGGGGTAAGCAACTGCTTGGCCAGCGCACTGTCTTCCGAGAAAGTAAATATTCCTGGCATACGTATGCTCCAATTAAATAAGGCCTTCTGAGGCCAGGCTGACTTTCAGCTTGGCTACGTTGTCTGCCGCGTTGGTTTCCTTGTAAATAACGTTCTTGCGCTGCATCACGAATCCCTTTACCGATTTGCGCACAGCCTTGGGCTGAAGATCTTCCGGCTTCAGTCCCAGATCGGCAATCTTGATCTCTTCGTTCGGCTTCTTCGATGCGCCGAGGACCTGCTTCATGCTCGGAATGCGCGGCTTGTTGATTTCGCTGAGAACACTGATTACGACCGAGCCTTTTACGACCACATCTTCCTGGCAGTCTTCCAGCTTGCGCGTCGCCTTGACGGTGTCACCCTCGACGCTCAGCTTGCTTGCAAAGGTCACGCAAGGCAGCCCGAGGAGTGCAGCAATTCGCGACGTGGTCTGTTGATTGAATTGATCGGAGCTGCCTTCGCCGCAGAGGATCAGGTCATATTGGCCCAGCTTACGGATGGCAGCTGCGAGAACGTTGGCCGTGACATTGGCATCAGCGTTTTCGGCAGAGGCGTCGCTGATCCAGTAAACCTTTTCCGGACCACGCGAGAGACAATCTTTGAGTGATTGTTTTACGGTAGCGGTGCCGTAGGTAAGAGCATCTACGGCACCTCCGTTTTTCTCGACGAGCAGGGCAGCTTCTTCAATCGCGTTGCGGTCAAAGTCGCTGATCTTGCCCTTGGCGCGGCTGGAATCGAGGCTCAGGTCTTCCGGCCTGATCTTGATGTCCTGCTCGTCGAGCGTCCACTTGTAACAAACCAAACATTTCGGCATACCAGATTGCTCCTGCAATGGTTAGGCGATACTCGCTGCGATCAGTTTTTCCGGGAAGTCTCCCGGAGCGTCAAGAAGGTTGGTGCCCGCGATGTCGCGGAACAGGCGCGGGAGTGGCATCGTCTCGCTATAGCCGAATCCACCTTCGACCTGGCACGTATCGAGCAGCATTTTGGAGCCGAAGCGGACCAGAAACGACTTAATCATTGCTGCTTCCACTTCAAAGGGCTTGCCTTCTTCAATCAGCAGAGCAGCATTCCGCAGACCAAGGCGCGCGAGGTGGCAATCGGTGGCCACTTCCGCGAGCAAAGTCTGAATCGCCTGCAGAGTCGCAACGGGCTTGCCGAACTGAACGCGCTGTTTGGCATAAGCGGCAGCGTGCTCCACGGCGGCCTGACCAATGCCAACCGTCTGTGCTGCTTCTGCAACGGACGCAACCGCAAGGGCTTTAGCCGAGATGGCAGCGCCACCGTTGACCGCGCCGAGCAGAGCGGCCTGAGGAAGAACGACGTTCTCGAAGGTGATGTCCGCAACCGGGCATCCTTTCAAACCCATCGTTTCCAATTTCTCGCCAACCTTTACGCCGATAGCATCTGCCTTCACCAGAAATGCAGTGAGAGCCTTGGCACCAAGTGCAGGATCCGTCGTGGCGAACACTACATAGACGCCAGCCTCGCCAGCGTTGCGCACAAAAGCTTTTTTGCCATTGAGCACATACCCGACATCCTGCTTGGTGGCTACCAGTGCATCAGCTCCTACTCCTGGAGTAGGACCGTGCTCGAAGATTGCGAATCCGCCAAGCAACTCGCCCTTCGCCATTGCTGGCAGGTACTGCTTCTTTTGATCCGCCGTTCCCCACTCCTGAATTGAATAGGCTGCGATCGTGTGATTGTTGACGATGGAAGCAACCGCCGCAGAGTAACGCGACAGATCCTCAATCACTTCGACATAGCTCACGAAACCAGCCGCCGCGCCGCCGACATCGTCAGGAAGTAGTAATCCCAGGAAGTCATGTTTTGCCAATGCCTGTACAACCTTCTTGGGAAATTCACCCTTCTGGTCGAGTTCAACTGCGATCGGTTCGAGGTATTCCTTGCCAAAGTCACGGGCGCTTTGCCCGATAAGCTGCTGTTCTTCTGTCAATTCGAAGTTCATTTACTTACCTGCTTTCTGTGCAGTGCTCGTAGCTGGAGCGGGCGGATGAGCCAACACCGCTCGCGAAATCACAAGCCGCTGAATCTGGTTGGTACCTTCGTAGACTTGCATGATCTTGGAGTCACGCATGTATTTGCCGAGATCGGAGGTGTATCCGTAGGAACCCATCAAGCTAACCGCCGTGGTGGTGACCTGCATGGCTACATCGGAGCAGAAAGTCTTGCAGATGGCTGATTCCTTGGAGTAAGGAACGCCAGCATCACGTAGTTGCATCGCCTGATGCAAACAATCGCGAGCAGCTTCTACCAGGATCTGCATGTCTGCTAATTTGAATTGCAGCGTCTGACCAGGAAAAGGCTTGCCAGGGAAACGTGCATGGACCTGTGCGATGCATGTATCCAGGGCACGCTGAGCAAGCCCGACGCTGAGTGCGGCGATTGCCGGACGCGCCATGTCTAGCGTCTTCATGGCGATCTTCATGCCCTCGCCTTCTTTCCCAAGAAGGTTGGTAAGAGGAATGTGAACGTCCTTCAGGAGCAGTTCAACCGTGTTCGAGGCGCGAATCCCGAGTTTATGATCGGTTGTCCCAATCGTGAAACCTGGAATCCCACGCTCGAGTATGAAGGCGCTGATTCCTTTCACTCCTGCGGCCGGATCAGTATTGGCGAAGATGACGTACACGCTGGCAAAGCCGCCGTTGGTGATCCAGCACTTGGTGCCGTTCAGGACGTACTCGTTGCCCTTCTTGACTGCGGTCGCCGTGCCTGCAGCCGCATCTGAGCCGGCGCCTGGCTCGGTAAGTCCGAATGAGCCAATTTCAGCATTGAGCATCGGCTTGAAGTAACGGCGCTTCTGCTCATCAGTCCCCGCGATGAGCACCGAATCCATGCTTAGAATGCTGGCGGCTAGCGTTGTGCCCATGCCGGCGCAACCATAACCCCATTCTTCCAGAACAAGCGCCTGCGTTAGAGCATCGTAATTAAGACCGCCAAACTCTTTCGGGACCGCCATGGCGAAGATGTTGCTTGGTTTGGAATCTTCCAGCAGGACCGTGGGAAACTCTCCGGATTTATCGAACTTTCCGGCAATCGGAATGATGTGTTTAGCGACAAAGTCTTTTGCCGCTTGTTGAATTGCCTTTTGTTCAGAACTCAGAATGCTCATGATCTTTAACCTTTCCTCGGATTTATACTGTGGTGAGTTCGGAGGTAGCAACAGCTGCCTTCTTGCTTTTTGACTCAAGAATCTTGCGCAAGCCTCCCCACTTCGGCTGGAAGATTTCAGCCAGCATGGGTTTGAGATTCGGAGAGATTTGTGGAGCAAAGTTCATCTGCGCAAGGACATCCTCTCGAAGACGGATTCCCGGCGCGATTTCAGTCAGCGTGACAACTCCATCTTGCAGTTCAAAGACAGCCCGCTCGGTAATGAACAATACGGGTTGCTTAGTGGAGGTAGCGTAGGCTCCGCTGAAGGTTACCTGTTCAACTTCCTTTACGTACTTCTTGCCTTTGCCTTCCTGCTTGATGATTAACTTGCCATCTTCTACTGCGACCTTTAGACCGCCCGCGGTGAAGGTGCCGCAATACACAACCTTCTTTGCGTTCTGGGTAATGTTGATGAATCCGCCACACCCTACGCAACGTCCATGAAACTTGCTGACGTTCACATTGCCATGGGGGTCGACCTCCGCCGCGCCCAGGAAAGCCAGATCCAGACCGCCGCCGTCGTACCAGTCGAACTGCACTTGTTGCTCAACATAGGCCATCGCGTTGTAGGACATTCCAAAATCATGGCCACTCGCCGGGATTCCCCCAATTGCGCCAATCTCGGTTGTCAGCGTCAGCATGTCGCCAACACCTTCCAAACCAGCCACGGCCGCCACACCCTCTGGCATGCCGATGCCCAGATTCACGCTGGAGCCGGGAGTGAGTTCCATGGCTGCGCGGCGGGCGATAACCAGACGTTCGTCCAGTTTCATCGCCGGCAGGTCATTGACCGGAACGCGAATCTCACCCGAAAAGGCAGGGTTGAATTGCGTTCCTGCAGACTGCCAATGGTCCTGAGGCAATGCCACCACGATGTAGTCAACCAATACGCCCGGAACGCGGACCCGCTTTGGATGAAGCGTGCCGGTCTGGGCTACATACTCGACCTCAGCAATGACAATACCGCCGCTGTTCTTTGCTGCCTGGGCCAAGGGCAGGCACTCCAGCAACGCACCCTCGTCACTCACCGTAAGGTTGCCGTATTCGTCGGCAGTAGTGCCGCGTATAATCGCAACATCCACCTTGAAGCTTGGATAAAGCAGCCACTCCTCGCCTTCGATTTGGATGACCTTGACGATCTCCTCAGTGGTGGCCTTGTTCACCTTGCCACCTTCCAACCTCGGATCGACAAACGTACTAAGCCCAATCTTGGTGATGACACCAGGACGGTGCGCGGCAATCTCGCGCCATAGCTGTGCGATTGTGCCTTGCGGAAGGTTGTAGCCCTCGCAGCCACCTTCAATGATCATCTTGGCCATTGCGGGAGCCAAGCCCGTGTGTCCGCCAATCCAGCGCTTGATCATGCCAGGGTGCGCAAAGTGAGATGTCCCTTTCGTCGCCCAATCGCCGATGCCTGAAGCATGCACAAGCGTAAGACCGGCGGGATGGCCGGTCTCAAGGAATCGCTTTTCGATTGCCACAGCGATTGTTTCTGGCCAGCCTGCCATGGCAAGGGCACTGGCTCCCACCGTAGCTCCGTCTTTAATAAGTGCTACTACGTCATCGACTCTTATAACCTTGGACATGTGTGACTCCTTTAACAATCCGGCTTATCCAGCCAAACTATGGCACCAACAAAAACCGAAGACTGAGCTAAATTGCACAGTGAGCAAGGGCGCCAGTTCCTATTCCAAGAAATTCTCGGGCAAACGTGCGCGGACCTCATACAGGCACAGGACCGACTATGAAAGTGGACTTGCGGGCGATGTTCGGGATCAGCTTAAGGACTGATGCGGCAATTGTGAGCTTTATTGACCAGTCTCCCTAAGTTTTCCGGTGGCACACTCTCCAAGACATGAGCCGGTCGTCAATGACGCCACTGGAGTCAAAGGTGTGAAGAACCTCATGAGCATCGAGTAGTGGTGAGTAGATGCCGTCAGTTTAGATTGCTGCAATGCGATTTGTTTTCTTGGCAATCAGCAGATTGAACGAAATCGCTGTAACAAAAAAGAAGGGGACCCTATGATCGAACGTCTCAAGGAATCTGGAGCGGCCGCCTTCGGTTTTCGCGTGGTCGGAAAGCTGACGGATGAAGACCTTAAGGAATTTGAACCACAGCTTGAATTCTTCATCGCACAGCGTAAGAAGCATCCGATCGGAATTCTTGCTGACCTGACGGATATGAGAGGGGCCGAGTGGAAAGCTGGGTGGGAGGACATGAGGTTTCTGCAAAAGCACACCGAGCATATCGCCCGCATGGCGGTCATCGGAGCACATGGATGGGATGCTCTTGGAGCAATGCTCACCTCCGGCGCCGCTATCCTGGAATCGGAAACCCGCTACTTTGATTCGTCCGAAGTTCAGCAGGCCTGGCAATGGGCAAGAACCGCGAAATATGCCGAAGAGTTGCCCGTTCGTGTGATCTCGCCGGCAACCGGAATCTGGAAGAATTATCGTCCTGAGTTCACGGACCTGTGATGAGACATTCGGTGTGCGAATCGATACAGACCGTCGATCAGGTAAGAAGCTAGTGCTGGAATAGACGGCTGCTCCGAAGCATCTTCGTAGGAGAATCCGTTGAAGAACTCAGGACGGAACGGCTGCTTATTCCAACAGCAAATTCCAACAGCAAACAGACGCTACATTAAACCAGGAGGATTTATGGACAAGACCACCACGAGCACAACGGCAGAGACCGATGTATTGCAGTCAGACAATCAGAGCAAGCTTTCCGCCGCGGAAATTGCAAAAGCGTTAGCGCATCACAATCATCACCATCCAGAAAAGCCGCAGCAGGAGGCCTCCGCCAAGCCGAAGAAAAAAGGATAACCCGCTTTGCAGCCATGTCCACGGTCAATCGTGAAGCACAACGGTGACCAGTGAACTGTGGACGTGCATGCCGCCGCCGTTGTAGTCAATGAAACCCATCTCCCGGAAGCGATTCATGAAGAAACTGACTCGCGAACGGGTTGTGCCGATCATCTCGGCGAGTGTCTCCTGACTCATCTTCGCAACGAGCGGTATCGGCTTCGATTCCTGACCGAAGTTAGCCATAAGCAGGAGGAGCCTAGCCAAGCGTTTCTCGCTGGAGTTGAATAGGTGGTCCACAAGATCTGATTCCATGCGAACGTTTCTGGTTAGCAGATATGCGAGAAAGCGCTCGGCAAACTCAGGATTCTGATGAAGTGTTGCAACCATCGCGCGCTGTTCGACCCTGACAATTGTGCTCTTCTGGTCGGCGCTGGCGGTTGCCATGCGGAGCGGTTGCCCAGCTAAACAGCCCTCGCCGAAGAAACTGCCTTCCGGCAGAATGGCAACCACTGCCTCTTTGCCGCTCTTTGATACAACCGTCAGTTTCACCCTGCCGCTCTGGATGTAAAAGACTGCATCCGCGGCATCTCCTTGCGAAAAAACAGACTCTGCAGGTAAGTAAGTCTGGGTAGATTTTCCAGTCGAGAGCTTCGTCAGCAACAGATGTGGGTCGAATGAGCTAGCCAGTTCCGGCAGTACCTCTACCGGACCCAGCCCCACGGGAATAGGGGACGGCGGGGGCAAAGTCGTGCTCGGCCCGAGGTGAGTCTTCATTCTCTTCATTGGGGCGGCGGCGCGCTTGGTGGCCATCAGAATCTCCCACTCGGATTCATATCCGGTGCCTTTACCGAGTGCAAGGAGTATAGCCCCAAGTGGAGTTCCAAACCGTGAATGTTCGTCTTAGCTCTCCCAATTTGAAAATTCGGACATAAATAGTTAGTAGGAACGCATATGCATTTCCGCTGCCGAAGAGTGGCCTAGACACCGCCGATGCCGATCATGTGGTCTTCTTTCGCATCCGGTAGCGTCGAATTAAATTATTTGTTGAGCTGTCGTGAGTAAGCTCAGGTTCTGCCTTGCTCTCCAGTTCAGGAATAATGCGCTGGGCCAGTACCTTACCGAGTTCAACACCCCATTGGTCGAACGAATCGATGTTCCATATGATGCCTTGAGTAAACACGGAGTGCTCATAGAGAGCGATCAGTTTCCCAAGTACTTCCGGCGTGAGTTGCTCCGCGAGAATCGTATTCGATGGCCTGTTGCCCTCAAACACTCTGTGTGGAACAAGCCAATCCGGCGTACCTTCGGCCTTGACTTGTTCAGGAGTCTTGCCGAATGCCAGCGCCTCGGTTTGCGCAAACACGTTCGCCAGGAGCATGTCGTGGTGAGGGCCAAGCGCGTTAAGTGTTCTGTAAAAGGCGATGAAGTCACACGGTATCAGCCTCGTCCCCTGGTGAATCAACTGGTAAAACGAGTGCTGGCCGTTGGTTCCCGGCTCTCCCCAATAGATTGGGCTGGTTTGGCAGCCTACATCGGCTCCTTCAAGGGTGACGTGTTTCCCATTGCTCTCCATCGTCAATTGCTGGAGATAAGCCGGAAATCTCTTCAGATATTGTTCGTACGGCAAGACGGCGACCGTCTGCGCGCCGAAGAAGTCGTTGTACCAAATGGAAAGCAGGCCCATCAGCACGGGCAAGTTGCGCTCGAATGGAGTGGTGCGGAAATGCTCGTCCATCTGATGAAAGCCGTCTAGCATGGCGCGGAAGTTTTCCGCCCCAATGGCGAGCATGGTCGAAAGACCAATCGCCGAATCCATTGAATAGCGTCCGCCGACCCAATCCCAGAACTCGAACATGTTGGCCGTATCGATTCCGAACTTTGCCACTTCCACCGCATTCGTCGAGACGGCGACAAAATGCTTGGCCACCGATTTCTCGTCGCCCCCGAGGCCGGCCAGCGACCAATCACGAGCCGTATGGGCGTTCGTCATTGTCTCCAGAGTGGTGAACGTTTTCGAAGAAACAACGAAGAGAGTCTCCGACGGATCAAGGCCAATAACCGCCTCCGCGAAATCCGTGCCATCAACGTTGGAGACAAAGCGGAACGTAATGTTGCGGTCGCTGTAATGTTTGAGCGCCTCATAGGCCATGACCGGGCCGAGGTCGGAGCCGCCTATCCCGATATTGATCACGTTACGAATGCGTTTGCCGGTATGCCCTTTCCATTGGCCGCTGCGAACGCGGTTCGTGAACTCGGCCATCTTGTCGAGCACGGAGTGGACGCCCGGTACCACGTTCTCTCCGTCTACTGTGATGGACGCCCCGCGAGGAGCGCGCAAGGCAACGTGCAGCACCGCTCGCTTCTCGGTGACGTTGATCTTCTCTCCGCGAAACATGGCTTCGATGCGCGCCCGCAGTCCCGATGCTTCGGCCAACTGAATGAGAAGCTTGAGAGTCTCGTCAGTGATCCGGTTCTTGGAGTAATCCAGGAAGATTCCCAAGGCCTCCGCGGTCATACGCTCACCGCGCTTGGGATCGTCGGCAAAGAGATTCCGCAGATGCAACTGCTGAACCTGTTTGTAGTGGGCGTCAAGCGCCTTCCATGCCGGGAGTCCGGTTGCCTTGGGGCTGGTCTCTAAGTGCGTGGCCATTGTTCGTGCTCCTTTGGTTTCTTCTCGTGTTCATCAAAGCACGAGCATGAGGATCTAAAGGAATATAAACCTTCGCAAGGATGCCTGCTTGGTCTTCGAGGTTGGCGGTGTCGATCCTTGGGTGGGTGTTGCAGACATCCGTCTTGCATGTACTTCAAAAAAAGAACGGGGAACGCGGTTAACCGCATTCCCCATTTTGTTTGCTGGCGTCGTGGACTAGAAGTGTAGCCGAGCACCAAGCTGAAATGGCGCGAACCGAGCATACGCGCAAAGTTCTGATTGAAACCAACTACAGGTACTTGTTTGGCCGGAGTCGATCTGGTGCATCCGGCGGGTTGTTTTCTAAAAAGGGGGAGATGTTATCTCCCCCAGTTAAAACAGGAGGTATTTGATTTTTATTTTTACTGTCTTTTACAACAAACTTATTAAGACAAATTTAGAACGCGGTTCCAACGGTGGTCGAGCCAAAGTACTGGCTGGAGTGCGAGAAATGGCACTGCAGGCAGAAGGCGTTGGTCGAAGGAA
>Ga0182012_10008317_pt1 | contig 10269 bp, 7 predicted proteins | sample 612S2SmetaG_FD_120486 | JGI IMG/M metagenome (GOLD analysis project Ga0182012, IMG submission 120486) | Permafrost microbial communities from Stordalen Mire, Sweden - 612S2S metaG | ecosystem: Environmental > Terrestrial > Soil > Wetlands > Permafrost | place: Sweden: Stordalen | collected...
ACGGTTCTATTCACGGTTCTATTCACGGTTCTATTCACGGTTCTATTCACGGTTCTATTCACGGTTCTATTCACGGTTCTATTCATGGTTGTATTCGTCCATTAATACAATACATATCATATACCTATATAGGTATATATTTACCATTTATCGGGGTCACCGTTATCAACATTATCCACTGTAAGGATAACGTTACCGGCATCCCAAACGTGAGGAACATCGACAGTATCTTCATCACTACCGTAGTAAGGATCATCCCCCGCATCTTCCCAGGTTTGCGAGTCATTCGTTCGTAGAGCATATCCTAAAGTCCAAGGCATGTGTCGTCGATAAGCTCTAACATTTTCATATCCTTCTAGACTATGTAGCTTATTATCATGATCAAATGCTAGGCCATGACAATAGCTACGGAAATCTACTCCGCAAGCATTGCACATGGTAATAAATCCTTGATAGAAGGAGGAGGTACTAAAACAGTATAAGGAAAAACAATTCTTGGTTTCGGCTTTCACCCACAATCCATACTTTCCAACTGGAATCCTATTGCAGGATATGAAAGCGACGTCAAAATCACTGACTCCCCGAAGGAGTCGAATGGATGAAATATCGGCGGTAGTTTCCAAATAATAAGGCAAAAAGCTCAATCCAAAGATTCCGATACTAGCGGCGACCATACCCGCTATTAGTTCGATGTCGTCTGATAGTAATTGCCAGATGGTTTCACCATCTCTGGCTTTCTGTGTTACTACGTAAGCCATCTTTTAGAAGCCTATAATTTTATAATCTAATGTTTTAAATTGGAACATATCCTGTAGGAGTTCTCCTCACGGGAATCTGCCCGGTGGGAGTATTAACATAACATAGATCTGATGATGGTGTAGACGCAGGAATTACTACTTGCTGTACCGGTAATTGTTGCTGTACTAATTGGGATGGCTTAATTGGAACCTGAACGGTTTGCACAGGTATCTGTTGCACCACTTGGGGTGTAATTTGCTGTACCACTTGAGGGGCGGCTTGCAAAGGAACCTGTTGGATCACTTGAGGAGTTTGTGGTTTCAGAATTTGGGGCTGACTCAGGGTAAGGGGCACATCTTGAGTAGTCTGAACGTTAACAGGTCCCTGTGGAGTTTGTACTGTCTGGTTGCTCGTTACCTTAGCACTGGGAAGATTGCGTCCATCCACTACGGGAGTGACTTCGGGAACAATGGTACCGTTGCGGACCAATTGATTATATTGTCCTTGGGTAATAACTTGAGTATTTGAAGAAGGTATGGATACATTGTTAGTAGTGCGAGCATCTATAACCTGTGTGCTGGCAGTAATGACTCCTCGATTAACCAGATCCTGATATTGTTGAGGGGTAATATTTTGAACATCGCTCATGGTACCGTAATTAGGGGGGGCGCCACACTGAGGGATAGTAGTGGTGTAGTTGGGTACCACGTTATCGGGAATAACCTTGATATTGGGGACGCTCATATTTTCAAAGATACCTGCAATAATACTCAATATGAGAGTAGCTCCTATCATTAGCCACACCCACCAGGGAGCTGTGGAGTAGATTATAAGAAGAACCAAAGCGATAATGTAAGTAATGAAGGATAAAACATATACGAATAGAGAAACGGCGGTGGCTCCGGGAGCAATTGCCAAGATCATAGTACTAAGAACGGATAACAGAATAGAAATACCGAGCATCAGCCACACCCACCAGGGCACGGTCTCGGCATATATGATATTGAAGGCTAAGCCGACTACAATGAGAATAAAGGCCACGATATGGGCGATATAGTAGAAAATCGACCAGAAATCGTTGCCGGTTTTAACAGGTAATCCGCTAGCGGTTACCACTCGGGTCATGAGGGTTTCTTTTATTATTAGTCCGATCACGAATATCACCATTGCCGAAACGTATAAAATCCATACCCAGGTAGGGACTCCTGAATAGTACAAAAGTACCCACAGGGTTATGGATAACATAACCATGTAGAGCACATAAAATATAATATACCATATCCGAGATACCGCCATTTTATATTAGCAGATTTTTTCTACGAATATAAATAGTAACGATGGCAACGATATATAGTGATACTTCTTGGGTGTTTTACATAGTGATATCGTTATTCCTCATAGCAGTGATCGGTATAATTATTTGGTCAGCATATCATCCCAATCCTCTACATATTTTAGACGGCACCGAAGTATTCTAAACATACTCGTGGCATGTGGAAGTATTTGTACAGGCGGTAAAAATAGAAATTTTTGGCATGCATCAATGAATAGTGGGAAATACATGAGTTTTTAACGGGCATTGGTGGAGCCGAAGCTCCCTTCGCCACGCGCAGTTTCCCCTAATTCGTCAGCTTCTACCACTACAACCTTAATGGGCTTGAGATCGGGAGCAACTATCTGTAGTAACTTGAGTGTCCCATGGTGATCACCTACCGTGAAGTCTGTGCGAGATTCCAAGGGTGCCATGATCTCTCCGCGGTATGAAGAATCGATAACCCCCACAGAATTGGCCATGCGTATAGGAGTCTTAGAGATACTTGATCGAGGAAGAAAATAGTATGCCGATGGGTTAATTTCCCCATCTAGGATAAGAACACATTTTATTCCCATTTTACACAGTTGTACGTCGCGAGTAATTCTAAACTCCTGAGGAAATATTACATCGACACCGCTATTCTCAGTAGGGATATGATTGCGGTAGAAATCAAGTACCGCTTCCCGATTAGGACATTCGGGAATCACGTGGACTTTGAGGGTGTGAAATACCGTCTTAGATGCAGTCGCCATCACGTTTATTATGATACTATAAACGTAATAATATCACGATCATTATTTCACATATATTCTCACCCCGCACTCTAACATATCAAACATATCCAACATATCCAACATATCCAACATATCCAACATCTTCGGCCATAGACATGATGTAGAGTATATATAATATATGTAGAGTATATGTGGAGTATATAGAGTATATGTAGAGTATATGTAATATGTGTAGTATATGTAATATGTGTAGTATATGTAGAGTATACGTAGAGTATATGTGGGAGTGTATGTAGAGTATATGTAATATGTGTAGTATATATAGAGTATATAGAGTATATGTGGGAGTGTATGTAGAGTATATGTAGTATATGTAGAGTATATGTAATATATGTAGTATATGTAATATGTGTAGTATATGTAGTATATAGAGTATATAGAGTATACCTTTTAGGACTTCTCATAATTATATACAGAGTATATAGAGTATACCTTTTAGCACTCTTCATAACTATATACTCTGTGTGTATAGTATATTGAGTATATAGAGTATACCTTTTAGCACTCTTCACAACTATATACTCTGTGTGTATAGTATATTGAGTATATTGAGTATATAGAGTATACTTTTAGTATATTACCCATGAGGGCAATATATTAAAAGTATATAGAGTATACTTTTAGTATATTACCCATGAGGGCAATATATTAAAAGTATATAGAGTATACTTTTAGTATATTACCCATGAGGGCAATATATTTTTATTTTTATGTAGTACTATTTACACCATTTACACCATTTACACTTTTGGCGGCCCTTAGCTCCGAATGGGAGCTACTGCTCGAGGGGCAAGAGTCTCCTTTGCCTTCAGAACGCGAGGATTCTTGTAACGATCAACGGCGCGCACCATGCGATACAAGCTGATAGCGAATTCGTTATCGATCAGCCCCCGGATTGCTTGACTAATAGTGAGAGTCTTATAAGGATCGATGCTAACCCGAACGCGAGCCTGCCCGATGATCCTCTGGATGCTCTTCACGGTGGTCTCATCGATACCCTTTTCGGTAAGATTGTCGATAAGATTCCTCTCGGACCTCTTTTGTCTCTCCAAAGTGATCAACCACTCAATGAGAGCGTCCCTGTCGGCATTGAACTTGGCAAACAGATCAAGGGCATCGTCTTGATGTTGTAGAGGCACTGCAAGAACAAAGTTCTCCCAGATCAACTGCGCACGACCTCGGGCATTTCCGAACATAATTTGAATACCTTCAGCATCAATCCTCTCTTCGGGAAGGGATAAGAGACCGTGCAAGCCCTCAATACCAGAGTCCATGAGTGTTCTCAGGACCGCGGCGGAGAGCAAAGGCGTGATGATGTAACGGCTGCTGAACTCATTCCAGAGCACCTGATTCTTGGTAAAGTCATTGTAGGAATCGGGAATTAATTCGTAGAATCGATGATTGAGATTGGCTTCATTTCCACGCATATTACTGCGCCAGTCATACGCAGAACTGTTTACCTTCAGAACCTGTAACAAAGTATTCTTTTCGTCAAAGACAGTGATAAAGAGAGCCTCACCCGTGCGCATGCGCACATCAATGGTGGGATCCTGTAAATAGTACCCGTTGGCAAGGAAGTCATTTCCTTGTTCAAGGGTCATGGGTGGTGGCGCATAGATCATAGACGCGTTGTTGATCGTGGGCATTATGTTGTTAGCTTGCCATCGAGGAGACCACATGTAATCAGTCTCATCGCCACGGGCGATCTGCATGTTGAAATCTCCCAAGACCACAACATAAGGCCGGTTAACTACTTGACGAGTAGTCATCAAAAGATCGCGATGGGCCACGAGGAAGATGTGACACTTGGAACCGTAAGGCATACTTAAGTCAAAGAGTTGATCCTCAGTAGGACCTCCGGCTTCCCGATAGATATCCAAGAACTTAGCGGACTTTCCCCATCGAGAATTAACAGGATTGATCTTCCGGTGAGTACTGAAGTGAGTGACACCCTTGTGGCGATACGCCATAATGATAAACCCATCATATGCCCGCGAGATCTTGACTTGGTGAGCGGGATAGACGTAGTCCTCTCCGCTGGCGGGATTGGCGATATGAAGGTTTGAGTTTTCATCTACAGTGAGAGCATCACAGACTACGGTAAGGTTGTAACCGAAAGACTGCGCCACCGCTACACCAGCCTCCATGTCAACGACCACACCACGGAGGTGACCATATTTAACATAGTCAGTTCGGGCGTCTTCAACGTAGTGTACCATCACCAATTGAGCACCGTCATCTCGGTCCACAATCTCCCAGTCAGGAGAGGATTCGATACCAAGGATATCAGCAACTCGTTGTTTCTCAGAATTCTCAGTGGTGGCAACAAACTCGAAGGGAGCGATCTCTGGCATAGCATCAAGTTCAAACGACGTCATTTTAAAGAGCGCAGATTATAGTCTGCTGTAAAATTATATTTTATGCAATCAGTTTCAGGATGACTTTCCTCCATGAGACCCCATAGTTCAACAGTTATAAAAGCCTATAATCTTTAGATTAATTATATTCTCCGATTTTGACAGTGAAATATTACTATACCTAGTCACTACGCATGTATTATGATATATAACGAAAATCTGATTGCGCTAATATGTCGTGATATCATTTAAATGGCAGCGCCTCAACATACGGGGAGTACCTGGAATAAACTAACGCGATTGACTCCTCCTCCTGGACAGGAGTATGCTCTTTTTGCATATCTTTTAAACAGAGATATAGTCAATGAAGATGGATCCCTCAATCCCTTACGAGGATTGATTTTCCCCTTGGGTTCATTTCCCTCAGAGAAGAAAGCGAAAAAACGCGCTCATGAGATCTTCGAAGAAACGGGTATCACAGCAGTTGTGAAGACTAGGTACGCTGCTCCTACCCGAATAACCTCTGATGTAGATTTATCGGGGACTCAAACTATTATTTCTGTTCCAGTAGGTGAAAATGGGAAGGTGATAAAGGAAATAACCGATGCAGACTTCACCGCGGCCACGAAGAAGTACGAAGCGAGTCAGGCTTTGCAGAAGGAGTTAGATGAGGAAGCTATTCTAGAGGAAGATCCTGATCACCCTGAACATTTCAGGAAGGTAGCATATGCTGCCGTTAGAAGTTCGCAACGGGTACAGGCTTTAGAACAGGAGTTAGCTCTTCTTAGATCCCTCCATGAAAGGAATCTTAAGAACTTCAAAACTCATTACGGAAATCACCCCGAACATGAAAACACTTGGTTACCAGCTCTCGCCTCTAAGTTAAGGGTACGTGGAGAAACTGATCTTTATGATGAAATTGCCACATATTATAATACACATCGTGATGACTTCATCAATTGAGACCGTGTCATATTCGGTTCAGGGTTTGATTTCGAGACCATAATATCATTATATGTAAATGATATCATAGGCACGATGACATGAATATATCATAATGTGCACAGAAACGATAGCATCGTCGACATATTATTGGCACTTGGTGAACTTTATATATAGATATTTGTATATATCGAAAACGTCGATCTTTTCGCGAGGGTAAAATTTAACGCCTAATATAAATTAAATTCTATACTGAAAAATTTCATGCATAAGGGTATTGCATCCAAGGGAAAAGGAATCGTGGGATCTTTTGCCATTTCCACCATCGACTTCGACACATGGAGTTCTGCTCCCATAGCTGCTCCCAAATCCAAACATCAGCGGGCCACAAAAGAGGCCGTTCATCCTATTTTTCTAAAATACGCCGCAACTTTGGTGGATGAATTCTGGATCACCCGTCTCACCACTGCCGCTACTGGTAAATTTCCCCGGGGTTTCAGTTATAGTGATAGTAAGATGACTTTCCGAAAAAATATGAAATCATGTACCATTCTTCTTCCCGAGGATATTTTGCAAGCGACCTCAGATGTCATTGAATTTTTCAAGAATTATGGTAATATGCGCTCACCAATGGATATAGAAAATGAGGAAAAAGAAAAGGCTCTCCTGGTGGCAGCTTCCCTCAAATGCGCGCCTTTGACTTGGGCTACTGCGAATAAGAAAATGCAAGAATCCTTCCTTTACTATTTTATTGATGATATGAAGGAGTTTCACAAACTTAATAAGGAGGAGGCCAATCAGTTATCCACTGTGCTGAAGTTCGGTATTTCTAACGGATGTTTTGATAAATCAAACATCATGATTGTCGATGATCGCATCCTTTCCATAGAAGGTCTAGTACTAGAGGACAATATCGATGGTAAGCGACGTCGCTTCAGTATTGACCCTAAGATCATTCCTGCAACTACGCGGAACAGCAAAAGTACCCGCAGTAATAAAAACAAAGCAAGCCAGGAAGCGGCGGAATCGACAACGGTAGAAAAAGATACGGTACCCCATTTTGTTACCATATGGAATGCCTACAGTGATATAATCAGTGCCAAAATCTCCAAGTCGGCACCTGAGCCCGCCACTATTAAGATTATCTTTGCGGACTCAGGTACCGGTGGCCGCAGCTCGGGAGATTCTCGCACTAATGGAACAACTAATGGAACAACTAATGGAACAACTAATGGAACAACTAATGGAACAACTAATGGAACAACCGATATCACCACCGATACACGTCGCAAGAGAACCATTCGTACTTCCAAGAAACGGGTCCAAAATTACTCCGATGATGAGTATAGTGAGAGTAGCAGCAGCTCAGAATCCGATTATGAGAGCGACAGCGATACTGATACTGACAGCAGTAGCGATAGTGATTAGAAAAGTTTACTATCACACCGTATCACTGCATTGTTACACACCATCACTCCACCACATTTATTACTCCATCATACTGTACCATTACCACCAATATATAACACCAATATATATCACATAATATCACATTTATTACGCTATCACATCATATCACATTATATCATATTTACTACGCTATCACATCATATCATATTATACGGAATTAACCGGTCGCGACCACCAAAATTAAATCGTGAATGATGATTATAAACTAATATAAACTTATAAACTTATATAGTGATATATGTGATGGAGTGTCGAGTACTGGTAATCGGTGATCCGCACTATAAAATCAACAATGGCCACGATACCTTGGGAATGGAGAAGGCGATAATAGAAGTTGTAGAAGCACAAAGGTACGATTTTATCGTGGTCCTTGGTGATATACTAGATCGCCATGAACTTGCTCATGTGTCTCCGCATAAACGGGCCACGGATTTCCTACACGCATTATCTACTCGGGTTAGAACCTTCGTTCTAATCGGTAATCACGACCTCAAGAATAACAAGCAATTCCTCTCGGATGAACATTTCTTTGTTGCACACAAATATTGGAATTCACAAATAACCATCATAGATAAACCTCATTCTGAAGTGATCAAAGGTCATACTTTCGTTTTCCTTCCCTATGTACCCTCAGGGCGATTTTTCACTGCCCTGAGACTTTTACATAGCGATGATAAATGTCTGCAAGTCCTCGGTGCCTTGGAGACTGAGGATAAGAAAACCCCAGAAGAACTATTAGCCGCAGCTCCCTGGATGATTTTACCCTCACACATTCCTGAAAGGAACTGGGCACAATTGTGGGTGGAGAAGCATAAAGATCGCCGACTCGATCTCGGGGCCGATACTTTACTAGATTCCAAATCCGAGTGGATGGGTGCTACCTGTATTTGGGCTCATCAGGAATTTAAGGGAGCTCAGATGGGTAGTCAGATTTCTACCGACGGTGACATATGGCCCCTAGACTATCCTCAGGTGATCAGTGGTCATATCCATGATTTTCAGATCGTTCAAAGTAATGTTATGTATATCGGAACTCCCATTCAACACACATTCAGCGACGCTGCCGATAAGATAATATCAGAATTTTTGTTTGAGGAGAACAAGAAATATATTCATAATCCTATTACTCTCAATGTGAGTAGAAAACGAATCTTACATATAACTTGTGCCGAAGTGGGTACGACGGTTTTAGAACCCAATATAGACTATAAAATTAAGATTCAAGGATTGGCTGCGGAGTTAAAAGCGGTTAATAAGCACCCCAATGTGAAATTGTGGAAATCTCAGGGACATAAAATACAATTGCGAGATGTTCCTCTCACCGATACAAAGAGCGAAGTTAAAAATGGACAGACCTTTCAAGTGGTTCCAGGAAGATTCTCCACGTCACTGTACAATAGAATTAAGGGAGATCCTAAGTTGGCACTGTGCTATACTAATCTATTCCAAAATACCATGTCGTAGCATAGGATAATTAATTCATATGGCGATGTTGTCACAGATACAAAATTGACGGCGACATAAAATTATTTACCTGTATTAAAGTAACATGTCGTCCTTTTTCGGTTGGTTCTGGGGTTCCGGTTCCGCTGAATCATCACAACCTGCACGCAACGCTCCTAATGGGGGCAAGAACATTAAACAGATCGTGGCCGCGCGCCCGGCAACAATTGCCATGGTGGCCTCTCAGGATGAAATAGTAAAAAAGCTAAGGTCGCTGCGTCCCACAGTCACCAAGACTGCCGCCACTGCGCAACCGGAAAATTCCTTGAATAAGAATCCCCTGTATCGCGAATTTGGTGCGGCCGGAGAGACTCTAGCCAATCAAGGAACCGCGGAGTACTTCCGACTGAAAAAAGCCAAGAGAATCGCTGAAACTTTTGACAAACTTGTTCATGAACAAACTCCACAAGCTCTCGAAACCGTCGAAGTCGCGGTTGAAGTCGCGGTTGAAGTCGCGGTTGAACCCATTGTCGAGTCTATAGTTGACAAGATCTTTGGTCCTGAGGTGAATGTCGAGACAAGCGTAGAGATGAGAGTAGAGAATGCGCCCGTGAAGATGGATATAATCGAAGATTATACTCCCACAACGGAGCAAACTTCTATAATGAATCGCAGTCAAGAACGTATACCCACTTCAGATTATGCCATCGATGTTCTTCATACTACGCATTTTGAAGGGTATCCTCAAACCTATACTGTAGAGAGTATCGAAGTTGGCCAGAGAAAATCTACTTCTGAGAGTTCGGTGGCACTCGAAAATCTCGTCGATTCCGAAGTAGAATCTATTGATTTCGATCACTGGGGAACCACTCAATTATCGGATGAAGAGATAGATGAGCAGGAGCCTCTGCTCAGTCATGATGATGTTGATCCTGATGATACGGATTCTACTGTGGATTCAGAACAACCTGACCAAGAAATCAATGTAGGTGATATAGATGATATAGAGTATGATTCAAGCGATATGATTTCAACCGAGATGATTTCAACTGAGATTACACGAAGCATTGAGATGATTTCAACTGAGATTACACGAAGCATTGAGATGATTTCAACTGAGATTACACGAAGCATTGAGTTTCCATTTCAAACCATTCAACTGCAACCCCTAGAAAATATCGATGTTGATGTCGACATTGAGCGAGCGTTA
>Ga0182012_10008318_pt1 | contig 10268 bp, 5 predicted proteins | sample 612S2SmetaG_FD_120486 | JGI IMG/M metagenome (GOLD analysis project Ga0182012, IMG submission 120486) | Permafrost microbial communities from Stordalen Mire, Sweden - 612S2S metaG | ecosystem: Environmental > Terrestrial > Soil > Wetlands > Permafrost | place: Sweden: Stordalen | collected...
AATAAAAGTCGACAAATCCTTCACCCCCAGCTTTTTAGCCATTTCTCTCCAATGCTTTTCCTGGCTGGGTGTAATTCTTAAATTAACCAGAACCGCTTTTTGCTCTTCGGTCTGGATAGGCGGAAAAAAAGGCATTTTATGAATAACCGCTTTAGACATAGAGCCCCCTTGAGCCGGTATCCTGCTCATCCTTCGGCACCATTTATTGTATTACATGACGTATTACAGTTCAACAGGGTTCAAGGCTTTGGCGCGAAATCCACAATAAAACAGGTTTTCTGGTCTAAACGATATTCAACCTTTAACCTAAATCGCAAGCTGCCTTCGCTAACGGTCAGCCAAATACGCATATCGTGGAGGGAGGGCCTTGGGTCTTCAAAATACCTGTCATCGGGAGGAAAGGTTTCCAGTTTCAAAACAACCTTCTCCAGGACACTGACAATGGAAGGGTGTCTTGAGCAATAAACCGAAACCTGCGGCGTTACCCCATCTTCAAATTCAACCGACCAAGGATTCAGTTTTATAAATTCTTCATACAATTTGCGTGTCAATTAACAAAGTCCCTCAAAAAATAATTAATATCGCGAATAGATCAACGGGGAATCAAAATACCGATAGCTTCCGACAGGGTTTTCACCCCTAAAATTTCCATCGGCGCGTCCGGAAGTAAAGAAACCGCCTTCAAGTTGCCGTGTGGAATGATGGCCTGTTTAAAGCCCAGCCGTGCCGCCTCTGTCAGTCGTTGTCCAATTTGGGTAACAGCCCTTACCTCACCGGACAAACCCAATTCGCCCAAAACAATCGTGTGCGGATCAACCGCTACCTCTCTGAAAGAGGACGCCACTGCCACCGCCACACTCAGGTCAATTGACGGTTCTAAAACTTTAATACCACCCGCGATATTCAAAAATACATCCTGTGACGAAATGGACATCCCCTGGCGTTTTTCCAAAATCGCCAAAATGAGGGCCAACCGATTTGGGTCAATACCGGCACTTCTTCTTTGCGGAGTTCCAAAATTGGTGGCACTGACCAGCGATTGAACTTCAAGCAGAAGCGGCCGGCTGCCTTCCAGGCTGGTGGTAATCACCGAACCCGAACTATGAACAAAATGGTTATCCAGAAAAGCTTTAGAGGCATCCGCCACTTCTTCCAATCCGGTTCCTCTCATCTCAAAAATTCCGATTTCCTGAGTGCTTCCAAAACGGTTCTTCACCGCCCGAAGCAGTCGGAAATGCCGTTGAATATCTCCCTCGAAATACAAAACCGCGTCCACCATATGTTCCAGGGTCATGGGCCCGGCAATGTTGCCTTCTTTAGTCACATGACCGATCAGGACAATTGGGAGTTTTTCCCGTTTAGCCAAATAGGTGAGTCTGGCTGCCGATTCCCGAACCTGCGAAACCGAACCGGGCGCGGAGGCGATATCAGTTAAGAACATGGTTTGAATAGAATCGATAATGGTTAAAACCGGTTTGGTTTTTTCGATCTGCTCCAAAATAGCCAGCACATCGGTTTCAGCAAAGATGTAAAGGTTGTTAGACCGAATACCCAACCGCTCAGCCCTCAGTTTAATCTGCTGGGCCGATTCTTCCCCGGTGACATAAAGGCATTTACCCTGCCCGTCTTTTTGTATTCGCGAAAGTTTATCGGCGACTTGTAGTAACAGTGTCGATTTACCGATACCCGGGTCACCGCCGATCATGATGGTTTCCCCCGGTACAATGCCGCCCCCCAACACCCGGTCAAACTCAGGAATGTTTGTTTTTAACCGCTGACTCTCATCCGAATCGATTTCGTTTAGGGTTATGGGCGTCGTGCGCTCGGTCGGCCCCGAAAGTTTGCGTCCCCGCTCTTCGGACTTACCCCGATCTACCAGTTCCTCGACAAAGGTGTTCCACTCCCCACAGGAGTTACACTTACCTTGCCACTTGGGAGAATTTACCCCGCAGTTTTGACAGACATATTGAGTTTTCGTTTTGGGCATAAAAACCTCGAAATTGGACTAATTTCAAGAAGTATACACCAGTATACCTTTGAGGCCAATAAAAAAAGCCCCGTGAAAACGGGGCTTTTGGATATTTATCTCGTATGTCTTTTTTAGGCTTGAGCCCTTTTAAATTGATCTGAATATTTGACTATTTCATCACAAGCCTTAAAAGCTCCATCTATGTCGATAAATTTCGAAGCAAAATCTTGCGAAAGAAGCTCGTAATTTAGAACCCAGTGATATTTTTCGGTTCTCTTGTCTGCGACAATCGCAGTTAACATCTCAACCGTTAGTTTTGTATCTTGTGAAATATTTTTAAATACCTCCAAAACACTTTCTTCAGAATGAAAATCTTTGAATGGTAATGAAATATACTCTCCCATTCGAGATGCTCTCACCCCAGAAACTTTTAACATTAATTCGATAGTTATCGCCGTTCTTGTCCCTCGCCAAGGAAATATCAACCATTCGTCTCTATCTCTGGCAATCATTTTTCTGTCTAAATTGGATTTTTTAAAATAATCACGGCCTTGTTTAAGTAAGTCAATCGCTACAGAATCTAAATATTTAGGGATTTCTTGTCCCAAGTACAATTCGCGTTCTTTTGCAACAACCTTGTCATCTACTAACCAACCCGAACTTTCGTATTCAGGAATCACCCCTCCCTTAGCCGCCTCTAAATAAATTATTTTTCTATCAGCATCAATTTCAACAACCCGCCAGGGTCTTCCTGCAAAAATTAAAGTCATGTCCTCAAACACAATAAAACCGGCAGACAATTCCCCTAATGTTCTTCCTTCGGCCACAACTTCATAATTTTTGGGTGTAACAAAAACTGCAAAAAACTCATAGTTTGAAGTTATTTTTTCACCGGTCAATCCAATAACTAAATCACCATCGTGAGATTGAACAATCAAATCTTTTTTTCCCATACACCTTAAAAGCTCAACAAATTGAAAGGTGCTTACATTCCTAAATGCGCCTTTTGAACATAAAGATTCATAAGCCAGATTAGCCCGAATAGAACCTCGTTCACAAATCAAGGCAAGCACTTGATGAACAAGCGTCGAAAGATGAAATTCTGTTGCTCTAGGTGTTTCAACCCAATGTTCAAGCAACAATTCGATTTGTGCGGCAACGCGAAAAGCAGTTAAATTTAATCTGTCTGGTAAAGTTTCAGTATCTATCAGTAATGGCTCTTCTACGAATACACGCAATATGGCTGGTTCACCTCTACGACCTGAACGGCCAACCCTTTGTCGTAAACTCGCTACACTTGGGGCTTCGCCAATTTGAACGATGCTTTTGACTTGGCCTATGTCTATTCCCAATTCCAAAGTGCTTGTACATACAGCCGTTGCCGGCATGTTTTGATTTTTTAACCGTTTTTCAGCATCTTCCCGAATTTCTTTACTCAAAGAACCATGATGAGGAAAAAAATCACAGGGAACACGTCGTTCTTCGGCCAATTCAGACAAACGATATGCCATTTCCTCAACATCGGCCCGACTATTGGCGAATACAAGATGATGTCCATCACGCATGTTTGCGAAGATATTGTCTGCGATCCTCTTTTTGGACAATACTGCCGATGAATCCTTTGGATCAGTTTCAATCAATATTCCACTGACCACCATTTTCAGTTTTACACCATCGCTATGCGATACCAAGATTTCTACATTTTCAGGTTTCTCTGGTCTTAAATAGCTCGCCGCAATGTTCATATCCCCTAATGTGGCACTAAGCCCAACACGCCTTAATGTTTGACCCGTTAAATTTTCCAACCGAGAAAGTAGACTTTGAAGTTGTTTACCTCTTTCGGTTCCAATAAAGGCATGCACTTCATCAACAATTATGGCTTCAAGGTTTAAAAAAGCCTGGTTCACTTGCGCAGCGTGGCGATCCAACAAAGCTTCTAACGATTCAGGAGTAATTAAAAGAACACCACTTGGATTTTTAATCGCCTTTTGTTTTACCTGTTGATCGATATCACCATGCCAAGGTGTAACTTTTACATCTACACGACCAGCTATATCTTCCAACCGATCAAACTGATCATTGATTAAGGCTTTTAAAGGGGAGATATAAAGTAAACAAAACCCGGGTTTAGAATTTTGAGCCGCAATTGTAAGAAGCGGAAAGAATGCTGCTTCTGTTTTGCCTGAAGCAGTCGTTGCTGACAAAATGGCATCTTTCGTCCCATCCAAAAGTAAAGGAATAGCTTTCTCTTGGATATCTCTTAAATCTTCCCAACCTTTTTCAAAAATCCAACGTTGAATACGTGGATCAAGTTTTTCATAATTATTAGAGGGTGAAGTCGGCAAGTTCACCATCCGATTCAGTAACCGGTTCCGAAATATCTTTGTCAGGTGCTATTGCCACATCTGTCAAAATATCTTTCCAACTCTTTCCCGGACTTTGTTCAAGCACAGCCAACAAATCTAAAAAACTTTTGGTGATGTTTCGTGGCGTTCTGAAATAAGCTGAACCCAATTTCTTATTACAATGATCTAAAAACGCCTGCAAACCTGGATCATCAATCAAATATTTATCCTGTTGTCCTGACGCAAATACATTACGCAATTTGCCTAACAAAACATAAATATCTTCCGGTGCTAAATTAGCGAGCCTAATTACGGGTTGACTAAAATCCTGAGTCCCATCGCTGACAAAATTATTTTCACTAAGTCTCGATCTTAAAGCCTCGTAACTATAAAGACCTCTTCGAGTATCCAATAGGAACTCAGGAGTTCCGCCTAGAATGACACCCATTCCACTGGCGGTTCCTTGAAGACAATCATTCACAATACGGAGAAGTTGTTCGTAATTTTGGGTTCTGGAAGGACCGTGCGTTAGTTTATAGAGATTTACCAACTCATCTAAAACCACTAAGAATCCTGAATAGCCTGCCAACATAACAAATCGAGACATTAATTTAAGATGATCGAAAACACTCGCATCATCAACAATAGTTCTTACATCCAGATACTCTCTGGCTTCAGTTTTAGTGGAGAACTCACCTCGCAACCACCTAACAGCCGCACTCTTTAAATCGTCCTTACCCTCCGCATGACCTTCCCAAAACGCATGGATAACTTGCGCAAAATCATAACCGCCAACCATTTCTTCAAGCTCTTTTAACTGACGTTTAATAACGACGCCTGGCGCAACACCCTCTTCCTTTGCGTCATCCATTGCTTTTGTGACAAACCGCTCAACAACGGCTTCCATCGCGCCACCTTCAGGCTTGCTTCTCGTGGCCAAATTTTTCATTAATTCTTGATATAAAGCCCTAGCTTGACCACCCGCACCAAATAACCGTCGATCAGGATTAAGATCGGCATGAACAGTTACTAATTTCTTTTCAAGGGCTATTGATCTAATCAATTGAAGGAAAAATGTCTTGCCGCTTCCATATTCACCAATAATGAATCGTATGGTTGAACCTTTATCAGAAATGGTATCAATGTCTTTAATGAGCGCTTTCACTTCTGAAACACGGCCTACTTGAATCAAAGGTTGACCAATTCTTGGAACCACGCCGGCTCTTAGAGAATTTATAATCGCGTCTCTTTCACGAGGTTTTATTGATATTTCAGGCTGACTCATGCTGCCTCCGCTACAAGTTTTAATGCATCTGATTTGAGTGATGTGGAAACAACAATGCTATCGTCCCCTTCTTCTAAAAGCGCATCCCCAAGTTCTTCAAAGGCCCATTCATTGACACTTTCAATAGCTCCGTTAATAAGGAAACCCTCTTCTTTCGTCACAGATTCTAGTTCTTTTAACGACCAAACATCTTTTGTAAGTATTTTCTTTATCAGGCGAGCTAAACGCGGCTCTAAAACCGTAGATACTTTTTCCGTTTCCACATCTTCAGATTCATCTTTCGAATCCATATCCCCTTTAAAAACATCCGCCAAAATTGAACCCACTTCAGCACTTTCAGCTATTTTCTTTTGAACTTTTTGTTGGTTAATTTTCACTGATTCGTTTGAGCCTTTTACAACTTCCGCCCCATCTGATTGATAAGAATGCAAATCCGAATACAGTGAATCTTTATCGAGATCAAAACCTTTATAAATTTTTTCTAAAAACTCAACTTCCTTCGGATCGACATTTCCATCAATGGCAACAATTGCCACCATTAACGACGCGATATTCTTTTTCTTAGGCTTACTAAGCTTTCCAACCAATCGTTTAAAGTTATTTAATTGATGATCGTACGCAAGCAGCCAACGAAGATAAAACAAAAGACGTTTTTTTTGATCGTCATTCAATTTGAACGAAGGCAGTATGCGAGCCTCAATAAAACTCGACTCTTGGGGAGAAACTTTTCCATCAATCCAACTTGCTGCAGCGCAAAGCTTTAGCGTCAAAACCGCGAGTTTGAAATCAACATTAGATTTTATATCTGAAAACTTCTGATCCGTTAAAACGAACATATCTTTTGCGGTAAGCGAAATATCAAAAATATCCTGATCGGGATCAGCAAAGTACCCTATATTCCGCAATACATCGGAAAGAATTTTTTGATCTTTTTTGCTGAACTTTTCAGTCTTGTAGCCCAATACATCCATCAAGCTTTGAATCGAAATTAAGCCAAAATGATTATCAGCATTAAATGATTTACTAACAAAATCAGACACAGATTCAGCCATTTTCTTTGCCGAATCTGTCCAAAGGATTTTTGGTCTCTTAGCAATGACGATAACAGGAAGAGTTTCGGCGTCATTAGCTTGAAGCCATCTTACATGCGGTGCCAATTCATCTAATAAATCATTCAATGATTTCAGAAGAGATTGAAGAGTTCTTGTATCAAATGCCATTCTTAGATGGGGCCACCCTTCAAGACGGCGTGTAGAACTAAGGCCCATTTCCGCACCTTGATAACGAAGTTCTAAAGATTCAATTCTTTCTCTTGTTTTCAAACCATTCGGAAAAGCTTTATCAAAAATTGGTTTGAACCCACTCAAAACAGCGTCAAAGTTATTTTTTATTAAGTACTTTCTAGCAACTCCGGGATGATAGTTTTTAAACCACAGAAGTGCTTCTTCAGCTTTTACGTAACCATTTAATTTCAGAGCGCCTGAGATTTTTAATGTTGCAAGCGTTTCGTTATCAATACATTCATTGATTGAAATAACTTTACCAGACTCCACTTTTTGAATGGCTTCATCTATGTTCATCCATTCTAAAAGCCTCGACGAATATCCGCGAAAAGATCCGCTTGTTTGATAAATTTCTTTCAACCTCGATACTTCCGCAACAACAATGTCACGATCTCTTTCGGAAACAGCTTCATCTTGACAATCCAAAACCAATCTTCTTTCAAGACCATAAAAATAAATGAAAACATAACCCGTAGCTATCGCCGGGTCTTCAGCCCCTTCCGACAGCCACTTGAGATATGTATTTCGAGCATCTGGCGGAATTTGGGAATAAGAAGGCCAGTAGGAAAATGTACGACCTTCAAAATCAAAGCCGTTGCCAATTGGAAGAGTTGGATAAATTGCAGAGGGTTCATCTTCACCATAACTATAAGTATCGCGAGGTGGCTTTTGAGGAAGAAAATAGATTAATCCATTCGCAATGGTATAGGGACCAACAGAAACAGATTTTCCAGCAGGCACAAAATAATCTTTGAAATTATTAGAGAATCGTCTGCTTGAAATTGATGTCGAAATCTCTATTCGTGGTCTTTGAATCGCAGTCGTGGTTTGGGGCTTCGGTACATCATTGACAACAAAATCTACTCGTGGTCTTTGAACTGTAGGTAGATTCTTCGGTTTATCATCAACGACTAAATCCACCGAGGTTTTATTTTGAATTGCATTCGTCTTACGCGACTCAAAGAATTCAAAAATTGCCGTCACAATAAATGCGAGGACTTTAAATAAAGCCACAATGGCCACAAAAGCCAATGTGATGATAGCTACGATTGCGCCAAAATCGGCTTTCTTCGATCTACGCATAAAAGTCCTTAGAAATTCAATCCGTTTTAATCTGCCCAATTCTACCCTTTGCCCTAAAACCCTTCGCCATTTAATTGCTCCAAAACTGCTTACCTTTTCAAAAATTGCCTTTTTTCTGACCGTTTTTGACCTATTTGGCATTATCGAAACCAAAAATTTAATTGCCATGAAAGTTAGTAGTAGAAGCTGGTTATTCCCGATTTTAGAATTTCTCCAAAATTCAGTAACCCATGCCAAAGGAGCCCATCATGCCCGAAAACTCTAATCCCAAGCCGACAGCCCCAGGTCCCCAAGCCGAGTTCAAACGGGTTCTGCTCTCTCAAATCCGCCCCAGCCGAAATAACCCCCGGAAGATCATCAGACAGGAAATGATTGATGCCCGGGCGGCCAGCATGGCCGAAGAGGGTCAAATTACCCCCATCATCATCCGGCCCCTAACCCCGGCAGAACTGCTTAATGACGGGGTGATATTTGAGATCGTTGACGGCGAACTGCGCTACCGGGCGGCCCTCAAGAACGGGGATAAGGATATCGACGCCAAGATCGAGGACATCAGCCCCCTGAAAGCCTTCAAAGTGGGGGTATCCAGCAACCGAACCAATAAGCCGGGGTGGTTTGAGGACTATCTGGCCATGGAAGAGATTAAAAAGAACGAACCGGATACCCAAAACCAAGAACTGGCAGCCCTCTTTGAGGTAGACAATAAGACAGTAACCCAGGCTTTGAAAATATCGGGGGCTTTAAACGAGGCTGCTCGGGCACTAATTTTGGGAAATTCCCAAAAATCACCCGACTCTTGGCAAATTGCCTCAAATACCCTGCTCTGTTTAGCCAACTTGGGTGACCCCCAACTGGTCGAACCCGCCCTAAAGGTGGCGATTGATAAGAAAATGACGGCTAAAACAACCAAAGACCTAGTCGAGTGGGTCAAAACCGGCAACCCGCCCGAAACCTATGGATCGGCCCCCAAAGCCCCAAAACAACCCAAACCTAAACCAGACTCCGGCATACCCCCGGATACCCTAGACAAGGTAGCCGAGCTGGCCGAACAGGTGGGTTGGGCCAAAGGCCGGGGTGAGGACCCGAAGCCGGCCCAAGACCGGCTGAACGCCTACCTTGGGGAGATTAAGACCATCCCAATCCCCGGATCGGAGCCAACGGTTAAAGTCACTAGCCCGGAGGGGTTAAGCCTTTTGGGCCAAGCCTTCAAAGGGTTGTTTAAACCCTCGGCCAATAGTTCCGAGGATATGGCAAGTACCCCCGTTCATACCCCTGCCGCTAAAGCGGTCGGAGCAAAGTCGAAGCCGTTTCAAATTGAACTCAAGCCGATCATTCATTGGTTTAAGAAGATCTCCGAAAAGATATCTAAAAAAACCTGGCGGGAAGTTTTCAAAATCGAGCACCGCATCTGCCGAAAGTTGGCCCATGAAGCCTTGCCCTTGCATGCCTCTTCACATTCGGGTCATAGCCATCATCGAAGCGGCAGTTTGTCCCAAGGATTGATGACCCTGTTTCTCACCATCCTCCATTGGGCCGTTTACATGACCCTTCAGTTTGTCTTGGTGTGGGCTTTGGTCATGTGGCCTGTTTCCCGCTTTGTGCCGGGCCTAAAACCCTGGTTCGAATGGCCCTTCCGCTTCGTGGCCCGTCTGGTGATCATCGACGCGCCCGCGTGGGCATGGGCTTGGGCCAATGTGCCGGGCCATTTGATACCCGCCTTAATTGTCGGCGGCCTTTTGCTTTGGGGTTATTTATCCGCCTGGAAAGTTCAACGCGCGCGCATGTTGGTTTTGAGTCTCTGCCTCGGCTTATTTTATTATTACGGACGGGGCTGGGCGGAGTCCCCTATGACGGGGATTTCGTCTCCTGCGGAGACTCAACAGACGTCACCCTTATCAGCACCATCAACACCCTATGCCAACGGTTTAAATAATGTTCCGTTGGCACAACCAAAACGTGTGTCTCGACCTGTAGTCTCGACACAGGTGCCAACTTCCGCTCCCATCATGGCCTATCAACCCGCCGTTTCTTTTGTGCCTTCCGCTTCTTCATCTGATTCCACTTCCCCTATAAACAACGGGGACAAGTCGGCGACAACCCTCTACGACCCGAAATTATTGGCACAAGAAATTGCGGCCCTGCCGAAGAACTGTATTGTGAAATCTTTTCCGGTCTTGACGGACGAAGGCATGCCGGGCGATCTGGCCGTCAGCCGGATTCAGGGCGTGACTGATCCGGACAAATACACCCTGATCATCGACGGCGATAAAAAAGAAATTGTGAACATCGCGACCACCACCACC
>Ga0182012_10008320_pt1 | contig 10267 bp, 6 predicted proteins | sample 612S2SmetaG_FD_120486 | JGI IMG/M metagenome (GOLD analysis project Ga0182012, IMG submission 120486) | Permafrost microbial communities from Stordalen Mire, Sweden - 612S2S metaG | ecosystem: Environmental > Terrestrial > Soil > Wetlands > Permafrost | place: Sweden: Stordalen | collected...
GCTGGTTCCGCACCTTCGAACCCTATCGACCACATATAGGTATATGTACCAATCCCAAGCTTCATACGCATTGACTCATACGCGATCGAGCCTCATCATCGCCCAAGGCAGAAGTTCGAGCTCTGCGCCCTTCTCGTCAATCTCAATCGCAACTCCACCGGCGGAACGGAATTCCTCGGGCGAGACCATGGCGAACTCCGCGTTGCTTTCATCGAGCGTTTTCGCTTCAAACGGCCCGCTAGACACGCCGGATAAAATAAATTTCTGTTTTTGTGGAGTCAGGTTGGCCGCGATAATCCGGAGTTTTCCCTTTTTGCTCAACCCCAACCCCTGCACACGGAGCGGGTCGGATGTGGAACTGGGCACCACTTCGCCGCCTTGAAACTCTCCGACGTCGGCAAACACTTGAAAGAGAGGAAATACCGAGCCCTTTAGAGATGGAAACTTCGTTGGTAGTGACGAACCTTCTTCCGACTCCATCACCCCGCCCCAACCCACCGTCTCGTAAAAAGTCGTGCTGTAAATACCGGACTCGGAAAGGTATTTCAGGCAGCCCAAAGTCCAGACCGCCGCGAGAAGGGACATCTGTCGCGCGTCGACGTGAAGCGGTAGTTCGGTTTCCGCCAGAGGACTCTCCATGCTCGTGGCATCCGGATTGGAACGCGGTCGCAAGCTAATCGGCGTGACTGCCAAGCGCGTAACACCCGAAAAACTGCGCGCGCTTTGCACCATGGCATCCTGCGCTTGCAGATTTTCCACTAGGTTCGAGTCGTCGGAAAGATGCACTTGAGGACTCAGCGCATAACTCAAAAGGTCGATCTCGAAGTCCACTGGGCGAGAGCGGTTGAGTTCGGCAAAATTGCAGTCCGTCCCAACTCCGAAGTGCGCCGCGGGATTGTAATCAGAAAGACCGGCACGCGCCAGATCCAACCATTTTTGCGAGGTTGACTTTTCGGCAAGGTGAAATACCAGCCACGCGTAGACTTGCGGCCGAATTCGATCCAAGGCGGCACGCAATTCCTTGATTTCCGTCCGTGCCGCATCGGTTAAGAAAACTGCGACTTCCAAAGCCACGCCTATTGCTTCAGCTTCCGCGGATGCGAGGCGTAGACGATCCTCGAAGTCTTCGCTCATCTTCAGGTCGACGCGCAGATGGGAAAGGTGAAGCATTCGTAGGCGATTCACGGCGCGTTTGCTCAGTGAATTCTCTCCGCTCGAAGCCTGCAGTCCAATTCTTGGCAGTGCCAGAGCGTTCTTGCTCAACGCGACGACAACAGGCTCATCGAGATTGTCCAGAACGACATTCGAGGTGTCACCTTCGATATGCAACGCGACAGACTGCGAGACCGTACTGCCCATCTTCATTTCTGACGGGAACGGCAGGTGCAACGGTGGACAGTAGGTCTTGTAAGACGCGTCGCACCAGTTACGTTGGTCTTCCGTCTCATAGGTATCGCCTTCTAACCCCAAGTTGACCCGAATGTTGGGGAAAATTTCGTAAGAGATACCCCGCATCTGCAGGAAAACAGTTTGTGGTGCAACCAATATCGGAAATTGTCCTTCGTTAAACTTTCCGTCCACCGTCTCGACGCAACAGGGGGAGCCCGCCCATTCCACGGATGGATGCAGCACACAGAAACCAATGCGGTTTTTCCAGAAAGTTGATCTCGCGTAACCCTCCATGGTGAACGAGATGCTGCCGTTCGTTTCTCCCACTACGCAACCTTGCCAGCAAAAATCGATTTCATCTTTCTTGTTCTCGACTTCAAAACGCAATTCGAACGATTGGCGGTCGATCGTCTTCTTGATGTCGAGCAATGAAGAAGGCAGAGTTCGCCAGTTGCGATCTCGAACTGCTACGTAGACGCGACGCAATATCTCCCGGTTCCCCAGCCGAATGTGGCGAAGCTCCCCAGAGACAAAATTCAATGAGAGTGCCCCGGCCCGAAGCATCATCGGTTCGGGCACAGCGGCCGGCGACCCGTAATAAAGGACGTTCCGCGCCAGCGTCACCCGCGCCTCCATCGCCGACAACCGAGCACGGTGTCAGTATCGGCACGCCTACCGCCGGCGCAGTGAAGACGAAGTTGCGCGCACGTCATGGATTTCAAAACCTGACCGAGTGTCCACTGGCGGCAGAGTCGTACGAAGCGAAGATCAACCTGGCCGTCTTCAGATTGTCTTCTCCGTCGGTCTCGGCCGGAATCCCGTGTAAGCCCTGCAGCAGATTCGCTTGGCAGGCAACGATGCTGGAGTGAACCACCTGATAAGCGGGATTTGCCCAGGGATAACTCGGAGGAGGATAATGCTTCGCCGTCGTGCCCTGGGCGGTAGTCGTTTTTATGAAGTAGTTTTGGCCCAGTTCAAGGGAGCCTTTTTCCCCTTCTACAAAAACCAAAGTTTGCGGAAAACACTCACGCTCGAGTGGGTTTTCCGCGTAGGCCATCTCGACGACCACGGTGGTCGATCCGCCCATTCGAAGCATCACCGTCGCTACATCCTCCCCCGCAATCCCGGGGTGAATCTTTTGCGTAAAGCAATAGAGACTATCGGCTTCGCCAAACAAGAAGCGGGCAACATCCAAAATGTGGCTGCCCAAGTCCATCAGGATGAATTTTTCAAGATCGCGCAAAAATGGCTGATTGCGAAAGACTGGGAAGCCGGAGATCATGTCGAGCCGGGCGCGAAACGGGGCGCCAATTTCTCCGCTTTGAAGAATCTGCTTGAGCGCGCGCAAAGGAGTCTGCCACCGCCAGTTTTCGTTCACCAGGAAACGAACGCCGGCGTTCCGGCAGGTTTCTACCATTTGTTTGGCAATTGCCAAGGTCGGCGCCATCGGTTTCTGGCAAATCACCGGCAACCTGCGGGCAGCTGCCATGTTCACAAAGGTTTGGTGATGATTCACGTCAGTGGCAATGTCGATGAAGTCTAAGACTTCTTTCCGCAGCAATTCCTCCGCATCGTCGTACGTCGAGGGAATCCCAAACTCGGCGGCTAACGCATCCGCTTTCGAAATGGTTCGGTTGTAGAGAGCGACACACTCCGCACCGCGCAACTCTCTCCATCCCGCCAGCTGGTATCGAGCCCAGAAGCCAGTTCCGAATAACGCGAATTTCAGTTTGCGCATTGCGCTACCCTGGTGTTACTTCAACATCCTGCACCGGATGTCTCTATCCCGTGTCGTACACAGCCTGGAACGCAATTTGCGATTGCGGAGATTGCCGCTATCCCTCAGAAACCTAGTGGATTGGACGACCGCTTTCTATAACAAACGTGGCTACCATTCTAAGAAAAGAATCGGCGGCAATTTCGGTTCGAATGGATCGACGCGGGAGATGTAAGAAGTGAACCCAGCGGCACCTAGGTGGCGCGACCGGGAACCAGAATCGCGTCAGAGTTCAGGTTTCGGGGGGCGGTCACAGACTCTTTGTCGAACTTTTGTTGTGAGCGGTTCTTGTACTGCAAAGGAGTCAACTGAGTGCAGCGGCGAAAGATCAGTCCGAAATAACTCTGGTCGCAGAACCCCACTTCCATGCCGACTTCGGCGATGGATTTGTTGGTCGAACTCAACAATTCTTGCGCTTTGGCGATGCGAAAGTGATTGAGGTAAAGGACAAAAGACTGACCCGTGACCTGCTTGAAGGCGCGCCGGAAATGTGAGGGACTCATGTTCACCGTCTTGGCCGCATCAGCTGGAGTAACTGGATCGGAATAGCACCCGTCCAGAAACTTGAAAAGCGGTTTAAACCGCTCCAGAGCGCGCTGGCGGCGGTCGAACTTCACGGGCATCATGCGATGCGACGAATAGTGATTCAGGAGAAGTACCAGAATCATCTTGACGTAGGTTTTGGCGCACAACCTTGCTCGATCCGAGGTCGCTGGAAGTTCTTTCTGGATTCGCGCAATCAGGCTGCGGACCTCGGCAGGCACCCCGCTGCTCGCAGGAATGATGTGTGGAAAATGCGGGTCGTAGGATCGAAACGGCGCCAGGTACTCGGATTCCTCTCGCGAGACTGGCGACGACCGAATCAGATCGGGATGCAAAAACAGCGACTCTACCCTCGCTTGGGAACTGGAATGTTCCGTCACTCGATGATATTTCGAGCTCCCCATGATGAAGAGATCGCCCTTGTGTTCGGTAACAAGATGATCCTGGACTTGCCACACAAGCTCCCCCGCATTCAGATAAACCACCTCAAGATAGTCATGGCGATTCATGCGGAAGGGTTGTAGTCCGCTTAAGAGATGGTGAACCACGTCAACGGGGAAACCAGGATTGAAGGGCCAGACGTGTACTCCATCGGCGTTAACTTGGGCATCCAGTACCAGGTAATCCCGCTGCGGCTGCGCCTGCACGCCACGAACCACACGCGTATTGGCCGAGTTTGCTCCTTGTTGTCCCAGCAACGTGGTGGGCATAGGCGATTTTTGAAACGCTTTTTCTCCGTGGTTCTTTTGTCAGAAAGCTGCAACTCTTTCTTACAGAGCGTTCGCGGCATCGCGGCCTATGCTGAACGAGGGAAAGCGGAACCGTAACGCTTCCAGCATTGTTAGGCGGAGGCAGGCTATTGTCAACTCGATTTTCAAAGGCCTTATTGACCTTTGAGCTGTTGTCGTTCCGCGTGCTCTTGCTTTGTCTAGCGCTCCCATTTGCCAGCGAGGCTCTCTTCGCATCGTCAAGTCCCACACCCGATATACCCCAATGGAACGTTTTTGAGGCTCAATTCACCAGCACCGTGATGTATCAAAACCCTTTCCAAGACGTTACGGTTGAATTCACGGCGCCCGATGGCAAGCATCTGTCACAAGCCGCCTTCTGGGATGGCGCCAACGTGTGGCGTGTGCGATTTTCACCTGAGAAGATTGGGGAATGGTCTTACCAGACCCATACATCACCAGGCAAAGATGCGGGGCTGGACAGTCAAACCGGCGCGTTCCGGTGCATTCCCTACACTGGTAAGAATGCACTCTTTCAACATGGCAGCATTCGCGTTTCGGCAAATCATCGTCATCTGGAGAGTGCGGACGGGACGCCCTTCTTCTGGCTCTCGGACACCGTCTGGAACGGGCCGCTCAAGGCCGATCCCGCCAGTTGGCAAACTTATCTAAACGACCGGCAAGCGAAGAAATTTACGGTTGTCCAATTTGTCATGACGCAATGGGTCGCCTCCGCTGCCAATGCGGATGGACGGCTGGCCTACGAGGGCGTCGGTCCCGTCTCCATCGATCCCGTATTCTTTCAATGGATGGATGCGCAGTTCCGCGCCATCAACGATCACGGCCTGGTGGCCGCTCCCGTAATGATTTGGACCGCCCCCTGGAGCCCCTTTGCTAAGTTCTTGAATCCTGGAAACTCGCTGCCCGAGGACCAGATCGTGCGAATCGCGCGCTATATGGCGGCGCGCTACGGCGCCTATCAGGTCATATGGATATTGGCGGGAGACGGAGATTACCAGAATGAAGAAGCAGAACGATGGAAGCGCATTGGCGAGGCGGTGTTTGGCGACAACCCTTCGCGCGTTGTGACCATTCATCCCGCAGGGCAAAAGTGGGTTGGCGCTGCCTTCGCCAACGAACCGTGGTTTGGCTTAATCGGCTATCAAAGCGGACATAGCGACGCTTCCCAGCAGCTTCGATGGCTGTGGCAGGGTCCACCATCCACGGAATGGACCGCGAATCCCGTGCATCCGATCATCAATCTGGAGCCGAATTACGAGAACCATATGAACTTCAACAGTCATCTGCGATTCGACGCTCACGCCGTGCGCCGCGCCGCATACTGGAGCCTTCTTTGCTCGCCGCCAGCGGGCGTCACTTATGGAGCTCACGGTATCTGGAGCTGGGAGACTCGCCCCGCAGTGCCCATGAATCATCCCGACACCGGAGTGGCACAACCCTGGTTCGATGCGATCCACCTTCCCGGCAGCACGAATATGAAATATCTTGACGAGCTGTTCACCTCTTTGTCTTGGTGGACCTTGCTGCCGGATCCCGCTCTGATTGTCGACCAGCCGGGCGATCGAGATGCTGCCACGTTTGTGGCCGCTGCGAGGTCCCAAAAGAGAGACTGGGCCCTGCTCTATTTTCCTGTCGGCCAAACCGTTCATCTGAAAGTCGACGAATTGATGAGTCCCAATCTCGTCCGTTGGTTTAATCCCCGCTCGGGGCAATGGAGCGGAACGAGTTCATTATCCACTGACGAGTCAACAGTCAGTCCTCCTGACGATCAGGATTGGATCGCTTGGATCGGGGCCGATCGTTCGAACTGAAGCGATGTTGTTTTGAAAGGCAGACGCTACGCCGACGTCAAAAGAGTTTCGCCCTATGCGCTTAAACCGACTAGCCCGATCTTGGCTCGCTATCGCCGCGCTGTGGTGCATCAGCACCGTCGGCATCGGACAGGATTCTCCGCGAAACTCGTTTTCGAAAAAAGAAGACGGAGTGCTATTCACGCTTCATCCTGGCATTCTCGAAGTTCGAGTCTGCTCGGAAAGCGTGGTTCATATTCTCTACAGCCTGCAAGAACCGATTGCGCCTCCAACGGTCCCCATCATCGTCGATAAAGATCGCTCGAATCCAGTTCCTTTCAAAATAGTCGAGGGCAATGGCATCGTTAGTGTTTCCACCGCAAAACTCACAGTGGCTGTAGAACTTGCAAACGGGCGAATCACATTCCTCGATCGCAACGACAGCGTCATTTTGCAGGAACCGGATTCGAGTGGGAAGACCCTCGCCCCCGCTGTTGTCGGAGGCGAAACCATATGGCGGCCCGAACAGAAATTTCTTTCGCCTCCGGACGAAGCCTTCTATGGCTTAGGACAGCATCAAGAAGGATTTTTCAACTGGCGCGGAATTCCACTTCGTCTGCAACAGGTGGACGCTAATATTGCCATGCCGTTTGTCCTGTCCAGCAAAGGCTATGGGCTCCTGTGGAACAGTGCGGCACTGACCGATTTCAATCCTACCGATGAAGTCGTACAAATCGACTCCGTCACGAAGAGCGGGAAGTTTCGCAGCGTGGAGTCAGGCGTCTACGGATTCATGGTTACAGGTGGTACCGGCCGTGAGCACCTGGGCCTGCGCGTGAATGGAGAATCTGTTGTAGGACTGGATGGATATCTTGTCCCTTACGCCGGAAGCGGCATTCTCAACCTACAACCGAACACGGACTACACGCTCACAATGGAGGGCGCCAGCGAAGGCGCTAAAGTTTACGTACGCTCACCCTCCGACACCACCGGCTTTCGCTCGGAAGTCGGAAAGACGATTGATTATTACTTTTTCTATGGCCCGAATCTAAATGAAGTGATCAAACAATATCGCGACGCGACGGGGGTCGCGCCCATGTTCCCCAAGTGGGCTTACGGATTCTGGCAGTGCCGCGAGCGCTATTCCAGTCAAGACCAACTTCTCGAAGCCGCGGCCGGCTTCCGCCAACGCCACATTCCGGTCGACGTTATGGTGCAGGACTGGCAATACTGGGGAAAGTTCGGGTGGAACGCCATGAAATTTGACCCCGATCACTATCCCAATCCAGGCGGCATGATTCACACCTTGCATTCCGAAAACTTGCACTTTGTTATTTCTGTGTGGTCAAAGTTTGACTCTCAGACCGAGATTTACAAACAGATGAAGGCACGATCGTTCCTGGTTCCGGGTAGTGAGTGGTTCGACGCTTTCAACCCGCAAGCGCGAGCGCTGTTTTGGTCGTCCATGCGCGAACGACTTTTCCAACTGGGCGTTGATGGCTGGTGGCTTGATGCTACCGAACCTGAGGGCGACATTCTGCAAAATAACCAGACCTTCATGGGGCCCGGAAACGTACTGCGCAATGCCTATCCTCTTCATGTCACGCGAGCCGTCTTTCAGGGCCAGCGTGAAACTGCTGCCGATAAACGAGTCGTGATACTCACGCGATCCGCATTCCCAGGGCAACAGCGGAACGCGACCGCAGTCTGGTCGGGAGATATTGCGGGCGACTGGGAGACATTCCGCCGCCAAGTCTCCGCGGGCCTGAATTTCACGATGACCGGGATGCTTTACTGGACGACGGACGTGGGTGGCTTTAATCGGCCCCCGGACCAATACAAATCACCTGCGTACCATGAGTTGCTGACGCGCTGGTTCGAATACGGCATCTTCTGTCCACTGTTTCGAATCCACGGCGACGAGAGCGAGACAGAAATCTGGAATTATGGTGCGGATGTGGAAGACACATTCCGCAAATTCGATGTGTTCCACTATCGGCTCCTTCCTTATATTTACTCCTCAGCCTGGATGATCACGAGTCAAGGGTACAACCTGATGCGGGCCCTGCCGCTCGACTATCAAACTGATCCCAATGTGGCCAACATTGCTGATGAGTATTTGTTCGGACCGTCTCTCCTCATCAACCCTGTAACCGCCGCTGGGGTGACTAGTCGTCTTGTTTATCTTCCCAACGAATCCGCCTGGATCGATTTCTGGACGGGAAAGACTGCAACTGGGGGACAAACGATTCGAGCGGATGCGCCCTTGAACAAGATTCCGGTTTATGTAAAGGCGGGTTCGATTGTCCCGATGGGGCCGGTCATACAATACGCCACCGAAAAGCAAAGTCCGATCGAGTTGCGGGTTTATCCCGGGCACGATGCGCAATTCGTTCTATACGACGATCAAGGGGATGGCTACGACTATGAAAAGGGTGTCTACGCGACTATTCCCCTCGAATGGAAGGAATCAACCCGTACCCTGATCATCGGGTCGCGACAGGGGACTTTTCCAGGAATGCCACCGGCGATTCTCTTTCACATTGTGCTGGTACGGGCCGGCCACGGAATTGGGATGGAGTCGTCCACCGCGGACGCAGAAACTTCTTATATGGGCAACGAGGCTCGTGTGCAATTAAATCCAGTGCAGTAGGAACGGATGCAACTATGTGGCGCTTTTCCGGGCGATTGACCCTATTGCTATTTCTGACGCTGCTGAATCGCGGACTGCACGCCCAGGGAAGCCCCCCGAGGCCGGGAACATCTACATCGAAGTCCGCGACCCCGATTCCCGTGATCGATGTTACGGACCTCTATCAGCCGTTTCAGGATCCGGGAGACAATTTCGATTTGGTCACCGCCTACGCGCTTCCGGAAGTTGATTTGAAGGCTGTCATCCTCGACGCACACGCCGCATTCCGCAGTCAGATTTCCACCCATCCCATACTCCACGATGCCGACAAGAATGGACCGCGCGATCCTGGTTTTATTTCCGTTCTCCAGCTTAACTATATCTTCAACCGAAACGTGCCCGCCGCAGTCGGTCCCTTCACCATGATGCGAACCCCCGAAGACAAAATGCTCGATATCCCAGGATTCCAGCAGCAGGGAGTGGAATTAATTCTGCGAGTTCTAAAGGAGAGTCACGAACGCGTCACCATAATGTCTTTTGGGTCTGCCCGCTCCATTGCGGTTGCATACAATCGAGACCCGCGACTCTTTCACCAAAAATTAAAAAGGATTCTGCTTTCCGGAGGATCTTCCTCCAGCGGATATCTGGAATGGAACGTCGCCCTGGACCCGAACGCCACGGTCCGCTTACTCCGTTCCGATCTGCCCATTGATATCTATCCCTGTGCAACGAAGGGAGGCCCCTTCTCTTACGAACCTCACAATTCCTATTGGAATCTGCCCGACTTGCATTTCATTGAACGCATGGACCCGAAGTTGCAGAGCTACCTGGACTACGCTCTCAACCGCACTTGCAAATGCGATTTCCTGCGCGCGATGGATCCGAGCCCAGCCGGACAAATGTCCACCCAAGCCAGCAAAGAATTGCATTCGCACGTCCATCACGTTTGGGAAACGGCCCTTTGGATGGAAATATCGAATCGGCGACTGGTTCGCCGTAATGATGGCAGCTTTCGCATCCTTCCCGCAGATCAAGTTCTGCCGACCGACACGATTTTGACCAACCGCTTACAGCCCGTCGCGTTACAGGTTGCCGACGATGGAACCTTTACCTACAGCCTCACCTCAGCAAAATCTCCCTTTCGCATTTACGACCGTGGGGATCCGGCTCTTAACCAAAATGCGTTTCGGGAAGCCCTCCCTGAAATGTATCTATCGTTTCATCCTTAGATCGCAAACCGCAATGCTGCATACATCGTTAGAACTGTGTTGAGGAGAGACCGTGAACAAACTGTTTTGTATGGCTTTCATTTTGGCATGGATCGTAACTGGCACGCTCAACCTGTGGGCAAAAGAGGTTTCTATCACAGGGTCCGGCTGGACCGTTA
>Ga0182012_10008324_pt1 | contig 10265 bp, 18 predicted proteins | sample 612S2SmetaG_FD_120486 | JGI IMG/M metagenome (GOLD analysis project Ga0182012, IMG submission 120486) | Permafrost microbial communities from Stordalen Mire, Sweden - 612S2S metaG | ecosystem: Environmental > Terrestrial > Soil > Wetlands > Permafrost | place: Sweden: Stordalen | collected...
ACATCCAGGATCGGCGTTGCCCAGGTGTGCTGGTCGATCAGGCGGGTCTGCCCGGGTTTGATGCCGTGGCACGAATCGCATTCCCGTTGGAAGATCGCCTGGCCCGCACTGGCCAGTTTCGCTTCGATCGGCCAGGGGAATTTGGGCGGCCCGATCTGCTTGACCAGGTCTTCAAGCGCGCCCAGCCCGTCGAAATTCGCCGAGTTGTATTTCAGGTAGTCAACGCCCAGCAACGGACGCGGCGGTTTCGTGTCGGGATAGAAGGTGCCGAAGACGCCGAACACCTCGCCCAGGTTGCGGCCGAGGGCGAACAGATCGTTGCCGTTCTCGGCAAAGCCCGGCCATTGCGTCATGTCCTGGATGGGCGCGTTCCACAGGAACGGGTAGCGCACGGGCGCGTCGGCAACCTGGATATTGGCAGGAATCAGGTGGCTGGGCGCCGGCCCGAGATCGAGGCCCGTCAGCCGGTCGAAAATCATCGCCACCGCATCCAGCCGCGCCACACCCCAGGGCTTTGGCGGCAGCGCCCTCTGGATCAGAGTGTCGTAGCGCAGGAACCACGCTTTCAGGTCCGCCATCAATGCGGCCTCCTGCGCCGGGGTGGCAGGCTGGTCCAGCACCGTGGCGGCGAAGGCGTGAAACGCGACGGGATCGGCGATCACGCCTTTCACGGCGGTATCGAGATCGCGCAGGAAGGTCTGGAAATCGGCGAGCGCGGGCCCACCATCGATCCGGTACGGGACGCCCTTCACCTCGATCTGCCGCGTATGGCAGGCGGCGCAGGTCATGCCCAGGACCTCCTGCCCGGCCGGTCCCGCCGCGGTGAAGCCAGCCGGCAGGATCGATGCGGGGTCTTCGTTGTTCGTCAGGTAGCCATACCGGGTCAGGTTATTGGCGAGGAACGGCGTGCCATCCGGCAGATTGAGTGCCTTGATCCAGCGCAGCGGAATGACCTGCGACCCCTGGTCCTGGCTGTAGAATTTCGCCCGCGTGGCGACCGTCCAGGCCGGTCCCTGGTCAACCGTCGTCTTCGCCGGCGGTGCCGGTGGCTGCGGCGTGCAGCCAAAACCCAGCATCGCGACCAGCGCCATCAGGATGAACCGTTGCATACCGCCCCCCTAACCGATTGAACAACGAACACTGGACCGTTTTTGCGCCAGACGCAATGGCGGAAGCCCGTCCTTTTTTCGCCTGGTCCGGTATTGCGCCATACTTGTAACCATAACGTATGGGTATTTCCGCAGTTGCATCCGTCCCGGGTGGGTGTGGAAACATAAGGAAAAATGATTCACCACAGAGCCACAGAGATCACAGCGGAAAAGCAATTGGGACCAACGAGAAATCTCTGTGGCTACCATGAAAGTAGAGCCGCCGACCCGTCAGCGCTTGTTGCGGCCAGGGCCAAGGGTCAACTCCGTGTCCACTTCAATACGGACCGACCAAACGGTGCAGAATGACCCGTGTGGCCTGCCACGACCACTGAACCCCGAACCTCTGGCCTCGCGCAACCAAGTCAGCATTGCAGCGGACACGGAGTTTCACAGAGCGCGCCACTGACGTTTCCGGCTTAAATTCGCCGGTACCGGCTTTGCCGGCTCATGCGTCTCTGTCATGCACAGGGACCACAACGTTATGCGGGTGACCCATCGACTGGCCCGTCACCATCATCGCAATGCTTGCACCGCCATTTTCTTCCGTCGCGGTGCGGCCCCGGCCGTTGGCGAACTCTGTGGTCTAACTTTCTTCGTTGAAGCGGCAGAAAACAGATCAGACCAGCATCCATTCTCCGCCAAGCCCATAACAAAAACCAACCCCGCTCGGAATATTCCGAGCGGGGAATGTGGTCAGTCGGTCAGGCGGGTGGACTGCCAGGTGACCATCTGCCAGGTGCCGCCGCGGCGGGCGTACACATCGGTAAACCTGACACGAAATGAATTCGCCTTCCCGCCCGACACCACACTGATCGCCGCCACCCCGGTCAGCACCACGGCATCGCCGAGGTCCTGGGCCACCACATCCGACGGCACCACAGCGGTATAGACCGTGGCGCCGGATTGCATCGTGCCGACCAGGCTCTGCTTGGTATCCAGACGTGCCGAGGAATGCGTGTAGATCAGGTCATCGCCCAACAACGCATTCAGGGTCGCGACGTCTTTCTCCGCCATTGCGGTCATGCGCTTGCGGTCGAGTTCGATGATCGTCGGTCCGCTGCCTGCCATTTGCGTTTCTCCCCTTGGTGAATGTCCAGCGAGCATAGCGTGGACTTCGGTGCCGGTCACGTGATCAGCACCAGCTTGCCCTGCAAATGCCGGCCCTCGCTGATCCGGTGCGCCGCGGCCGCATCCGCCAGCGCGAAACGCGTGATCGCCGGTGGCGACACTGCCCCGGCTTGCAGCAACGCCACCATCCGCTCCAAATGTGCTCTGTCACGCGCGACGGCGGGCCGCAGGGTCTGCACATCGTCGCGCGGCACCTGGAAACCCGCCGGCGCCGGCGCGATCCACACCAGGCGCCCATGCGGCTTCAGCACCGCGTAACAGCCGGCGCGGACCGCACCACCCACGGTATCGAACACGACATCGCAGCCCGATACGGTCTGACTGAAGTCCTCCGTCCGGTAGTCGATGATCCGGTCCGCCCCCAGACGCCGCACGTAGTCGTGGTTGGCAGCGGAGGCCGTGGTGATCACGGTTGCGCCGATATATTTGGCAAGCTGGATCGCGAAGCCTGCCACGCCGCCGGCGCCGCCCTGGATCAAAATCGTTTCGCCCGCCTGCAGCCGAGCGGTATCCTCCAGCGCCCAGAGGGCGGTGAGGCTGGTCAGGGCCATGGCCGCTGCCTCGGCGTGGCTCAAGCGGTCCGGCTTGCGGGCGATGATCGCGGCTTTGATCGCCAGCTTCTCGGCGTAGGCGCCTTCCTGCCCGGCGTCGGTCACGCCGAACACCGGGTCGCCGACCACAAGATCGGTAACCCCGTCGCCGAGGGCGCTGACTACGCCGGAGAAATCACGACCCAGAATATGCGGCAGGCTCACGTTGTAGCCGGCGCCGCCGAGACGCACCTTGTAATCGGCGGCGTTGACGCTGGCAGCGTGGATATCGACCACGACCTCACCCGGGCCGGCGACCGGGTCGGGTGCGTCGCTGTAGCGCAGCATCTCCGGCCCGCCGTGGTTGATCAGCAGCACCGCTTTCATGGTGTTCTCCCCTTGCTTATTGGCCGGGGGAGACTGCCACCAAGACGGTCAGTCGCGCCAGAAGGGCCGGCGCAATTCGTATTCGAGCGCGGCTCTGGTCAAGCCCAGCTCACGCAGATCGCGGTCGTCCATCAGTGCGAGGTCCGCCCGTTCCCGAGCCCGCTGGCGCCAGGCTACGTAGCGTGCGGCCAGCCGGGCGAGGGGGTTGGATACGTGAATTTGTGTCATCTCCTGGCAGCACGTGGCCGACATGACCGGTCTCCTACAGTGTTCCTGGCCGCCAATTTGGGCAGGGATCTCGGGGACGGCAAACGATCCTTTGTCCTGCTTTGCATGAGATTTATTCATGCTATCATGCCGTTATGCCGCTGCTCCCATCCCTCAACGGCCTCCAAGTGTTCGAGGCCGCCGCCCGTCACCTCAGCTTTACCCGCGCGGCGGTGGAGCTGAACGTGACCCAGACCGCGGTCAGCCATCAGATCCGCCGGCTGGAGGACCAGCTCGGCGTGCGGCTGTTCGTTCGCCAGAACCGAGCGCTGGCACTGACGCGGGAGGCCGAGGACTACCTGCCGTCGGTCAGAGCTGCTTTTGCGGATCTGCGGCGGGCGACGGAGCGGCTGTTGCGGCCAAAGCGGGATGATGTCCTGACCGTCAGCACGACCATGTCGCTGGCGGCCAAGTGGCTGGTGCCGCGCCTCGCCGACTTCCAGGAGGCCCATCCGGGGATCGAGGTCCGGATCACGACAAGTCTGCGCCTGGTCGATTTCCGGCGGGAGGAGATCAATATCGCGATCCGCTATGGCCGCGGCCATTGGGCCGGGCTGCGCTCTGATTGGCTGATGGCGGAGGATATTTTCCCGGTTTGCAGCCCTGCCTTGCTGGCCGGGCCAAAGCCGCTGCGCAGCCCCGCCGATCTCGGTGAGCACACATTGCTGCATGTGGATTCGATTCGCGACGAATGGCCGCTCTGGGTCACCGCGGCGGGGCTGCCGGCCGGTTTTGCGGCGCGGCGCGGCCTGACCTTCGACGAGCGGCTGATGGCTGTGCAGGCCGCCACGGACGGCCTCGGCGTCGCGCTGGGGCGGACGCGAACGGAGGCGGCCGACCTGGCAGCCGGCCGGCTGGTTGCGCCTTTCGGCACACTGATGGTCTCGGCTGACGCCGGCTATTACCTTGTGGGACCGGTCGAAACCGCCGACACGCCAAAGATCCGGCTGTTCCGGGATTGGCTGGTGGCGACCGCGGCGACGGTCAGGTCCCCGGCGTGACGCGGGGCCTCGCCATACGCGGTTTCCCGGTCGGGCAACTTGTCGGGATTGGCGCCGCGCATAAACAACAGCGCAACGATCTGAGCCGCCAGGCTGGCCTCTCGCGCGTCAAAATCCGTCAGCCACGCCTCGAACCGTGGTGCTTCGTCTGGTGGCCTGGTCTTTGGGGAAGCCCGTTTGATAGCCATGGTGTTCGCGAGCGCCGCACGTGACGACCCACACCAAATAGGACAACGTCAGCAGACGCGAAAGGCGTTTGGAAAGCTCGCCTGATCCGGTGAGCCTTTGCGCGTTCGGTTACGCCGCCGCCGCTTCCGCCTTCGCCGCCACCGTCGTCGTCACCGACCCACCAGCCTGTTCGACCGCCGCCTTCGCCGCCGCGGACGCACCGGACACCGTGATCGTCACCGCCCGCTTGATCTCGCCCGACGCCAGCAGCCGTACACCGTCCAGCTTGCCGTGCGCCAGGCCCGCCGCGATCAGCACCGCTTCGGTGATCGGTTGAGACCCGTCGATCTTCCCGGCCTCGATCGCCGCGTTCAACGTCCCGATATTCACCGGCGCATAGACCTTGCGGAACAGGTTCTTGAACCCCCGCTTCGGCAGCCGGCGATAGATCGGCAACTGGCCGCCTTCGAACCCGTTCAGCGCCACACCCTCACGCGCCTTCTGGCCCTTCACGCCCTTGCCGGAGGTCTTGCCCTTGCCCGACCCGATCCCGCGCCCCAGCCGCTTCGACTTCAGCCGCGAACCGGGATTGTCGCGCAGTTCGTTCAGATTCATGACAGCTCCTCCACCTTGATCAGGTGGGCCACCTTGCGGATCATGCCGCGCACCCCCGGCGAATCCTCGAGGTCTCGGGTGCTGCGCGGCTTCTTCAACCCCAGACCGATCAGCGTCTCTTTCTGGCCAGGCTTCTGGCCGAAAGACGAACCGGTCTGCGTCACGCGGACCTTAGGCATTGGCGGGAGCCTCCTGGGCCGGCGTCGCCGGCGCATCGCGGCGGCCGAACAATTCCGCGACCTTCTTGCCGCGGCGCGTGGCAACCGACCGCGGGCTGGCGCACTGCTGCAACGCCGCGAACGTCGCCTTCACCATGTTGTGCGGGTTCCGACTGCCGAGGCTCTTGGCCACGACGTCGCCGATCCCCAGGGTTTCGAACACCGCGCGCAACGGACCACCCGCGATGATGCCCGTGCCGGCCGAGGCCGACCGCAGGATCACCGACCCGGCGCCGAAGTGACCCTCGACGTCGTGGTGCAACGTGCGGCCTTCCTTCATCGGGACGCGGATCATGCTGCGCTTGGCGCGTTCGGTGGCCTTGCGGATCGCCTCCGGCACCTCGCGCGCCTTGCCGGCGCCGTAGCCGACGCGGCCCTTCTGATCGCCCACCACCACCAGCGCGGCAAAGGCGAAGCGACGTCCGCCCTTCACCACCTTGGCGACGCGGTTGATGTTGACCAGCTTGTCGGTGATGCCGTCGTCGGCCTCGCGTTCCCGCTCGCGCTCCCGGCCCCGGCCGCCACCTTCTCTTGGTTCACGTGCCATTGTTCACTATCCTCAGAACGCCAGCCCGCCTTCGCGGGCGGCTTCGGCGAGCGCTTTGACGCGGCCATGATACAAATACGATCCGCGATCGAACACGACTTCCTTGACCCCGGCGGCCAAAGCCCGTTCGGCCACCAGCTTGCCAACCGAGGCCGCGGCCGCCTTGTCCGCGCCGGTCTTCAACGCTTCCCGCAGGGTCTTGTCCAGCGACGAGGCCGCCGCCAGTGTCCGCCCCTGCGCATCGTCGATCACCTGCGCATAGATGTTCTTGCCGGACCGGAAGACGGACAAACGCGGACGGCCATAGGCCTTCTGGCGCAACTGGTAGCGCAGGCGCTCGCGCCGGCGATCCCGCAGGTCCTGGTTCGTGCTCATTTCTTCTTGCCTTCTTTCCGCCGGATGATCTCATCCGTGTAGCGAGCGCCCTTGCCCTTGTAGGGTTCAGGCGGACGATACGCTCTGATCTCCGAGGCGACCTGGCCGACCAGCCGCTTGTCCACGCCTTCAACCTTGATCGAGGTCGGACGTTCGCAGGTGATCTTGATCCCCTCGGGCACCGGATAGACCACCGGGTGGGAGAACCCGAGGTTGATTTCCAGGTTCTTGCCCTGCACCGCGGCGCGATAGCCGGTGCCGGTGATTTCCAGCGACTTGACGAAACCGGTGGACACGCCGTGCACCATGTTGGCGATCAGCGCGCGGGTGGTGCCCCACATCATGCGCGACCGGGTCTCGCCGTTGTTCGGCGTCACTGTGACCTTGTTGCCGTCCACCTTGGCATCGACCAGATCGGTCAAAGGCAGTTTCAATTCGCCCAGACGGCCCTTGGCGGTGACGAAGCCACCGGCCACCGCCACCTGGACGCCGGCGGGAATTTCCACCGGATATTTGCCGACGCGTGACATCGTTCTGTCTCCGTCAGAATACGCGGCAGAGGATCTCGCCGCCGACATTGGCAGCCCGAGCCTCCGCATCGCTCATCACGCCACGCGGCGTGGACAGAATGGAAATGCCCAGGCCAGCATAGACCCGAGGCAGTTCCTTGATCTTCGAATAGACGCGCCGGCCGGGCTTGGAGATGCGGGTGATCTCCTTGATGACCGGTTCGCCCTCGTTGTACTTCAGCTCGATGCGCAGTTGCGCGACGCCGGGGCGCAGTTCTTCGGCATTGTAGCCGCGGATGAAGCCCTCGCGCTTCAACACGCCCAACACGTTGGCGCGCAGCTTCGAGGCTGGGGCGACGCACACCGAGTGACGCGCACGCTGGGCGTTGCGAATCCGGGTCAGCATATCGCCCAGGGGATCGGAGAGTGACATGGGCCGTTCCCTTTACCAGCTCGCCTTGGTCATGCCGGGGATCTGCCCCGAACTGGCCAGGTCGCGCAACGCGATGCGGCAGAGCTTGAACTTGCGATAATTGCCGCGCGAGCGGCCAGTCAGTTCGCAACGCAGCCGCACGCGCACGGCGGACCCGTCGCGCGGCAGTTGCGCCAGTTTCAGCGATGCATTGAAGCGATCCTCGACCGGCAGGGTGCGATCCATGATCACATCCTTCAAGGCTCTGCGCTTGGACTTCTCGCGCTTCGCCAATGCCTCACGAGCATGGTTTCGGTTGACCTGGGAAAGCTTGGCCATCCTGCTTAGTACCTCCGGAACCTGTCGGACACGATCCGCGGGTTTTCCAAAAAACTCAGTTGGCGAAAGGAATGTCGAAAGCCTTCAGCAGCGCTTTCGCTTCCGCATCGGTCTTCGCTGACGTCACGAACTGAATGTCCATGCCGCGAACAGATTCGACCCGGTCGTAGTTGATTTCCGGGAAGATGATCTGTTCCTTCAGGCCCATCGCGAAATTGCCGCGGCCGTCGAAGCCCTTGCCGGTGATACCGCGGAAGTCGCGCACCCGCGGCATGGCAATCGTGACCAGCCGGTCGAGGAACTCATACATGCGAGCCTTGCGCAGCGTCACCTTGCAGCCGATCGGCAGGCCTTTGCGGATCTTGAAGCCGGCAATGGCCTTCTTCGCCACCGTCTTCACCGGTTTCTGCGCGGCGATCAACGTGAGTTCGGCGACGGCGGCATCGAGCTTCTTCTGGTCGCCGGTTGCCTCGCCGACACCCATGTTGATGACGATCTTTTCCAGCTTCGGCACCTGCATCGGGTTCGTGTAGCCGAACTCGGCTTGCAGCTTCGACCGGATTTCCTCGGCGTAGCGCTTCGCCATGCGCGGCGCAGATTCGGGGGAGGCGACAGGATTGTCGACCCCACCGACGGTCTGCGTGTTGCGCGCGGCGCGCTGTTCGGCCTTGCCCGGCGGCGGCGCGCCGCGCGGACCACTGGGTGCCTTGGCCTTGGCGCCGCCTTTGGCACCACCCTTGGCTCCGCCTTTGGCGTTTTTGGTTCCACTCATGGTTCGCGCCCTAGCTTTCGATCACTTCGCCGGTCGCCTTGGCGACACGGACCTTGCGGCGCTGATCGCCCTCGCCAACGAAGCGGAAGCCAACCTTGGTCGGTTTCTCGCTCTTGGGATCGATCAGCTTCAGGTTGGACAAATGGATCGCGGCCTCGCGTTCCTGAATGCCACCCTGCTGGGTGTTGGTCTGCTTCAAATGCCGCTTGACCACACCCGCGCCGCGCACCGTCGCGCGATCGGCTCTGGGAAACACCTGCAACACTTCGCCGCGGATGCCCTTGCTGGTGCCGGAGATCACCAGCACCGTATCGCCTTTGCGAATGCGCGCGGCCATTACAACACCTCCGGTGCGAGGGAGATGATCTTCATGAATTTCCGGCCGCGCAGTTCACGCACCACCGGGCCGAAGATGCGGGTGCCGATCGGCTCCTGCTGCTTGTTGATCAGCACGGCGGCATTGCGGTCGAAGCGGATGGCCGAACCGTCGGAGCGGCGAACCGGGAAGCTGGTACGCACGATCACCGCCTGGTGCACGTCGCCCTTCTTCACCTTGCCGCGCGGGATCGCTTCCTTGATCGACACCACGATGACATCGCCCACCGAGGCGGTCTTGCGCTTCGATCCGCCCAGCACCTTGATGCACATCACGCGGCGGGCGCCGGAGTTGTCGGCGACCTCCAGGTTCGTTTCCGGTATGATCATGCCGCGATTCCTTCAGCCGGTGTCTCGGAAAGCGCCGCGCCGTTGCGCTCGATCACCAGCCAGGTCTTGCGCTTGCTGATCGGACGGCATTCCTCGATGCGCACCGTGTCGCCCGTCTTGCAGGTGTTGGCTTCATCATGCGCCGCGTATTTCTTGGAGCGGCGGATGAACTTCTTGTACAGCGGATGCATCACCCGGCGATCGACAAGCACCGTGACGGTCTTGTCCATTTTATCGCTGGTCACCCGCCCGGTCAGGATGCGTTTCGGCATGGCCCGGACCTCCTTATGCCGTTGCGGCGGAGCGAGACTTCTCCGCCTGGATTGTTTTCACGCGCGCGATCTCGCGGCGCACCTGCTTCATCCGGCCGACCCCCTCATTCTGGCCGGAGGCCCGCTGGAAGCGCAGGTTGAACTGCTCCTTCCGCAAGGACAACACGAGCGCTTCGCGTTCGTCCGGCGTTTTCGCGCGCACATCGACAGCTTTGTTTTGAACGGCCTTCGCCATCTCAGGCGTCTCCGATGCGGGCGATGAATTTGGTCTTGATCGGCAGCTTGGCGGCCCCCAGGGTCAGCGCCTCGCGCGCCAGTTCCGGGGTCACGCCGTCGATCTCGAACATGATGCGGCCGGGTGCGACGCGCGCGACCCAGAATTCCGGCGATCCCTTGCCGGAACCCATGCGCACTTCGGCGGGCTTGGTCGAAACCGGAACGTCCGGAAAGATCCTGATCCACACACGCCCGGTCCGGCGCATCGCGCGCGTGATCGCGCGACGGGCGGATTCGATCTGGCGCGCGGTGATGCGTTCGGGTTCCAGCGCCTTCAGGCCATAGGTGCCAAAGTTCAGGGAGAAGCCAGCCTTCGACAGGCCATGAATCCGACCCTTGTGCTGCTTGCGGTATTTGGTGCGTTTCGGAGAAAGCATCGTCTTCTACCAATTCATCTACCGTTGGGGCGCCTGTTCGGCGGCGCGCCTGTCCTGCGCCAGCGGGTCGTGCGCGAGAATTTCGCCCTTGAACACCCAGACCTTCACGCCGCAGGTGCCATAGGTCGTCTTCGCCGTGGCCTGGCCGTAATCGACATCGGCGCGGAGGGTGTGCAAGGGCACCCGGCCCTCACGATACCATTCCACGCGCGCAAT
>Ga0182012_10008325_pt1 | contig 10265 bp, 9 predicted proteins | sample 612S2SmetaG_FD_120486 | JGI IMG/M metagenome (GOLD analysis project Ga0182012, IMG submission 120486) | Permafrost microbial communities from Stordalen Mire, Sweden - 612S2S metaG | ecosystem: Environmental > Terrestrial > Soil > Wetlands > Permafrost | place: Sweden: Stordalen | collected...
CGCCGATAATCTGGTGCTCTTTGGGACTCACCGGCCCTTCCGCACTGCCAATCCGGTTATCCGGCAAATCACCTAAGATCTGATCTTTGGGCGCTTGCGGAAAATCGGGTTGCTCTTCGCGTTTGGCGTCATACCAGAAGATGGTCACCGGCGGCATAGCGCCGCGCGCCGGAAAGGTAAATTTCACCACCGATTTCGCCGGAAAGAACGTTTTGCTGTGGCCATCTATCTTCAGGCATTCCACCGAAGTCGGCGCCGTCAAGCGCAGCGCCATATTGGGCGCTCCTAAAATGTGGCACGCCATATCGCCTAGCGCACCCGAACCAAAATCATAAAAACCACGCCACAAAAACGGCAGATAATCTTCGCTATAAGGCCGTTCATTCGCCACGCCCAGCCACAAATTCCAGGCGAGTTCGCTTGGCACGGGCAGCGGCTTGGGCGCGGGCAGATCACCCTGCGGCCAAACCGGACGGTTGGTCCAGGCATGCACTTCCGTCACGTTGCCGATCACACCCGACCAGATCATCTCGGCGCACTGCCGCGTGCCTTCGTTCGAGTAGCCCTGGTTGCCCATTTGAGTGGCGACTTTATAACGCTCGGCGGCGCGCGCCAGTTCCCGGCACTCCCAAACGGTGTGCGCCAAAGGCTTCTGCACATAGACATGCTTGCCGAGCGACATGGCATGCAGCGCCGCGGCGGCATGCATGTGATCGGGGATGGTGACCGTGACGGCGTCGACGTTTTTGGCTTCTTTATCGAGCATCACCCGATAGTCTTTGTACTTCGGTGCGTTGGGAAACTTGGCGAACATCTTGGCGGCCGAGCGTTCGTCGACATCGCACATGGCAACAATATTTTCCGTTTCGGCGCACTCAGAGATATCTTCTTCGGCCTTGCCGCCCGCGCCCACCGACGCGATGTTCAGCTTTTCATTCGGCGACTTATAGCCCAGGCGTTTCAGCGAAGGTTCGCTGCCAAATCCCGCCAATGGTATGGCACCGGCCAGCACGCTGCCAAAGAAAAAATATCTTCTGGAAACGGATTTCATGTGAGATGGAGACCCCTAAGAATGATACCGTTTGGCGGAGGAAAGTCAGCACGCAGCGGTCGTCTTTCCGGCGGAGTTCGTCGCGAAATGTGTTTTTTGCGGATCGAAGCCAATTTTGGGGTTTAGCCTTTAGAATCCAAGGTTTAGAGGCCATTTTTCGAGCACTTTTCGGCGACAGCGCGCCGTTTCTCTCCTTTCGGCAAATCGAAAGCCCCGCAAGTGGGTTTTTCTGGTTCCAAGTTAGCGCGCGGCGGAGAACGGCCAGTATCCGAAGGCCCGCTTTTCAAGCAGAAAAAAGCCGGTAAGTAGTTGGAGGGATTCAAGATACAAGTATTTTGTATTTTTTTTCAAGTCTTGTGACCGAAAAATGGGGCGTCTTAAAGGCACCGTTTTAGCCGCTAGTTTTTCTGTACATATGAACATGGAGCATGGCGTTCTCGGACCCAGAGAGTTGGCGGAGGAGTACAGTTTATTTTTCGGGCCACCACGATTTTCCGCGCAACGTTATGGGTCCTCAAGGTTGGCTCGATAAGCTCCGGTTCGGATCAATCAGTTACGACAAAACGTTTTTTTTTGAGTCACTAAGACGATTGAGACTGGCACGGACCAACCGAGTTTGCCGGAAGGTCGCGGGGAAATGGTGGTTAAATGTCACCGATTCCACCGACCAATTACACCGATTACCCAGCCCGTTCGTTCGCTACTTCCTCGAACCGATTGAATGGATTCCTTATCGAGGAAACACTTCACGCCATCGCGAGTTAGGCGGCGGTAGAGTTCTCGGACAGATTCCACGCTTTGTTTAGACAGTCTTAACCACGACGATGCGGCTAAGCGCTTCAGGCAGAAATTGGAGACGACCGCGCCGCGGTGGCGCGGGCTCGCGCTTTCGACCTGGCAGTTGGGGCAGCGGCGTAGCGCGTGCCGAAGCGATGCGCCGGTTAGGTTTGGATTGGATTAGAGTTTCCGTGTCAGGAAGGATCTATGGAGCGAGGAGTCGCTCGACGAGGTAGCCGTCGTCGCGCGCTATAAAAAAGACATGCGCGCCCTCAAAGCTCTCCCTGTCAGAATCGCCGCTGCCGCCGTTACACTGTTCGCCTGTTACCTGGCAATTCTCTGCTTCCCGCAACCGCTCTTCCCCTATTCAATCCGTGCCGAAGGCTTAACGCTCCATTCCGACCGCGCCTTTCCCCCCGCCGCCGGCCAACAAGTCCTGCAACTGGCCGCGGCGAAACTGGCGACTTCGCCGCTCGAGGCAAATCGCCCCACTTACGATATCTTCGTGTGCAATACCCCATGGAGGCGCGTCTTGTTTTTCAATAAGGATTACAATGCGGGCGGTATCGCTCCCTATCCCATGACCAGCCATGTGTTCCTGCGCGATTCACAAATCGAGAACAACCGTTTGATCTCGCCCCTCGGAACCCCGATCACCGGAGACCGCACGCTGGATTATTTCATCGCGCACGAAGTCACCCACCAGCTCACGGGTCTCGCCATAGGGCCCATCCGCTATTTCGAATTGCCGCCATGGGTTCGCGAGGGCTACGCCGATTATGTTGGGAAGGGAAAATCGTTCGACTACGGCGCGGCCCGTAACGCCTTCCGCAGCGGGGCACCCGAGATGGATTACAAAAAATCAGGTCTATACTTGCGCTACAACCTTTTGGTTGCCTACCTCATAGAACATCAACATTGGACCGTAACCAAGCTACTAGCGGCCCCGCCTTCCCAAAAATCCGTTGAGACTGCGGTCAAGGCGAGTGTCCAAACGGAACCGTGACCGTGACGAGGCAGCGGGCGCTCACAGCCTAAAGATCTATAGGGAACCCGAAACAATACAAAGTTCCCTTGGCATCGCCGAAACAGACGTGCCCGTTGGCGATCGCCAGTCCGCTTGCGTCAACGGGCGCTTCAATTTGATTGCCACTGTTATAAAGCTCGTGGCCGTCTTTCGCATCAAGCGCTTCGAGAACCGGCTTGCTCGCCCCATGGGCCAGCACAAACCGCACGCCATTCGCGACGGCGGCCTCAGACTTGTCGGTAGTGCAACTGGGTATCTGCTTCGGCGTGTCGATGTCAGCCCCATTGCCTGCGTTCAACGCCACCGTCCTACGCCCTGCCTGCATCAAAAACAATGGCCGGACGCCAAAAAATAAGTGGTCTTCCACCTCGTCGCCACTGCTTGGCTGCAGCGCCGGAATCACGGCGCGCGGCTCTTCCAGGTGGCGCTCCCAAAGCAGGGTGCCCAAGTCTGAATCCACCGCATAAACCGAACCGCCCGCGGCCAGAATGACCAGGTCTTTGATGCCCTTGGCTGTCACCAACCCTCCTAACATGACCGGTGGCCCCAAAGGAGCGTCGCCTAGCTTGAGCTTGATCACTAACTGCAGCTTGCTCACATTATTCACGGATAAGATCTTCTCGTTTTTTTGCTCGCCGCTCGCACAGGTCCACTCTGCCGCGCTGCAAGAGATGGCCGTCAACAATGCTAGAAGCTTCCTCATCTCCTTAGATGTTGACATACACTAGTCGCTTGCCCTCTACGACGTCGTTAGTACTCGAAGCTAGGCAGATTCGCAAGTCTTATGGCGCGGTGCATGCGCTCAGAGGCGTGTCCTTTGACTTGTATGCCGGCGAAGTGCATGCTTTAGTGGGCGAGAACGGCGCGGGCAAGTCGACCCTGATCAAGATCTTGACGGGTGCGATTGAACCCGATGCCGGCGAAATCCTGTTGCGTGGCCAGCGCATTCTCGACAACTCGCCGGCCAAAGCGCGCGCGTTGGGCATTTCGGTCATCTACCAGCAACCCGCTCTTTTCCCCGATCTGAGCGTTGCGGAGAACATCGCGCTGGGTTCGGAAAGTGGCTCCCCTTGGCGGCGCGTTGACTGGCGTGGCCGGCGCGCACGCGCGGCCGAACTGCTTGAGCGCGTTGGCTCGCAAGTGTCGCCGGACGCGCGCGCCGGCAGCCTGAGCATGCCCGAACAGCAGATGGTGGAGATAGCCAAGGCGCTGGATGCCAACGCTCAGGTGCTGATCATGGATGAACCCACTGCTTCGCTCGGCGATCAAGATGCCGCCAGCTTATTTCGCCTCATCGACGAACTGCGCGCCCAAGGCAAGGCCATCATCTACATCTCCCATCGCTTCGAAGAACTGTTCCTGCTGGCCAATCGTGTGACAATCTTGCGCGATGGCATCAGCATTCAAACTTGCGCCATGTCGGAGGTAACCAATGCCGATTTGATTCGCCTTATGGTTGGGCGCGAACTCAACACTGTCTTCCCCAAACACCAGACGGCAATTGGCCCCGCGGTCTTTGAAGTGCGCGGCTTGAACTGCTCGCGTTTAGGCGTGAAAAATGCGAGCCTCACCATTCGCGCCGGCGAGATTCTTGGTTTAGCGGGCTTGATTGGTTCCGGCCGCACGCAGCTGGCGGAGGCGCTCTTCGGGTTAGCGCCGCTGGATAGCGGCGAGATTTTCTTACACGGCCAACGCTTGGCCATTCAGTCCCCGGCCGACGCCGTTCGCGCCGGGCTTGCTTACGTGCCGGAAGACAGGCGTCGTCATGGCGTGATTCTCGATCTCTCCATTGCCGTCAACAGCACGCTCGCTAGTCTCGGCAAAATCTCGAGTAGGAGCGGCTTTCTCAATCCGGCCGCCGAAAAGCAGCTCGCCAACGATTCCATCGCCAAGCTGGGCGTCAAGGCTCCCTCCGCTTATACCTTGGCGAGGAATCTATCGGGCGGCAATCAACAGAAGGTCGCCCTCGCTCGCTGGCTCATGACCGATCCCAAGGTTCTGATCCTGGATGAGCCCACGCAAGGAATAGATGTAGGCGCCAAGTCCGAGATCTACCACCTCATGGGGAGACTGGCGGCGAGTGGCTTGGCGATCTTGATGATCTCCTCCGAGACGCTGGAGATTCTCGGATTGAGTGACCGCATCGCGGTGATGGCAAAAGGCGAGATCGTGGGCTTGCTTGACCGCGAAGAAGCTACCCCGCAATTGATTCTTGAAATGGCGCTGAAATGAATCTCCGTCTTGACCGCGAATGGCCGGCTTTAGCAGCGGTGGCCGTTCTCTACCTGTTCCTGGCTTTCGCCGCGCCCACTTTTTATCACCTTGAGAACCTGCGCGACTTAGCGCTCGCGAATGTCCCCGTTCTCCTGGTGGCAGCGGGTATGACACTCATCATTGTGATCGCCCAGATCGACATCTCCGTGGGGTCGCTCTTTGCCGTTACCAGTGTGATCTTCGGCGTCTTCGTAAAAGCCGGCTTGCCCTTGCTACTCGCGCCTTTGGCCGCGGTCTTGGTTGGTGCGGCGCTCGGCGCGGTGAACGGCGGCCTGATTTCCTTCGTGCGCGCGCCGTCTATTGTCGTCACGCTGGCTACCATGATCATCTGGCGCGAATCGCTGCGTTGGTCTACCGGCGGCGCGTGGATCGAAGATCTGCCGGCCAACTTTCAGTGGTTCGGCCTGGGCCAGTCAGCCGGACAAGCAGTCATAGTGCTGATCGCGCTCGTCTTGTTCGCACTGTTCTGGTGGGCTGCGGAGAACCTATCCGCCTTTCGCGCGATCTACGCCACCGGCTCCGATAGCGAGGCCGCTCGCCTCGCCGGCATTCCGGTCAAGCAAGTGCTGTTTGGCGTTTTCGTGTTGATGGGTGCACTGACAGGCGTCGCCGCCGTCTTGAACGCCGTGCGTTTTTCTGATGTGCCGGCGAACAGCGGCATGAATCTGGAACTGAAAGCGATTGCCGCGGTTGTCGTTGGAGGAACGCCCATTACCGGCGGCCGCGGCAGCTTGCTCGGCACCTGCATAGGTGTATTGCTTCTAGGTAGCATCGGTCCCGCACTCACGTTTCTCGGCATCAACCCTTATTGGGAGAAAGCGATTCAAGGCGCCATCATCTTAGCCACTGTTCTTTTCGATGCACTCAGATTGCATCGCGAGAAACGCCTGGCTCTTGCCTGAGACTCACCGTGCAAACCAATCGCAAACAGGAATGGATTCTGGCGGCGTTCGTAGGCCTGGAGATCTTACTCTTTAGTTTCACCGGCCGTAACTTCTTCTCAATCACAAACTTCTTTGAGTGCATCCGGCTGGCGGTGGAAATCGGGCTGTTAGCGCTGGCGCTCACTCCGGTCATTGTGACAGGAGGAATCGATCTCTCCGTTGGCTCCATGATGGGCCTCTGCGCTGTCACTTTCGGCGCGCTTTGGAGTGATGCGCATTTGTCTATCGGTGCCGCAATAGCCATTACTCTGTTGGTCAGCGTCTTTGGCGGTGCGCTCAATGGGCTCCTGATCTCTCGGTTGCGAGTCTCGCCGCTCATTGTCACTCTCGGCACGTTTTCGCTGTTTCGCGGGATCGCCGAAGGTATTACCGGCGGGGCGCGCAACTACTCTGGCTTTCCAGCGCGCTTCCTCTACTTAGGGCAAGGATATCTGGGTAGTCTGGTTCCCACCCAAACAATTCTGCTGTTGCTTGCCATCGCCGGATTTTATTTGCTCTTGCAGCGCAGCGTGATCGGCCGCGGCCTTTATGCCATCGGCCATTCCGCGGAAGGCGCGCGCTATGGCGCCGTCCCGGTGGGCACGCGTCTGCTGCTCGTTTATGTTCTCTCCGGATTGGCGGCCGGCATTGCAGCCATCGTCTACGTAGCTCATTTAGGGCAGGCGAAGTCGGACGCGGGCACCGGCTACGAATTGATTGGCATTACCGCTGTGGTTCTTGGCGGTACGTCGATCTTCGGTGGTGTTGGCACGATTACCGGCACCCTCATGGGCCTGGCGGCCATTGTCGTTTTGCAAAACGGGTTGCGGCTTTCGGCTTGGCCTACGGAGGTGGCTGGCATCTCTACCGGAACGCTGCTCATCCTCACGATTGCCGTCGAAAAGTGGGCGAATAACGACGCTCGCCGTCCCGATAAGCCGGCATTTCGCTGGGGTTTGCTGGCCGCCATGGCCGCTTTTGGTTTGGTGGTGGTCTTTTTTTTGAAAGAGCCCAAAGCAACAACTGCCTCCACTTCCGCCGGCAAACGCGTGACAGTCGCGGTGATGCCGAAAGCCAAAGGCGATCCTTATTTCATCAGTTGTAAAGTGGGCGCGGAGGAAGCGGCCAACGCCTTGAACGTCGATCTCATCTGGGACGGACCAACCGGCCTGGATGCCGCCAAGCAGAACGAGCTGGTGCAGAGTTGGATCACGCGCCATGTAGACGCTATTTCCGTCAGCGTGGAAAACGCTCCCGGCATTTCGACGGTTTTACGCGAGGCGCGCGCGCAAGGAATCAAAGTGGTGACCTGGGATGCCGACGCCGAACCCGACGCGCGCGATTATTTCATCAACCAGGCCACCGCGCAATCCATCGGTTTCACACTCACCGATGAAGCGGCGCGCGTCATGCATGATCACGGCGATTTCGCCATCATCACCGGCGCGCTGAGCGCGGCCAATCAGAATTTATGGATGGGCTTCATGCGGCAGCGCGTGGCGGAAAAATATCCGCAGTTGAAGCTGGTGGCCGTTCGCCCTTCAGATGACGATCGCGACAAAGCCTTCGCCGAAGCGCAAACACTGATGAAGGTTTACCCTAAAGTCAAAATGCTGGTGGCCATTTCCGCGCCCGCCGTCCCAGGAGCAGGTGAAGCCGTGAGACAGTCAGGCCGCAAAGACGTGCAGGTGATTGGCCTGTCGCTGCCCAATTTATGCAAGCCCTATGTGCATGGCGGAGAGATTGAGGCGGTAGCGCTTTGGAATACCAAGAATTTAGGTTACTTGGCCGTGGCAGCCCCAGCGGCATTGGTGCGTGGAACACTCAAAGCGGGAGCGACGACCTTCGATGCGGGCCGCCTAGGCAAGGTTGAAGTGAAAGGCAGTGACATTATTTTAGGCGCGCCCTTGTTGTTCCGCAAAGATAATATCGATAACTTCAATTTTTGAGAGCAGATTCGTTCAATTCACCTTCGTTTTATCAACCTGGTGCCGCGATATCGTCTGGTCCAGCAACTCGCTCGGATCCAGCAGATGTTCCGGTTTGTAATGCTGCGTCGACCAGCGCGAGCCTTCCGCCAGCTGCACGCCAAGAAAGTATCCGGAATCCTGAAAGCGGCAGTATTTAATCGTGCCTAGTAACTCGCCGTCGCCATACTGGATCGCGATCGCCGTTCCCGCGGCAATAGGGCTTTCCACTTGCAAGCAAACGCCGGAAAGTGAAATATCCTCCAAATTGGCCACGCGTTTTCGTTCCCGCCCAGCCTCATCTTGCCAAAGGATCTGCACGAGTTCGGCACAGAGTAGCCTGTCGCCACCGCGCCGGTCAGAGGTCGTCTGCATACCCGTCTCATCGGTTCGACAACCGCAGGAGGTTAGGATTGGATTGTTGTTTTTTTCTTATGACCCAGCCACCGCCCACGCCTAACCCACTCTCTCCGGCGGGTAACCCCACGCTTGGCATCGTTCTTCGCATCGCCTTCTTTATCCTCACCGTTTTCGTCGCGGTGCGTTTCTTGGTTCCATTTCTTTACCTTTTCTTCGGTTTGCAAATTGCCGGCACCATTGGTCTGGCCGCCGCTGGCTTAGCGGCCAATTTGCTCACTATGGCGATTTTTGACCGCCGTCCGTTCGTCGATATCGGTCTTCGTCTAACGGGCGTCTCCGCTTGGCACCTCATTCTCGGTATTTCTCTGGGCGGTGGCGCAGCGTCCCTACTTTTGCTCGCGCCTTTGCTGGCCGGCACGGGCCACTTGGAATTGCGGCCGCATTCCGAGTTCACCTGGCTCAGCCTAGCCTTCTTTTTGATCACTATTTTCTTCGCGGCAGCGGGCGAAGAAATGATTTTTCGTGGCTACGCGTTTCAGTTCCTGATCGAAAAAATAGGCCCGTTTGCCACCGTTCTGCCCATAGGGGTCATCTTCGGCCTGGTGCATACGTCCAATCCGAACGCCAGCCGGTTGGGTGTGCTGAACACCGTGTTATGGGGCGTGCTGCTAGGTTGCGCGTTCTTGCGTAGCCGCGATTTATGGCTTCCGATTGGCATGCACTTCGGTTGGAATGCCGTTCTGCCGCTGTTCGGGGTCAACCTAAGCGGGCTTACAATCGAAGTGACGAGGTATTTCTACAAATGGGATTTATCGTCTCTTTGGAGCGGCGGCGCTTACGGCCCGGAGGGCGGCTTGCTGACCACAATCTTCGCCGCAGCTCTGTTGCTAGCCCTATACCGTGTACCGGTGCGCCCGCAGCAGGCGGCAATCGCCAAGTCGCTCAACGAGCCGGATCTCGAAGCGTAGTTCTCTCGCTCCTCGTCTTGTGCCTTAGCCCGAACCTTTTCGCCGATAAGTTGAGCTTCGACGAACGCGTGGAAATCGAGCGCGGCTTGACTGCTGAATACGCTACCGCCAAAGTGATTCTGCCGCATGCCAAGAAGCCGCTGGTCATCCACAGCGACGGCAAATACGACAAAGCGGATTGGGAGGAAGCGTTGCGCGTAACCGGTCCGGCGGCGCGCCTGGGAGATCAAATTCAAATCACCAACGTCAAAATCGAAGCCAACAAAATTTTGCTCGAAATCAACGGTGGAACCAAGTCTAACGGACACTGGTATGACCACGTTGAAATTGGTATGGGCGGCGGTTCCGCTCCCGTTTCGCGTAACCAGAACGGCCAGCCAGTGAACGGCTCGCATGTGGAACTGGTGTTTCCCGGCCCGATTCCGTCGTTGAAATCGGCGGATATCCGCCAGATGCTTGCGCCTATTTTCGATTTTGAAAAGCATTCCGCCGCCGATCAATATATAGATCGCCTGCCCGAACCGGTGAAGAAAGCCATCAAAGACCAGAAGGCCATACCCGGCATGGATCGCGATCAAGTCTTGTTGGCGCTTGGCAAGCCGCGTAACAAAAGCCGCGAAACTACCAAAGATGGCGACGAGGTAGAAAGCTGGGTTTATGGCGAACCACCCGGCAGAATGGTTTTTGTGAAGTTCACCGAAGGCAAGGTGTCGGAGGTGAAAGACTCCTACGCCAATATCGGCGGCACGACAGCACCTCCGCTGCCGACGGCAAGGTAATTTAGAAATGGCGGACGAGAACGGTAACCGGGATTCACGGCTCGACCGCATAGAGCGCATGATGGAAACGATGGCCGCCGATCATGGGCAGTTCCGCGCGGAACATAAGCAACTATTGATCGCGCAGGTTCTACAGAAG
>Ga0182012_10008326_pt1 | contig 10265 bp, 9 predicted proteins | sample 612S2SmetaG_FD_120486 | JGI IMG/M metagenome (GOLD analysis project Ga0182012, IMG submission 120486) | Permafrost microbial communities from Stordalen Mire, Sweden - 612S2S metaG | ecosystem: Environmental > Terrestrial > Soil > Wetlands > Permafrost | place: Sweden: Stordalen | collected...
AAACAACAGAGAGGGTTCTGAGGGTGAGCATCGTGGCCAGCAAATTTGAAAGCACCGTCGGCACGGACAACTCCGTCGATCCGGACAACTCCACCGATCCGGGCAACTCCGCCGATCCGGGCAGCACCGTCGATCCGGGCAGCACCGTCGATCCGGGCAGCACCGTCGATCTGACCCTGCTGCGCCAGGAGGTGGACGAGAAGTCGCTCGCCTTCGAGTCCGCCCCCCCGGGGAAGATCATCGCCTGGGCCGTGGAACGGTTCGGGGCCAAGCTGGCGATGGCCTCCTCGTTTCAGGAGGCGGTGTTGATCGATCTGGCCGTCCGGGTCGATCCGGCAGTGGAGGTGGTGTTCCTCGACACGGGTGCCCACTTCCCCGAGACGCTCGACTACGTCGAGACCATCCGCGCCCGCTACGACCTCAATCTGGTGGTGACCCAGCCCGTCGACGGGGCCGAGAAGTGGCCGTGCGGAACCGCCCAGTGCTGCGAGTTCCGCAAGGTGCGCCCGCTCAAGCAGGCCCTGGCCGGCAAGGAGGCCTGGATGACCGGCCTCAAGCGGGTCGACGCCTGGACCCGCCGGTCGGCCGCCATCGTGTCCTACGACGACAACTGGGGCATGGTCAAGATCAACCCGTTGGCCACCTGGACCGAACGGGACATCGAGGGCTATTCGGTGGACCACGGCATCCCCCTGCACCCTCTGCTGTCGCAGGGGTACCTCTCGATCGGATGCGCACCGACCACCCGGCCCGTCCACGAGGGCGAGGATCCCCGGGCCGGGCGGTGGTCCGACTCGGACAAGGTCGAGTGCGGTCTGCACCTCTGACATGACCGCGGCACCCCCGACATGACCAAGGACCGTGACGAGCTCTACGGCCTGCACATCCGCGGCACCGACCGTCCGATGCCCTTCGTCAATCCCTACCGGACGGTGGGGGAACTGAACGAGATCGAACAGTGGAAGCTGGCCCGCCACCCACTGGAGATCGCCGACGCCATCATCGACACCTACTCCAAGGAGGGACCGGCCGGCATCGCCAAGGTGCCCGGCGAAGTCGAGCGGCTGAAGTGGGCCGGCATCTATCCGCAGAAGCAGGGCGGCGACGCCTTCATGATGCGGATCAAGGTCCCGGGGGGTTATCTCACCGCCCCGCAGATCCGCGAGATCGGGGTGGCCGCCGATGCCTTCGGAGAGGGACCCGACGGGACCGAGAGCCGGGTGTTCGGTTCGCGTTACGCCGACCTCACCACCCGCCAGACCATCCAGATCCACTGGCTGCGCATCGAGGACATCCCGCGCATCTGGCGGCGGTTCGCCGCCGTGGGCCTCACCACCGTCCAGGCCTGTGGGGACTCGGCCCGCAACGTGCTGTGCTGTCCGGTGTCGGGTGTCGACGCCCACGAGGCCTTCGACGCCCGCCCGGTGGCGGAGGCGGTGTCGGAATTCTTCACCGGCAACCGCGAGTACGCCAACCTGCCCCGGAAGTTCAAGATCTCTGTGACCGGCTGTGTCGAGGACTGCGCCCAGGCGGAGATCAACGACATCGGTCTGTGGCCGGCCCGTGCTGACGACGGCACCCTCGGATTCAACCTGTTGGCCGGCGGGGGACTGTCCGACGGGGAACGCATGGCGTCGGACATCGACGTCTTCGTCCGACAGGACCAGGCCGTCGAGATCACCCGGGCCATCGCCCAGCTCTTCGGGGAGCTCGGGAACCGTGAGAACCGGGGCCTGGCCCGCATGCGCTATCTGGTTCAGGAGCTCGGACCCGAGGGCTTCCGCGAGCAGCTCGCCGCCCGGACGGCCTTCGATCTGGTCCCGGCCGGCGAGGACCTGACCCGCCGGTACCGGGGCGATCACGTGGGCGTCCACCCCCAGAGGGACGAGGGACTCGTCTATGTCGGCTGCTCGGTGCCGGTGGGCCGGATGAACGGCCTCGAGCTGGTGGAGGCGGCCCGCCTGAGCGAGACCTACGGCGACGGAACGGTCCGGCTCGGCACCGACCAGAACATCACGTTCACCGGGGTCCCCGAGGATCGCCTCGACGACCTGCTCTCCGAGGATCTGCTCCAGAAGTACTCCCCCTACCCGGGGCCGTTCTCCCGGGGGGTGGTGGCCTGCACCGGCGCCGAGTTCTGCCGCTACGCCCTGGTCGAGACCAAGGAGCGGGCGGTGAAGTGGGCCCGGTTCCTCGACGAACAGCTGGCCGGCGAGCCGGTGGGTGCGGTGCCGGTCCCCTTCGGCCGGTCCGGGCCCCGCGAGGACGCCGGCGTCGTCCGGATGCACTTCTCGGGCTGCTCGGCCAGTTGCGCCCAGCCCCAGATCGCCGACATCGGCTTCCGGGGCGAGGTGGCCCACGTGGGGAACCACCTGGCCGAGGCGGTGGACATCGGGATGGGCGGGTCTCTCGGGGCGGACGCCGGCTTCATCGACTGGATCGAACACGCCCGCCCGGTCAACGACGTGCCCGACGCCCTGCTCCGGGTGGTCCGGCGGTACCAGGAGGAGCGCCGCGAGGACGAGCCCTTCTACAACTGGGCCCGTCGCACCCCGGCCGACGAGCTCCGCCAGACCCTGGCCGCCGAAGGTGTGGGGACGCCAGCGGCGGGGACGGTCCGATGAAGGCCTACCGGATCCGCGAGGAGATGAACGGGATCGCGGAGCCGCCCGGCAAGACGTGGTTCTGGGAGCTGCAGGCCGGGGTGATCGATGCCGGCCGCTGCATCCAGTGCGGGACGTGTGTGGCGGCGTGCCCGTCCAACTCCATCGGCATCGACGAGGACACCGACCTTCCCGAACTGGTCAAGATGTGCACCGGCTGCTCCCTGTGCTGGGACTTCTGCCCCCGGGGCGGCCTGCGGTACGAAGCCCTGTGGCCCCCGTCGACCACCTCGGCGGCGTCGGGCGGCGAAGGGGTCCCCGACGGTGCCACCGTGGTGCGGGCCGACGCCTCCGACACCTACTGGAAGATCACCGGCGGCCCTCCCGGAGACGGCCTGGGCGCGGTGATTGACGCGTACTCGGTCCGGGCCGGCACCCGTTCGGACGAGGTCCAGGACGGGGGGGTGGTCACCGCCCTGCTGATCGCGGCACTGGCCGGCGGGGAGATCGACGGGGCCCTGGTGACCCGACCCAGTGACGATCCCGACGAGCCCTGGAAGGGCGTGGCCCACCTGGCCACCACGGCCAAGGAGATCATCGACTCGGCGGGCAGCTACTACAACCAGACCATGGCGCTGGCCGAGTTGGACCTGTCCCGCTACGACCTGCCCCCCAAGCCCCGCATCGCCGTGGTGGGGACGCCATGCGAGATCCAGGGGATCCGGGCCATGCAGTCGCGGCGATGGCCCACCGGAGCCCACCGCATCGACGCCGTGGTGCTGACCATCGCCCTGCTCTGCACCAAGAGCTTCGACTACCGGGGCCTGATGCTCCAGCTGCTGCAGGACGACCGCCGCATCGATCTCGACCGGGTGAGCAAGGTGGACGTCATCCGGGGCCGGATGATCGTGGAGTACCGCGACGGTGAGATGGCGATCGACGAGCCCATCAAGAACTTCCACGGTGCCGCCCTGAAGGGCTGCGACGAGTGTGCCGACTTCCTCGGCCGGAGCGCTGACCTCTCGGTGGGGAGCGTCGGCGCCATGGACGGGTGGAGCAGCGTGCTGGTCCGTACCGAGCGGGGCAAGCGGGCCCTCGACAATGCCCGGGGCCGGCTGGACTTCCGGGAGCTCGACAGTCCGGCGGCCCTGGTCAAGTTGGACTCGTTCGACAAGAAGGTGGCCTTCGACAGCCTGCGCCGGCCGTTCGACCCGGACGCCCCGCTGTTCATCGACTACGCCGACCACGTCCGGGACTACCGGGACAGTGACCGGGCGCCGGTCGTGCGGGACCGCTGACCGCTTCCCGGACACCCTCCGTGGACCGCTTCCCGGACACCCTCCGTGATGGTCCCGTCGCATGAGGTGGCGGAGAGCGGAGAGGGGACCGGGTGGCCGGATGGGCCTGCTCCGGGGGATGCACCCCTGTGAGCTGGGAGTTCTCTCCCGTCGTGCGGAACCGGGCGGTCGGACGGCGGTATGGGTAGGGTTGCGGTCATGACGGTGTTCGAAGTTGTGGGCGCCCCCCGGTTGGAGCTCCCCGAGGAGCCGGACGACATCAGGGTCGGTCTCCGCGACGCCCTGCTGGAGGGACACAACTGGCGCGACGGCTTCAGCGACGAGATCTGCTTCGGTCTGTGGCTGTGGAACCTGTGGCGGCCGGCGTTGGAGCCCGGCGGCATGGGTCGCGAGGAATTCGTGGACGCAGTGGTCGCCGACGGCCGCGAGCTGTGGCTGTGGCTCCTCGGCGAGCGCCAGTGGTTCCCCTTCATCACCGCACTGGCCGGACGGATCATCCGCCGCCTGCCGGCACAAGAACCCGTCCCGGACCCGGACCCGGTCGCACCGTGACCCCGGACCCGGGTCGTGCATCGACGCCGGGCGCCGCCCGGAGGAGGGTCGGCCCGTGCCCCGGGTGACCGTTCCCGACGGCCGTGATCCCCTCATCTACGTGTGGACCGAGTTGGCCCCACCGCTGACGGCCGCCGCCGGGGCCTACTCCAGTGCCGTCTACGAGCGATCGTCCCTGAGCCTGCGGGAGTTCGAGGCGGCCCGCGTCACCATGGCCCGGATCAACCAGTGCGCCCTCTGCATCGACTGGAGAACCGCCCGCGATGTGCCGGGGCGTGCCGAGGATCCCGCCGCCGTCCCCGAATCGTTCTACCACCAGGTGGGCGCCGGAGACCTGGACGGCCTCGACGAGCGGGAGCAGCTGTGCGCCCGGTTCGCCGAGCGGTACGCCACCGACCACCTGGGGATGGACGGCGCCTTCTGGGACCTCCTCCACCGGCACTTCAGCGACGACGAACTGGTCGACCTGGCCCTGTGCGTGGGGTCGTGGCTGGCGCTGGGCCGCTTCAACCAGGTCTTCGACATCGACGGTGCCTGCCGGGTGCCACCGGCCGGCGCGGCCGCACCGGCCAGCGCGCCGGCCGGCTGAACGGACCTTCGGATGGAGAAGATCATCTACCTCCTGTGGGGCGACGGCGATCCGGGCCAGGGCGACGTCCTGCGGGACCGCCTGCTGTCCGACACCGTGCCCCGTCTGTCCGGGGCGGGCGCCCGGGGGATCGGCATCAACGTCCACGACGGAGACGCCGCCCCGGCCCCTTCCCCGGCCCCGCCGCCCGACGGCGAGGCCCCTCATGTGGCCGAGGTGTCGGTGTGGTTGGACTGCTACGAGCGGAGGGCCGGCATCGACGGCGCCATCGGTGCGCTGGGACTCCGCAGCGCCGCCTACCTCGTCGTCGAATCCCTCTATGAGGACTACGGCACCACGCCCCACGGCCCGCCCCGCAGCTGGCCTGACGGCGACCGGTCACCGGGGGTGTTGACGGTGGCCCTCATCCACCGTCCCGAGGGCCTGGACTACCGGCAGTGGATCTCCCGGTGGCACGGGACCCAGTCGCCGGTGTCGGCCCAACTGCAGCCCCGGACCCGTTACGTGCGCAACGAGGTGGTGCGACCGCTGACCGACGGGGCCCCGGACATCGACGGGATCGTCGAGGAGGCGTGGCCGTCGACCGGGCATGTGGCCGACCCCATGCTGTTCTTCAACGCCACCACACAGGCCGAACTCGACGCCAACGTGTCCCGGATGATCGCCAGCGTCGACGCCTGCCTGGATCTGGCCCGGCTGCGCAGCTCCACCATGAGCGAGTACCTCATCCGATCCCCGGGCTGACGGCCCGCCGGGTCAGTCCGGGGATCGGTCCCGGGTATCACCGGGCTGACGGCCCGTCGGGTCAGTCCGGCCCGCCGGTCCCGAGAGCCCGGAAGAACCCCGGCGGTACCACCAGATCGTCGGGACCCAGCTCAGCGATGGAGGAGTGGCCCAACCCCATGACGGCGCTGTCGATGCCGCCCCGCAGGATGTCCAGGACGTTCTCCACGCCGGCCTGACCGTTGGCCGCCAGCCCCCAGAGGTAGGCCCGGCCGATCATGACCGCACGGGCTCCCAGAGCCAGGGCCTTCACGACGTCCCCACCCCGCCGGACCCCCCCGTCCAGAAGGACCTCGATCTGGTCGCCGACGGCCTCGGCCACCGCCGGGAGGGCCCGGATGGTGGCCGGCGTGCTGTCCAGGTTGTTGCCGCCGTGGTTGGACACCGAGATGGCGGTGACCCCGGCATCGACGGCCCGCTTGGCGTCGTCCACCCGCATGACCCCCTTGAGCATGAACGGGCCCCCCCATTCGCGGCGCAGCCACGCCACGTCCTCCCAGGTGGGCAGGGGCGTCTGCATCCACGTCCCGTAGGCACCGAAGAAGGTCGGCGCGGGCTGGCCGGGTTCGGCCATGTTGGGTGTGGTCAGATCGGGAAGGCGTCCCTGCCGGGCGAAGTCCAGCAGCCACCGGGGTCGCCGGATCCCCTCGGGGGCGAAGCGCATCACCGCCTTCAGGTCCATCTGCTCGGGGATGGTGGGGCTGCCCCAGTCCCGACCGTTGGAGAACGACCAGTCGAGGGTGACGATCAACCCCACCGCCCCGGCGGCCCGCACCCGCTCCAACCGAGCCAGGATCTGGTCCCGGGTCCCCGCCCAGTAGGTCTGGAAGAACGTCTGGGGATTGGCCGCCACCACGTCCTCCACGGACCGGCTGGCGAACGAGCTCAGCCCCATCACCGTGCCCCGGGCCGCAGCCGCCCGTGCCACCGCCACCTCGCCCTCGGGATGCACGGCCTGGACACCGGTGGGGGAGATGATCACCGGAAACGAGATGGGCTGGCCCATCACCGAGGTGGCCAGATCCCGCTTGTCCGAAAACCCGGCGGTGTGGGGCGCAAAGCCGAGCTCGCTGAAGGCGGCGATGTTGTCGCCGGTGGTGACACCGCGTTCGGACCCGGCCACCAGGGCCCCGTAGACGGACGGGGGCAGCCGCCTCCGGGCCCGCTTCTGGGCCACGGCCACCGTCTCGAACCAGGGGTTGGGCATGGTGATCCTCCTCAGAACTGGGTATTGCCGGCGTCGACGGTCATGGCCAGGGCGGTGACGTAACGGGATTCGTCCGAGGCCAGAAACAGGACGGCGTTGGCCTGGTCCTCGGGCTCGGTGGTCTCGATGTCGAGCATGTTGATGTACATCGGGCTGACCCGGGGATTGCCCTCGATCCCCGTGTCGATGCCGCGGGTGGCGTCCCCTTCGCCCATGGTGGTCCGCACGCCGGTCGGGTGCAGGCTGTTGACCCGGATGTTGTCCTTGGCCAATTCGGCGGCGAAGGCCCGGGCCATGCCGGTGACGGCGTGCTTGGAGGCGACGTAGGGAACCAGAAAGGGAAGACCCTTCAGCCCGGCCGCCGAGCTGGTCAGGATGATCGAGCCGCCCCCGTTGGACACCAGGTGGGGAGCACCGGCCATGACGGTGTTCCAGGTGCCGACGACATTGACGTCGATGGTGTCGCGGAAGACCTCCGGTGTGACGTCGTCCCACGGCCCCGGGATGCAGATGCCGGCGTTGGCCACGATGACGTCGAGTCGGCCGAGCTGGGCCACGCCGGCATCGACGGCACCGGTCAGCGCGGTCAGATCCCGGGTGTCCACCACGGAGGCCACGATGCGGCGGTCCAGACCCTCCACCAGGCCGACCGTCTCCTTCAGGTCCTGCTCGGTGGCGGCCGGATAGGGCACGTTGGCGATGGGGGCGCAGATGTCCACAGCGATGATGTCGGCGCCCTCTTCGGCCAGCCGCACCGCATGGGCCCGCCCCTGGCCGCGTGCGGCCCCCGTGACCAGGACCACCTTTCCTCCGACCCGTCCCGTCCCGACCGCTCCCGCCGCTCCCGCCGCTCCCGCCCCGCCTGCTCCCGGTTTCCGTGCTGCCATCAGACCCTCCTCCTTCGCCGGCGGTCGCCCGACCGGCCGGTGGCACCGTCGGACGGAATATCCGGTCGGTCCCGGGACGTGTCGGCGCCGGCGCGTCCCCTGCCTGCGTCCCTCACGGTCCCGAAATCCGACTGTAATGGCACCCAGTGCATATTAAACCACCAGCTGGGCGGTGGCCAGCCGCGGTGGCCAACCGCTGTGGCCAACTGCCCCGGGCCGACCGCTGTGGCCAACCGCGGTGGCCAACTGCCCGGGGCCGACCGCTGTGGCCAACCGCTGGGGCCAACTGCCCCGGGCCGGCCGGTGCCACCGACCGGGGCCGCCCGGTGTCGGGAGGGCGCGGAACGGGGCGGGCCCCGGGCGACCGGCGTCCACCCCGGAGCAGAACGGATTGCGGCACGGCCCCGCATACCCGCATACCGACCGGCTGATCGGTAGCGTGAGGGTCACGGAGTCCACGGCCCGGGCATCGGGTGCCTCTCGGAACGCGCTGGAGATGACAGCTGTGCGAAGAACGGAACCCGAGCGGCCCCGCATCGGCAGGAAGCCGTCGACGACCCACGCAGAACTGGAGGGTGTGGCCCTCAACCTGTTCGTATCCCGGGGTTTCGACGAGACCAGCATCGACGACATCGCCGCCGCCGCCGGCATCGCCCGGCGGACCTTCTTCCGCTACTACCCGTCCAAGTCCGACCTGGTGTGGGGGGAGTTCGGGAAAGAGCTGTCGCGGATGCAGACCTGGTTCGACGCCTGCCCACCGGAGGTGCCCCTGATGGAGGCCATCCACCAGGCGGTGCTGGTGTTCAACCGTCTCCCCGGGGACCAGGTGGCCCAGCACCGCCGGCGCATGTCGCTGATCCTCGGCGTCCCCACCCTGCTGGCCAACTCCACCCTGCGTTTCGCCCAGTGGCGGGCCGTGGTGGCGGATTTCGCCGCCCGGCGGCTGGGCCTGCGCCCGGACGACCTGCTGCCCGAGGTGGTCGGCTACACCGCCTTGGGTGCCACCCTGGCCGGGTACGAGCAGTGGCTCCGGGACGACGGCTCGGATCTCACCGACCTGTTGGATCGGGCTCTCGGCGAACTGGCCGTGGGTTTCGAGCATCACGGGCGTGCCGGCGGCTGATCCGCTCCGGCCTTCACCTACGCTCTTTCCCTGGCCCGGACCGATCCGGGCCGGCCGCCACTCTTCGAGGAGCCATCCGTGGGACTGTCCATCGGTATCGTCGGTCTGCCCAACGTCGGGAAGTCGACCCTGTTCAACGCCCTGACCCGCAACGAGGTCCTGGCGGCCAACTATCCGTTCGCCACCATCGAACCCAATGTCGGGGTGGTGGCGGTTCCCGACGCCCGTCTCGACCGGTTGGCCGGACTGTTCGAATCCAAGGAGATCGTGCCGGCCACGGTGACCTTCGTGGACATCGCCGGCATCGTGAAGGGCGCCTCCGAGGGCGAGGGACTGGGGAACAAGTTTCTGGCCGCCATCCGCGAAAGTGACGCCATCTGCCAGGTGGTCCGGGTCTTCACCGACCCCGACGTGATCCACGTGGACGGCCGGATCGCCCCCGCCGACGACATCGAGACCATCAATACGGAGCTGATCCTGGCCGACCTGCAGACCGTCGAGAACGGGGTGACCCGGCTGGCCAAGGAGTCGCGCAAGCAGCCCGATCTGGTGCCGGCCCTGCGCGCCGCGGAGCAGGCCCGCACCATCCTCGACTCGGGCCGGACCATCGCCGCCGCCGTGGCCGCCGGCGAGGTCGACGCCGGTCTGCTGGCCGAGCTCCATCTCCTGAGTGCCAAGCCTTTCATCTACGTGTTCAACGTCGACGAGGGCGCTCTCGGGGACGGATCGCTGCGGGAGGAGTTGGCGGCCCTGGTGGCCCCGGCCCCGGCGGTCGTGGTGTCGGCCCAGATCGAGGCCGAGGTGGCCCTCCTCGAACCCGACGACGCCGCCGAGCTGTTGGCCGGATACGGCCAGGAGGAGTCGGGCCTGGTCCAGCTGGTCCATGTCGGTTTCGCCACTCTGGGCCTCCAGACCTTCCTCACCGCCGGGCCCAAGGAGTCCAGGGCCTGGACCATCCCCATCGGGGCCACCGCCCCCCAGGCCGCCGGCACCATCCACACCGACTTCGAACGGGGCTTCATCAAGGCCGAGGTCGTGAGCTACGACGACCTGATGGAGGCCGGTTCTCTGGCCGCGGTGCGGTCGGCCGGCAAGGCCCGGGTCGAGGGCAAGGAGTACGTGATGCGGGACGGGGACGTCGTGGAGTTCCGCTTCAATGTGTCCTGAGAGACGTACTACCAGGTCAGAACACTACTGAGTCGATCCAGTCCGCGAGAAGTCCG
>Ga0182012_10008328_pt1 | contig 10263 bp, 7 predicted proteins | sample 612S2SmetaG_FD_120486 | JGI IMG/M metagenome (GOLD analysis project Ga0182012, IMG submission 120486) | Permafrost microbial communities from Stordalen Mire, Sweden - 612S2S metaG | ecosystem: Environmental > Terrestrial > Soil > Wetlands > Permafrost | place: Sweden: Stordalen | collected...
CGGCGCGGCCGCCGGCACCGAGACCGGGGAGCGCGCACCCATCGGCGTCCCGTCGGGTGTCGCCGAGGAGGCCGGAGACCGCCGAGGCCAACTCCTGTGACGCCGCCCGCGTGATAAAACCCTTGCAGGCCAACGCTATAGCGATCGACAAACTCACACGTTAAGGAAATTGACTCATGGCAAACTTGTTGGTCACGCCGGAATACTTGGAGAAGCTGGCGACCAGGCAAGACGAGGCGTCCAAAAAGGCCGCGGACGCGGCCGGGGCGGCCGCCAACATCGAAGTCGCGGTGTGGGTGACCCACGGTGTGATCAGCGGAGTCTCCAACAGTTCGTTCACTGCCGCCGAGAAGGCGCGCCGCGGCGCGGGCGGAAACATTTCGACGGCGACCTCCGACCTCGCCGCGAAGTTGCGCACCGCCAGCCAGACGTATTCCGGTGTCGACGACGATTTGCGCGGGAATCTCGGCACACAGGTGCTCCCCGAGTAACCATGTCCGTTCCGCTGACCGCCGGCCGCGAAGGCCTTGTCGACGATGTCGTCGGCGTGGAGCTGACCATCGACGGCATGTTGGTGATCGCCGACCGGTTGCAGTTGGTCGATTTCCCTACGGCGCTTGGGATCCGGCCGAACATCCCGCAAGAAGACCTGCGGGATCTCGTCTGGGACCAGGTGCGCCGTGACCTCACCGCACAGGGTGTGCTCGTCGCTTACGGCCAGCCTCATCCAGCGGTGACGGCGATGGTCGACACCCTCAGCCGGGCGGACCGGACGCTCGAGGGCCGGTGGTGGCGACGCGATGTCGGTGGCACAATGGTGCGCTTTGCCGTGTGCCGCAAGGACAATCGACACGTCGTCGTGGCGCGGGACGGCGACCTGCTGGTGTTGCAGCTGGTGGCTGCGCAGGTGGGCCTGGGCCGCATGGTTACCACCGTGCTCGGCTCCGTCCAACCCGCAAACGTCGAACCGATGACCGGTGTGGCATCCGAGCTGGCCGGGTGCACCACGGCGGCCCAGTTACTGAAATACGGCGTCGGCGCGGCCTCGGCCCGCAGCTATGCCGAGATCGTCAACAACCCGAGTGGCTGGGCGGAGATCACCGCGAGCCAACGTCACCCCGGCGGCACCACCACTCACACCGACGTCGCCGCCGGCGTCCTCGACTCGGCGCACGGCAGGCTGGTGTCGCTGCCCCGCCGCGTCGGCGGGGAACTGTATGGAAGCTTCCTGGCCGGCACCGAGGAAAACCTGCAGCGCGCGCTGGACGCCTTACTGGAGTTCCTGCCGGCGGGCGCCTGGCTCGACCACGCCGAAGCCTTAGCCCGAGATTGACCCTGCTACCGACCGCCGCTACCAGATCGAGAAGGACAACGCCCATGTCGCAGCACCCATACGACGACCACGACGATCTCGCAGCGCTGGATTTCTCCAGCGGCTACCAGTCCGGTTCCGACGACGACGTCACTGACTCGGACGCCCTGGATTTCTCTGCAGCCCGCCACGACAGCGGCGAAGAGTCCGACTTTGACGCGTTGTATGAGTACGCGCCGGCCGTGGCCGAAGAAACCCCAAGCGAGTTAGCCGCCATCGATTCGCAGACCGGGGCAGTCGCGGAAACGGAAGACGACGAAGAGGCTGCGGTCCAGCTGTTCACGGTGACCAATCCCTCCGGGACCGTGTCGGTTTCGGCGGCCATAGACGGCAGGACCCAGCGCGTCGAGCTGTCGCCGAAAGTGACGAGCATGAGCGAATCCGATCTCGCGGACGAAATAATCGTCCTGGCAGACCTGGCGCGGCAAAAGGGACTCGCAGGCCAGCACGCGTTCTTGCTGGACAACCAGGTCCTGTCGGAAGGCCTACACGAGTTGGGGTTGGACGGCCGCGAGGTCGTTCGTGACTTCATGGAGAACGGCATGGGTCTGCCGACGCCCGAGCAGGCCGAAGCGGTACAGGCAGAAGTGTTCGCCGCGCGGTACGCGTCCCACCATGACTGATAGCCTGGCCGGCCTGTTCGACAGTGCGGTCGGCATGCTGCCTGTCTCGGAAGCACGGTCGCTGGAAATGTTCACCGAGATCACGCAATACGACGAGTCCGCCTGTGACGCCTGGATCGGCCGTATTCGGTGCGGAGACACCGACCGTGCGACCTTGTTCCGCGCCTGGTATTCGCGTACGCACTTCGGACAGTTGGCGGGTTCGGCACAGATCTCGATGAACGCGCTGGGCGCCAGGGTGTCGATCGGGGGTCTCTACGGCGACATCAGCTACCCGCTCACTTCGCCCCTGGCGATCATCATGGGTTTCGCCGCGAGCGAAGCGTCGTACGGCAATTACGCGGACGCCATGGAGGCCCTGGAAGACAGTCCCCCGACTATCGGTGCCGAGCACCTGCTCTCGTGGGCCAAGGCCGTCGTCTACGGCGCGGCACAACGGTGGACCGACGTGATCGACGAAGTCAGAGGCGCCGGAAAATGGCCGGACAACTTCCTGGCCGGCGCCGCCGGCGTCGCACATGGGGTCGCCGCGGCGAACCTCGGTTTCTTCACCGAAGCCGAACGCCGACTCACGGAAGCCAACTCCTCGCCCGCGGGCGAAGCGTGCGCACCGGCCATCGCCTGGTATCTGGCGATGACGCGCCGCAGCCAGGGAAACGAAGAAGCTGCCGTGGCCCTTCTGGAATGGCTGCAGACCACCCACCCGGATCCTAAAGTGTCTGCGGCACTGAAGGATTCGTCGTATCGTCTGGTGACGACCAGCGCGGAGATGATCGCGGCGCGCACCGACCCGTGGGATGCCGCCACAGTCGTGGCCGACACCTCCGGCCGGGAGAAGCTGCTCGCCGAGGCGGAGGCCGAGCTGGAGCGGCAGATTGGGCTCACCCGGGTCAAAGACCAGGTCGAGCGATACCGCGCCGCAACCCAGATGGCGCGGGTTCGCGCGGCCCGCGGCATGAAGGTCGCGCAGCCGAGCAAGCACATGATCTTCACCGGTCCGCCAGGTACCGGCAAGACGACCATCGCGCGGGTGGTCGCCAATATCCTCGCCGGGTTGGGTGTCATTCCGGAACCGAAACTCCTCGAGACGTCCCGCAAGGATTTCGTCGCCGAATACGAAGGGCAATCCGCGGTCAAGACCACCAAGACGATCGATCGCGCACTCGGCGGTGTGCTCTTCATCGACGAGGCCTACGCGCTGGTGCAGGAACGCGACGGACGCGCCGACCCGTTCGGAACGGAGGCCCTGGACACCCTGCTGGCACGGATGGAGAACGACCGTGACCTGCTCGTGGTGATCATCGCGGGCTATAGCGCCGACATCGACCGTCTGCTGGAAACCAATGAGGGCCTGCGGTCGCGTTTCGCCACGCGGATCGAATTTGACACCTACTCTCCCGAGGAGATCCTCGATATTGCGAAAGTGATTGCGGCCGGTAATGATTCGTCCTTGAACGCCGAGGCCGCCGACAACCTGCTGCAAGCGGCGAAGCTGCTCAGTGAGCTGACGGTGCGCGGCAAAGCCGCCCTCGACATCGCCGGCAACGGTCGGTATGCGCGCCAGCTGGTGGAGGCCGGCGAGCAGTACCGTGACATCCGCCTGACCCGCGCCGTCGACTTCGAAGACCTCGACGAGGACCGGCTGCGCGAGATCAACGGCGCGGACATTGCCGAGGCGATCGCCTCAGTGCACAGACGCCTCAACATCACCGGATAGACGCATGGCGGGTTTTCGGCTCACAACTAAGGTTCAGGTCAGCGGCTGGCGCTTCCTGCTCCGCCGGCTGGAGCACGCGATCGTGCGACGCGACACCCGGATGTTCGACGACCCGCTGCAGTTCTACAGCCGTTCGGTGATGCTTGGCGTGCTCGTCTCGGTCCTGATCGTGGTGGGCGCCCTTGCGATGGCGTACTTCAAGCCGCAGGGCAAGCTCGAGGGCGGCAACCTGTTCGTCGATCGCTCGACCAACCAGCTTTATCTGAAGGTGGCGGGACAATTGCATCCCGTCTACAACCTGACCTCCGCGCGACTCGTCCTGGGCAACCCGGCGGACCCCGCGACCGTGAAGTCCGGCGAACTGGACAGGCTGCCCAAAGGTCAGTCGGTTGGCATCCCGGGCGCGCCGTATGCCACGCCCGTTGCGTCGGCCAGCACGTCGGTCTGGTCGCTGTGCGACACCCTCACCAGGGCCGAGAGCATCAACCCCGCGCTTCAGACAGCGGTGATAGCGATGCCGCTGGTCATCGATTCCTCGATAGATCCGATTCTTCCGAACGAGGCGCTGCTGGCCACCTTTCAGGGCAGGGAGTGGGTGGTGACGGGTAAGGGACGGCACTCGACAGATCTGACCGACCGTGCGCTGACTTCGGCTTTGGGGATACCCGTGACCGCCAAGCCGACGCCGATCTCGGCGGACATGTTCAACGCGCTGCCCGACGCAGGTTCCTGGCAGTTGCCGCCGATCCCCGACGCGGGCACCGCTAACTCCATCGGGCTGCCCGACGAGCTGGTGATCGGGTCGGTGTTCCAGATCCAGGCCCGCGCGGGGCCGCAGTATTACGTCGTGCTGCACGACGGCGTCGCACCGGTGAACGCCAACACCGCGGCGGCGCTGCGGGCCACCCAGTCACATGGACTCATAGCGCCTCCGTCGGTGGTTCCGAGTCTGGTCGTCAAGATCCCCGAACGGGTCTACCCCTCGCCGTTGCCGGACGAGGCGATCAAGCTCGTGTCCCGTCCGCAAGACCCCACGCTGTGCTGGACGTGGGAACGCGGGGCCGGCGAGCAGGCGCCGAAGACGGCGGTGTTGACGGGTCGGCATCTGCCGGTTCCGCCGGCAGCACTGAGCATGGGCATCAAGCAGATCCAAGGGAATTCAACCGTTTACATCGACGGCGGAAAGTACGTGCAGCTGCAATCGCCGGATCCGCGATACGGCGAATCGCTGTACTACGTCGACCCTCAGGGGGTGCGCTATGGGCTGCCCGACACACAGACGGCTCAGGCGCTGGGCCTGAGTTCGCCGCAACCTGCGCCGTGGGAGATCGTTCGCCTTCTGGTGGATGGGCCGGTGCTGTCCAAGGACACCGCCCTGCTCGAGCACGACACACTGCCCGCCGACCCGGCGCCGCGAAAATTACCGGCCGGCGCCCACGGTGCCTCCTGATGACGACGAAGAAGTTCACCCCAACCGTTGCCCGCGGCCCCCGGTTGACGCCCGGCGAGATCAGCGTTACGCCGCCGGAGGATCTCGGCGTCGACATACCGCCGTCGGGCGTGCAGAAGGCTCTTCCCTACGTGATGGGTGTGTGCATGGTCGGCATGATCGCCATCATGCTGGTCACCGGAACCAGGCAGCTGTCGCCGTACATGCTGATGATGCCGCTGATGATGATCATGATGTCGATGGGCATGATGGCCGGCGGCGGCGGGGGCGGCGGCAAGAAGGTGCCCGAGATCAACGCTGACCGTAAGGAATATCTGCGCTATCTGGCCGGGCTGCGCCCCCGGGTGACCGCATCCGCCGGCGCGCAGCTGGCATTCTTCGGCTACCACGCACCGCATCCGGACGATCTTCTGTCGATCATCGGCACACCCCGGCAGTGGTCCCGCCCGGCAAACGCCGACTTCTACACCGCCACCCGCATCGGGATCGGCGACCAGCCCGCGGTGGACCGGCTGATGAAACCGTCGGCCGGCGGCGAGCTGGCGGGTCCCACCGCGGCGCCTCAGCCGTACCTCGAGCCCGTCAGCAATATGTGGGTGGTCAAGTTTCTGCGCACTCACGGACTCATCCACGACTGTCCGAAACTGGTACAGCTGCGGACATTTCCGACGATCGCGGTGGGTGGTGACCCAGCGGGCGCGGCGGGGTTGTTGACCGCCATGATCTGCCACCTGGCTGTGTTCCATCCGCCCGACCTGCTGCAGATCCGGGTATTGACCGAAGATTTTGACGATCCGGTTTGGTCCTGGGTGAAATGGCTGCCGCATGTTCAGCACCCGACCGAAACCGACGCCGCCGGGCCGATCCGGATGATCTATACCCGCTCCGAAGGTCTGTCCGATCTGGCGGCGCGCGGTCCGCACACACCTGATTCGACGCCCGGGGGGCCCTATGTCGTCGTGGTCGATCTGACCGGCGGCAGAGCTGGATTCCCACCGGACGGAAGGGCCGGCGTCACGGTGATCACGCTGGGCAACCACCGCGGCTCCAACTACCGCATCAGAGTTGCCGAGGACGGGACTGCTGACGACCGGCTGCCCGGCCAATCGTTCAGGCAGGTGACGGCGACCACCGACCGGATGTCGTCGGCACAGGCGTCTCGAGTGGCCAGGAAGCTGGCCGGATGGTCGATAACCGGCACCATCGTCACCAACAAGACGGCCCGCGTCCAGAAGAAGGTGGCGACCGAATGGCACCAGCTCGTCGGCGCCAAGAGCGTGGAGGAGGTGACACCAACCCGCTGGCGGATGTTCACCGACACCGACCGCGACCGGCTCCGGATCCCGTTCGGCCATGAGATCAAGACCGGCGAGGTCATGTACCTCGATATCAAGGAGGGCGCCGAATTCGGTAGCGGTCCGCACGGCATGCTCATCGGAACTACCGGATCCGGTAAGTCCGAATTCCTCCGCACGCTCATCCTGTCGCTGGTATCCATGCACCACCCAGACCAGGTGAACCTGCTGCTCACCGACTTCAAGGGCGGTTCGACATTTCTGGGGATGGAAAAGCTTCCACACACCGCTGCCGTGGTCACCAACATGGCCGAAGAAGCCGAGCTCGTCAGCCGGATGGGCGAGGTATTGACGGGCGAACTCGACCGTCGGCAGTCGATCCTCCGCCAGGCCGGGATGCAAGTCGGCGCGGCCGGGGCGCTGTCCGGCGTTGCCGAGTACGAGAAATACCGTGAGCGCGGCGCCGAATTAGATCCTCTGCCAACGCTTTTCGTCGTGGTCGACGAATTCGCCGAGCTGCTGCAAAGCCACCCGGACTTCATCAACCTTTTCGACCGGATCTGCCGGGTGGGGCGATCGCTGCGCGTGCATCTGCTGCTGGCCACCCAGTCGCTGCAAACCGGCGGGGCGCGCATCGACAAACTCGAACCCAACCTCACGTACCGTATTGCGCTGCGCACCACCAGCTCGCACGAGTCGAAGATGGTGATCGGCACCCCTGAGGCGCAATACATCACCAACAAGGAAAGCGGTGTCGGGTTTCTGCGGGTCGGCATGGAGGACCCCGTGAAGTTCAGCACCCTCTACACCGGCGGCTCGTATTTTCCGGCAACGCATGCCGAAAGCAATGGCGACGCCGTCGCGGCCGGCCCGCACGTGGGCGGGCCCGCCATGCGGATCCGCGAGTTCACCGCGGCCCCAGTCCTTGACGCGGCGGCCAGCTCATGACCCGCGCCGGCGACGATGCAGAGCGAAGCGATGAGGAGAAGCGGCGCTGATGACCTACGCCGGAAATGAATCGAAAGCACGCGCGCTGCGCGAGGTTGTGCTGGAACAGCTCAGCACAACGGAGTCGCGAGCGTACAAGATGTGGCTGCCGCCGCTGACCGATCCGACGCCGCTGAACGAACTCATCGCCCGGGACCATCGCCAGCCGTTGCGTTTTGCGCTGGGAATCATGGATGAGCCGCGACGGCACCGCCAGGAAACCTGGGGCGTCGACGTTTCCGGCGCCGGCGGCAACATCGCCATCGGGGGTGCGCCGCAAACCGGGAAGTCAACGCTGCTGCAGACTTTGATGCTGTCGGCCGCGGCCACCCACTCGCCACGGCAAGTCCAGTTCTACTGCATCGACCTCGGTGGCGGTGGCCTGATCTATCTGGAAGACCTACCCCATGTGGGCGGGGTGACGACCCGATCTGAACCCGATCGGGTCATGCGAGTGGTCGCCGAGGTACAAGCCGTTCTGCGGCAACGAGAAGCGACGTTCAAAGAGCATCGCGTGGGTTCGGTCGCGGCGTACCGGCAGATGCGCGAAGATCCGGACCACCCCGTCGCGGCCGATCCATTCGGCGACGTTTTCCTGGTCATCGACGGGTGGCCCGCGTTCGTCGGGGAGTTTCCCGACCTCGAATCTCAGGTGCAGGACCTGGCCGCGCAGGGCCTGTCGTTCGGCATCCACACCGTGATCACTACACCGCGCTGGACCGAACTGAAGTCGCGAATCCGCGACTACCTGGGCACCAAGATCGAGTTCCGGCTCGGCGACGTCAACGACACCCAGATCGACCGCGTAACTCGGGAGATACCGGCCAACCGTCCGGGCCGGGCGATGTCGATCGAGAAGCACCACCTGATGATGGGTGTGCCCAGATTCGACGGCGTGCACAGCGCCGACAACCTCGTCGAGGCGATCGGGGCGGCGGTGAACCAGGTCGCGTCCGAGCACACCGACCAAGCGCCGCCGGTCAGGGTCCTGCCGGAGCGCATCTACCTGCACGAGCTCGACCCGAGCCCACCCGGACCGGAGGCCGACTACCGCACTCGCTGGACGATTCCTCTGGGAGTCCGCGAAACGGACCTGTCTGTGACCTACGCGCAGATGTACACGACACCGCACCTGTTGATCTTCGGCGCGGCCAAGTCGGGCAAGACCCGGATCGCGCACGCGATCGCACGGGCCATCTGCGCCCGCAACAGCCCCAAACAGGTGCGCTTCATGCTGGCCGATTACCGATCGGGCCTGCTCGATGCGGTGCCGAACAGCCATCTGCTCGACGCGGGGGCCATCAACCGCAACAGCACAACGTTGGACGAAGCGATCAAGGCCCTGGCGACCAACCTGAAAAAGCGGTTGCCCCCGACGGACCTGACGACCACGCAGCTGCGGTCACGGTCGTGGTGGAGCGGATTCGATGTTGTGCTTCTGGTCGACGATTGGCACATGATCGTGGCAGCCGCCGGAGGAATGCCGCCGATGGCTCCGCTGGCCCCTTTGTTACCGGCGGCTGCGGATATCGGGCTACACATCATCGTGACCTGTCAGATGAGCTCCGCATATAAGGCAACTATGGACAAGTTCGTCGGCGCCGCATTCGGAGCGGGTTGCCCAACCATGTTCCTATCCGGAGAGAAGCAAGATTTCCCGTCGAGAGATATTCAGGTCAAGCGCCGTCCACCTGGTCAGGCATTTCTGGTCACGCCGGACGCGAAGGAAGTCATACAGGCCGCGTACATCGATCCGCCAGAAGAACTGCAGACATTACCCCCAATGGATAGTTAGGATATTTCTATCGAAGAAGGCGAAATTCAATCCGTGCATTTAATTAGACGCTGACAATTCACTGACAATTTTGAAAAGAGCTACGCAAATGCAACCTATGTCGCATACCCCAGCTGTTGCGCTGTCCCTGCACTACGCGGCAGGCGACGAAGCGTCCGCCGCCGACTTGACCTGACGTTGCAGCGTCACATGTGGCCCGAAAGCCACCAGGGGAACCGCTAATCATGTTGTGGCACGCAATTCCCCCGGAATTGAACACCGCGCGGCTGATGGCGGGGTCCGGCCCGGCGCCGATGTTGCAGGCCGCTGCTGGGTGGGAGGCGCTCGGCAACGCCTTGGACGGTCAGGCACAGGAGCTGGCCGCAACTCTGGCCGCCCTCAAGGAGGCGTGGACCGGCGCGGGCAGCGAACGTGCCATTGCCGCTGCCACGCCGATGGTGGCTTGGCTGCAGACGGCGGCACAGCAAGCGCAGCAGCGCGCGCTGAGGGCCGCCGCGCAAGCCGCGTCCTACACCAAGGCATTGGCGGCGACGCCTTCGTTGCCGGAGATCGCAGGAAACCACATCACACATGCGGTCCTCACGGCCACCAACTTCCTCGGTATCAACCTGATGCCGATCGGCCTCAACGAAATTGACTACTTCGTGCGCATGTGGAATCAAGCCGGCGCCGTGATGGATATCTATCAGGCCGAGACCGCCGCCAATACGGCTTTCGAGCCGCTTTCGCCAATGAAACCGATCCTTCAGGCCGAAGTTGCCCAGACAGCGGCAACCGAAGCTTTGGGCAGGGTGTCGGAGACGGCATCCGAAGCGGCTTCCGGGGCGGTGCGCACGCTGGCGGCAATCGCCGAAGATGCCGCCGCGCCCATTTTCGGCGGTCTGCCGCTCGAGGAGGCGACCCCGTACCTGGGCACTGTGCAGCAAATGGCTCAGCTGAGTGGACCGATGCAACAGTTTATGCAGCCGCTTCAGCAGCTGACGTCGCTGGCCGGCCAGACCGGCGGCGTGGGCGACAACCTTGC
>Ga0182012_10008329_pt1 | contig 10261 bp, 10 predicted proteins | sample 612S2SmetaG_FD_120486 | JGI IMG/M metagenome (GOLD analysis project Ga0182012, IMG submission 120486) | Permafrost microbial communities from Stordalen Mire, Sweden - 612S2S metaG | ecosystem: Environmental > Terrestrial > Soil > Wetlands > Permafrost | place: Sweden: Stordalen | collected...
GAACTCGATCTGGCCAGTGTGGATTCCACAAAAGAGGGTATTGCCCTCTACCTAGCCGGCACGCCGGTTCGTGTCACCTTCGACCTTGAGAAGCTCACATTCATGGACAGTTCGGGAATCGCCTTGCTGGTGCAGGTATCGAACGAAGTCGGCCAGGTATCTCTCATCCACGTCGCGCCCATCGTGCACCGGGTGCTCGAGGCCACCGGCCTGCTGGAGCACTTCGGTCTGGCTCCATGATGATCCGGCGCTCGTTCGAGCGTTCAGAGGAATCAGTGAGTGCCGCCCGACGCTTCGTCGCCGGCACGATCGCCGATGTCGCCGTCGAGCTGCAGGACTCTGTCTCCGTAATGGTGTCGGAGCTCTCCACCAACGCACTGGTCCACGCGGCCAGCGGTTTCGAGGTCACCGTCGACCGATCCGAGGGCGGGGTGTTCGTCGCCGTGGGCGATCGAGGGAACGGTACCCCGGTCCTGCAGTCACCGGCCTCCAGTGAGCCGCACGGGCGGGGGCTGCGCATCGTTGAAGCCTTGTCCGACGAGTGGGGCATCTCATCCTCAGTCGATGCCGGCAAGACCGTTTGGTTCCGGTTGTCCCTCGACTCCTCAGTGACCCATGCATCGGCCGGCGGGACGGCCCGGGCCTCGGTGACCGAGACCACGGCTGAAGGGGACTCATCCCGGACACGTCGCGCCACCCCATTGAGCTCGCCCGGGGAAGCTGACTCCAGCGGGTCGGCCTTGCGACACCGGGGGCCCAGGCGGCGGACCCGGGTGTACTCGAGATCGTCCGACACTCCTGCTGTGAGCCCGTAGACCCCCGTGTCCGACCAGGCCAGTGCCATTGCCAGGGCCATGGACTCCTACACCGAGCGGGTGGACTACACGCTCCACGTGGTCACGACGACCTCGAGGGAGGGTGACCCCAGCGGCTGTGTGGTCGGGTTCACTACCCAGTGCAGCATCGTGCCCCCGCGATTCCTCGTGTGCATCTCCAAGATGAACCACACCTACTTCGCTTCCGAGCACTCCCGAGGGATAGCCCTCCACCTCATCGGTCGGGACCAGACCCAACTGGCATCGCTGTTCGCCGAGACGAGCGGCGACACGGTGGACAAGTTCAGCCAGTGCACATGGCACACCGGTGTCACTGGGGCCCCAGTCCTGTCCGAGTGCGTGGCGTGGCTGGAGGGCTCGATCATCCGGCGGTGGAGCGTAGGAGACCACCAGGCGTTGCTGATCCGGCCGGTGGCCGGTGGGCCCGGCGCCCCGGGGGATGTACTGACCATCCGGACGGCCCCAGAGTTTCGGCCCGGCCATCCCTCCGGTGGCTGACGCCGGCCACGGCACCGGGCCGACCACGGCGCCCCTACGTTCGGTTTGGAGTCGGTCCCCGACGGGAAGAACTCCGGGGACGGGATGTGAGACGCATCCCCTGAGGGAAGGTTGCCCTATGTTGCTTATTCTGGCTCTTCTGGTCGTTCTGCTCTTCGCCGGCCTCGGATTCGCGTTGCACGTCCTGTGGGTCGTGGCCGTGGTGCTCCTCGTGCTGTGGCTGGTCGGATTCGCCCTCGGCAGGGGTGAGAACGCGGGCAGCCGACGCTTCTACCGGTGGTAGGGCGTTGGACTTCCACCCCCAACAACAGCTCCATGCCCGGCGCCGGTCTGCGATCACGGACACACTCTCCAGGTTCTCCGCTTCCGAGCCGTGCATCGATGGCTCCGTCCGCGTCCTCGCCGGAGTCGGCCTGGCTCCCCGCCTGACCATCACCTGTTCCAGCGTGGGTCCCAGCTGGGTCCTGGTCCTCCGGGGCTCGCTGGATGCCGGTTCGGTGATCGCACTTCGCAGTCAGTTCGACCAGTTGGCCTCAGGGGAGTTCGACCACGTCATCGTCGATGTGAGCGACGTGACCGTCATCGATCACTTCGGTGCCGCCGCCCTCGGTGTCCTCGGGGAACGGGCAGCGGTGATCGGCGCCGAACTGCGCCTGCGACATCGAGGCTGCACCGTGTCGGCGGCGGGCGGCCTCTGCCCACCGCCGACGGTCGCCGCGGGCTAACCACGGATCGGGCGGTTCGGGACGTCGGGCGCACTTCGCCACTGCCCGTCGACCCCGACGGCGAGGGCCAGGCGTCGGTTCCCTTCGCAGCAATCTCGACAACAGATCGGCGGTGAAGGGTCCGGGACGCGATGCCACCCGAAGGTCCCTCAACGGGCTGGGCCATCGGACCTCCTCTCCTGATTGGGGCGTCTCCCCCATGCCGTCGGCCCACAGGGCTGGTCAGACAGGCCTATGGAGTGGGCGTGGATCTCGACGCCAACCCCGACGGCCTGACCGGTAGCGTCACCACCGTGATCACCGCTGACGGCCCCATCAACGACCGCCCAACCCGCCACCCGGCGCGTGCGGCGAGGGTGGCCCGACTCGGGAATCGCCCACGGACCGCACACGGCGGCCAGGCCCGGGCTCCGGCAATCTGACCATGCGCGACCCCGACTTTGGATCCACCCTCCGCTCGCTCCACGAGCTGGCCCCCTCCGACATCCCCGACAGCCTGTCCCGGGTGGCCAGTGGGATGGGCATCTACGACATGGCCGCGTACCTAATCGACTTCGAGCAGTCCACGCTCTTCCCCGTGCCCGACCGGGGTATCCCTGTCGACTCGCCCATCGGCGTCACCACCGAGGGAACCCAGGAGGGTCAGGCCTTTCTCGAACGTCGGCTCATCGATTCGACGGTCGACGGCACCACCACCCGGGTGTGCGTCCCCCTCATCGAAGGGTCGGAGTGCACCGGGGTGCTGGCCTTCACCGTGGCCGGCTCCCTGGAAGATCAGGACCGGCGCCGGTCAGAGGAGCTGGGCATGCTGGTCGGGGCAGCCATCGCCATCGCCGCCCGGTACACCGACCTGTTCAACATGGTGCGTCGACGCCGGGCCATGAGCCTGCCGGCCAGCATCCAGTGGGACCTGCTTCCGCCTCTGCGCCTGAGGACTCCGGAGGCTTCGTCGAACGGTGTGCTCGAGCCGGCCTATGACGTAGGCGGAGACTGTTTCGACCACGCGGTCAACGGCTTCTGTGTGGATGTCGCCATCATGGACGCCATGGGGCACGGCCTGGGCTCCAGCATCCTGTCGTCACTGGCCGTCGGGAGTTACCGACACGACCGGCGCGAGGGCCAGCCGCTGCCCGTCATCCATGAGCGGCTGGACCGGGTACTGGCCGAGAACTTCGGTGGCCAGCAGTTCGTCACGGGTCAGCTGGCCAAGCTCGACGTCGAGTCCGGTCGGCTCCTCTGGACCAATGCCGGCCATCCCCGCCCGCTACACGTCCGGGGCGGCCGGGTACTGGCCAGCCTGCCCTGCCGGCCCTCCAGGCCGTGGGGACTGGGGGGCCGGCTGCGGGAGGAGGCCGAGGAGGCACTCCAGCCAGGGGACTCGGTGGTGTTCTACACCGACGGCGTCGTCGAGGGTCGTGGATCCTCCGGCGAGTCGTTCGGAATCGACCGGTTCGTCGATCTGATCGAGCGGGCTTTGGCTGCCACCGAGCCGGCCGACGTCATCATTCGCAACGCTATCAACGGGGTGCTCGAGTTCCAGGACCGTCGGCTCCGGGACGACGCCACCATCGTCTGGCTGACCTGGGACCGGCCCTACGGAACCTGACGGGAAGGCGTACGCACGGGCGGGCCCAGAGCTGCCGAGCCCGGGGCAACAGTTCCTCCCCGGCCCACGTGGCCCGCGCCAAGCAGGCGCGACGAAACTCGGCCCGGGTCCCCTTCGGATCCGGGCCGAGTCGTCAGTCGGGGCGATAGGGCTAGCGGCCAGTGACCTTGTCGGCCACCTTGTCCACCGCGTCCTTCACCTTGCCCTTGCCCTGGTCAACTTTCCCCTCGTTCTTCAGGGCCCGGTTGCCAGTGGCGTCGCCGACGGCCTCCTTGGCCTTGCCCTTCACGTCATCTACTGCTCCCATGGGGCGCTCCTTCCACTCGTGACCGCAGGTGCGATCGCTTCACGGTTAGCCCTACCCCGAAGCCCCGATGGTCAACCCCCACAGCCGACACTCGGGCCCGTCCACCCGCGAGTCTCCGGGGATGCCATCCGTCCGCCGGCACAGCGACCTGCTGCTACCGGGGCGTGATCCAGACCGACTCGCCATCCACCGTCTGGCGATGCTCGGGTCGGGCGCTCGTCCGGGCCACCTCTTCGTCAGTCAGCAGCTCAGGGGTGGGCACGGCCCGATGTCCGCGACGACGCCCGAGCATCCTGTTCCAGAAATCGGCCTCCTCACGGGCCGACTCCAGGGTCTCGATCCGGCCCGACCGCATGGCACGGTTGTGGCGGACGGAACCCACCAGGACAGGAATGGTGGCGATGGCGATCGCCACCACCATCAACGGGACAATGATCCAAAGAACGGTCATGAGCATTCGGCTGGCTTGGTCGGTGGGCCAGCCACCCTCCTCGGTGAAGGCCCTACCCGGATCGACGGGAAGGAAACCCTTCCGACCGCTGGATTCACCTAGAGCCGGTGGTGTGATGGTCACCGACTCCGTGGCCACACCGTCGGCGTTGGCCAAACCTGACGGCCTCCCGTGCCAGGGCGCATTCGTCGGCCCGGCCACACCCCCCGGCCCGGCTCAGGCGGGTGGGTTCCCGGCGATCCGGGCGAAGAGGTCGACCAGGTGGTCCACCAGCTCGTCACGGTCCATGGCCACGGACCCTTCGTGCCACGCCAGGCAGATCTCGCCGAGCGCCCCGATCTGGGCGTAGGCGATGAACCTCCGGCGGTCGAAGGACTCGGTGTCGGCCATCCGGTCGAGGGGGAGCAGGGAGGCCACCCCCACCTCCACGATGCGGCTCCGGTACCGGCTCAGATCGCCGGACTGGGTCTCGGTGATCAGGATGCGGGCCAGGCGGCGGTCGTCGAGCAGGCCGTCGATGAAGGCCTTGATGGCCGCGTGCACCGACCCGCCCCCGGCCCCGGGTTGGAACGGCTCCGTGCGGGCCACCATGACGTCGATGGCGTGGTCGACCACGGCGGCACCCAACTCGTCGATGGAGGCGAAGCTCTCGTAGAAGTACCGCTTGGTCAGGCCGGCCGCCGCGCACACCTCGCCGACGCCCAGGCTGGCCGCCCCCCGGGTGCCGGCCAGCTCGAAGGCCGCCTCGACCAGCTGCCGGCGTCGGATCTGCCGCCGCTCTGGGGCGCTGACCCCACGGAAGGGCCGGGTCACGGGAGAGCTCATAGTTGATACCGGATCGTATCGACTTTACGATACGGAGCTGTTGACACGCTGCGGTGTCAACAGTTGCCGTCCCGTCGAACAGGAGCCGCGCACGATGCCCACGGTCGTACCGCCAGGATTCGATCTCACCGACCCCGACATCCTCGGTGACCGCCTGCCGCTGGACGAGTTCGCCTACCTGCGTTCCGAGGCACCGGTGTTCTGGAACGCCCAGGACCCGACCGTGTCGGGCCATGACGACCAGGGCTTCTGGGCCGTCACCCGCCACGAGGACCTGAAGGCGGTGTCCACCGCCCGCACGGGCTGGTCCGTCGAGGAGAACTCCGCCTTCGTCCGGCTCCTCGACCCCTCCGACGCCGCCAAGGACACCACCAGCGAGCTGTTGCTGTGCATGGACGCACCCCGCCACACCCGGGTGCGGGGGGTGGCCAACCGGTGCTTCACGCCGCGGGCCGTCGCCCAGCTCGAGGAGGACCTCCGGGAGCGGGCCGCCCGGATCGTCTGGTCGGCGGCCCAGAAGGACAGCGGTGACTTCGTGGCCGACGTGGCCTGTCAACTCCCCCTGCAGGCCATCGCCGGGCTGATGGGGTTCCCCGACGCCGATCGGGACCAGCTCATCCACTGGAGCGACCAGATGGCCGGCTCCGAGGACCCCGAGTACGGCACCATGGACCAGACGGCGACGTTCGAGCTCCTGGCCTACGCCTACGCCTCCGCCGAGGAGCGCAAGGCCCGCGACATGGGCGACGTGACCAGCCGGCTGGTCCGGCCCGACGCCTCCGGGCAGACCCTGTCCAGCGAGGAGTACGGCTTCTTCTTCATGATCCTCTCGGTGGCCGGCAACGAGACGACCCGCCAGGCCATCGCCCACGGGATGCTGGCCTTCCTCGAGCATCCCGACCAGTGGGAGCACTGGCGGGCCGAGCGGCCCACGACGGCCGTGGACGAGATCATCCGCTACGCCTCACCCGCCGTCGTGCTCCAGCGCACGGCCACCGAGGACACCGTGATCGGGGAGACACCCGTCCGCCGCGGCGAGCGGGTGGGGATGTACTTCGCCTCGGCCAACTTCGACGACGAGGTCTTCGCCGAGCCGCGGCGCTTCGACATCGGGCGGACGCCCAACCCCCACGTGACGTTCGGCGGCGGAGGGCCGCACTTCTGCATCGGCGCCCACCTGACCCGGCTCGAGGTCCGGATCATGTTCGATGCCCTGGCCGACGGGCTGGCCGATGTGCGCCTGGCCGGCAGGCCCCGGCGGCTGCGCTCCTCGTGGCTCAACGGCATCAAGGAGCTGCCGGTCTCCTACCACGCCGGGACGGTGCGGTGATGGCGGCGGTGACGGAGCACTCCCCAGGTGGGCCGGGCCCGGTGACGGCCACCGCCTGGGTGGCGGCCCGGCTGGGGGCCCCGACCGACGCCCTGGAGGTCCGGACCACCGAGATCGGCGTCCCCGGCCCGGGCCAGGCACGCGTGGCCACCGAGGCCATCAGCCTCGATTTCAACGACATCGACACCATCCGGGGTCGGTACGCCCTCCTGCCCTTCGAGCCGCCCTTCGTCCCCGGTATGGCCGTGGCCGGCGTCGTCGATGCGGTGGGCCCGGGGGCCGAGGCCCTCATGGGCCGGCGGGTGGTGGGCGTCACCGCCGGGGTACAGGGCGGCTATGCATCGGCGGCACTGCTCGACGCCGCCACCGTCCAGATCGTGCCCAGCTGGCTCAGCCTCACCGATGGCGCGGCCATGTACTTCCCCTACCTGCTGGGATGGCTGGCGCTGCGCGAGCGCGGTCGGGTGGCGGCCGGGGACGTGGTTCTCGTCCATGCCGGGGCCGGTGGCGTGGGCTCCGGGGTGGTCCAGCTGGCCAAGGCGCTCGGCGCCGTGGTCATCGCCACCGCCGGGAGCGACGACAAGGTCGAGTTCTGCCGCCACCTGGGCGCCGACCACGCCGTCAACTACCGCACCGATGACTTCGTCTCCCGGGTCGATGACATCACCAACGGGCACGGCGTCGACGTGGCCTTCGACAGCGTCGGTGGCGAGGTGACGACCGATACCTTCCGGGCCATGGCGTTCAACGGTCGACACCTCATCGTCGGCTATGCCGCCGACATCGGCCTGGAGGAGCGCCCGGTCAGTCTGCAACCGAGTATCTACGGCAACTTCGACCTGGTCGGCATCTGCTTCGCCCTGGTCGATGACCCACGGGTGACGCACAGCCTGGGGATGAACTTCCTCAGCCGTGCCGACGGCGTCCGCATGTGGGGCAGCATCCTGCAGTTGGCCCAGAGCGGTCAGATCCGTCCGGTTGTCGGCCGCCGGATCGGGTTCGACGACGTCCCGTCGGCCCTGGAGGCCATCGAACGGCGCGAGACCGTGGGCAAGACCATCGCTCAGGCCCCGGCGCACCCATAAGCCCAGCTCAGGTGGCTGTGGCCCGGCAGGGCGGAACCCGCACCCGGGCCTCAAGTGTCGGCCCCGGTCTGTCGATGCTGAATCGATGAGCGGCGCCACCACCAGACGACGCTCGGGACGCGCCGGAACCTTCCGCGATCTGCTCGGATCCGAGCGGCTGCTGTGGGTCGCCTTCGGCCTGTTGAGCTGCCTCGTCGCCACGTACGTGGTCCTCGTGGGAGTGCGTGGGGCGGGAACCTACTGGACATGGCTCGACGGGTGGGCGGTCTGCGCCATCGAGCTCTCGGGGAGTGCCCTGTGCCTGAGTAGGGCATTCGCCCGACGACAGGGTCGGGGCCCGGCCCTGTTCCTCGGGCTCAGCCTGCTCTCGTGGACCGTCGGCGACGTCGTGATCACCGCCCAGTCGATCGGTGGTGCCGACCCCCCCAGCCCGTCGCTGGCCGATGTCTTCTACCTCGGCTTCTATCCCCTGGCTTATGTGGCCGTCGTCCTGTTCATGAAGGGGCAGGCGAAGCGGCTCACCGCCACCAACTGGCTCGACGGTGCCATCGCCGGTTTCGGTGCCGCCGCGGCGTGTGCGGCGTTCGCCTTCCACGGCGTCTTCCACTCCTCGGGCTCGTCCTCGGCCGGCACCATCGTGAACCTGGCCTATCCGATAGGCGACGCCCTGCTCCTCGGTCTTGTCGTCGGCGGCTTCGCCGTGCTCTCGGGGAGGCGGAAGCTCCCGTGGATCCTCCTGGCCACCGGCTTGGCCATCAACGTGGTGGGCGACGCGTCCAACCTGCTCCACGACTCCCTCGGCGCCACCTCGTTCGGACAGTTCGCCAACGCCGTGGCGTGGCCCATCGCCATCGTCCTCATGTCCATGGCCGTATGGATCCGACCTGCGCCGGTCAACCCCCTGATCCCGGAACGACGGGCCGGGTTCCTCCTGCCCTGCCTGGCCGCTGCCGCGGCGTTGGGCATCCTGCTGGCCGGCTCGTTCTATTCCATCGGGCGGGTGGCGATCGCCCTCGCCACGCTGACCCTCCTCGCCGTGGGCATCCGACTGATCGTGTCTGTCCGTGGCGTCGAGTCCCTCAGCCAGGAGCGGCACCGGCAGTCCGTGACCGACGAGCTCACCGGCCTGTGGAACCGTCGCTACCTCTTCCGGGTGCTCGATGCCTTCTTCGCCGACGACGAGGCAGGGGAGGCCGACCGGAGCCTGGCCTTCCTCTTCGTCGATCTCGATCACTTCAAGGAGATCAACGACTCCTTCGGACACCCCGCCGGTGACGAGCTGCTGAGGCAGCTGGGCGATCGGCTCCAGACCTCGCTCCGGGACACCGACCTGCTGGTCCGGCTCGGAGGCGACGAGTTCGCCGTGGTGCTGATCGACGGTGATGCCGACTATGCGGCGTCGGTGGCCGAACGCCTGACGGCCAGCCTCAACCAGCCGTTCATGCTCGACGTGGTCAGTGCCACCATCGGGGCCAGCATCGGGATCGCCCTGGCGCCCAACGACGCCACCGACAGTGCCCGGCTCGTCTGGTGCGCCGACGTGGCCATGTACCGGGCCAAGCTCGGGAGGACGCCCTACGCGCTCTTCGAGTTGACCATCGACGAGGAACACGACCAGTTGCGGCTGATGGAGGAGCTGCAGGTGGCCATCCACGAAGACCAGCTCGTCCTGCACTACCAGCCGCAACTCGACCTGCGCACCGGTGAGATCCTGGCCGTGGAGGCCCTGATCCGGTGGACGCACCCCCGGTTGGGAATGCTGCCGCCGGACAGTTTCCTGCCCATGGCCGAGGAGGCCGGCCTCATGTTGCCCATCACCAGGTGGGTGCTGGGGACGGCCGTCATGCAGTGCGCCGAGTGGACGGCGTCGGGACGGAGCCTCACGGTGGCCGTCAACGTCTCGCCGAAGAACCTGATGGAGCCGGGCTTCGTGGAGGAGGTCGGTGAGCAGCTACGACGCCACGACCTCCCCCCGGAGATGCTGGTCATCGAGATCACCGAGACCAACGTGATCGCCGAGTTCGACGTCACGCGGTCGGTCATCGAGGATCTCCGCGACCTCGGTGTCGTCGTCTCCATCGACGACTTCGGGGCCGGTGTCACGTCGCTGGCCTACCTGAGCAATCTCCCCGTCCGGGAGCTGAAGCTGGACCGATCGTTCATCGCCGGGATCGCCGGCGGGGACAGGGATCGCGAGCTGGACCTGGTCCGTTCGACCATCGAACTGGGCCACAGCATGGGGCTGCGCATCGTGGCCGAGGGGATCGAGGACACGACGACGCTCGAGCTCCTCACCGAGCTGGGCTGTGATCTGGCCCAGGGCTTTTGCATCAGCCGGCCCAGGCTGGCCAGCGATCTGACCCTCCGGTCCGCCTTCGACGAGCAGGAGTCTGCTCGGACCTGATCCCGGCCAGGCACACGGGTCGACCAGGCTCGGGCCGCCGGTCAGTCCACGTGCGGCTCGGTCCCCGCCGTCTCACGGCCTCCGTCCGACGAGCGCTCAACCTTCACCCGGTACATGGCCCGGTCGGCCAGACGGACGGCTTCTGCCGCCGAATCACCGGCACCGGCCAGGTGCGAACCCACGCTGACACCTAC
>Ga0182012_10008334_pt1 | contig 10256 bp, 5 predicted proteins | sample 612S2SmetaG_FD_120486 | JGI IMG/M metagenome (GOLD analysis project Ga0182012, IMG submission 120486) | Permafrost microbial communities from Stordalen Mire, Sweden - 612S2S metaG | ecosystem: Environmental > Terrestrial > Soil > Wetlands > Permafrost | place: Sweden: Stordalen | collected...
ACGAAATTCAAGGCGTTAAAAACTGGGTAAGACGCAGGCGTAAATTCCCGATACACTCTTACCCATGGATAGCGAAATCCAACACATCAGCGACACGGCCCTGCTCGTCGCAGCCGCGCGCGCTTCCGAGACGAAGCTGGAAGAAGGGCTTGTCCATGATCCCTATGCCGCACTGCTCGCCGGTGAGCGTGGTATCGCCATCGCCCAGGCCGGAACACCGTCCCGCTGGCGCTCCTTCGGCATCGGTTTGCGCTCACGCTTCATTGACGAATTCTTAACCACCGAATTGCAAACCGGCATGATTGATTGTGTTCTCTCCTTAGGCGCAGGTCTAGACGCGCGTCCCTGGCGCCTTCCTCTGCCCAACTCCCTGCGCTGGGTCGAAGTGGACTTTGCCCCCATTCTCGATCACAAACACAGCCTCCTCAAAGACGTCAAGCCGCATTGCCATCTCGAACGCATCGCGGCTGACGTCAACGAAAAGGACGATCGCCAAGGCGTGTTCGAATCGGCCATGGGCGAAGGTGGCCGCGTCCTCCTACTCACCGAGGGCCTTCTCTTTTATCTGCCCGCCGAAACCGTGCACCGTTTAGCTGTGGAAGCAGCCGTCTGCAGCCGCTGGATCATCGACATCTCTCCGCAAAGCGCTCTCCTGCTCTCGGGCGGCGGAGATGCTATGCAGAAGGCCTTGGAACTTCGCCACGAAACCCGCCTGGAGGGATCGGAAATCCTGGACGTCCTGCGCAATAACGGTTGGCTTGCCGCCGCCTCGAAAACCTTCATGAGGGACGGCGCGCCTTTCGCCATTCAGCGCATGACCAGAAACGGCTGGCAGCCTGATCCTGACTCGCCTAGACCTTTACCCAACGATCCATCCGGCGTCTGGCTCTTTGCCCGGCCAGCTTAAGCTTCGTCGTACACTGCGAACATGAAGTGTCGTTTCCTGCTGCTGGCGTTTGCAATGGTCGGAGGTCTCTCCGCCGCCACACCGCCTGCCAAGGTTACGTTCTACCGCGACATCGCCCCCATCGTCTACGCCAACTGCGCCCCCTGTCACCGTCCCGGCGAATCCGGCCCCTTTTCATTGCTCAGTTACGAAGACGTAAAACACCACGCCCTGCAAATTGCCGACGTCACCCGCACCCGCTTCATGCCCCCTTGGTTGCCCGAACCGGGTCACGGCGACTTCGCCGAAGAGCGCCGTCTGACCACCGAACAAATCGCCCTGATTCAAGCCTGGGTCAAACAAGGCGCCCCCGCCGGATCAAGCGCCCACGCCCCCGCTCCGCCCAAATTCAGTTCCGAATGGCAGCTCGGTCCGCCTGATTTAATCGTCCACGCCGCTCAGCCTTATCAACTCCCGCCCGATGGCGGCGAAGTCTTCTGGAACTTCATCATGCCCGTGCCTGTCTCCACCGTTAAGTGGGTCAAAGCCATCGAAGTTCGTCCCGGTACCGCGCGTGTTTTTCACCATGCCAACGTCATTGTCGATCGATCGCGCTCCGCCCGCCGCCAGGAGACCAAACCAGGGTTCGGCTTCGCAGGCATGGATTTATCTGTTGAAGAAGAAACCTTCGATCCAGATGGCCACTTCCTTTCCTGGAAGCCCGGCAGCGAACCGGTGATTGAGCCTGACGGCATGGCTTGGCGCGCCGACCCAGGCATGGACCTTATATTGAACGTCCACCTGCGCCCCACCGGCAAGCCCGAAACCATCGCTCCTGAAATTGGCCTCTACTTTACGGACAAGCCGCAAACCAAATTCCCCATGCTCGTGCAACTGGAGCACGACCTCGCCATCGACATTCCCCCCGGCGATAAAGACTTCCTTGTTTCTGACGATTTTCGCGTCCCAATCGATCTGAACGTCCTCACCATTTATCCGCATGCGCACTACGCCGGCAAATTAATGGAAGGCTACGCCACCTTGCCCGACGGCACGCGCAAGTGGCTCATCCGCATCCCTAACTGGGATCTCAGTTGGCAGGGCGTCTACCGTCTAAAGGAACCCATGTTTCTGCCGCATGGCACTGTCGTTTCCATGCGCTACCATTACGACAACTCCGCCGACAATCCGCGCAACCCCAGCCACCCGCCGCAGCGTATGACCTTCGGCAACAACGCCACCAACGAAATGGGCCACCTTTGGTTGCAAGTCTTACCTGTCGAAGAAGGTGATCAGCGTGCCATATTGCAGGAATCCTTGATGAGCCAGCGTCTCGACAAGTATCCTGCCGATTTTTCCGCCAACTACAACATTGGCGATCTACTCCTCACCAAAGGCGACGCAGCCGGCGCCATCCCATATTTTGAACGCGCCGCCACCGTCTCGCCATCGAGCGTCGTCGCTGCCACCGAATGGGGCATCGCCTTACTCACCGCTGGCCGCGTTCCTGAAGCCGAGGAACAATTCAAACGAGCCTTAGTGGCCGACCCACAATATACGAATGCGCGTTTCGGCTTAGCCAGTGTAGAGGCGGGTAGCGGCCGCTTTGAAGCCGCGGCCAGCGATTTCCAGGCCGTCTTGAAAGATCGGCCCGATGACGCCAAAGCCACCCAGCACTACGGCGAGGTGCTGATCATGTGGGGTGATGAACTTGCCAACTCCGATGACCCCGCTACCCTCGACCGCGCGGTTACTCACTACCGCGAGGCACTCGCCTATCGCCCTTCTGACGCCGATCTGCACACCACTCTCGGGATAGTGCTCGCTCGTTCACATAAATTTAACCAGGCTCAAGTGCAGTTTCAAGTTGCTTTAAGCATTGACCCGAATTTTCAGCCAGCGAGGGACGCTTTGGCCAAACTTCAGCAGGTGACTCGTAAACTGATAGAAAAATAATGCCTTGATCGCAACTTTGGGCTTGTTGTTTGCCCGCAAACCCGCTATCCTCACTTGTATCTATCCATTAGTTCGGTCGTAGTCATACGACCTATCCAAGCGCTGTTTTTGCTTTTTCTTCAATATAAGCCTAGTCGCTGCAAACCCATACTTTTTGTGAATTGTTTGAAAGCTTGAGAGGAGCCTTTTTGATCATGAGGATTCACGGTTCTACGCGTTTCTGCACTGCTTTAGCGCTAGCCGTTTTGTCGCTTTGTTTTCTGCACACACCGCTGGCAAGTGGACAAGTTTTGTACGGTGCGCTGGTTGGCACAGTTACAGATCCTAGCGGCGCTGTTGTTCCTGGAGCAACGGTCGTTGCTACCGGCAGGGATAACGGTCAGGTTCGCCAGGATAAGACAGATTCCGGCGGCCGCTTCAATTTGGTGAACGTGCTTCCCGGTACGTATGACGTAAAAATAAACAGCGCGGGTTTTCGGCCCATGGATCAAGTTGGCTTTGTCATCACAGCCAACAACGTTTCGCGGATTGATGCTCACTTAGAAGTGGGCGGCGTCTCCGATACCGTCACGGTCTCCGCCGAAGCGCTCATGCTGCAAACCGACAAAGGCAGCACCCAAACGGAGATCACCGGCACGGAAGTCACTTCCATGCCTCTGGGCGGCTACCGTACTTACCAGACTCTCGTCAACCTGGTTCCCGGCGCAATGCCCGGTGCTTTCGCCAATTCCACAACCGACGCGCCCGACCGCTCGCTCGCCACTCACATCAATGGCGGCAATGCGCAAACCAACGTCACGCGTATCGACGGCGCCATTAGCATCAATGCCTGGCTGCCCAACCACGTTGGCTATAACGTACCTGCAGAAACAGTCGATTCGGTCAACGTAACATCAAGCGCCGCATCGGCGGATCAAGGCCTGGCTGGATCTTCTGCCATTACGCTGATCACAAAATCAGGCACAAATGATTTGCATGGCACTGCCTTTGAAATCAACAACAATCAGGAATACAACGCCCGCAACTACTTCCTGAAAGCGGGCACCGCCAAACCGGATGCCATATACAACAACTATGGTGCCACCTTGTCCGGACCAATAATCAAGAATAAGCTTTTCTACTTCGTCAGCCTCGACGCTACGGCCCAAAAGCAAGTAGTCAACGGCACCTATACCGTGCCGACAGATGCTCAACGCCAAGGCAATTTTTCAGGCCTCACCAGCACGATTTATAACCCCAACACCGGCAACGCCAACGGCACCAATCGCGCCCCCTTCGCAGGGAACATCATCACGGGAATCAGCCCCATCGCCTTGGCAGCGCAGGCCTACTATCCTGAACCCAACTTGCCAGGCACCACCAATAACTATTTTGCCGATGCTCCATCCATCTTGAATCGCTATTACTTCGATACTAAGATCAACTGGAATCGCAACGATAAACACACCATCTGGGGCAAGTATGGCTTCATGCGCGCCACATCCGGTGGCACCGGCATCTTAGGCAATGCGGGCGGTCCCGATCCAGACGGCAACGCCGGTCCAGGACTCGGTCATACCTTCGTGCAAGTAGGAACCATTGGCCACACTTACTCGTTCTCACCCACAGTGGTGTTAGACGGCACACTGGCCTATCAGCGAATTAAATTAGAAGTCAATCCGCAAGGCTTTGGCACCGACTATAGTTCGGTCCTCGGCATCCCCGGTATCGACGGCTCAAACATTCTGCAAAGCGGTTTCCCCAACTTGAACATTGGCGCGTACGCGGCCTTCGGTACCCCCGATTGGATGCCCGAACGCCACACCGACGAAACCTACAGCCACAACGACAACGTCACCTGGACCAAAGGCGCTCACGAATTCCGCTTCGGTTTCGATATGGCCCGCATTCACTTGAACCACTGGCAGCCTGAATTAAGCGCCGGTGGCGCGCGCGGCTATTTCAACTTTGGCGGCTATGTTACCGCTCTCAACGCAACCGGCGCAGCGGCTCCCAGCCAGTTCAATGCCTACGCGCAATTCCTGCTCGGTATCTCCGATGACGTGCAGAAAGGGTATCAATACATTTTGATGACCGGCCGCGAATGGCAGTTCGGTTTTTACGCAAAAGATCGCTGGCAAGTTAGTCGTAAGTTGACTGTCGACTACGGTCTTCGTTACGAACTCTTCCCGCTCATGACCCGCTCCGATGACAAGGGCATTGAGGCTTTAGACCCTTATACCAACACCCTCTATCTCGGTGGCCGTGGAACAACGCCCTTAGATGCGGGCATCTCTGTAAGTCATAAGTTGTTTGCCCCCCGCATCGGCTTAGCTTACCGGCTCGACGAAAAGACCGTCATCCGCACGGGCTATGGCATGAACTTCGATCCACTCGCGTTCTCACGCCCTCTCCGTGGCTTCTATCCGCTGACCATCAACTATAACTATCCGAATCTTTCCACCTATGCTGCCGCCAATACCGCTGGCAACGGCACTTTGGTATCGGGCATTCCCGACGCCTCGGCCGCTTTATCCCTGCTCACCAGCCAACTGAACACCGGCGTTCTGCAGCTCCCGGGTAACGTTACCGAACGCAGCCCGTGGCAAGGCCCATTACACCGTGGCTATGTTCAATCTTGGAATTTCACTGTTGAACGCAAGCTGCCGTCTGACGTCATCGCCTCTGTAGCATATGTAGGTCAGCACTCGGTCCACTTAATGGCCGACGATAACATCAATTCGGAAGCGCCGGGTGGCGGTGTCGCTGGTTTACCCTTTTATCAACAATTCGGTCGCAGCGTCGCCACCAGTATGTGGGACGGTTACCTCAGCTCCAGCTTCAATTCCTTGCAAGTTGCCGCTAACCGCAACTTTAGTAAAGGTCTTTTGGTGAAAGCCGCATACACGTGGTCGAAAGCAATTGACTATGCCGACGACGATGGCTGGCAGAGTATGAGCTATAACTACGGTCCCACCTTCCAACGCAATCGGGCCGCGGCCGGTTTCGACCGCACCCAAAACCTGGAAATGTCCTGGGTCTACGAACTGCCTATGGGTAAGAACAAACAGTTCCTCAGCACCGGGCTGGTTTCTAAGATCGTGGGCGGATGGCAAACCGCAGGCATCATGGCCTGCTACACCGGCACCCCGCTTACCGTTGGCGCTAACGACAATCTCAACGACGGCGGCAGCGGTTTGCAAACAGCAAACCAGATTGCTCCTTTGAACTTCGTCGGTACAGTCGGCAGCAACGGTATGTGGTACAACCCCGCTTCCTTCGCATCGCCCACTCCCGGAGTTTTCGGCAACACCGGCCGCAACTCTATCCGCGGTCCAGGCATGTGGAACACCGATATCAACCTTAACCGGACGTTCGCGATTAGGGAACGTTTGAAGCTGACGTTTAAGGCAGAAGCTTACAACATGCCCAACACGTCGCACTTCAATTCGCCTGACGTCAATGTGAACGATGCGGCTTTTATGAAAATCACCAGTTCCACTGGAGAACGAAACCTCCGTTTCAATCTCCACTTGCAGTGGTAATCATGTAAGGGTGAAGCTGTTCGTCTCTAAACAAAACCGGTTCGGCCCACTAGACCTCAATCTAGTGCGCCGCGCCGGTTTTTTATTGTTTCTCTGCGTGGCTCCGCTGGCCGCTCAAAATGAAGCAGCCCTCGCCGAACAATCGCGCCACGCCAAAGATTTGATGGCGGCTGGACGATACGACGAAGCCATCCCCATTTACCGGCAAATGGTCAAAGCACTTCCCGCCAACCCCGGCTTGCATCTGAACCTTGGCTTAGCGGAAGAATTCGCCGGCCATCCCGACCGCGCCATCCCCGAGTTTGAACTGGTGCTCAAAGCGCAGCCTGCCAGCATTCCTGCCCTTACTTCGCTCGCCATGGCGCGTTTGCAGAGCCAGCAGCCCGCTCCTGCCATAGCACCGCTGCGCAAACTGCTCGCGCTGCAGCCAGACAACCGCAACGCCTGCGGCATGCTCGCGGGTGCACTCCTGGCTACCGATCATCCGGAAGAAGCCGCCGAGCAATATCGCAAGCTCAGTGCTGCCGATGCAAACGATGCCAAAGCTTGGTACGGCTTGGGCAGCGCTTATGAAGCCTGGGCCAATCACGCCTTTGACCAACTAACAACGCTCGCCCTTGATTCTCCCTATGCGGCGGCGCTCCTGGGCGAGTCCAGCCTTCAGCGCGGCCAGTATCGCAGCGCTTTCTTTTTTTACCGCAAGGCCGCGTTATCCTTGCCAAACCTCCGTAGCGTTCATGCTGGCCTCGCTCAGATCTATCGCAAGACCGATCACACGGATTGGGCCGATCTAGAGGACCATCGCGAAACCGAATTAGCCGCGAGACCTTGCACCACGAGGACCGCCGAATGCCTCTTCGCCGCCAATCAGCTTTTGCCTGCTGCCAAGGCCACAGCCATTCAACCAGACGCTCTCTTCTGGAAAACAAAAGCTTTGAATGCGCTCGCGATTGAAGCTTTTTCCCACTTAGGAGGTCTGCCTGAATCTCCCGAACTCCACGCCATCAAGGCCAACATTCTCAAGGGCCGCAAACAATACAAAGAAGCCGCCGAAGAGTGGCGAGCGGCCCTCGCTCTCACCCCGGGTGATGCCGCCTTGCAGCACCAGTTGGTCACCACCCTCTTCCTGGCTCGAGATTTCGATGCCGTGCTCCCTATGCTTCAGGAAGCGCTGAAGGCAGAACCCAAGGCTCCTGACTTGAACTTTATGCTCGGTGACACCTACCTGCAAACCCAGCAACCCGACAAGGCAGTCCCATTCCTAGAGGCAGCGCTGCAGGCCGATCACAACATGCTTCTCGCGCACGCCTCCTTAGGTTTCGCTCTGTCGCAAACGAATAAGACTACGGAAGCGATCCCGCATCTCGAACGCGCCCTCGAAACCGACGAAGACGGCAGCCTACACTACCAGCTCGCGCGCGCCTATCAAACCGCCGGCAATGCCACCCGCGCGAAAGAACTCATGACTCAGTATCAAACCATCACCGCCAAGAGTCAGTCAGCCAAAGAGCAAGTGGCCAAGGAAGCCGAGATTGTTGCGCCCACTCAGTAAAATCTCGCTGTGGGTGCTCGGCCTCACTCTTTTTCTCCCGGGAAAGCCGTACCTGAAACCTGTCGTGGCGCAGGTTTCAACCTGCAGGCGGACTTCAGTCCGCCTTGCGACGGCTTTCCAGCCGTCGCTAGCCTCCCCCACGCAGACCTCCCATATCGATTTCGCCGACGTCGCAGCCACCTCCGGCATCTCTTTCGTCTTGGAGAACAGCCCCTCCGAAAAGAAGTTCCTGATCGAAACCATGGCGGGCGGCGTCGCCGTGTTCGACTACAACGGCGATGGCAAACCCGATATTTTCTTCACCAACGGTGCCGCAGTACCTTCACTCACCAAGACATCTCCGAAATACTGGAACCGGCTCTATCGAAATGACGGCAACGGCCACTTCACCGACGTAACAGAGAAAGCCTACGTCTCCGGCCAAGGCTACTCCACCGGAGTCGCTGCCGCCGATTACGATAACGACGGCCATCCCGACCTATTCGTAACCGGGGTCAATCGCAATCAACTCTTGCATAATCGCGGCGACGGCTCCTTCGAAGATGTCACTGAAAAAGCCGGCATCAAGAGTGGCCAATGGGCAGTCGCCGCCGGTTGGTTCGATTACGATAACGACGGCCTTCTCGATCTTCTCGTTGTCCACTACTCCGATACGCCGTTACAAGATCGCTTCTGCGGCAATAAAGACAAGGGCCCGCGCGTTTACTGCAATCCCAAATACTATGAACCGCTCGCCTCCACCCTCTATCACAATCTGGGTAACGGCGTGTTCGAAGACGTCTCCGTCAAATCAGGCATCTCTAAGTTTGCCGGCCGCGGTATGAGTGTCGCTTTTGCCGATTACGATGCCGACGGCTTCACCGACATCTTCGTCACCAACGACAACATGCCGAACTTCCTCTTTCATAACTTAAAGAACGGAACCTTCGAAGAAGTAGCATTGCTCTCCGGTGTCGCGCTCACTGATCGCGGTCGCCCCGTCTCCAGCATGGGTACAGATTTTCGCGACGCCGATAACGATGGCCGCCCCGATATCATCTTCACCGCCCTCGCGGGAGAAACTTTCCCGTTCTTCAAGGGTGCGCCCAATGGCAGCTTTGTCGATAACACCTACGCCAGCCGTATCGGCCCGCTCAGCATCGCGCACAGCGGCTGGGGCGTCGGCCTAGTCGATTTCGACAACGATGGCTGGAAGGACATCTTCACCGCGAATTCGAACGTGAACGATCGCGCCGAAGAAACCGAGTCTCATCCCTACAAAGAAGCCAACAGCATCTTTCTCAACCACGAAGGCAAATTCACCGATGCTACACCCGCCGCTATGAAAGCCTCAATTAAGGCTCATCGTGGAGCAGCCTTCGGAGATTTTGATAGTAACGGCCAGATCGGAGTTGTGGTCTCTGCACTGGGCGACAAGGCCGAACTCTGGCGCAACACCACCACGCAACCTGGCAACTGGATCGAATTCCACCTCCACGGCAAGCACAGCAATCGCGATGGTATTGGCGCCTCCATTCGGTTCAACTCGCAATGGAACGTCATGACCAGCGCCCTCAGTTATGCCTCTTCCAGTCTCGGCCCGGTCCACTTCGGAGTCGGCACCGCCACGCAGCTCAATGATGTGGAAATTCGCTGGCCCAGCGGCATCCATCAGCACCTTAGCGGCATTACCGTCAACCGCATCGTAGATGTTCAGGAACCCGAGAAGTAGTTATAAAAATCGAAGGATCGCCGGTGTCCCCACTGGCGTATATTGCCCGGTGAATCCCAAAATCCCAGTCTTTAAGTCCCGCTTGAAACAAGCAATCGCATCTGCCCGCTGATTGCACGAATAGAGAAAATGTCCGCTCGGATCAATCGTGAAACTCCGCGGATAATCTCCCCTCGTCCATTCTTCTCCCGCCCAAGTCAATTTGCCATCGCTCTCAATTGAAAACCACGCAATCGTGTCATGGAGCCGGTTTCCTACGTAGAGGAATCGCCCATCCGGCGACATCACAATCTCCGAGGTAAAATCGGTCCCAGCAAAATCCTTCGGCAATGTTGAAATCGTTTGCTTCGCCTTCAATGTGCCGCGCGCCGAATCGTAATCGCACGCCACCAACGTCGAGCTCTCCTCCTCCAATGTGTAGAACCAATGCCGGTTCGCATGAAACACAAAGTGCCTCGGCCCATCGCCTGAGGGCAGCTTAAAACTCGGCGGAGAATTCGGCGTCATCTTGCCCGTACTGACGTCAAACTTGTAAATAAAGATTTCATCCAGACCCAAATCCGCGGCCAGCACGAAGTGCCCCATCGGATCAGACTCAATCATGTGCGCATGGGGCTTATCATGCCC
>Ga0182012_10008339_pt1 | contig 10253 bp, 10 predicted proteins | sample 612S2SmetaG_FD_120486 | JGI IMG/M metagenome (GOLD analysis project Ga0182012, IMG submission 120486) | Permafrost microbial communities from Stordalen Mire, Sweden - 612S2S metaG | ecosystem: Environmental > Terrestrial > Soil > Wetlands > Permafrost | place: Sweden: Stordalen | collected...
AAGTGCCGCAGAGGCCGCTTGTTCTGCCTGTTGAGCCTTAGCCCTTGCTTCTTTTTCTGCCTTTTGCGTCTTAACCCTTGCTTCTTGTTCTGCTTGTTGCGCCGCAGCTCTAGCCTCTAATGCTGCTAGCCGTGCCTTGCGCTTCGCCTCCTCTTGCTCGGCCTCCATTTGCGATTTTAAGCTAAGGTAAGCCAGACATTGCTCCCTTATGTACGCCACTTCATCGGTGGTCGGGTTTGGTCCGTTGATGTCAAAGGTACTTTCTTGGCACGGATCGTAATAGGTATAGCCGCCGCCCGCTTTGCGTCTCCCGGCGAAGTTGGACCTACATACTGAGATGAGAATGGACAACGCGTCTTTTGATTTAGCGTCTCTTGCCGCGCGCTCGGCGCAGTCTTCATAATCTTTCGGCGCAACTGATCCCCGTTGATAGAACGCAACCGTCGCTAAAACTGAACTCGTCGCAACGGCGACTATCAGTGCTAACCAAAGGAAATATGTTTTCAACCGACGCGGCATTACGACGAATGCTGGTTTCCGCGTTGGCCCGCAGTGGCGCTAAATCTGGTTTGGTCAGTATTTGGCAACGACGGCGCCACCGATCGGAAACCGATAGTTGATACCAAATCGGACGATGCTATCCTTAACCTGCGCAGTCTCGGTAATGCTGCCGCCCAAGATCGCTGGAAGGGTTCCCGTGCCGCTAAGATTGCTCGTCGAAATATAGAGGTACTCGATTTTCGCCGACCAATTATCGAGCAGCGCAGCTTCTAAACCGCCGCCGATCGTCCAGCCGACCTTATTGAGTGAAACGCTGAGAAGGTTTGCGGTTATACCACCCGCCGAAGCATTCAACGCATCAGAAGCGCTGGTCCAAGCCGCGCCTCCGGTCGCATAGACTAAGACGCGATCAAAGGCTGCCCCAACTCTGGCGCGTGCGGTTCCGAAGGAGCCGATTCCATAGGTTTCAGAAATCGTGCATCCTACTCCGCAACCAAGTGTCTGGGTCTTTTTCTGTCCCGACCACTGGTAGTCGCCTTCAACGCCGTAGACGATGCTTCCATATTGCCAATTGAATCCAACCTGGCCGCCAGCGATTCCACCGCTCACATTTCCGGATCCGCTACTCGTGGCTCCATTGAGTAGTCCGCCGGTAATGACTGAATTTGAGGTTCCAGAGCTCCAGCCATAACCGCCGTTTCCGCCGACATAAAAGCCGGTCCAATTATAGAAGCTCTGGACCGCAGGCACCGGACCACTTGGAAAATCGGCCGCAAATGCCGGCGCGGTGGTCAGCCCCAAGAAAACGACTATGCAGCTAATGGCTTTTTTCATGATTGCCCCCGACTGCAGATGGCCGGCATTCCTAGGCCACCCGCATAAGTAGCGAGTATGGCCGCATTGCGCGCTTTGTTCAATATATCGAGGTGTATATTTTGAGCACTCAGGCTCGTTTCCCGCATGGACCTGCGGGAAGTGTTCGCCACAAATCTGAGGCGCTTGCGTCATGCCAAAGGGCTGTCGCAAGTCGACTTGGCCTATGAGGCGGAGGTCAGCCGCAGCTATCTGAGCCAACTCGAAAAAGGCGCGTTTTACGCAAGCCTCAAGATTGTTGGAAAGCTCGCTGCCGTGCTGGAAGTCGAGCCCGCTGAGTTATTGAAGATGCCCGCGACCAAAGTCTCCCGCCGCAAATGAGCCCGCCAGAAGAACGACGCTCGGTCGATCGATGTCCGCTTCCGGTGTATAGCGGTGGTCGGGCATCGGACCTGCCGGCTCCGTTGATGACCTTCTCACCGCGCCGAAGTTCGCCTGTCGGGCGCCAAGGTGTCGTGGTAGAAATCGCGCTTTAGAACTCGAATCGGGGGCGCGCGTGGCCACCAAGGATCACCATACCGCCCTGCGTAGCGAAGTCTTGGGCAAGATCAACGCCGGTTACATCGAAATCGTCCTAGCGAAGCTCCAATCGGGCAAGGACGATGTGGTCTTCACCTTGCACGTGACCCCGAGCGCCTTCACCTCGGGTGGGCTCCAGACGACCGACTGGCTTCGACTTTTGGGGTTCAAGGAGAATGCGCAATGCCAATTTGCGAACGCGCGCAAATGCTTCAGTAAGGAAGTACCCGAAGGGTATGATCTCCAGCGATTTGCCACGGCGTTTAACGAGGGGTTCGGCCAGCTCCAGAAGGCTGACGATGGTCTCCAGGCTTGCGGCTTTTGGCTACCGTGGGCACGGCAGTTGTCGGCTCAGGCTCGGGCTTTCCGCCAAGAATTGAGCGGCGATGGCCATGCGGCCATGAGCACGAAGCCGATGGGTGCGAGCGAGGACGATAAGTTCCTCTACAACTTAACGTTCATCGACACCGGCCGGGAGAAGGGGTTCGTGACACACTATCGGCCCCGTCACCCGCCGTTGTCCTCCGAGGTGCGAAGTGTTTTCAGGTATTTGGGCCTGAAGGAATTTCACCAGTGCCCGGAATTTGATTTCGAGGCCTGCCACTATCGAACGCTTCAGCTTCTTGAAACCGAGAACCCATTCCAAGGGAATGTTGACTTCGCGCATCAGTCCTTCGGTGCACATGCGGCGCGGTTTTCGCCGGCCGTCGAAGCGCTCTTGGCGGCCAATGTAGCCGCTGAGCGCGTAGGGCTCACGTTCCTACCTATCGGCAGACCCTCCGAACGGTTAAAGGACGATATTGTCCAGCAGATCAGACTTCCTACGAATACGAAGCCAAAGTCAAACCCGACAATGGCCTTCGACGCCGCGCTGCCATCGAGCTTTGATGTCGCCATATCCTTCGCCGGTACAGAGCGGGAGCTAGCAGAGAAACTTGCGGAGATACTCCGAGCAGCGGGAATCGCTGTTTTCTACGACAACTTCTATCCTGAGCATCTTTGGGGCAAGAACCTCACGGCATTCCTCGACGAGATTTACCGGAAGCGAGCAAAATTCTGCGTGGTGTTCGTCTCGGAAGAGTACAAGGAGCGCAAGTGGACCCTCCATGAACTCAGGAGCGCGCAAGCCAAGGCGCTGGAACAGAAGGGCGATGAATACATCTTGCCCGTGAAAGTTGACGACACGGAATTGCACGGTTTGCCGCCCAACGTAGGCTACGTCGGAATTTCGTTGGGTATTGAGAAGATCGCGGAGCTGTTGATCAAAAAGCTGCAAGGGTAGTCCTTCTTTGCGGTATTATGGCGCAAACGCCACAAGCCATTTGAGCAGTCCACCGCCACCTAGGCGGCATGCCACATGCAAAGATACTGACGAAACAAGCTCTGTATACCCTCAGCCAACTGCATAGCGAGTTGGCCGGGAAGCTCAGCGCTAACCAGCGCGAGACCAAGCGGCTGCGACTTGCCATCTTTCAGGTCGAGGCCGTCATGAAGCTGCTCGGCCCGGAAGTGAACCCGCGGCTGATCGCGCCCAAGCGGCGCAACACCGGCAACCCCTGGTTCAAGCGCGGCACTTTATATAGGAGCGCCGTGGACGTGCTGCGGAGGGCTGCAGGAGGAGGCCATACAGGCCACGCTTCTGGCGGCGCTCCGGGTCAGAAACGGCAAGACGGTGGTTGGCGAGGGAAGCCCGGCGCGGTGGAAAATTACGAGCGATGGAACGAAAGATGAATTGCCCTAACCAACTGAAACTACTTGTGGTTTGAGACAATTAACGGTTGGTAAGGTATTGATATTGTGTGAGAATTATCACACTCCCATATTGACTCGTTCGTAATATTCACTACATTCTCGATCGGAGGCTTTGTGGGGCGAAAGCTTTGCATTGCCTTTTTATTATATTTTTTCTCCGGCCGTTCTGAGGTCGTCGATATAACTCACACTCCAAATTTCGAAATCGTTCTTGCCCTGCATACTTCGTATGGCGCGGTGTCTGAGCCTTTTTAGCTGCTCAATGTAAGGTGCTAATTCTTCGCGAAGAGGTTTGTCCATCGACGGCAATCTAAATGCCCATGACAAACAATAAGCGACCAGATCCGCAATCTGTATCCCTGTAGTAAGATCGCTGTGAACGAAGAATGGCTCCGGGATAACTAGTTCTGCGCGATGGCGGCCGATCGCTGTATCTTTGAAATATTTATGCGCCTGATCAATCAGAATGTGGCTCTTGGCTTTATCCAGTTCATCGAAAACAACGATGCCCTGTTGCGGATAGCCAACCTCTGTCGATTTGTCTTCAAGGAAATAGAAAAACCTTTCAAAAAGATAACCGTAATCTTTCCGCAGGCCCCCGCCCGTGGTCTGAGGGGCTTCAGGGTGAACTATGCTGGCGAATATTCTGCAATCATAGCTCTCACAAATGGAGAACACGTCAGTCACGTAAGCAATTTTTGCGAGTGAAAGGGCTTTTATATTGCGTGCTGATCCCTGTGTGGCACCGTCATCAAGAACCAACTTTGCGAGACTCGGAACTTCATTAGGTAAAATCTCTTGTTTTTCCCGCGCTCTACTGAATGTTTTTCTTTTGAGGATGGCTTTAGCTTTTAGCTCTCTTTCGCCATCACTGTATCTTCTGCCAAAATGAGCGATCTCCGCATCATGGAGTTTCTTGATCAAATCCCAGAGGTCGGCATCTAAAATCGCTACGCCAGCAAGAACCTCGTAAGGAGATTCTTTGTGGTCTTGCCCGCTCTCATCGATAAATAGAAACCATGCCATAGCGCTACAATAGCGAGTGCTTATTATTTACGCTACTGTCATTCAACGATATGCCGCTGCCAATAACCGGTAAAGTCTACGGACTTGCCGCGCTTCAACGCCAGCGCAGCTACGCGGTTCACCTGATCGCCATTCGAGACGCGGCGGTTATCCTCACGCCATGAACTCTCCTGCGCATAGCGGAGCAGATACGCGCCAGCGATATGATGGTGAATGCCAATCTCGGCACGGCGCAGGCGGGAGAAGTATTCCTCAGCTTGGTTGGTGCAGGCGCTGTCAAGGCTGTAAGCTTCTTGGTGGTTGATTCTCTTCATTTCAAAGCGTTCGTGTAAGCCATCCCATGAACCGGCTTCATCGGCATGAACCACGGTGCCCTTGGCAATGCGGGCCTTGATGAATGAAGCGGCGGCGCTTTCGGTGCGAATACCGCCGGAACGGAATTGCCGCCACGCTCACGGATGATGACGACCTTGCGCATGCCGTTCTGGTTGCGAGCAAGGCGGCGGTCCCGGCGGTATTCTTTTTGATTGGCGGGCTTCACATAGCCGCCGAAATATCCACCATCAACCTCAGCGACCTTGCCCTCGCCGCCGACAACACGGCCTTTCATTTACTGGCGTTTATCAGGAGCGGGAGCGAAACCTCAAATTTGACGTCAGGCCTCTTGTCTGATTGGCATGGGGCCACTCTTCACGAGGGTGGGGGCTCTCGTTCTCGCTGAAGGTTCAATATCCTTGGTGGTCGCTGCGAAGGTCGGCAAGAGCCTTCGATATTTCGATTTGACGAGCTGGAAGCTTCGCGGAGAACCGGGTGGCCAGAGAGCGGCATTCAAAACATGGTCGTTGTGGCATGCCGGTATGACTCAAGCGGCTCCGTCTGCCCGACTCCTGGGTACAGCGTGGAGTGATCTTGGGACTACTAGCGTTCGACGGAACGGCACGAGCGCTTTTGGATTTTTTCGGCGGGGCGCACGAGGGGTCCTCCTATGATGTTCTTTTAGCTGCGTCCCGACCCTTGGCGCTCACACAGATTTTCGACTTGGATATTTTGCTGGCTCAGCATCATGACCGCAGCGAAATGACCGCGATCAAGCTTGACGCCCACAGGGTCCGCAAGGGGTCCGCCGTATCAGACCTCACTGCCAAGCAATTAGGCTCATTGTATTTTTGTTAGTATTTTCAATTAGATAAGTGGTACAGTTGGGTGGGCTCGAACCACCGACCTCCTGTTCCACAGACAGGCGCTCTAACCAACTGAGCTACAACTGCATCCTCAGGCCGACCCCGGAAAAAGGGGCCAGCGAACGGCCGGAACCTAGGTGCAACGATCGGCTTTGGCAAGGCCGCGGGAGGGCTCTCCGCGCGGACTTGCGCGCGCGGCAGCCCTGGATGCCCGTTGTTCCCGGCTCGCCGAAACGGCGCCATTTTTCGTTCGTGCAACCCCTGCCGTCGTCCAGACAAAAGCCCGGGCCGATGGCCCGGGCTCGTGAATAAACCGCAACGCTGACGCCCATTCGACCAGAGCTTGCCCCCGCGCAAGCGAGGGCAGCTTCGATCAGGCCGCCGGCTTGAACAGTTTTGATGCGCTGGTCTTGATCGGCTCGGCCGTTTCGGCCGCGACCTTCTGGCTCAGTTCGGCGAGCTGCTTGGCCTGGGCGGTCAGGGTCTCGAACTGCTTGCGGGCGTGGGCCGTCCACAATTCCATCGCCTCCGAGGGAGTCTTGACGCCAAACAGCTGCTGCGCGAAGTCGAGACTCGCGGTGGTGTTGGACTTGATGATTTCCATCAGCTTGGCGGTGTATTCGCTGGCGCCCTTGCTGGCAGTGGTGAAGACCGCTTCCATCGTGCCGTTGTGGGTTTCGGCGGCATCCTTGAACTTGGCGTAGTTGTCGCGGGCCTGCGAGACGCCCTTTTCGGCGAATGCACGGACTTGCTCGGGAACCTCGAACGGAATGACCGAGGAAGAAAACGGATCGGTAGACATGAGAAACATCCTTTGGATCGGGTTGAACAATGTGACCGATTGCGCGCCCTGCACCCCCTGCCGGAAACGTCAACCTGGATCACTAACTTGGATTACGTACTGGGAGCGACTGGGTCGGATATCCCGACGCTGCACATTTATATAGCGAGGGCTTTGTTGCATTGCAACGCAATTTAAGGTGCATTGCCGCATAGCTGTCGTAGTGCATATGCGCTGGAACGCTCTTCAAAGTTGTGTTATGAAGAATTGATCCACGTTATAACCGTCTGATGAATATCAGCTTTTTGGCTTTGCCGCTTCTATGGCTGCCCGGCTGACTGCCTGACCCATTTCGCTGGCCTGCTCAGCCAAAGAGCGCATCTGTGATTGCACGTATTCACTATGCAGCCGCATGACCTCGGTCAGATCCTTGGCTCGCAGCAGCGATTGGGCATATTCCAAGGAGGCCTGCACGTTTTTTTCTGCATAGGAAATGGCCTTGCTGCTGATTTCCTTGGCGCCGGCACGAACCGTCGCACTGCGCTCTGCAATCGCGCCCGCGGTCTGCTCTGCGCCGACCAGGAATTTCTCGAAGGCTTTGCGCGCAGACTCGAAGCTGGCCTCCGTCATCGAACGCATTTCCTTCGGAATCTCAAAACGGTCATGCCCTTCTTCACTCATGTGATCCCACTCCTGCTGCTGATTCCTGGCCCGTGCCACACGGCCCGCCCTGAAGCTGTCGACCCGACCTTCGGCGATGTGAGCGGCGCCCAGTCACCTCGCCATCGTGAACCCCTGATCGCGATTTGCAACACCTCAACGCTGACGCGGCGCGCAAGGTTCAGCCAAGTTAAGGTTATCGCGTCTTTGGGCCGCAGGCGGCCTGCCAGGGCGTGGACCTGCTCTCTTCCACGGGTGATACTCATGGTCCGTCAAGGTTGCAATCGCCGAGCTGCCACGACATCGCCGAACAAGCGCCCAACCTCTGCGATGGATTGGCGGTTGTTGCACGCAGGCGCTTAGACACGTTCGCGACTGCGAAACCGCAATTGGAATTCAAACGTTTCTTGTTTGCCCTTTGATGATGACGGCGTCTGAGGGGGCCTCCGGGATAAGCCGACTTTCTCGAATTGGACCACTTGCTCGATCATGTCGCCAATATGGACATAGCTGAATCCCAGCTGCGCGGCGTATGCGATCCCCGACTGGCGGTGCATGCGACCAGCGCCCTGCCCGCCTGGCTATGGTCGGTCGACGGCGCCCGCATTTTGTGGAGCAACCCGGTCGGCGCCAGCCTGTTCGGAGCCGCCAATAGTGCCCGTCTTGCAGAACAGGTCCTCGGTCCGGCGGATGGGCGCCGGCGCCAGGTGGCGCAGCTTGCGGGCCGGCTGCCGCCTTCGGGCGGCATCCGCCTGGAGCGGCTGCGCGGCTTCGGCGGGCCGCCCGGCATGCTCGCTACCTGCGGCTGTACCCGGCTTGATTTCGCCGACGGCAAAGCCGGCATTCTCGTTGCCGCCACCCAGGCCACAGGCCGCCCGATGCCGCTGATCGAGCGGCTACAGCGCCTGGTCGAAGGCATCGACCAGCCCATCGCGACATTCGCCCGCGATGGCCTGTTGATCAGCGCCAATGCCGGCGCACGTTCGCTGCTCGACTTCCGCAATCTCTCCGAGGCCGGCCTCGACCAGGCACGCGGCGAGGCATTGCAGCAGGGCCGCGCCGAAATACCGCTCGCCATCGGCCAGCTGGTGTTGCAGCGCGTCGGGAGCGGCGCGGATGTCGGTCTGGTGGCGCTGATCGTCAGTCCCCCGGCGCAGGCCGCGGATAGTGAGCCGAGCGTGGCCGAACCGGCACCAGAGCCGGTCGCGCCGTTGCCGGACCGGCCGTCGCCGACCTACGAGCAGCCCTCGATGTCGGGCGAGGCCCCGGCCGAGTTTGCGTTGTTCGATGCGTTCGCCGAATCGACCCAGGAGGCGGCCGTGCCGTTGAAGCCGCCGACTCCGGAACCGCAGGCGGAGGCAGCGATCGACTTGTCCGCGACGAAAGCGTCCGACGCCGAGCCTGCGGCTGCGACCGTGGCGTCGGCGATCGAAGCGCCTGGGCACGAACCCTCACCCTATGTTGAAGCCGTCGCCGATGAGCCGATGCTCTCGGCCGCCGCCGAACCAGAGCTCGCGGCTGAGGTATTGGCGCCGTCGTCGGCGATACCGCTGTCCGGGCTCGACGACCTCGCGCTGAACCCGCGCCGGCACCCGCTGCGCTTCATGTGGCAGATGGATGCCGAAGGCCGTTTCTCGCTCGGCTCCGACGAATTCGCCCGCCTGATCGGCGCGCGCACGGCGGCCGGCTTCGGCCGGCCGTGGAGCGAAATCGCCGACACTTTCGGGCTCGATCCCGACGACCGGGTGACCGCGGCGGTCGCCACCCGCGACACCTGGAGCGGCATCACCCTGCGCTGGCCGGTCGATGGCGGCGACTATTTGCCGGTCGAATTATCCGGTCTGCCGGTCTACGACCGGGCGAGGAATTTTGCCGGCTACCGGGGCTTCGGCGTTTGCCGAGACCTCGACAGCCTGACACGGCTGGCGGCGCTGCGCCGCTTTGAATTATTCGGCCCTCGGCCAACGGCCCAGTCGCTGTCGGCCGATTTTGTTCAGGCAGTCCCCCCCGCCCAGGCGGAGGTTGCGCCGGACGCGCCGGTCGCGGACCTGCCCGCCACGCCCAGTTCGGCACCGGCCCTTTCGACACCGTCCAGTATCCCTGAAGCGCCAGCCCCGCTTGGGGCCCCGAATTCGCTGCCACCCGATATGGAAACATCCGTGGAAACGCCCAAGAACGTCCTGCCGTTTCGGCCGCTCGGTGAGCCCAAACAGCCCGTCCTGACGCCGGTGGAAAACAGCGCCTTCAACGAGCTCGCCCGGCAATTGTCGGCGCGGCTCGATAGTGACAATGGCGGCGCCGCCCCGCCGCCAACGGCCGACGCCGCCGCTGCCTCTGCCCTTATCGAGCCACCGCAAACGCCCCAGCCGGCCGTCGAACAGCCCGCCTGGCTGGTGCAGCCCGAGCCCCCTGCGCGTGGCGAAACCGGGCGCGACAGGACGCTGCTCGATCTGTTGCCACTCGGCGTGCTGATCTATCGGCTTGACCGGCTGCTCTATGCCAACCCGGCATTCCTGCAACGCATGGGCTATGACAGCCTCCATACGCTGGAAGCGGCCGGAGGCCTGGATACGCTCTATGTCGAGCCGGGCGTCTCGACCGCCAGCAGCACCTCGGATGCCGGCACGCCGGTGACGATCGCTGCCAGCCAGGCTTCGCCGGAGACCGCCCCATCTTCCCCCACCGACGCTCGCCTCTATACGATTTCGTGGGACGGAGAATCCGCGCTGGCGCTGATCTTCTCGGGCCCCGCTGCGGCAGGCACCGTCGGCGCGGCGAGTGCGAAGCCGATCCCGGCGGCAGCCGCGCCCGCCGCAGGCCACGACGATGCCGACGAGCTCAGCGCGATCCTCGACACAACAGCCGAGGGCGTCGTGATGTTCGACGCCGCGGGCAACATCACTTCGTGCAACCGCAGCGCCGAAGCCCTGTTCGGCTTGAGCTCCGCCGAGGTTGCACAG
>Ga0182012_10008343_pt1 | contig 10252 bp, 10 predicted proteins | sample 612S2SmetaG_FD_120486 | JGI IMG/M metagenome (GOLD analysis project Ga0182012, IMG submission 120486) | Permafrost microbial communities from Stordalen Mire, Sweden - 612S2S metaG | ecosystem: Environmental > Terrestrial > Soil > Wetlands > Permafrost | place: Sweden: Stordalen | collected...
GCAAGTCGGGCCATTGTGGCGTTTGTGGATGTTCTTTCCGTACCGCCGGTTGGCGTCGCGGAAAGTGCAGGCGGCGATCCGGAGGAGCCGGCGGTGGGCGGCCACACCGGAGTGTTATCGGGCTGCAGCGGGTCGAGTAGCGCAATGTTTGCGCTTTGTGGGTGTGCGTTGGCCTGGTGCTGAGGGGCCGGGCCTGGCGCTGGAGATCGGGCGGCTGGCGAGAGCGGTGATCAGCGAAGAGCTTCTTCCGTATCATCTCAACCTTTTCGGTGGAACGGGCCGTGGAAAGAGTACGCTGATCCGGAATATCATTCAGTTGATTCGGGCGCGCGGGGAAACGTTTGTAGTGCATGACCCGAAGCGCGAGTTTTACCGCGAGTTCTATCGACCTGGCATTGACTGGGCCATCGATCCGCGTTTAGAAGAGTGTCCCTATTGGGCGATGGAAGACGAAGCGGCGGACGAGCCTGAAGCCACACCATGGGCGTCCAGCTTTTTTCCGGAGCATCCGCGCTCACAACCGTTCTTCGTGCGCAAGCCGCGCGCGATTTTCGCTTACCTGATGTCTCGATACTCGGCTCACAACGAACCGAACGAGCCGGCGACCTGTGCGCGCCTTGGTTCCTGGTTGGCGGGAGGTGAAAACGAGATTCTCAAGCGGGTCATGGGAACGGAGCATTACCGCAGTTTGAATCGAGGTGGCGCTGAGAAAGTCGAGATCTCGGATCAGTCGCAAGGCTTGTTCTCGACCCTTGGCGAAATCGCCAAAGTGTTGCGGATGATGCCGGCAAGTGCAGAAGGGCGGCGGCGGTTCTCGTTGCGCGAGTGGAAGAAGGACCGCCAGGGCTGCATATTCCTCTGCTCTGAGCCTGAGACGCAAGAGGCCATTATGCCGCTCCATACGGCTATTGCGGACATGGCCATCTTGCATACGCAAGCGGAAGTTTACGACCGGGATGTCCCGCGGGTCTGGTTTGTGTTGGACGAAGCGGCGACGATGGGGCGCATCGGACAGTTGGAAAGCGGCATGACAAAGCAAAGAGCCTCCGGGAATCCGATTGTTTTGGGGTTCCACGACTTGCCGCAGCTGGAACAACGCTACGGCGAAAAGGGTGCGCAGACGATTACGGCGCAAGCGTATACGAATGTGATTTTCGGCACAGGCTCAGAGCGCGAAGCGGCACACATCGAGAAGATGATCGGCCATGAAGAAATTGACCGAGTGACGGAAAATCGCCCGTGGCATTTGATGTTGTTCAACCGGGGACACCGGGCGCGGTCCATCACTAATCAGATCACGACAACGGCGCCGGTCACGGCGGCGGAGATACAGAAGCTGCGGCGTTTTCACGGCTACATGCTGCAAGAGGGCCGGGTACTGCATTTCTCCTTGCGGCGTCCTAAGAAAAAAGGCGTTTTGCTTGAGCCGGTTTTGCGGACCATTCCGCCGCTCATCTTTCGTGAGGAGCCCGTTTCGTCCGTCGATGCAAGCTTAGTGGTTTGTCCGGTGGACGATCCCATCCCGCCGCCGTGGAATTTCGATGAATTCCGGACCGATGTTCCCAAGGAAGAGGCAGTGCTTGCGGGAAAGAGTCACTAAGCATGGTGACGGGTAAAGCCATGACGGGCGGCGAGACGTACGCGAGGAATCACTTATCGAATAACGATTACTATTCGGTGGGTGAGACCATCACCGGTCAATGGATGGGCCGGGGTGCGGAGCTGCTTGGCCTGCAGGGCGACGTAACGATGGAACAGTTTGAGGCCATTCGCCTCGGCTGTGATCCATCTTCGGGTGAATTCCTGCGGCAGCGCCAGAGCGCCGATCGGTACGGTGAAGTGACGCGCAACGGAGAGACGTCCATTGAAAAGACCGGGACGGCTCGGAATCTTTACGACTTTACGATCTCCGCTCCGAAGGACATCTCGATACAAGCGATGCACGATCCGCGTTTAGTCGAGGCTCACAAAATTGCAGTGACTGAAACGGCAACGGAGATGGAGTGGCTCGCTGCGGTTCGGGTTCGGAAGGGGGGCATGAACGAAAACCGGGTGACTTCAAACCTTGTGATTGCCCGGTACGACCATGACACCAGTCGCGAGTTAGACCCGCAATTGCACACGCATTTAGTGGCGGCCAACCTGACGCACGACGGCTTAGAGGGCAAATGGTTCGCGCTGGCGGCATCGGAGATTTTCGAGCAACGCGCGTATCTCACCGAGTTCTACCGCAACGTGCTGGCGCGCGAAACGATGAAGCGCGGCTATCAGATCGAAGATCACTTTAAGAGCGGCGAGGATAACGGGTTTGGCATCACGGGTGTGACCGAGGAACTGCGGGAGAAGTTCAGCCGGCGAAGCGAGCAGAGAGACGCCGCGATCGCTGACTTCATTGAAAAGAACGGGCGGCGCCCTTCGAATCGGGAAGTCGCGCTTCTCGTTCGTGATTCACGTCCTGAAAAGCTGACGGAAATTACCACGGCAGACGTGAAGGCCGGCCAGTTGGCGCGATTGACACCAGCGGAACTGGAGCTAGGGAAGAACCTTCTTCAGACGGCGTCAGAGGGTGGCTCAGTTCTGGCGGTTGCGCCAGCGGCGCCCTCACTGAGCTACGCAATAGAGCACACGTTTGAAAGGCTATCGGTCGCGAAAACGCACGAACTCAAAACAGAAGCGCTGAAACATGGCCGCGGGCGTCTTGATGCGGCGGAACTGGGCGGGGAGCTAGCGGCCAAGGTCGCCAGCGGCGAGATGCTAACCGCGCGTGGTGAAGTAGCAACCCAAGCAACCCTTGACCGTGAACTCAGAATGAAGGCGGCCATCAATGATGGCATCGCCAAGTACGGGCCATTGGGCCGGGGCCACGCGTTTGTAGCGTCGGACACGTTGAGAGCCGAGCAGAAAGAAGCGGTTTTGAAAGCTCTTGCGAATCGAGACTTCGCTTTCAACATCAACGGCGCGGCCGGGGTAGGCAAAACGTACACGCTGAAGGAACTCGATAGAGGCCTGCGGGAAGCACGCGTCAGCATGACGGCGGTAGCGCCCTCGGCCCGAGCGGTGCAAGTGCTGCAAAAAGAGGGCCTTCCCAACGCGATGACAACCGCGCGGCTACTGGCAGATCCAAACCAGCGAGCCCAGCTCAGGGCTGGCGTGTTGCTTGTCGACGAAGCGGGGATGGTTTCCAGCAAAGACATGAGCGAGTTGATCAAAGTGGCGAAAGAGCAAGATGCGCGGATTGTCTTCAGCGGGGACAGTTTCCAGATCAAGGCAGTAGAAGCCGGCGACGCTCTTCGAATTTTAGAACGCGAGTCGGATCTTCAGACGGTTTCAATTCGGGACATTATTCGGCAGCAGGACGCCGAGTATAAGGCGGCAATGGAAACGATACGGCTGAAGCCGGCCGAAGGATACGAAAAGCTCGAAAAGATGGGTGTGATTCGTGAAGTTGACTGGCGGCTGGTCGGGCGGGAAACGGCGTGCGCCTGGCGCGAAGCCGCAGCCATATTGAACAGCAAGGGCGAAGAGCGCAGCGTCTTGGTCGTGACGCGCACTCATGACCAAATCGCCTCAATCACGCACGCGATTCGAGCCGATCGCAAAGCCCACGGTGAGATCGGCGAAGGCCTCGACTTCGAAAAGCACCGGGCGCTCAACTGGACCGAAGCACAAAAGAAGCAAATGAAGCGCTATCAACCGGGCCAGGTATTGACGTTCCATCGATCCGTTAAGGGTGTAGCAAAAAACGAGTCATTGGAGGTCATTTCCGCTAGCAGAGACGGCGTGAGAGCACGCAGGGGTAACGGCGAGCAGATTACAATCACCGGCAAACAGTCAAAGGCTTATGGCGTGTTTGAACGCGAAACAATCGAGATTTCAGCGGGCGACCCGTTGCTCTTACAAGCGAACTGGAAAGAGAAGGGCCGGAACGGTTTTCGAGCCACAAACGGGGAGCTAGTGACGGCGGCCAGCATCGAGGGAGGCGCGATCCGTCTGAAAGACGGCCGCCAGCTCCCGGCGGCTTACAAGCAATTCACGAGTGGGTATGCGGTTACAGCTCATGTGGGGCAGGGAGATACGGCGGACTTCGTTGTAGCGGCGCCAGATGGGATGCGCCAAGACCTTGCCTATGTGACGTTCACGCGTGGCAAAGAGGGCATTACGGTCATTACCAGCGATGCGCAAACACTCCGCGAAACTCTGGGCGTCTCTGGGGATCGGCAGTCAGCCACCGAGTTAGCGAGGCGAGCGCAATGGGCGGCCAAGGTGTCGCCGTGGGGCTTCCGCCTCGATGACCACCAACTCTATCAGCAGTTCAAACAAGGGCAGCGCTCAACACAACGGCCCGAAACCATGAAACAGGAGATTACTCAGGATGCCAGGATCAGCCAGTCTGGAATCAGTTAGCGCTTCGGCAGATTGGCACGTAGCCAAAGCGGACGAGCATAAACCGGAGTCTTTGCTTGTAGATTCGCGCCGCGCGGTCTTCGTGTTTCCATGGTTTCGGTTCGTCTATGCCGAAGGCGACAACACCCGGGCAGAGATCGTCTTCTCCACGCACGCGGTCTTAGTCACCGGCCAGGGCCTAGCGGCGCTACTGGCGGCGGTCGCCGGTCAGCGGGTCATCAGAGTCATCGAGCCTTCGGAGAACGAAGCCACTTTTGCCGTACGCGGCCCTGGTGCTCGCAAGCATGACGGCCCAGCTGTTCACTCCATCAAAGTGACGAAATTCGGCGAAGACGAATAGGAAACCCGAGAAATGTATTCGGACTTACTGAAAACTCGGCCAAACGCAACGGTTGTCAGATGGTTGTCGCGAGGTTGCCGGAAGGTTGTCAGATGGTTGTCGCGAGGTTGTCGAAACGCGCAGTTTTTGAGTAAAGATTTTCCTAACGCCGAAGGCGTTAGGGATAGTGTCTCTTTTTTTACTTGTTGCTGTGACCTGCAATGTCGCTGTGTGCATATCTCTACGTGCGTCCGAGATGCCCCTGTCTTGCGTTTTGTCGCTGATTGCGAAATCTCTGGATCATACGAACCAACGGGGGGCAACTGATGCCCAGTTCCATAACTCCGCAGGAATTTCAGGCTTTGGCAGACCTGCCATTGGATGACTCTCGCTGCTCGCGCCTGGAACCGTACAAAGAATTGATTCTGCGCTGGCGTAGGCAGGGCAGAAGCCACCGGCGAATAGCTCTTCTTTTACTGGACAAGTGCAAAGTCCGGGTGTCGGGTGAAGCTGTCCGTAAGTTCGTGAAGCTTCGGTCTCGGCCGCGCAAGCCACAACCCGATATCGATCTTGAGCCGATGACAGTTCCGCCGGTTGCACCGATTAGCCAGGCGTCGCCCTCCGGCAAGCGGTTATCGGCGGAGGAACGCGCCGAGCAGTTAGAGTTGATTCGGTCGTTGAGAGATAAGCCCGTAGTCAAAGAGCAGCAGCAACGCTGGAACTTCGATGCGGATGGGGTTACTTACAAACCAAAGGGAGATGAATAGTCATGGCAGCAGCGGTAGTAGAGATTCCGGCTCGTGAGGCGAAGCCTACGAGTCGCATTGTGTTCACGGAAGGCGGGAAAGGTGGGGTCGGCAAGTCCGCCTTCGCCACGATGCTGGTCGAGTGGTACCGGAAACAAAGCGTTGCGGTATCGCTGATCGATATGGATTCGGAGAACAAGAGCCGGGGGTCGCTGACTCATTTCTTCCCGGAAGCGCGAAAAACGAATATCCACCGGGAGCGTGGCATGGATGGCTTGATGTTCGCGCTTGAGGAGGGAACGCACATTGTGGTAGCCGACATGGGCGCGGGTGCCGGCGAAGTGGCGCATGAGTGGTTCGATCTGATGTACGCTGATGCGCAGACCTACGGGCTGGCATTCACCGCGATTGGGTTGGTGACGCCCGATCCGGCTAGTGTATCGAGCGTTCTGGCGTGGGCGAACTTTTTACAGCATCGCGTGGACTATCTGATCGTGAAAAACTCCATCAGCAACCCGTCAGACTTTAGCTGTTGGGAAAACGATCCGCAAGCGGAAGCGTTCCGGCGCCTGGCTCGGCCTCGCATTATCAGCATGCAATACCGCGTGCAGGATATCGAGCAGGTTGCGCGTGAGCACGGGGTGACGATGCAGGCGGTTGCAGACAAAAAGGTCGACGTGCCGGGGCTGAAAGAAATGCCCAACGTAGTGCGCGCGAACGGCTATCGCCGCAACCTCTTCGCCGAATTGGACGGCGTGAAGGATTTGCTACTCCTGTGACCGTACCAACTCTGAACAGCGAACGGGATGGCTGGACTGACAGTTTAGTCCAGCGTTTGACGGCGGACAAAGACCGGGAAGAGTTTGCAGAGTTGCTGCACTGGTTCCGCTCTATGCCGCCGGGTGATGAGTTTGCCAAAATCGCCAAACTGCTGGGATTTCTCACGCTGATCGGAAACAAATTGCCGGAGGCTCTGGCCGATGAGGCCAGGGCGCTCCGGCTTCTAAGTGAGCGGATCGACAAGGCAAACGCCGCGATGGATGAGCGGATCGGAAGGCTTCCAAACGAAATCGCGGCGGGTGTTGACCCTATTGTGATCGCGAAAGCGATGAGTGAGAGTTTCCGGCAACAATTATCAGCGACCGCCTTACACGACACCGCTTCTCTGATGAAAGCGGCGGTCATCACGCTGAAGGGTTTGAATGCGGAGGTCGCCGGGAATTTGAAGCCGCTGACAGTCGAGCTATCTGAGAAAACTGCCACGCTGCTATCCACACTAAAACAGCTGAACGAAGTCGAGCATGCGGCGGTGGTCGGTGGAAAGTGTAAGTGTGGGATCGTGCTGCAGGTTGCGCTTGCGTTGGTGGTTTTCGTCGCCGGCGGCATAGCCGGTTACTTGGTTCATCGGTGAGGTCACCCAGATGCTCCCTCATTCATTTTTTCGTGTTACCTGTGTATGTGGCCAGGAGTTGCGCAGCGAGAGCAAGGTCGGCACTTGCCCAACCTGCAAACGTGAGTTTCGCATCGAGTGGCCGGCTGAATATGAGGGCGAACAGCCACAACAGAAAGAGCCAGTCACCGTTCAGCGAGCGGCGACGGGGGTAGCGTGAGGGACCACGTTATGAAAGCAATCATCCTTCCAAATCCAGTTGACGTAGTATTCGAAACCGTAGTGAATGAGATTGAGAGTTTCAATCGGTCTGGACAAAATCCGTACGGTCCAAACGTGCCGGTGAAGGCACACGCACCGCTAACCCTCATATTTGAAGGCCCGGGCATAGACGTTGAATTTCCGTTTTATCCCGAGGACCGCCCGGAGGAGTTGCGGACTTTGCTGAGAAGTACGCCCGCATTTCGGACACGCCATGCGGTCGTCTATCCAATGACGCGGACGCTAATCAAGCGGGAGTGGCATCGCGTCTATGCGTTTGACGCGGAGCGCAAGGTGGTCACGGCAGTTAGGCTCCTGGTCAGGAAGGACCAAGACCCTGGGTTATTTCTGCAGAATCCAGAAGCGTCGGCATGGCCATGGGTCCGCAGCATAAGCAAGTCGGGCGAGCCTCTGGCGTGGGGCGAAGCAACGGAATGACGTAACGCCTAAACAAACCTGCGAAACCGTCACTCCAATTTGTTGGGAATGTTCCCAAAGTCATTGCGCCTTGCCTCGTGGGTCTGGTTTGGATGGTGGTGAGGAATTTCAGAGAGGAGTGGCTTTCTTCGTGACTTGAGAATTATACACTTCCTCCATGTGTTTCTGAATGCCAAAATTGGAGAGTTTCAAATGAGGCTTAAATGTATCCAGCTGCAGGACTGGAACATTTGCTGAATCGAAATACAGAGGTGCGCCGTAATCCCTATCGGCCCAATAGTACGTGTTACCGTTTAAGATTGCGGTAGGTTTTCCAAACTTATCGAGAACGCTCTTCACAAAATCTGTTTTACTTGCATCGGTTTCGAGTCGCGGTTCATATTCAATGTTCCAAAGGGCTTCTGGGCCTTTGCCTTCACCCGGATAGACTTCCGCAAAGTTTAAGCCTAAAGCTAATTCCGGAACTTTCCAGACACCACTGTTTGGGCCGAGCGGTTTGAATGAGATCCCGCTCGTATAGCGCCGATTGACAACATATCGAGGATTGCCAGCGATGATCAGATACCCTTCCTGCTTCGGCTTAGCATTGAGGCGTTGTGCAAGAATCTGTTGCGCTTCAGCCGACGTCATATTTAGTCGAAGTCCTAAGATGTCGTATTGCTCCGGTCCAGCCGAGGACGCTTTGGGAAGCAGCAATATAGAGCCCAAAGTTAGCATCTCTCTTCGCGAGAACTGTAAAGTCGATGCTGGAGCAGCGTTATTCCAGAGGTGAAGGATGCTGTAATGGTGTCCCATCAACTCTGTTTATAACACTAAGTAGTGAAGCTTTGAGATCACAGATTGTGATCTCAACGTTGTTGACTGAGCGAAGGAATGAAAGAAAAGGCCACACGTGTTTAGAGCGTGGCCTTTGTTGACTTGGTCAATACTCGCTGGGCAGGTGGATGACGTCGTTGGCGAAGTAGAGCTTGATCGAGTCGAGCATGAAATCGGTGTACGGGATCTGTTTGGTAAAGACCACGTTTCCGTTGCCGTCGTCGCAGGTGAGCGTGGCGGATCGGTTCGACTGAACGGCGAGGGTCCAGACTTGAAAGGCTTCATTGGCGACGGCCTGGTGATGGGGTTGGGCGAAAGCGATTTCGTCGAGAAGCCAGTAGGCGCCGGCGTGTTCGGCGAGGTACTGAGCGCCTTCGGTGTTGTCAATTCGGAAATTAAATGCGAATATCGGCGTGTAGCCGGAAATTAAATGCGAATGGCCGGACACTATTTGCGAATGAACAGTTGGAATCGGTTATGATTTTCGAGTGGCTGAGGTCGTCTATGCAATTGACGAATTTCCTGACGACGACCTGCTTTGGCGAATCGAGTGGGTCGCGGGCGTTGGTTACAACGCGAACGTTCCGAGCGACCCCCTAATCGATGTTTGCCTAGCGCAGCTTCCCGCCGGCGAGACGAATCCGCTCAGTGCAAGATCGCGTTCCTTTCAAACCAAACGAACCGTGAAGGTCAGTGTTGGCTTGCTACCTTACATCTCAATTGCTTCGGTTTGGCAGCGGCGACGACCAGTAATAACGGATTTCGCGGCTTGCCGCCATCAACTGCGCATCGATACATCATCGTGTCGAACGGTGGTTTTAGGTGATGTGACGAGCAGTGCTAACGCCATTCCCAGAAGCAGTTACCTGTTTGGTTCGTCCTGGCCACATGTCCGCCGAACCCTCCTGGTGGCGGTGGAGCAGAACGGCGATCCGTATGCGGTGATGGTTCCGACCGCAGAGATCGTTCGGTTCTACTACGCACCCTCCACGCGACTCGCCCAAGCTCTCTTTTGGGGGGAATACGCTGAGGCTTTCAACGCTGAGCGAAGTGGCGTTCTAGAAGACGGAACGGTAAGGGTCCACCTGCGGCGGTGGCTGGAAGATCAAGATGCCTGGACGTTAGCTCGTTACCTGTGCTCGCCTGTCATGCAGCGAGAAGCCAGCAGGCTTTACCAGGGCCTTCAGCTCCATCAACTCAACTCCACCAGTTTGATCTCGGAACCGGATCAGGCTCTCCGGTGCGGATTCCCGTTCGAAGGTCCGACAACCGTTCAAGGGATAGTTCTTCGGTTACCCGCGCCTTCGCCGGACAGCCCGCCACGTTGGTTGATACTTCAACTTGAGCGATGTTCAGCGCCTTTTCCATTCGACCAGGTGTTTGTTGACCGGGATAACGACAGCGCGCCTGGCGCAAACGCGGCGGATGAGAATCTGATGCCCGGCTGGACGAAGACCGAAAAATCGGAAAGCGAAGTGGAAAAGCCGGCACCGGATGTGTTCCAGTCAAGCGAAGAACCGCAGCGCGGCCTTGAACCGTTGAGGATCGCGCTGATAGAGGACCGTTTCGATGACCTGAGCGACAAGCAACTGATGAAGGAAGAGAAGATCGTCCAGCGCTACCGTTTTTCGCCAATGAAGGCAGATGCTAACCAAATGCTGACAGGCCTCGGTACGGGGCAGGGGAAGTGGGGCGCGAGCAATCTGCAACTGACCAAACTTACGACCGTCCAATCGCCGGCACAAAAGCGACCGGATGTATCCGTCTTGCCGGCGAGCATAGAAACCTTTGTGCGGGCCATCGAATTGTTGGCGCAAAAGCGGCCATGTACGGTCAGCTTGATCGGTGTAGGCCCCGGAGACACAAGTTTTGGAGAAC
>Ga0182012_10008344_pt1 | contig 10252 bp, 9 predicted proteins | sample 612S2SmetaG_FD_120486 | JGI IMG/M metagenome (GOLD analysis project Ga0182012, IMG submission 120486) | Permafrost microbial communities from Stordalen Mire, Sweden - 612S2S metaG | ecosystem: Environmental > Terrestrial > Soil > Wetlands > Permafrost | place: Sweden: Stordalen | collected...
CAGCCAGTGCTCCTGGAGCCCAGCCGCGTCGTCCGGATGAATTGCAGCCGCCCAGCCCCAGCCTCGCGCCTCATCAGCTGTCATTCCTGTGTAGTCAAACCACTGCTGGTTGAGAAAGTCGCAGTATCCATCTGGAAGGGTGGACCATGCCGCCGTGGGAATCGTATTGATGGTCTGGATTAGATTGCGTTCGTTTTCCTGCAGGGCCTTCTCGGCACGCTTACGCGTCGTGATATCGCGAATATACGCAGTGAACGATGGAGGTCCAGGAAGCTGGATTCGCGTGATCGCCATTTCGACCGGAATCTCGCTCCCGTCCGCGCACAGAGCAACCATTTCCAGGCGCCGCCCAAGCATGTGTGCCTCGCCGGTCGCGAGGTAGCGCGCAAACCCTTGCTCGTGCTTTTCCCGCAGTGAGGGAGGCACAAGCACCTCGGATAAAGTCTTGCCGATTACCTCATCGCGCCGATATCCGAAGGTCTGCTCTGCAGCCGGATTGAATTCTGTGATGCGGGCTTCGTGATCAACGGCCACCAGGCCGTCGAGCGCCGAGTCTACAATCGCCTTACTCCGCGCCTCGCTGCGCCCCAGCTCGCTCGTCTCATCGCGAAGTCTCTTCTCCACCAGTTCGCACTTTGCAATCTGCCTGCGCAGTTCATCGTTGGTTTCGGCGTGCTGCTGGGTACGCTCCGCCACTCGCTTATCGAGTTCCGCAGTCATCCGTCTCTGTTCAGAAAGCAGTCGCGCCTGCTGCAACCCAATTAAAGCCTGATTTGCAGCTACGCTAAGGACAAGCTTCTCTGTCTCCTCCGGAAACTCCGCGCGCTGAGAACCTGCGACCAAGACTCCGATCTCCCCTTCCAGGCCGAGCGGGAGCGTCAGGATCGTAATCTCTTCTTCTCCGAGAAATGCCCGACTCACCGCTTGCCAATGCCGCGGCTGGTCGCGCCACCTCTGCCCGAACTTGCTTTGCAACACACTCAGCTGCGGCGCCGGACTTCGCCAGCGAGCAGCCCGAATGATTTCAATCGTCTCGCTGCTTGAGGACTCATTCAGCCTTACATAGACGAGATCCAGATCAAGCATCCCCAGCAAAGTCTCCGCGACCGTGCTCGCAATTCGCGCGGGATCGCCGCCTCCCCAGGACGCAGGAAGTGCGAGCACGCTGACCAGGTCATTGATGCAGCACTGCAGGTTCCGGACCGATTTGGGGTGATCGAAATGTTCTTCCATCTCAGGCCGTAGCGGCGGTATCGGAAACCTGTCCTTTGTGCCTTGCACGAATCTCCCGCAGAAACTCCGTCAGCGGCACAAAAGACGGGTTCTCGTAAAACCGGCCGCGAATGATCGCAACCGGGTGCGTGTGAAGGATATCAACGGCGACGGTGCCGGTCAGGAGGTTGGCGTCGCAGCTGCAGATCACAGGATTGTCATATCCAGGCAGCAGATTATTCAGCCGGGCCTCGTACTCGACCCATTCGTTGGTAGTGGACTCGTCCAGGAGGATTGGCTCAGCGTGTCCAATAAACCGCGTAATAGGGAATCCAAGCGTGGGACCGGATTCGATCACGCCAAGTTGAGAGCCTGATAAAGGGCATGGTGAAGCGGTCCTGGTCATTCTCGATCCCTCCTTAAGCCCTGCTCGAACAATGATCTTGATCGAGGAGGCGGCGTAGCGCACTCCGAGGCGCCTGCTGAAACAGGCGTATCTTTGCAAATCAACGTTTGGAATGTGAGCCCGCTTGCTAATTCGACCTTGGGGTTCCTGAGCCGGCCGGGGGAACGTTCTGTGCGCAACTCAAGAAGGGAAATGCACCCGCTACGGATCGTGCAGCAATTGTACCGCGATTTACGGCCCATGGCATCGGACAAAGCAGCGAATCATTGGGACTTTCAAGGAAATCTCTGCGGTTCCATCGATCCTGCTAAACGCCTTGCGGACAAAATGATAGGGGGAAAACCTCTCGTTTGCAGAGTGGGCTCGAAGAGTCCGCACACGAATGGTCTTGGGCGGCCCTAACTACTCTTCTGCATACCAAAGTATCGATCAATACCTTCGTCCAATGGATTCGATTCTTCGCCTCTGGCTTAATCACAACAGGAACAGGAGGATTTATGACAACAGCAATCGCAGTAGCGACCATGAAAGCGGCCCAGGTATCCGGAGGCGGAGCCGGTCTTGAGATCGTCGAGCGAGCGATTCCCGAGCCCGGTCCAGGGCAGGTTCGCATTAAAGTGCAGGCATGTGGTGTTTGCCACAGCGATGCGCTTGTCGTCGAAGGCTCGTGGCCAGGAATCCCCTACCCCCGCGTTCCAGGGCATGAAGTCGCAGGCATTGTGGATGAACTGGGCGCCGGAGTGACGGAATGGCGCAAAGGCCAGCGTGTCGGCGTCGGTTGGCACGGCGGCCACGACGGCACCTGCCCCGAGTGCCGTCGCGGAGATTTTCGAAACTGCCAGAATGTGAAGATTCCCGGCATCAGCTATGACGGCGGCTATCAGCAGTACATGGTAGCTCCGGCCGAAGCATTGGCTTCGATTCCGGACACCCTCAGTGACGTCGAAGCGGCACCTCTCTTGTGTGCTGGAATCACCACCTACAACGCTCTGCGGCATGCGGGCGCGCTCCCAGGCGACCTCGTAGCGGTTCAGGGAATCGGCGGGCTCGGCCACCTCGGAATTCAATTCGCCGACAAGTTCGGCTACAAAGTGGTTGCAGTCGGGCGCGGCTCGCAAAATGAAACGCTGGCAAAGAGGCTCGGCGCCGATGTGTATATCGACAGCAAAGCGAAGAACGCTGCAGAGGAATTGCAAAAGCTGGGCGGCGCAAAAGTCATAATGGCTACTGCGCCGAACTCCAAGGCGATGTCCGAACTGATCGGCGGTCTGGGTCCGAACGGCAAACTCCTCGTGATCGGTGCAGCCTTCGATCCCATTGAGGTCACGCCCATCCAACTCATCATGGGCAGCAAGACCGTCCAAGGGTGGGCAGCGGGGACGCCGGCTGATTCGGAAGACACCTTGCACTTTGCAGCACTCCGCGGCGTGCGCGCCATGATCGAAACATACCCCCTGGAAAAAGCAGCCGACGCATATGCCCGCATGATGAGCGGGAAGGCTGAGTTTCGCGTTGTGCTGACGATGTGATACCGGCCCACTGCGGCGAAGAGCAGCCCCTTCGCGAACAGGTGATTCTGCTTGTTGACCCTCGCATTGAACAAATCTCGCGTTGGACTGAGGTCAACGCACAGGAGGAATGAAGATGGCAAAGCTGAAGTATTCGAGCTTGAAAGGTACGCTTCTCTTATCGATCGCAGCCGTCGTGTTGTCCGCAGTGAGCGCTGCGGCACAAAGCGTGACGGACAAGTGTGGACTTGCCCACGTTATCCCGCTCACCACCAGTGAACCTCCCGCAAAGATCCTTGTCGATCCTCCGCTTGCAGGTCCGCTCGCCTCACGCGGCGTGGTTATTATTCAGTATTGTGCCCAGAACATTCATCTTGAGCCGGTGTTCGGCGCCGGCGCCCTGGCTGCTTCCCCGCGTATCGGGCACATACATGTGAGACTCGATGATGCGCCTTGGGTTTGGGCGGATGCGAGCGGAAACCCTGTGATCCTGATGGGTCTTCCGCCCGGCCCGCACAAGGTAGCCCTTGAATTGCAGGACGCGAACCACCACCTTCTCGACAAAGCCGAAGTCGCATTTGTCGTTCCAGAAACGAGCGCGCCCCCAGAGCATCACTAACGCGATAGGAAGCCAGGTGAACGCGCCGCTAGTGGCCAGCGTTCCGGTCTCCGCATCTGGGCGCGCGGTTGTGGTGGAAGCCAGGTTCATCCAAGGGCACTCGACAAGCCCGATCCGGAATTTGCTTTCAAGGAGTCTCAGTGATGCGCCACGTCAAATTCAACCAGTGGATGCGATTCTGGCGGCCTTCATCGATTGCATTGGTGGCCTTGGTAATCCTCGCGCCATTTCAATCGCCGGCACAAGCCGTCGAAAGGGAACACCCCGTGAAATACTCAACCTCTTACCATACGGTTAAGGTGGATGGGCTCACCATCTCCTATAGAGAGGCGGGACCAAAAGACGGCCCCCCGATTCTTCTCCTGCACGGTCTCCCATCTTCGTCGCGGATGTTTGAACCTCTTTTCGCACGGCTCAGCGACCGTTTTCACCTTGTCGCGCCTGACTACCCGGGTTTTGGACACAGCGATTGGCCGGATCCAACGCAGTTTGAATACACCTTCGATCACATCGCTCAAGTGATGGATGGATTCGCGCAGGCGTTGGGGTTGACCCACTACACCCTATACATGCAGGACTACGGGGCCCCTGTCGGATTTCGCATGGCGTTGGTACATCCGAAGCGTGTTGACTCCCTCATCGTTCAGGATGCAGTAGCTCACAATGAAGGACTTGGAGCAAACTGGGCAACTCGACGTGCATTCTGGGCAGATCGCCCTGGTAACGAAGAGCAACTGCGCACAAATCTACTCTCTCTTGCGACAACGAAGACGCGCCATGTGGGGGATGATCCAAATGTTGAGTTGTATGATCCGGACCTCTGGACAGACGAATATGCCTTTCTGAAGTCGGCCGGCCAAGACCAGATACAAAGCGATCTGTTCTATGACTACCGAACAAATGTCGCAGCCTACTCCAAATGGCAAGCTTGGATGCAGAAGACGCAGCCGCGGCTTCTAGTCATCTGGGGTAAACACGATCTCTCCTTCGACCTTGGCGAACCTGAGCGGTACCGAAAGGATGTACCCCACGCTGAGATCCACATACTCGACGCAGGCCACTTTGCGCTCGATACCAAGGCGAACGAAATCGCTGATCTCGTTCGAGACTTCATGCAATCCAAACATTGATGCGCGTGCGTTGTTGCGCCAACCATATCCGGGCGGCACTGCCTCACAAGGAGCCCATTATGACTACAAACGTTGAAACAAATGTCGCCGAGTTGAACGGAACACAGAGTTGTTTGGCAGAGACCTGTTCAGCAGTCCAACAGATTGCTTCCTTCGCTTTTTCGGCGCGGCCTGAGCAATTGACAGAACACCACAGGGAACTCTACAAGCGCAATATTCTCGATAGCATTGGATGCGCACTTGCAGCCCTTTCGGGCCCTCCGTTTCGTGCACTCCGCGATCAATTCGAGGAGTATCGAAGCTCGGGCACCTGCACACTGATTGGAGGCGGCAAAACGTCGCCTGATCAGGCCGCGCTCTTCAACGCCGGACTCGTGCGATATGTTGATTTGCTCGACAGCTACATGTCGCCCGGCGGACTCTGTCATCCAAGTGACAATTTTGGGGCCATTCTGGCTGCCGCAGAGCACGTAGGCGCGTCGGGAGAGGAATTTATGCTCGCGCTTGCGGTAGCGTACGAGGTTCAATGCCGGTTCACTGCAGCCGTCCCGGTGATGGACAAGGGACTCAATCATGCAACCCAACTCGCCATGTCGATCGCCGCTGGTGCCGGCAAACTGTTTGGACTCTCTGAAGACGAGTTGGCCAATGCTATCTCGATCGCAACGGTCGACAATGTATCTCTCGCTTGCATCCACGTTGAGCCCGTATCGCAGTGGAAAGGGTTCTCCCCAGGTTTGACAGGAATGCGCGCGGTGTACGCGGCTTCGATGGCGAAACGGGGCTTCACAGGTCCGCGTGGTCTCTTCGAAGGGCCAAAGGGCCTGGAGCAGCTGTTCGACCAGACAATCTCAGTCGATTGGGAGGACCCTTCACTGGAATTCATCACGCAGACCGTGCTGAAGAAATATTCATCTTTAATCCATGGCCAGCCTGTCCTTGAGGCCACTCTCGACCTGAAGCGGAGCTACGATATTTCGGCCAGTGATGTCGAGCGTGTGCGCTGCGACATCTTCAAAGCAGGGTTCGACTTTGCCGGCGGCGGCATCTACGGCCCGAAGGATCATGTATGGCTTAAGGAGCAGGGCGACTACAACTTGAAATACCTCATCTCTGCGGCTCTCCTTGATGGCGAGGTCGGGCCAGCGCAGCTCGACCCCGCGCGCATTCAAGCGGATGATGCGCAGGCGATGGTCGCCAGAGTTGAAGTACGACCCGACGAAGAACTTACGGCGCGATTCCCCGCGGAACTCAGCGCGCGAGTGACTGTTTGGACAAGAGACGGAAGAGTCCTGGTGAAGGAACACCTCGGCTACGAAGGCGGTCTGGACCAGCCGATGTCTTGGGAGCGAACGGTTGAGAAGTTCCATTGGCTCAGCGAGCCATTCGCCGATAGCGAATTGCGAAAGAACATCATTCTGGCAGTTCAGGAACTGGACTCGCGTCCGCTCTCAAACCTGATCAATTTTCTCGCTCAGGCCCATTCGGTCGCAGTCTATCCCAGGATGCATGCTGGCATCCAGTAGCCTGTTCGAGCGTTGGGAAAGCAAGACGAAGTCGCGCGCCAGAAGAATCTCTCGATTGAAGCACAAGGAGCACTCTTATGACGACCGCAACTATTGGCGTTGGAGACGTTGAGGCTTCTCAGAGGCGTCAAGAACACTTTGCTCAAACGAATTCTGAAGCCGTTGCGCCAGAGCAAAACACAGAGAGAGCACACATTGAAAGTCGTGGGCATGAAGAATGGGCGCAAAGAATCGAAGAGGCTTGGCAGGGCCACATAGAGACTTTGCAGCAGTATTTGTGTGAGCTTCTTGTCAAGAATCAACAGCTAAGGATGGCGCTGATGGCGGCAAACGAGCCAGAACGGGGACACAGAGATGCCAGGAACTTATAGAGTGGCAGAGTCAATCCTCACCCTTCTGCAGATCGTATCGATATTCGTACTCTCAGTCAGTTCACTTCGACTGAGACATTGGGTTATCGCGCCAGTTTGGCAAGTACCTCCCGCGCAGACCGGGGTTTCGGGCTTAATGCCGGTTCCGATGCGCGCACTGCCGGCCGAGACGTCTCGACCGAGGAGCGCGAAATAAGCAGGTTTGGTGCGGCGACAGCTCAAAGGAGACCATGAATGTGTGGCGTAAAACCCGTTCTAATCGGAACGAACGCGACCCGCTCCGGGAGTACCACGCTCTTGGCCGCTTGGCGACCGAGCGACTGCTGAGTGGGCTGCAACATCATTTGATCTAAGTCATCGAGGAGGTATTAAAAATGAAAGAGAAGATTCTCACCATCAAGACTCTGGTTCTGGCGGTCACGCTCGCCGGAGCCTTGCTGAGCCTGCCGCAGGCGGCTCACTCCGCGCAGGACGGAGACGATGCGGGTGCGGTTCGCGATCTCCAATCCAAGCTGAACAAGCCGCAGTTCAAGAACGTGAAAGTCGAAGTCCAGGACGGCATCGTCACGCTATCAGGAACCGTCGATCTTTACGAGTACAAGGCCGATGCCGACAAGCGCGCTCACAAGGAAAAAGGAATCATGGCGGTTCGCAACGAGATTGAAGTCGCCGGCCCCAGCGTTTCAGACGATCAACTGCGCGCCAAACTGGGCGAAAAGCTGGAATACGACCGCGTGGGCTATGGGAACGTCTTCGATGCCATCAGTCTTGGCGTCCAAAACGGCGTAGTCACACTGGGTGGCCATGCGCTCGGTTATCCGGATAGAGACTCAGCCTTGGCCTTGGTCAGCGTTTATCCAGGCGTAAAAGATGTGGTCGACGAGATCCAGGTCGATCCTCCCTCCCCCATTGACGACCGGATCCGCGTCGCGGAGTACCGCGCCATCTATGGCTATCCGACCTTGAACCGATATGCAATCGATCCGGCAAAGACGATACGCATCACTGTAACGAGCGGCCATGTGCAGCTTGACGGCGTCGTCGATTCCAAGGCGGACAAGGAAATTGCGAATATTCGCGCTAACGGCGTCCCCGGAGTCTTCAGCGTAATCAACAACCTGCAAATAGCCAACCAACCCTCTGAATCGCAGAAGCAAGAATTGGTCCCCTAGGCTAACGCGGATCCTTGCGCAATTCGCTAAGCCACGAGTTCATTCCCCATCTGTGGCCATTTTTTCTTCCGCAAGCGGTTCCTAAGCAGCCGGCTTAGCCGGCGGCTGCCTGGTGTCGTTGATCGTCGGCGCGCTCGAGGGGCGGTTGCGGTCGGCGACTTGAGTGCAATTGAAACTGGACTCGATAGCATAGGCATCCCAAAGGACATCCCGAGAACAACGAATTCAAACGGCCTCGCCGATCAAGCCCTCACACATGATACGAACTTTTACGACAACTTGAAGCCGTCTTTGGGTTCGGTAATGTAGTGTTCTTCGGCCGGATAAGAACGAGTGAAAAAGTTTGATACCAAGGTATCGATCAATACCTTCGTCTGGTAGAACGGTCTGCTCGCTTCTGGCCTAATAGCAACTGTGATTTGCGTCGGAAGGTTTCAAGAACAAAGTACCGGGCAGTCATATCGCATGGGACGCTCTGGTGAGGCGAGTGTCACACAATCAATGAGGCTGAGGTTTACGATGCGACTTTTCCTGTGCACTGTCGGGTTTCTGCTGATGGTGCCTAGCCTTGTGTATGGCCAGTCAGGGGCCCAGGCTGATTCGTCGCCCAATGACTCGGGTGTTGGAGCCGAGGTGAAGGCTCTCCGCGAAGCGCTCTTGCGAACTCAGCAGCAAGAGGCAGCACAACAAGAGGAAATTGAAAACCTGAGGGTGCAATTGAAAGCTGGCTTAATTGTGCCTGGCATTGCCGCAACAGGCTCCACAGCGAGCCAGGCGATATCTCCAGGTCCGATGCCCCCCAACGGGAATCCGCCAGACCTTGCGCAGGAAATCCACAAGTACGACGTGAAGGCCTCGATCCCAGCTGTGGTTCCGCAAGCGACGCAAGCGGGACCTACAGTTCCGTCGACGTCTATCAAATTTGGTGACGCTGTATTGACGATTGGTGGATTTGTTGATTTCGAGAATATATTTCGCACGACGAATACCCAGAGCAACATTACCACTGACCTCGGTGGGATACCGTACAGCAACACGCCACAAGGAAGTGTCAGCGAATTCCGGACTACGGCGCAGTACTCTCGCGTGAATATTAAGATCGAAGACACTTTTAGAGGCAATACGGTTCTTGGCTACGTTGAGGGCGACTTCAGCGGGAACAGCTCGCCCACCGTGTATCAAAGCGTAAACGGTCTCACCAACCGAGTGCGACTCTACTTTGGATACGTAAAACGCGACAAGTGGGAGATCTTGAGCGGACAAACCGTGGGCTGGCTGACACCCAATCGCGTTGGCATCGGACCGCTGCCGTCGGATTTGGCCATTACCTATAACGAGGACCAGAGCCTCGGCGCAGGAGAGCCTTATACGCGGGCCGCTGAGATTCGCATCGCGTACCACTTTAACGAGCATTGGGCAGCAGGGGCAGGGATCGAGAATTCCAACCAATATATCGGTAACTATGTCGCGATCCCTGTTCAATTCAGTGCGATTGGTTCACAGTTCGATAACAACGCCAACGCGGGGGCGGCCAACCTTATGCCAGACATTATCGCCAAGACCACCTATGACAAATATGTCGGGGCCAGACATTTTCACGCAGAACTTGCGGGTCTTTTCACTGGTGCGCACGCCTCGGTAATGCCTGTTGGCTCGATTTCATTAAACAGGCATACGGCGTTTGGCGGTGGTGGGGAATTTGCCGCGAACTATGAATTGTTGCCTGATAGACTCCTATTCCTCGCAAACGTGTTTTGGAGTGACGGCGGTGCTCATTACCTTGTCGGAACGGGACCGGAACTTGTGGTTCGCCCTAACCTTGCTGGGACGGACGTGAGCCTGTCCATGCTCCATGCAGGAGCGGGCTCTGCCGGCCTCGAGTGGAGAGCGAGTCGCAAGGAGGCGTTCGCCGTCTACTACGGCGCGGATTATTACGGAAGGAATTTCTTTCCCGACACGACAAACACCGCCAATCCGCGAACAATTATCGGTTATGGCGGTCCGGGTTCGCCGAACACAAATAATCGCGCCATCCAGCAGCCCACATTCGATTGGCTTCTGACTTTCTGGAAGAGCGATAAATACGGAGCGCTGCAGTATTACACGCAGTATTCCTATCTGACCCGCTCTCCCTGGTACGTGGCTCCAGGTGACCCCAAGAATGCACATCTCAGCATGGTTTACGCCGGCATCCGCTACGTTTTCCCGTCGACTTCAGGCACTCTGCTTCACGTGCCTTACCCGAATTGATTTGATATGAGGGTGATTGGGATTCCAAGATATTCCACGATTGCAGAAATGAGGAGGA
>Ga0182012_10008347_pt1 | contig 10249 bp, 5 predicted proteins | sample 612S2SmetaG_FD_120486 | JGI IMG/M metagenome (GOLD analysis project Ga0182012, IMG submission 120486) | Permafrost microbial communities from Stordalen Mire, Sweden - 612S2S metaG | ecosystem: Environmental > Terrestrial > Soil > Wetlands > Permafrost | place: Sweden: Stordalen | collected...
CCACGAGATCATCCGCACGTGGCTCTTCGCCACGGTCGTTCGCAGTCACTTCCAGTTCGACAGCCTGCCGTTCAGTGACGCGCTCATCTCGGGCTGGGTGCTCGACCCCGACCGAAAGAAGATGAGTAAGTCTTTCGGCAACGTCGTCACGCCGATGCCGCTGCTGGAGCAGTTCGGGGCGGACGCTCTTCGTTACTGGGCGGCCGGTGGGCGACCGGGGAACGACACCGCCTTCGACGAGGGTCAGATGAAGATCGGTCGACGACTCGGCATCAAGATCCTGAACGCCAGCAAGTTCGTGCTCGGACGCCTCGACGGCGCCGCCATCCCCGGTCCCGATGCCGTGAGCGAACCGCTCGACAAGGATCTCCTCTCGCTGCTCGCGAAACTGATCACCGAGACGACCGACGACTTCGAGTCCTACGACTACGCGCGCGCGATCGAGCGAACCGAGACCTTCTTCTGGTCGTTCTGCGACGACTACGTCGAACTCGTCAAGATCCGCGCGTACGGCGCAGCGAACGAAGGCGCCACCGACTCGGCGCGGGCCACGCTCGCCATTGCGCTCTCGGTACTGCAACGGCTCTTCGCACCGATTCTTCCCTTCGTCACCGAAGAGGTGTGGCACTGGTGGCACGAGACCTCGGTGCACACGTCGCCGTGGCCGACGGTGGGCGAACTCCCGGTCCTCGATGGCGCGGCGTCAGGGTCGCTGTATCGACCGGTCTGCGAAGTGCTCGAGGCGATCCGACGTGAGAAGAGTTCGGCCAAGGTCTCCCAGCGTGCAGAGGTGGCGTCAGTCCTGGTGCGCGCGCCCGCGGCGTTCCTCGACGGCGTTCGAAGCGGCGAAGACGACCTCAAAGCCGCGGGCGCGGTGCGCCTGCTCACCGTGGAAGAAGCGGACGACATCTCCTTCGTCGTCGCGCTGGTCCAAGAGTGAGCGTCGTAAATATTTAGTATTCAACGAGACACAGTGTGTATCTCCTCGTCACAAAGGTTTAATTGGGCTGACCGCTCGGACACCGACCCCTACCGTTAACTTCGATATGGGAGGTTGAAATCATCGTGATGACCAAGGGAAATGGACTCAAGAAATCTCGGCGCTTGGTGTTGGCCGCAATGACGCTCGTAGGTGTCGCGGGAGTCCAACTCGCCACCGCCGCTGCATCCTCGTCAGCGACCGTGACGAATCCCGCGACCGCCAAGGTCGTCGGCGGTCGCTTCGTCTCGACCGTCGTCCTCGATGGTGGCCTCATCATCGTGAAGCCCGCCCCCGCGACACTCCAGTCCCAACAGGGCATCGGCGGCATGACCGCCAAGATCTGGGCGACGACCGAACTGTTGAATTTCCAGCCCCAGACCTTGGGCTACGGCATCGTCACGGTGCGAGGATCGTCGACGACCTCCAAGCCCATGAAGGGCACCGCCGCGTGGGTGGGCTTCGCCAACGGTAACTCCTCCGCCTGCATCAAGAAGAGCGGTGCCTATCGCTCGAACGGTGAGGCGTTCGTCGTCATCGGTGACGAGAAGGGCACCCCCGCCGACGTCTACGTACCACCGGGTTGTGGGCTGACGCGCTACTCGGGCCTGCGGGTACCGAGTGAGCAGATGTCGATCAAGTGGTACCAGGAAGGCCGGGCGTCGTCGAAGGGCGCTATCACGTTCCGCGCGACCATTCCCCACTGCGCAACGTTCGGGGCCCTCACGGCCGTTGACGGAGCGGGCGCGTTGAAGGTCTCGATCCTCGCCCAACGCCCGGACCAGACGTCGCTGACCTGCGTCCCCGACGTTCACAGGATCTCAATTCCACTGGCGAAGACCGCGGCGAAGGCCGATGCATTTCGCCTCGTGCACGCACCAGTAGGGCCGGTTCGAGAAGTGACGCCCCACTAGGTCGTTGGCTGCACCAGGTGTCGTCACCGACATCACCTGAGCGTTACGTGAGCACCTCACCGGTGCTGACACTTCGTACGAGCACCTCGTCTTCGCTCACGTCATAGATCGCGAACTGGTCCCAGGTCCGGGCCAGTTGACGCGCGAAATCGACACTCTGGTCGACCAGAGCGAAGCCCGATTCACCGGGCCACTCGCCGCTCGGGTCTCGACCCACGGCGTTGTGGAACTGCACGCCGCGGCGCACGAGGTCAGCGAGCAGCTCACCGCGGCGATCCTCATTCACTTCGACGTCCGTGGCGCCGCTGAATGGGTTGTCGGACGTCAACACGGTGAAGGGGCCGAGCTCTCGTGCGGCCACCGTGGCGCTCAGCCACTCCCCCGAGGGCACTTCGACGACCAGCTCCGTCGGCGGCACCTGGTAACTCTTGACCAGTTCGTCCGTCATCACGGGCCTCGGCGCGGCGACCGACTCGGCGAAGGCCACGGCCGCTCGCGTCGTCGCTGACGTGCGCGGACTGGCGGTGATATCGAAGGCGTGTTGCGTGAAGGGCAGTTCGACGTAGTAGATGGGCGCGACGGCCTCACGTTGGAACTTGTCGACGAAATCGCGCGCGACGTGCACGTCGACGAGCGTGTCATTTCGTCCGTGGACGACGAGAAAGGGAGGCGCGTTGACGTGGATTCGTTCGTACGGCGAGAGCGAACGATAGAGGGGCTCGTTCTCCTCGTAGGAAACTTGGATAATCCGACGCTCGAGCAGGATTCGAATTCCCCTCCCGAGTCCGTGCCAGTGCGACTCGTCGCCGGTCATCTCGAGCACCCCGTAGAAGGGCATGGCGCCACGCACCGACCAGTCGGTGACGCCCTCCATGTCACTCGGGCGCCACGTGGGATCGTCCTGGGTGAGGGCCACCAGCGCGGCGAGATGCCCCCCGGCCGAGCCGCCCGAGATGACGACGCGCTCGGGGTCGCCGCCGTAGGTCGCGATGTTCTTCTTGACCCAACCGAGCGCCCGCGTGACGTCGAGAATCTGCGCGGGCCAGGGATGGTGCGGTGCGAGTCGGTAGTTCGGAACGACGGCGATCCATCCGCGTCGCACGAACTCGTGCAGCATCGGACGGCCCTGCTCGCGTTTGTCGCCCATCATCCACGATCCACCGTGGATGAAGAGGACGACCGGAGCGTGCAGCGGGGTGGTGGACATGCGCCACACGTCGAGTCGCTGTCGTGGCAGTGGACCATACGAGACGTTCTTCACCAGTTGCATGTCACGAGGGTGGAAAGGAAACTGTGCGGCGGTTCGCCACCACGAACCGAAGCGGTCGTCGCGGGGTCGAGGTATCTCGAGGGGACGCAGTGGTGCGCAACGCATGGCGAGACGCACGATGCGTCGCGCGTAGAACGCGATGGCGATCAACGCCAGGTTCTCCACGACACTGACGATGGCGAGGACCGACACGAGCAGGCTGAGCCACGACGTCGTGGGCCAGCCCCACCACGCGATCAGACCGAGCAGCGCCAATTCGGTCACGATCCCCTGGGCCGGCAACTCACCGGCCGCCCAACCAACGGGGTAGGCCAGGACCGCCGACAGACCCCGGCGACCCGGGCGCAGCGCGGTCGCGGCGGAGATCACGAGGAACGCGCTGAGCGCAGCGGCGAAGTAGGCCATCTGTCTAGTTTGCCGGTTCGCGCCCGCGGCGTGACCCAGTACGTAGGCTGCCAGGTATGTCGAATCTGCCTCCTTCATTAGAGCGTCTGCGCGGCACCGTGGGCATCTGGACCATGACCCACGAGTCGTTGCCGGCCAGTCAAAGCGGCGAGGTCGCCAGCGAGATCGAATCGCTCGGCTACGCAGCGCTGTGGATCCCCGAAGCGTGGAGCCGCGAGGCATTCACGAGCGCCGGGCTCCTGCTCAGCGCGACATCGTCGATGGCCGTCGCGACGGGTATTGCGAACATCTGGGCTCGCGACGCCGTGGCGGCCAGCAGCGCGTCCAAGACCCTCAATGCGGCCTACAACGACCGTTTCGTACTGGGTCTGGGTGTCAGCCACCGACCGCTCGTCGAGCGCCTACGCGGTCACGAGTACGCCACCCCCGTCGTGGCGATGCGTGACTACCTGAGCGCCATGGACGCGGCACCAATGTTCGCGCCCGAAGGCCAACTCCGAGTCGCGCGAGTCATCGCGGCCCTCGGTCCCAAGATGCTCGAACTGGGGGCCACCTTGGCCGACGGCGTACATCCGTACTTGGTGACCCCAGAACACACGCAACTCGCGCGTGCCGCGGTGGGCGACAAGTTCGTGGGCGTTGAACAGGGGGTGGTCCTCGGCCAGAGCCACGAGGAGTACCTGAAGCGCGCCCACGCCTACCTCGAGATCTACACCGGCCTCGACAACTACAAGAACAGCTGGCGACGTCACGGTTTCAGCGACGAGGACTTCGTTCGCGGCGGGTCCGAACGGCTCTGTGACGCCATGGTCGTGCACGGTGACGAAGGTGACGTGCTCGCTCGTATCGATGAGCATCGCCAGGCCGGAGCCGACCACGTCTGCCTCCAGGTGCTGGGCAATGACTTGAATGAGCCGCCGCTCGAGGAATGGCGCCGGCTGGCACCCGTCGTTACCGCGACGTCGCGGACAACTTAGCTTTCGTTCCCACCAGGGCCGAAGATAATGACGTCGCCGGGTCGCGTGCCCGACGAACCGCGCAGGAGTCGCACGAACGAACCAATGACGAACAACGTCACGAACTCGAGTACCCCGATGAAGATCCAACCGATCGTGATCCAGAACAGACCCACGGCGAGGCCCTTGAAGAAGCCGTCACGGATCATTGCGGCGATCCATAGGGGCACCCAGGCAACCATCCAACTCACGAACGGGGCCACGAACGATGCAGCCACTCGGCGACGAACGCCGAGGTACACGGCGAAGATCGCCGTGGCACCAAAACCGATCCAGTAGTCGCCGCGATGCGCGCCGTGATGGGCTTCAGCGATGAAGATGACGACCGCCATCACGATCGACCAGAGAATCATTGGCGCCGTCACATTGCCTCGAGCTCGTTTTCTGGCCTGGATGAAGACTGCACTCATAGCCACAACTTAGTCAATGGGCCGCCCAATCTGACAAAGATTGACGGTACGCTGCAGTCGTGACCTTGGGCGTCCTCGCACTTCTGGGCTCGGGTGAGATCGCTCCCAGCATGACCAAAGTGCATCGTCAACTACTGAAACGCCTCGAGAGCGCTCGGGCCGTCTCCCTGGACACCGCCTATGGCTTCCAGGCCAATGTGCCACAGATGACGGAGAAGATCGTGGAGTACTTCGCGACGTCGCTTCGCCTCGACATCAAGCCCCTGCACTTCATCTCTTTCGAGGGCTCATCCGAGGTCGAACGGGCGGTGTTTCGCCAAGAGGTTCGTGCCGCGAACTACGTCTTCGCCGGTCCCGGGAGCCCGAGCTATGCCGTGCATCAATGGGCTCCTCTCGGCATCGACGAGGATTTGCGCGGAACGCTGCAAGGGGCCGGCGTCCTCTGTTTCGCCTCAGCCGCGGCACTGACGCTGGGGTCGCTCACGGTCCCCGTGTACGAGATCTACAAGGTGGGCACGAAGCCCCATTGGCTGCCCGGACTTGACGTCCTTTCGATGGCCGGGATCCGTGGCGCAGTCATCCCGCACTACGACAACGCCGAGGGTGGCAACTATGACACCCGATTCTGTTATCTCGGCGAAGAGCGCCTCCTTGAACTCGAACACCAACTACCCGACGACACGGGGATTCTCGGCGTCGACGAACACACCGCCGGCATCATTGACCTGGAGCACAACACGCTGAGTGTCCTCGGCAAGGGAGGCGTCTACTGGCGCCGTCACGGTTCGACGCGAACCTTCTCGAGCGGCTCGACGGTCGATCTCGAAGAGATTCAGAACTTCACGCCCGACGCGACAACAGTTCGCAGCGAGCCGGCCATCGACCAGAGTGACCTTGACACGCTCGTCGCCCTCGCCGGCCAAGGCGGACCGGCGTCGGCCGAGGCGATCGCCTCGCTGGCACGTCGAGCAACGACCGGGGGTGCTGGTTACATCGACCCCACGGACCTCGTGTCGGGACTTCTGGACCTTCGAGTGAAGGCACGCAGCGAGAGGAATTTCTCCTTGGCCGACGAGATCCGCGACGTGATCGTGGCCGCGGGTATTGACGTGATGGACACGCCCGCCGGCTCAACCTGGTCGATCAAGTAACGCTCGGCGATTTCAACTACTCACGCCGTCGTAACCACGCCATAGCGCGATTCCCTCTCGCCACCAACGTAAAGAGACCCTCTCCTTTCGGAGAGGGTCTCTTTACTTCGTGCGTGAAAGTTACTTCGTCGTGTTGTACTTCACGTGCGTTGATTCACCGTTCTTGAAGGTGATCGTCAAGGTGTGTACACCCGTCTTCGACGTCTTCTTGGTGGTGATGCGCAGCGAGAGCAACTTGCCAGTGTCGCCGTTCACGGTGACCTTAACGCCTGGGTCGTTGCTGGTGACCTTCGGCTGGCCATAGAAGTGCGTACCCGAGACCTTGACCGAAGAGGTCTTGCCGAGGTGAGCAACTCCGTGAGCAGCCAGAGCCTTAGGTGCTGGCGTCGCCGTGTTCGGGTTCGGACCGCCATTCAGGGTGAAGGTACCAGAACCGCCATCGACGTTGGTCAGTGTCACCGTGCTCGACGTGCCAGCAGTGGCATTCGAGTCAGTGGTCACCAGCAACGTCACGGTCGTGGGCGTCGAAGCAACGGCCAGGACCGTGTAGTCCGGGTTGGCGCTCGAGGCAGCGATGCCGCTCTGGAAGCCTGTACCGGTGATGGTGATCTCGCGGTTAGCGGTGAAGGTCGGTACGTAGTACACGCCCGTCACAGCCGGAACCGGGTTCACGGTGATGCTGTTCACTTCCGTGGCTGAACCGGCACCAATTGGGTTGGTGACAACGAGTCCGTCAAGAATCGCCGTGGAGCCAGAGAAGCTCACTGGTGTCACGAGGACCTTGATCTGGGTGCAGTCATTCGGAGTTCCGGTGCACTTGTCCAGGGGGTTGCTCGGGTTCGACACAGTAGTCGGACCGAACGTGTCAACACCAGCCACGGCGCCCGTTACGACGGCACCGGTAACGAAGCCGGTACCGGTGATGGTAACGGTCGTAGGCACACCATCAAGGATTGCCTTTGGCGTGCCGGTTATCGGCGAAGTCACAGTCGGTGCCGCAACGGCATTGAAGGCGTTCGTAACGTTTGGTGCCGTTGGCAATACGCCCGCACCACCGTTGGGGTTGGTGACTGTCGCAGTTTCCTGACTCGTCGTCGCGGGGGAGCTGGCGAATGGCGCAGGAACGGTGACCGTTCCGTACACACCGTTCGGCGTCACCGAGGTGATCGTCGCGGTACCAGGAGTACCACCGGCCGCAACTGTGGCGAACGTCACCGTCGCACCAGCGCTGTACCCAGCACCGATGATGTAGAACGGCACCGCAGCCGAACCAGCGGCGATGTTGTCATCAGCCGTGTAGTTGCCCAGAACGCTGCTACTGATCATGAACGATGGGAGCGGGTCCGACACGATGGCGACCGCAGGTGTATTCGCGGTTGACGTCGCGGTGCCCACAGTGAAGACCACACTGTCGCCACCTGAACCCGTGCCGTAGCCCGTGTAGGTGAAGCCGGTGATGTCACTGGTCGTCGCACTGACGGCCACCGCTGAGCAGGACGTACCAACGCCGCTGACCGTCGAGCCATCAGGATGCGTCGCAACCAACGAGCACGTAAGAACACCCGTCGAGAAGGCCGTTCCGGTAACCACAAGCGGAATCGTCGGCGATGGCACTGTGCCACCGGCGGCAATCGAGGCAGGTGCAATCGCCGTGATGACCGGCTGACCCGAGACCGTGAAGGCACCCGTCAAGGTACCCGCACCGTATGTGGCAGCCGCGCCGGCTGAGTAAGTCAGGGTCAGCGCGAACGTACCGTTCAGCATTCCTGGCGAAGCCGTGAGAACGACCGTAGCTGTCGTTGACGTGTTCGTAGGCGAAACGGCCGTCACTGCACAACCGACCGTTGGGTCAGACGTGCTGCAGGTCATTTCGGTCGACGATGGAGTAGCCACGAAGTTCGTACCAGTGACACCGATCGTCTCCGTACCGCCTGCCGTGAGGTTTCCGACGGTGGTGACCGCAGAAACCGTTGGGCCAGCGACGATGGCGATGGTGCCACTGAAGGTCTCAAGACCATCGGTGAACGAGATCGGCACGCTCGCAGCTGCAGCGGTGCCGGGCGCCACGTTAATCGTCGTGGTGATGTTGTCGCCCGTCGAGTCGTTGGTGATGGGACCAAAGGTCACACCAGTGTTCGTCGAGGAGCCAGTCCAGTCGGCAGGTGCCGAGAGGTCGGTGGCTTGACTGAGGGCCAGGTTGATGGTCGCACCATTCGCGCCAGCGCCAACCTCATTGGATGCACCGAACGGAGCGATACCGATGCCACCAGTCACCGTCGCCGGTGAAGCCAGCTGCGTGCTGAGAATCGTGCCAGCAGTGGTGAAGGCGAAGAAGCTGGGGTCAACTTCCACGCCGCCAGCGCCATTGGTGATCGTCGCCTGCACGCGGTCGTTGATCGACTGCGGGTCAGAGTTGTCGATGACCTCAGCGCCGACACCTGCCGCACCACCGGTGTGGTTGTCAGCGAGTGCCGGGGTGATACCAACGATGAGGCCACTAACCGACGTAACCGTCACGGTCTCAGGAGTCAGATAGAACGCGTCCGGCTCAATCGTCAACGAGTCGCCCACGAGGATCGGACCTGCAACCGACGAGTTGGTAATGCTTTGCAGCGTGATCGCGTTCTGGCCGGGCGTAGCCGACGCAGTCAGGTGGTCACCAGTGTCGCCGGAGCGAACCTTCGGAACCGTCACAGCAATTGTCGCCGTGTTGCCGTTGACGACGGTCACCGTGCCGGTGACGCCGTCGCTGTTGGCGACGTTGCCCGTGGTGTAGCTCTGGAACGTGACGGCGGAGCCAGTGGCGTAGCCGAAGCCAGGGAGGTAGGCGTTGATCGAGTACGTACCTGGGTCAAGCGTTCCCACCGTTGCGCCCGTACCTGAAGCGGTGTAGGTGCTGACTGGGTACGCAGCCGGAGGCGAACCAGCGGTCAATTCAATACCAACGTTCGAAGACTCTGTGTTCGTGCCATTGCTCACGGACAGGACGTTTGTCGTTCCTGGTGCCGCAGAGGCGGGGAAGGGGAATTCGACGGTAACGCCAGCCGCGTGCGCGAACTGGGTCCCGTTGACGGCACCGAACTGCTGAATCCCTGAAAGGACTCCAGTTGCGGGGTTCAAAGTACCCGTGACCTGCTCGGTCGACTTCCCGTCCACGATGGTCGCTGCGATAGCGCCCGTAGCGGGAAGGATTCCACTGGCGTCCGTAACGGTCAGTGTGACAGCGCCCGCAAGAACGGCGGCCGTGGTCACTGAGGTCGCGTAGCGAGGCACCTGTACCTGAATCGTCGCGTCATTCGTCGCGTCAACCGACACGACTTTGCCCGTCAACGACTCGCTGACGTTGGTGACGTTGGCCTGCTTCACGCTGACCGTTGATGTGGTCGTGATGGGGAAGGTTGAGGTGCCGGTGACGTGGATGATCGAGGCCGTTCCTGGAGCAAGGAAGCCCGAGACCAAACTCAGAGCCGGTGCCACCGGAGCCGCAGGACCCGAGGTGTTCGCGGTTGCGGGCTCGTTAATTCCGATGAGGTCCGCCGGAGTGGTGTGTGTCGTGTCCGGGTTCACAATGCTCACGGGGAGTTGACCAGGAATGGTTCCCGTGGCAACCGTCACTTGCTCAGTCATCGTCGTGCTGTTCACGAACGTGGGGTTGGCGACGGTGACGCCCGTGTAGGGAGTGATCGTGAGAACGGCGCCCAACTCGAAGCCGGTACCACTCACAGTTACGGTCACGGTCGAAGAGTTGACAGTAGGCACGCCAAGTTCACTGGGAGTCACACTGGTGATGGAGAGCGCAGTCGCTGCAGCATTCGCCGTGTAGGAACTTGTGGCAACACCAGCCTCAACGCCGCTTTCGCCGCCCTGGGTGCTTGACACGGTAAGCGTGTCAGTACCAGCGACGAAACCCACAGTGGCGTTATTGACGGTGAAGGTCAACGAGGTGCCGGCATTGTTCGAAACGACCGCACTGATGCCAGGGTTGGCCCCCGTGGTGGCCGTAACGACCGGTGTCGCACCTTCAAGGCCCGTACCAGTAACGGTGACCGTCGAAGGCGCACCCGCGACCGTGCCAGCGTTGCCGCTGATCGTCGTGATCTGGGG
>Ga0182012_10008349_pt1 | contig 10248 bp, 10 predicted proteins | sample 612S2SmetaG_FD_120486 | JGI IMG/M metagenome (GOLD analysis project Ga0182012, IMG submission 120486) | Permafrost microbial communities from Stordalen Mire, Sweden - 612S2S metaG | ecosystem: Environmental > Terrestrial > Soil > Wetlands > Permafrost | place: Sweden: Stordalen | collected...
AACGCGACTGCGTTTTCCCTCCCCCCCCCCCCCGCGACGAGCACGCGTGAAGCGGCTGCGGAACGCGCGTTGGTCGCGGTTTTCCCTACAAATCCTGCCATTTGCAGATCATCCAGCATGGCCAAAGAAAAATTTATTTTGTGCAATCTTTGCATAAACCCGGCTGGTTTTTCCCTCAAACTTGCCGCATGAAAGTAGCATCGTCATTTTCGATTGCGCTCCGGGTGGCGCAATTTTCTCGAACAACTGTGCGATCATTTTGTCCTGAATACAGGACAACCATTGTCCGATGGAAATGCCATCATCGGACGATGCGAATGAGATCAAGCATAAATTGCCGGAAAGCGAAGCCTCTGCCTGACGGCAGGCATTTTTTTGGCAATGAAACAAAATTGAAAGTTGTTATGAATTCATCACAACCTGCCTTTCCGGTTTTGGCTAAACTTGGTCTAAAAAGCCAAAGGAAAACTATGCACATAAAAAATGACATATCGGAGTCGGACGCACTGACCATCAGTAAAAGCGCCTCGGTATTGGGTCTGCACGAGTTCAGTTTGCTCACACGCATCCAAGCGGGGGACATCACCGCCACAAGGTTGATGGCGGGCGAAATGGCCGTTCCCATCAGTGAGCTGGAACGGCTCACCAAGCAGTCCATTTATTCGCTGGCCGTTCCACCGGACGAACCGGTAACGGTTTGGTCTGACGCCCGCTTGGGCATCAAGCGCAACTATTACAGCGGACTAAAGCGCGCGGGCGAATATCAGGAATACACTGTGCCGGGTATTGACTTCTTGCGTTTCACTGATTCCGAAATCAAAGGTTATCGCGCCGCCTTCAGCGCCATCGCCTATGAATTTCTCTCATTGGGCGAATTGCGAAAGCAGTTGGAGAAACCGGGCAAGGTCGTGCCGTCGCCCGAAAAGGAAATCTGCACCTCGCAACTCGGCGTCTGGCAGGTGTGTTCCACGCTGCTGAATCTCGGTTCCAGCGACATCGTGCTATGCCAGCAGGGGAACGACTTCGCGGTGATGGAACGGTTCCGCGACGGCACGCCTTACGCCAAAGCCAACGGCATCGCGGAGATTTTAATTGAAAGAAATGATCCGAATGAAGCAATGAAAGCGTTTGATGAGAATGCCATCCATACACTCGAATTCATGGCCAGCAATCAGGTCGCCACGGCGCAGCGAATCATTTGGGGTCAATTTCAAGAACATCGCCCGTCACGTTTGGTCGAGGCGATTTCGGAGCGGTGCCGGTTGGCGGTCGCGGATGAGGAAACGATTTCGCAGACGCAAGCGGAGCGGCATACCCACACCAACCAGCAATGCCGTAAAGGGGGCATGCGCATTTAAGGAGGACGTATGAATCCAGACTTGGAACGTTTTTTGAATTTGAAACATTTCCCCCAACGGCTGACGGCCACGGAAGCGGCCGGCGTGCTCGGTCTTTCTCCGCATGAGGTCCCCATTCTCGTGACCAAAGGTTTATTGAAACCGCTGGGACATCCCGCGCCCAACGCCCCGAAATTCTTTTTGACGGCCACGCTGAAAGATTTGGAGCGGGACGATAAGTGGCACGGCAAGGCCGCCGATGCGCTGCAAGAATACTGGCGTCACAAAAACGCCCGTAAGCTGGACGCCACGGACAGACGGCAACCGTCCCGGTTGCAAACCCAAAATGCAGATTCGGAAAATTGACCGGTAACCAAAGGCGCGGGCGGAGCATCATCCGCCCGCGCCTTGCCGTTCACGCGGCAGCGGCGTTTGCCGGGGTTTCGACACGCGGAATGGTGCCTTGCGCGCGCTGCCGCTCGTATTCGCCGAGCGACGGCAACTCCACCTTGGCCTTGCGCGAATAGGCGCGGTGGACGGCCTTGCTGTTGTGGCCGAGGGCTTCCTGTGCGAATCGTTCGGGATAACCGGCGGTCTTCGCCCGTTCCGCCCAGGCGTAACGGTAGCTGTGCAACGACACGCCTTTGATGCCAAGCCCGACGCAGCGTTGCTTGAACTCGGTGGCGCGGTCGCCCGCGCGGACGCTCCGCAGATAGGGGAATAGCGGGCCGTTGCCCGGCAAGTCCCGCAAGATTTCCTCCATGTCGGCATCCATCCGCATGATGGCAATCGTGCCGGTCTTCATGCGTTTGTAGCTGATGATGTGGTTTTCCCAATCCACGTTCTCGGCTTCGATGAACGCCAGATCGGATTGCGACGCGCCCAGATGCCACGCCATTTGATAGAACGCCCGGCGTTCAAGATTCAACTCGCGGGCAACAATGGCTTGATGTTCCTTCAGGGTGATGCCGCGCTTTTCTTTGAACTTGAAGGCTGGCCAGCGTTTCTTGGGCAGCACCGGCCACGGTAGCCAGTTCATATCCAAGGCGAAGTTGTGGATGCGCCGCAAATAGATGTTGGTGGACACCGAGCCGCTTTCCAGTGCTTTCATGAAATGCTCGGCTTGGGTTTCGAGCACCACCATATTGCGGATGGAATCCAACGCTTTGTCTTTGATGGCGGTCAACCAGCGATGGCGGGTTTCGCCGGTCTTGAGTTTGGGGATTTCGTCCATGACGTGCTGCCACGTCCGCGTCGCGCCGGTGGGGTCGCCCGCTTTCCAATACACGCGCGCCAGATGGCGGCTAAAAGCCGGGGCTTCCTCGTTTTCGTTCTTAGCCGCGACGAGCCGAAAGGCTTCGTCCTTGTCGCGGGTCTTGAGGGTTTCTTGTTGGCCGGTGGTGTTGTCTTGGCAGTAGTAAACACCCCACGGGCGAAGGAACACACTGTAGCGTTGTTTCATGTCATTTTTCATTTCATGACTATGAACCAACTCGATCTGACCTCGTTAGCGAGTAGTGGGCGAGTTCGTTTTGAGTTGTAACGGAGTAATTCCGCTACTGAAACTTTCACTGAAACTCGGCCATTTTTCCGCTATTTTCCTCGCAAATCCCAACAAAAAGGCTGGAGGCGAGGGTCGGAATCGAACCGACGGATGAGGCTTTTGCAGAGCCCTGCCTTACCACTTGGCTACCCCGCCTTTGGGGACGGGCAAATTAAATTATTTCGCGGTCGAAGCAAGTTCTACTTTTATCAAGCGGTGGCCTTCAGCCTGCGAAACCAAGTTTCCGCCGTTGCTTCCAAAGTTCCTTTGGCTTAAAAATTCCCGCCGGCGTGATGATGCCGGCGATTAGTTCTGCCGGTGTCACATCAAAGCCTGGATTACGCGCGCCGCTCGCAGGATTGGCGACGCGAACATATTCTCGCTGGCCGCGCGAATTGATTCCCCACGTGCCGAGGACTTCGCTCTCGCCGCGTTCTTCAATCGGAATTTCAAAACCGCTTTTCAAGTTCCAGTCAATCGTTGAAAGCGGAATGGCGACGTAAAATGGAATTTTATGCCGCGCGGCTAAAACGGCTTTGGTGTAAGTGCCGATTTTGTTTGCGACTTCGCCGGTTTTTCCCAAAGTGCGGTCGCTGCCGACGATAACCAAATCAATTTCACCGCGCTGCATCAAATGGCCGGCGGCGTTGTCGGCGATGATTTGGTGGGAAATTTTTTGCTGCGCGAGTTCCCACGCGGTGAGTGTCGCGCCTTGCGAACGCGGACGCGTTTCGTCACAAAAGACGTGAAATTTTTTGCCCTGCGCTTGCGCGGCATACATCGGCGCGGTAGCAGTGCCGGTGTCCACGAACGCAAGCCAGCCGGCATTGCAATGCGTGAGAATTTTCATGCCGCTGCGAATCAGCTTCGCGCCGTGCTGACCGAGCTCGGCGCAATGCCGCGCATCATCGTTCGCAAATTGCTCGGCGGCGGCGAGCGCGAGCGCTTGCTGTTCGGCGACTGTTTCGCCGCGCGTTATTTCGCGGCGAACGTCGTTCATCGCATTGACGGGATCGACCGCCGTTGGCCGCGCGCTTTTCAAAACCTGATATACGTTTTCGACTTGCGTAGAAAATTTTTTCAAATCGCAACCGCGAAAAGCCAGCGCTCCCTGGGCGAGTCCGTAAGCGGCCGTCGCGCCAATCGCGCCCGCGCCACGCACGATCATGTCGGTGATGGCGGTGGCGGTTTCGCGGAAATTTTTGGTGGCGACAATCTTAAATTCGTGCGGAAGCAGCCGTTGTTCGATCAGCAGAACGGAATTTTTGGTGGCGTCGAAGGCGACGGTGCGGAAGTGTTCGGTGCGTCCGCGAACGGTGACATTCATTTTTAGAAAAGCTATTTTTTGAGCCGGCGGATTTTTTCCTTGAGTTCTTGAAATACTGGATGCGTGCGGAGTTTTTTCAAATCCGGGTCTTTGGCCAGCCACTTGAAATCGCGGTAACCTAATTTGATAGCTTGGCTGAGGGCGAGATAGGCGCGGTCGAATTCGTCGGTGAGCGAGTAGCTGCAGGCGAGGTTGTAAAAAACTAGTGGATTGCCGGGTTCGAGCCGGGCGAGGCGTTCGTCCACATGCAAACCCTCGGTGAAGCGTCCGCGCTGGGTGTAGTGGTCGCCAAGCAATTGCAGGGCGTCCACATAATCCGGATCACGGCGGACGAGGCCCTCGACAAACTGGATTTTGGTGTCGAGGTCGCGCTGTTCCGCGCTGGTCAATTTTTTCTTGGTGCTTTTTCTGGCCGGCATACGACAGGCGGATTTTTTCCAACTGCGCGCGGCAAGTCAAGCGGGCGGCTGAATTATTTGGTGGAATTTTCCCGGGTGGAGGCGTTAAATTGGGTCTGGGAATTTCTATGAAATGCTTTGTAACCGGCGCTTCCGGCTTCATCGGCTCGAATCTTGTGCACGAACTCATCGCGCACGGTCATCGCGTCAAGGCGCTGCTGCGACCGGGCGCGGATGAACGCGGCTTGCAGGGACTGAAGTTTGAGCGTGCCACGGGCGACATTCTTGACCGTAAATTGCTGGCGCGCGAAATGGAGGGTTGCGAGTGGTGTTTTCACGTCGCGGCGAGCTACGCGTTGTGGATGCGCAATTACGCGCCGATGTATGAAACCAACGTCGAGGGCACGCGCAATGTGCTGGAAACCGCCGGCAAGGTGGGCTGCCGGAAAATTGTTTATACCAGCACGGTCGGCTGCATCGGTTTGCCGAAACCGGTCAAAGGCAAAATCACGCCAGCGACGGAGCATGAAAGAGTTTCTGACGGCCAGATGTCGAATGACTACAAGCGGTCCAAGTTTCGCGCGGAAGCGGTCGCGTCTGAATTGTTCCGCAAAACTGCACTGCCCATTGTCATCGTCAATCCCTCCGCACCCATCGGCCCGGGCGACGTGAAGCCGACTCCGACCGGCCAGCTTATCGTGGATTTTTTGAACCGTCGGATGCCCGCGTATCTTGACACGGGATTAAACTGGGTTCACGTCCGCGACGTGGCCATCGGCCACATCCTCGCGGCGGAAAAAGGCACGCTCGGCCAGCGTTACATTCTCGGCAACGCGCAGGGAAACTGGACGATGCACCAAACCTTGGCCGTGCTGGAAAAAATCACCGGCCTGCCCGCGCCCAAAATCAAGATTCCAAACTGGCTTGCGCTCCGCGCCGCCGAAGCAAATGAAATGATTTCCTTCTTCACCGGCAAACCTCCGCGCGCGCCGGTGGCCGGCGTGCGCATGGCCAAATATAAAATGTGGTTTGATCCCAGCAAGGCGATTCTGCAACTGGGCCTGCCGCAGACCCCACCTGAACAGGCCTTTGCTAACGCTGTCGCGTGGTTCCGCGCCAATGGTTATGTAAAGAAATAGGCGGTGGATTTCCAACCACAATTGCAGCACCGATTCCCTAACTGATTTTTCTTCACCTTAATCATTGTCCGATCTGCGTTGTTATTTCCGGCTAAAGTTTTCTTGCCATTTGCGCCGGATTGTGAAAAATTTCACAAACAATTTTATGCCACACGTCAAATTATTCATTCCCGGACCGGTCGAAGTCAGCGATAAAACGTTTCAGGCGTTTCGCTCGCCGATGATCGGCCATCGAGGCCAGGGCTTCAAAGACCTTTACGCGAAAGTCCAGCCGCAACTCCAGCAACTGCTGTTCACAAAGCAGCTTGTTTATCTTTCCACGTCCAGCGCATGGGGCGTGATGGAAGGCGCAGTGCGCAATCTCGTCCAGAAAAAAGTTCTCAACTGTATGTGCGGCGCGTTCTCGGACAAGTGGTTCGACGTTTCCAAAAAATGCGGCAAATCGGCCGAGGCGTTGCAAGCGGAATGGGGTTCGCCGATCCGCGCCGAGGCGATTGACAAAAAACTCGCGACGGGCGAATTCGACGCGCTCACTTTGATCCACAACGAAACTTCGACCGGCACGATGTCGCCGCTCGCGGAAATCGCCGCGCTCAAGAAAAAATATCCCGACGTGATTTTCATTGTGGACGCCGTCAGTTCGCTCACCGCGCTGCCAATTAAATTTGACGAACTTGGAATTGACGTGCTGCTAGCCGGAACGCAAAAAGCCTTTGCGCTGCCGCCGGGACTCGCCGTTTTTGTCGCGTCGCCCGCCGCGCTCGCGAAAGCCGCGCTTGCTAAAGATCGCGGTTATTACTTCGATTTTGTCGAGTTCCAAAAAAATGCCGAGCAGAGCATGACGCCGAGCACGCCGAGCATCGGCCACGTTTATGCATTGAGTTCCAAGCTCGACGATTTCTTCGCCGAAGGTCTGGACGCGCGTTTTGCGCGCCACAAAAAAACCAACCAGCTCACGCACAACTGGGCGGCGAAACACGGATTTAATTTATTTCCGGAAAAAGGTTTTGAATCACTCACGCTCACTTGCATCAGCAACGGCGCGCGTCCGGGCAGTCGCACGGTGGACGTGGCGAAATTGCAGAAGCTCACGAAGGACCAGGGTTTCCTGATTGACGGCGGCTACGGGAAAATCAAGGGCACGACGTTCCGCATTTCCAACATGGGCGACGAAACCGAGACCACGATGAACCAGCTTTTTGCCGCGCTCGACAAGTCCATGGCACAATTGTGATTTTGTGTTAAGATAATTTGTTTTGGTTGGGTGGTTTAGTTGGACCGGCAATCCGTGTTGAGGCGGATTGCCGGTTTTTCTTTTCGCCGGCCATCATTCGCGCAAAACTAAACCGTGCAAACTGACTCTGGTTACCAGCTCGTCCGCCTGAACAACGGCATCTGCTCCGTGCGTTCGCTCGCGGACGACGAGACGTTTCATCCGGTCGTCGGCCCGGTTGCCGAAGCCGAGGCGCTTTACGTCAACCAACTCAAACTGCGCGAGCGTTTGCAAAATCATGCCGGCGAATTTGTGATCTGGGATGTCGGCCTCGGCGCGGCGGCAAATGCACTCACCGTTTTGCGCGCCACGAGGGATATCGCCTGCAACATCCGCCTCGTCAGTTTTGACCACACGCTGGAGCCGCTGGAGTTCGCGTTGAAAAATGCCGACGCGCTCGGCTATTTCGGCGGCCACGACAATCATCTGAAAGAATTTTTGCGCGCGCATCGCGTGCAATTTCAAGATGGCAATCAATCAGTCAACTGGGAATTTCACCTCGCCGATTTTCCGACGCTGATCGCCAACTCAAAACTAAAAATTCAAAATTCAAAACTTGCACCCGCGCCGCACGCTATTTTATTCGACGCCTTTTCGGCTGCCAAAAATCCCGCGATGTGGACGTTGCCGTTGTTCAAAAATTTATTCCAATTGCTCGACCCGCAGCGTCCGTGCGCGCTGCCTACGTATTCGCGCAGCACGATTTTGCGCGTGACGTTGCTGCTCGCCGGATTTTTTGTCGGCGTCGGCCACGCAACCGGCGAGAAAGAGGAAACAACGATTGCCTCGAACGATTTGAGTTTTATGTCCGAACCGCTCAACCGCAGATGGCTTGAACGTGCGAAACGTTCACACAGCGCCGAGCCGATGATTGAACCAATTTATCGCACCGCACCGCTGAGTGCGGGGTCTTTGGAAAAACTTCTGGCGCATCCGCAATTCACCGGCACATGACTTTTATTTACCCAATAAATCGCGTTGACTGATTTCCTGAAAATCATTAAAAACAACGCCGTAAGTCAACCCCCTTAAAAACTATGAGCGACAAACCTCCGGGAGCAGAAAAGAAAATCGTAGCTGGCATCTTCGGCATTTTGCTGGGCGGCTTGGGTATCCATAAATTCTACCTTGGCTACACCAAGGAAGGAATCATTCAGATTGTTGTCACCATTTGCACTTGCGGCATGGGTGGCCTCATCGGGCTGATTGAAGGTATCATCTACCTGACGAAGAGCGACGACGACTTCGTCAAGACCTACATCACCAACAAAAAAGGCTGGTTCTAAAATCACTAGTTGAATTTCAGGCTGCCGTCGCGTTTCGGACGTGTGGCGGTTTTTTCTTTTTTGAACTTTCACCGGCGTCAAAATTTTCTAAACTCTCTGCATGAACGTTTTTATCACCGGCGGCGCGGGCTACATCGGCTCGGTTTGCACCGAAGAACTTTTGAACGCCGGCCATCACGTCACGGTTTATGACAATCTGACCGAGGGCCATCGCTCGGCGGTTGATCCGCGCGCGAAATTTATTTTCGCCAAGCCGGAAGCGGACGGCGACATCTTGAACGCCGTCAAATCCGCGCAGCCCGACGCGATTTTGCATTTCGCCGCGTTCGCGCTCGTCGGCGAGTCCATGACGAATCCAAAAAAATATTTCCACAATAATTTCGTCAACGCGCTCAAGCTCGCCGACGCCGCCGTGGAATGCGGCGTGAAAAAATTTGTCTTTAGCTCGACGTGCGCGACTTACGGGCCGCCGGACAAAATTCCGATGACGGAAGATTTGCCGCAGCGCCCGATCAATCCTTACGGCGAATCCAAATTGATGTTCGAGAAAGTCCTCATCTGGTATCGCGAAATTTACAAGCTGGATTTTGTCGCGTTCCGTTATTTCAACGCCGCCGGCGCGAGCGAACAATTTGGCGAGCATCACCGCATTGAGACGCACATCATTCCGAACGTCCTGCAAGTCGCGTTGGGGCAAAAAACGCACGTTGAGATATTTGGCACGGATTATCCGACGCCGGACGGAACGTGCATCCGCGATTACATCCACATCAAGGATTTGGCACAAGCGCACATTCTTGGATTGCAGCCGGGCAAGAGCGGATTTTTCAATTTGGGAAATGGCGACGGCTATTCCGTCCGCGAAGTGATTTCTACTTGCGAAAAAATCACCGGCAAAAAAATTGCGACGATTGAAAAACCGCGTCGTCCCGGCGACCCGCCAAAACTGGTGGCTGCCGCCAACAAGGCCATCAGCGAGCTTGGCTGGAAGCCGCAGTATCCGAAACTGGAAGACATCGTGAAGACGGCATGGGCATGGCATGTCAAAAATCCGACGGGCTACGCCGATTAAAATTTTCTTGCCAAAGCCGCCGGGTCGCAGGCATTTTCTGACATGGCAGCGACGCGCAATTCTCATCTCGACGACACGTTCTATCAAAAGGCGGACGCCTTCTTCGCCGCGAACAGCAAGGTTGGCCTGACCTTTGACGACATCACGCTGGCGACGCTTTACTCGGAAATTCTGCCGCGCGACACGCAACTCGACACCACGCTCGCGGACGGACTGCGATTAAACATCCCGGCGATTTCGTCCGACATGGACACCGTGACGGAATCGCGCATGGCCATCGCGATGGCCCTCAATGGCGGACTCGGCCTCATCCATTACAATATGCCTGAACGCGAGCAACTCTCGCAGGTCAGCCGCGTGAAGTATCATGTCCAAGGGCTGATTCAAGACCCGATCAAAATCGCGCCCGATCAGCTCATCGGCGATGTGCTGGCGTTGATTGAGGAAAAAAAATTCGGCTTCAGCACATTTCCGGTCGTGGATGAAAAGGGAAAATTGGTCGGCTTGCTTTCAGGTCATGTCGTCAAGCCGCGTTACGCGACGAAGAAAGTTGCCGACGCGCTCACGCCACGCAAACAAGTCCACACCATCACGAAAAAAGAACTCGGCAAAGACCCGATTGCGCGCGCGGATAAATTTTTTACGGAACATCTCGGCATCCATAAATTGCTCGTAGTAGATGACGAAGATCATCTTCACGGACTGATCACGATGAGCGATGTCGAGCGCATCACGCTCGAAAGCAAGGCGCAGTTCAAGCCAGCGCGTGACGCGCAGTTCCGGCTGGTTTGCGGCGCGGCGGTCTCGGCCACGCGCAATGCATTTGGCGGACTCGACGAGAAGAGAATTCTCGAACACGTTGGCGCGCTCGTG
>Ga0182012_10008350_pt1 | contig 10247 bp, 10 predicted proteins | sample 612S2SmetaG_FD_120486 | JGI IMG/M metagenome (GOLD analysis project Ga0182012, IMG submission 120486) | Permafrost microbial communities from Stordalen Mire, Sweden - 612S2S metaG | ecosystem: Environmental > Terrestrial > Soil > Wetlands > Permafrost | place: Sweden: Stordalen | collected...
ATTGGCGGTCGCTTCTCTGGCCAGGCGTTCAATTTCCTCAATTTGCTTGAGTGTCTCCCAGACGGGCAGTTCGCCGACTTGCAGGCTGCCTACGTCTTGTTCAAACCCGCGCTTTGGCGAGCCGTAAGTTTTGGGTTTGTTATAAGGAAGCGGAGGCTTGGGGCCGACATTGGCGGGTTTGTAGCCACCGCCACCCTGGGGTGGATAGGGTTTGTTGAAATTGCCTTTCTTAAAATCGCGATTGAATTTGCCCTGTTGCTTCCAAGGCTTTTCCCACGGCCGTCCGCCGCCATACCCACCGCCGCCACCGCCACTGTTGTATCCACGATCTCCACGAAAGCCACCCTGTGGAGGGCGAGGATCATTATGTTGGGGGCCACCATTGCCTTGCGGCGGCGGAGCGGGACGGTCTTCACCTTGGCTTGGTCCAGAAGGAGGTGCAGCAGCCTCGGTTGTTTCGCCGCGTGGTTCTTCGCGACGGGGCGGTTCCTGCCGGTCATCATTTTCCGTACTGAAAGATTGCGGGATGGATTCGCGTTCTTCGCGCGCAGGAGAAGCCAGTTCGGGTTGCCGAAAGCTACGCTGATCTGAATCCGTTTCGCGCTCTTGATGATGATCTTCGTTGGCGGGTGCTGGAGTTTCCACGCGGGTACTCATTACCTCGGCGGCAGGCTTTCCCCGTCGACCACGCTTGACTGGCTTGCCGCCAGTTTCAACGGACGAGCTGCCTTCATCGGCAATGCTGGGCACGGATTTACTGAGGCTGGCGGGCTTGGGGCGGCGACCGCGCCGTTTGGCGGCGCTGTCAGCGGAATTTTTAGCGGAATCACTCATGTAGAATAAAAGGAGGCGAAAGTAAGCGCCGGAAAAAACCGGCAGGAGCAGAGGCGCGAGAGCCGAAGCAGGGCGGGCCAGGCTTGTTTATTGGCGCCAGAATAGGCCGTGGAGGCAAAAATTTTAGTTCTCGGTCGGGGACAGGGAAGTGGGGTACGAAGTTATTGCGCAGGATGGTTGAGTTGGGCGGCGAAGTAGACGATTTCCCGGCGTAAAAAATCAAGGGAGCCATCGTTAAACACCACCCGGTCCGCGAGCTCTATTTTTTGCTGCAGTGGCCACTGGCGGCTTTGCCGGGCGGCGATTTCGACCGGGGACAGACCCCGGGCGGCCAGCCTGGTGGCCTGTAGCGCCGTACTTGATGCAATACAAAGCGTTAAATCGAACTCCGAGGCAAGGTTTTTTTCAAAGAGCAGCGGGATCTCCACCACCCAGTTCTGCCGGGGGTTGGCCGCCAGTAAGGCTGACCAATGGCGGCGGACGAGTGGGTGGAGCAACCCTTCCAGCCAATCGAGTTCCTTCGGATCAGAGAACACGACCTCCGCTACCTTGCGGCGGTCAATGCGGTTGTCTTTGGTCGTAACCCGGTCACCCCAACGCTTAATGGCCGCACTTTGCACCGCTGGGTCATTTTCCCACAACTCTCGCACCACGGCATCGGTCTCAACCACCCCAAAACCCAATTCGCGGAAAATCCCTGCTGCGGCACTTTTGCCGCAGCCCATGCCGCCGGTCAGGCCGAGGCGGAGGGGATGACGTATTGGTTTATCACCCATTGTTGAAATTCAGTCCCTTGATCACGCCACCACCGGGTAATCGGTGAATTTGATCGAGAATTTTTTGCTTATTGAATTCCAATTCAGTACGCAAAGTGGGGTTGGCGACTTGTACTAGCAAAATTGCGCCACTCACGACTTTTCGCGGGCTGCAACGGTGGGCATACGCTTCACCTACTATTTGTTTCCAGTGCTGCGCGATGAGATCCTCCACCTTTACCACGCCAAATTTATATCGCTCCTCCAGCACCTCAATCAGGTTGCCCAGCGCGTAGGCCGGGCGCAGCTTCGCCTTGCTGTGGTCCTCCGGCAGGCCGCGCAGCGTGGCGATGAGGTTGTTGGTCGGGCGGGGGTATTCCATGACGTTAAGTCAAATAAGGAATGAGGTCGTGGAAATGATTGAAAATTGCGGCGGCTGGTTCATTGGCCGGAGCCGTATCGGAATAAAGTGTCGCTTGCCAGCCGGCCGCCAAAGCCGCGCGATAATCTTGCACATAACTGTCCCCGACATGCAAGCACGCGGACGGGGGGACTTGCATCGTCTGCTCGACGGCGCGAAATACTTTTAGGCTGGGTTTTTCCGCGCCGAGTTCGCTGGAGATAAATATTCCCGCCAGTTGCCGGTCCCAGTTTAATTCTTTCAGCACGCTGCGTAGGCGGCCATCCCAATTTGACAACACGGCTATTTTGCGATCATTGATTTTGGCCAATGCACCGAGAAGTTCGGGTGCTCCCGGTAGGGGTCGCCAGCAGCGGGCAAAGGAAAATTCTGTCCAGAGCTGTTTATAAATACTTTCGAAGAGGCTGGTTGGGCATTCGGGTTGGATGCAGTGCTGCACTACTTCGCGCCAGAAGGCGTATTCAGTTTCTTCAGTGATTTTTTGTGGAGCTCGGTTCTCGCGGATTTTTTTAAAAATTTCCGGAAAGCGTTTGTTAATATCAGCCGCCTTGATGGTGACACCGTGGGTTAAAAGGATTTCCGCGTAAACTTCACCCACCCCTGGATGTGGGGTTAGCAAAGTGCCGCCGACGTCAAAGGTCACCAACTTGACCCGCGCGAAATCTATGCCTGCGAGGCTCATGGTTTGGCCGGATGACAATCGAGCCCCTGCATCGCCTTGATGCGACCCGACGCAATGGTTTCCTCCAGCCGGCGCATGGCATCAGGTAATTGTGCACGCGAGGCTGGGGGATGGTTTAAATGGTAAACGATGGCGCGGCCATGAATGAATTTGCGCTGGCGCCCGAGGTGGTAAAGCCGCGCCGCCAGATCGCTGTCTTCCTTGCCCCAGCCTTCATAACTTTCGTCATAGCCGTTTACATCGACGAGGTCTTGTTTCCAAATGCCAAGATTGCAGCCGAGTATGCCTTCTAATTTCTGGTCGCGCCGGATGGTGGGCCATGGCAGCCGCACGGATTTAAACAGTCCAGAAATTTGTCCGCTTAACGCCAATTTCAACATGGAGCGGCTCCCGTCGATGGCGGCTGGCACCGCCGATTCATCGATAAAACAGCGGCGGCATTGTACGAAATAGTTTTCCTCCGCCATGGCGCGATGATCGGAGGCAAACCGCGCACTGGGAAGACAATCGCCATCGAGAAAAACTAAATATTCGCCCTCGGCCGTCGCAATGGCGGCATTGAGCACCCGGGCCCGGCGAAAGCCCGCGTGCTCCTGCCAGGCGTGTTTCACCGGCATGGGCGCTTTCATTGCCCAGGATTCCACTACTTCGCGCGTGGCCGGCCCCGAACCGTCGTCGGCCACAATCAATTCATCGGCCCGCTGCCGCCCTCGGCATAGTCGCGCCAGCACCGCGTCCAGCGCCGCGGGGTTCTCGTAAGTGTTGATGATGACGGTGAGGAGCAGGGCGGTGGGAAATGGAAAATGGAAAAATGGAAAAATGGAAAAATGGAAAAATGGAAAATGGAAAATGGAAAATGGAAAATGGAAAATGGAAAATGGAAAATGGAAAATGGAAAATGGAAACAAGTTGGATGCGTGCTGCAAAACGAAAAAACCAAGCTTTATTTTTCCATCCTGACATTGTCCTCATACAACTTGGTATGTCGGTATAGGGCAGAAAAACCCTGAAAGTACGCGATATAAAATCCGGGATAACCATCGAGAAAACCGAGCCGCAAAAAATAGCAGCGAAAAAACCGCCAAAAGGCGCGGAAGGCAGTTGTCGGAGCCGACCAGCGGGCGTTTTTATCCCGCAGGCGCTTCAGATAAATATCCGCATAATAAGGCAGCTTGACTAGATGGTGGTTCATGTCGCGGTAACTGTAGTGGTGCAGGTCACCTGCCAGTTTGGTCGCCGGGCCGTCGAGCTGCATCTTGTCATGCTCCGGGCTGCCACCCCATTTGCCGCGACCACGACGCAAGAGCCGCAACGACCAGTCCGGATACCAATCGCCATGGCGAATCCAGCGTCCGAGGAAAAACACCTGCCGGGCAAAATATGCCCCGGCGAACTGCGGGTCATCCCGCAGAATAAAAGCACGAATGCTGGCGGCAAGGGCAGGCGTTACCTCCTCGTCCGCATCGAGGCACAAGACCCAAGGTTGAGTAGCATATCCCAGGGCGACGTTTTTCTGGTCGCGATGACCCAACCATTTTTGCTCATGAACCTGCGCGCCATAACGTTTTGCAATCGCCACAGTGTCGTCCGTGCAATCGTTGACGACCACGATAATCTCGCTGCACCATGGCGCGGCGCTGTCCAGGCAGCGCGGCAGGTTGGCGGCCTCGTTGTGCGCGATGAGCACGAGGCTCAGCGGAAGTTTTTCCAAGGACGCGTTCATGATTGCGCGGGAACGGTTACAGCGAGCGCCCTTTGAATACAGGCCCAAACTGCTCCGGGAGTAATGGCCGCCATACAGGGGCAGGAAGCGTGGCAGACATGCCAGTGCCCGCTGCATGGACACAAGCCGCCTTGCACGACCTGATGTTGCGCACCTAGCGGAGCCCAGCGCGATGCCGCAGTGGGTCCAAACAGGCCAATGGTCGGGATATTTAACCCCGCCGCCAAATGCAGCGGCGCAGTATCCGGCGACACGAACAGTCGCGACCGGGCCACAGCGGCCAAAAAAGTATCGAGCGGCAAACCTGGTGGTATCGTTGGAGCTTGCGGCAATGCGCCCCAGACCTCGGCGAGCAGCGCTTGTTCGCGTGCGCTGGGGCCAGACGACAAAGCAATCTTTACCCCGCCATCGCTGGCGCGGTTATATAATTCCACCCAGTTGGACGCCGGCCATTCTTTCTTGGGCTGGCTGGTGGAGAGATGAAAAATAACGGGATGGCCGGGCAAAAGCTGGGCCGCTTCCTTGGCCAGCGCTGGGTCGGCGCGAATTTCCAATTTCGGTTCCGCTGGAAACGGCACGCCCCAGGCGCTGAGCACGTGCAGGTCGCGTACGATTTCATGGCGGGTGGCGTCGGCTTCCTCAATGCAACGCGTGTAGGCCATCCGGCGGACAAAATGCCCGTCTGGCGGCATGACGCCCAGCCGTTCTTTTGCGCCAATTAACCGGCTAAGGATGGCGCCGCGGTCATTGCCGACAAAATCCACACTGCGGTCGAATTGCTGGGCGCGCAACGCTTTGATAATTGGCCAGCTGGCGTCGAAGCGTGCTTTGCCCCGGGTGCGCGGCAGAGCCCAGACTTTATCCAGCCAGGGCAGGTGCCGCAGCAGCGGCGCGGCGTCTTCGGCTACCAAAACATGCAGTTCCGCCTCGGGCCATTGGTCGCGCAGGGCACGCAATGCCGGCACCGCCACAACGACGTCGCCCAGATATTTAAACTTAATGGCCAGAATTTTTGTTTTCGACACCGGGGGCCAATATGGTGAACCTGCCGCCAGATTCCAAGCCCAGACCCACGGTCATGCCGCGCCCCGCCGCCGAATTTTTCCAGAAAATCCCCCTTCGGGCCCATATCCTGGTGCTCGATTTGGGTTTTTTGGGCGACACCATCCACCTCATTCCAGCGTTGGCGGCCATTCGGCAGGCATTGCCGGAGGCCAAATTGGAGGTCATGGTCGCGGAGCATATCAAGTCCATTCTTGCCGTTTGCCCTTGGTTGGATGGTGTGCGCGGGTACCCGCGGTTTCCCAAGGGGCCCAAATGGTATCAAGACTTCGGGCGAGCAGGGGAATTGCGCGCCGCCAAATTTGATGTGGTCATCAATTTAAACAGCACCGACCGCGCGAGCATTCTCACGCGATTAACCGGTGCGCCCCTTCGCCTGGGTTGTCTATTGCCCCAAGTACCCGTCTTCTGGCCGTGGTGTTTTACCCATGTGACACCGCTGCGAGTAGATAACAAGCCGGTCTATCTTCAGCATCTGGAATCTTTGGCTGCCGCCGGTTTTCCGGCCGCAGGAAACGGCCTGGTTTTTCCCATCGTCATTCCCGATGATGTTCGCCACAGCGTCGAGGCCCGGCTGGGCGCTGCGCCGCCGTATGTTCATCTCAGCCCTTTTACCACGCTAGATGAAAAGGAACTGCCCGTTCCGCTTTTGGCGGATTTTTTAAATGCGGCACATGCTTCGCGTCCTGATTTGGCCTGGGTAATTTCCATCGCGCCGAACCAACGCGAAAAAGATAAATTGGCTGCGTTGCTTCCGCTTTTGAAATTCGAACCTTGGCGGGTTTTTGCAGGTGATTTAAACTTGGTGGAACTCACCGAAGTCATTCGGCGGGCTCAAGTGCACTTGGGTGGCGATTCGGGCGCACTGCATGTTGCGCTGATGGCCGGTACGCCAACTTTATCCTGGTGGCGCGATTACCCTGGCCGGGTGGCCTGGCAACCGTCGGGCCCGGGCCACTTCGGAGTTCTCTTGGCCAAAGACTCCGCAGGTCAAGTCATGGACGACCGGACGGAATTTCTGCGTGAGTTTGCCGCTGCTGCTGCGTCAAGGGGAAATTAAGCAGCCGGTTAGTGGGCCCGCATCATATATTTAGGGAAAAACTTCCAACACAGCGAAGCCCGCCGCGCCTTGATGTAGCCCAGCCACGACTCCCACGGCAGAGGCCGCAGCCATTGGCGCAAGTTAGCCTCGGGCGAAGATAAATCGGTCAAAAGTTGATAACCGCATTCTTCCATCCCTTGCTGGCAATGGTACTCGATCCAGGCTACTTCATCGTCGGACAAGTCATCTTTCCAGCGATTGAGCGGCACCTGGCTGATCCCGGAAAAACAATCACCGAAGCTCGAATTACCCGGCCAGGTCTGGCCTGCCTTGGTGGGGGCGAGCGTCAAGGGTTCGACACTGATGCCGATAAACCGGCAGACTTGTCCGAGGACCGACCGGGGATTGGCGAGCAAATCCTCATAACGGATGGATAGAAATTGCTCGGGCCGGTCGCGCAAACGGTGGCGCTGCCAGATACTGCGGTTCCATTCGTTGACGAGGCGAAAGGCCTTGGTATGACGGCCCCGCCGTTGCCGCAGCACTTGTTGCCGGGAGGCGTAGACCGCGCGTGGATCGCGCACAATTTGGATGAGTTTTGCTTCTGGAAAATGCGTGAACAAATGCTCCGAAAAATAGTCATTGCCGGGAGTTTTCTCGACGTAGATGCGCGGGCTTTCATGGGCGGTTGGCCACATCTCCAAATAGGCCCGAAACAGGCTGTGCAGCACATGCCGCGGCCCGCCCGTGGGACGTTGCAGGGAGCGCCACAAAAAATTCTTTTCAAAAGCCGCGAAGTTAAAATTCCTCAGACGGGTTTTGCCCAGCGCTCCATCCGATCCCATGTCGGCTGACCATTGCGGGTTCAATTCGGCAATTTCTGTTTGGGAAAGCAGGTAGCGCGCAAGCCGCCCGGTATCATTGGTGCCAGCTTTTTTAATGCTTTGGTCGAATAAATAAGTCTCTTTGGGAAAGACCAGGAGTTCGGGGTGGGAATCCAGCAAGGCGAGCAACAAGGTGGTGCCGGAGCGGGGGGCACCGCCAATAAAAACCTCGCGGATGGCAAAGGATGGGTTGGGTTTCTCAACCGTTAAAGAGGTCGGGGAGGCCAGAAACATGGTGGGGTTTTCTAGGGGTTAAAGTAAACAGTTGTTTGAAAACTAAACATAATCTAAGAACGTTTGCAATACCAGCGTTATTTATCGTTAGGATTGTAACTTTGGCGTCAAATAAATTTTTGGGCTGCCATTGGGACGGCATAGAACAACCTCACGCCCTCAAGCGAATTGAGGGTAATTAAAAGCCGGTCATCGCCCCTGATCAGACTGGCTTAATCCACGCCGCGTATTTTTCGCGGTTTTCCAAAATATAGCGGGGAAACGAGTCGTCCAGCGGCACAAATTGCAGTTGCCGGTCCTGATCAAACAGCAGTTGTCCGCGATTAATGGACTCGTGGATAAACTTGGGATCGGTGAATTTTGGCTGATTGTTTTCCTGGTGCGCATAGGCTTGCAGCTTCTGGCTAATGCGCTCCGCCCCACCCATATAAGTAAAATGCCAGCCGCCGTTCTCGACAATTTTATAACCGCTGTGGCGGATTTCCTCGGCACTCGAAAAGTCGCGATAGTGCAGCATCCGGGTTCCATACCAAAAGGTCGAATCGAGCGAGCGGCAATTCAAAAAATAATCGTAGCGAACCTGTTGAAATTTGAAGATGAACGGATGGTTTTTGCGTAGTTTCCAGCGAATGTCCTTGGGATAGGTCAGCCATTTTACCGCCGATGACTTCAAGGCCGCATGGGCCAGGTTGGCCAGCCCGTTGTCCGCCCACGGCATTTTTGTGCTGGCCTCGGCCACCATAGAAGCGCGGGGGATTTCGTCAAGGTCGGAGACCATCACCACGTCTTTCGGCTGGCAATTAGCCAGGCCGCGCGCAATGGCGTTGCGCTGAAAATTTTCCAGCACCCAGGGATTTTTTGCCGTGGGCAGATCGTCCACCACGATGTGGATGATTTTATCGTGAAACGCACCAAACCGGGCGCGATTTTCCTGATAATAAAGTGATTTGGTTTTGTTGGAGTGAGTCTTGGTCGCCTCCACCAGTACAAATTTATCCACCACGTCGGCCAGTTCATTTAGCCGCAATTCCAGCAGTTCGAGCTCGTTGAAAAAAGTGAAGCAGTCGTAAATCATGCTCGCAAAGGCGCTCGGCGTTGAGGGAGGTTAACCGGGAATGGAGCGATTGAATGGAACCGTGATTTAGCGGCGGCGAAACTCAAACTCCATATTGCCCGCTCGAAAAACAAAGCAACAGTACTTTTCATAAAAGGGCAGACCGAACACCGCTGCGATGGCGCGCCCGATTAGAGAGGGTAGTCCGCGGCCAAACTTCAACTGGCGGGAAACTAAGTCGAATATCGGCGGAGCCCCGCTGCCGGGAATATAAAACGGCTCAAAGGACTTCAGGCTGAAATGATGGTAGTGCGTCATGTCGCCCCACGAATCGGGCGAACTGTAATGCGGCGTGGCCATTTCAATTTTCGCGCCGGGTTTGGCCAGCCGCGCGATTTCCGACATGGTTCGGCGGGGGTTGCGCACATGCTCAATCACATGCCAGCAAACGATGCGGTCGAAGGCCTGATCCGGAAAGGGCCACGGGAAAATATCCAGATCATGGATGACATCCGCGCAACTTTTGGGATCAATATCGACGCCGACACTGTTGGGAATTTTTACCTGGCCACAGCCAATGTTGAGAACGGGCGGGAATGAGCTCATGCAAGCGATTCAGCCTTGGCGGGGAGGGTCGTCATGGCAAGCTTTCTTCTAAATTCCCTCTTGGCCCTTCAATAATTCCACGGCCAGGGTTTTTGTCCGCGCAACCGGTCGCGAAACCAGCGGAAGGTACGCTCCGGCCATTTTAGGTAATACCGTAGAAATGAACGGCCCCGGTCTTTCGCCAATACATGCCAGTGAAGAGTTTCCCAGGCCGGCGGCTGGTGTTGCGGGTCACAATATTTTTGGTAGAGAATTTGCCAGTCGCGGTTGGTAAAGTTGCGCAAAAACTGTCGCCCCCAAATGCTGCCTTCCGGGAAGGGATATTTAAAGCAATGAAACCCGAACTGATGTTGATCCAGCAGCAGCAAATTATTGACGAGACTGAGTTCGGACGACCGCAGTAGTTCCGGATTAAAATCCGCCCAGCTCTCGGATACTTTGGTCCAGCCATTTTTAATGAGAAACGAAATCCACAGGTGGCATTCGGGGTGGTGGCGATGTTTCATGCCTTGGACCGCCCACCGCGGTGAACCTTCGGTAAAAAAACGCATGTCGCTCTCGACCATGAGCGGAACGTCCCAAATGTTCATCACGTCCTGCCGTAATCCAAAAAAAACAAAATCGCTCGGATGAAACAAGACCCGCATCGGGTTGGCTTCGGAAGGAAATTTACCCGGATGCATCGTGCCGACTGACCAGGCCAGCACGCGTTTTTCCAGAATTTTGCATTCAGCATTGCGGGCGGGAAAGCGCTCAAACCAGTCTAAAAACCCCGCATGATCCAAGCGCGTATCTGAACGCAACTTGAGCGCATAGGGACGACGGGCAGCCCGCAAGCCCGCACTGGTGGAAACAATCTGCCGATTTATATTGTTCCGATGTTTCTCGTCGTCGGCAAAAGCGAACGAACCGGGATCATCCGAAAGCACCACCTGGTCTACCTCAATGCC